>Ga0256404_1013564_pt1 | contig 10280 bp, 6 predicted proteins | sample RumenRJG_01DNA_FD_185990 | JGI IMG/M metagenome (GOLD analysis project Ga0256404, IMG submission 185990) | Bovine rumen microbial communities from Lethbridge, Alberta, Canada - RJG_01 | ecosystem: Host-associated > Mammals > Digestive system > Stomach > Rumen | place: Canada: Alberta | collected...
TCATATTCAAAATAAGCTCTTCTCTTAATATAGTTAGCTATATTACGAAGACACCTAGCTTCAAAACATAATTGATGTAATGTTTTGATAGTCATACATTGGTTACTTATTTTGGTAATCTCGGTTAGCATAGAGATTATAGTATCTATTACTGACTAGATTGTCAATAAATATTTGAGATTAAATGCGGTAGACTTTACCTAAGATAAGAGACTACTTTACGCGCATTTATCCTCGTCCTAAAGAACGAGGCTTTATGCGCTTGTCTTTTTGGGTAAAAGACATCAACACCGTCCTTTGTACCTTTAATCAATCTAGAGCAACGGCAGTACAGTCAAGTTTTAAGGTTACTTAAAATTGTTTTGCAATTTGAATTAAGTAAGAATCAAAACTATGAATTACAATTTTAGCTAACACTAGTTAACTCTGCTATTGTCTGCCATGCCAAATCAAAATTGCAAGTAAACCTAACATGCCAAAAGTAACTACTGCACAAAAAGCAATTTGTAGCCCCATTTGTTATCGCTATTCTCATTTACTAATGGCGCGCAGCCCAAATAAATAGAATTATAAAAAACAACAGCGCAACTGTTATTCCAGCGCAAAAAAAGAATGATAAGTCCATACACTATTTCCTTTTTAGAGAAGCTTTATTTTCTACATTCACAAAATTATTTCTAATCTTATTAAGATTAGACAACTCAATTTTATCAACTTTAATCAAGTAACCAAATTCCGCAATCAAGCAAATCCCACATATAAGACAATTTGCTATCATTGCCGCTAAAAATAGATACAAAGCTTGCCCATGAAGTTTTCCATCTATCACAAAGTTTACCCAATACCCTAACTGAGCACCAAAAAAGGTAAACAAAAACAAAAAACATCGCTCAAATAGTGATGCAAGCTTTTCGTAGTATATTTTACTGTGTTTAACCATTTAATATTCCCATTCCAAAGTCCACCAACCAGACCTTTCTCAAATTAAGTCAGCAGACTTTGAACGTCCTATACCTAAAGTATAGATCATTTTTCTGATGGTATAGTAAAACCTTGAGGTACATTAAAACACTGAGCTTTATTAAGCATAGCAGCATCTAATAAGGTAATCGCTAGCATTGCTTCAGCAATTGGCACAGCTCTAATACCCACACATGGATCATGACGGCCTTTAGTTACAATTGAGGTAACATTGCCCTCTTTATCAATGGTGTTTCCAGGTACTAAGATACTTGATGTAGGCTTTAGAGCCATACGTACTTTAATCTCTTGACCAGAGCTAATACCACCTAAGATACCGCCAGAGTGATTTGACATAAATTTTTCAGGAGTTAACTCATCACGAGCCTGTGAGCCACGCATACGCGCCATCTCAAAGCCATCACCAATTTCCACGCCTTTAACTGCGTTAATACCCATCATAGCTTGAGCAATTTGCGCATCTAAACGGTTAAAAATTGGAGAGCCTAAACCTACAGGTACATTGTGAGCACGTACTTCAACTACGGCACCTACAGAGTCACCACAGGTAGCTAAATCTTTAAATAAAGCTTTTAAATCATCGATTTTTGAGTTATCAGCAAAGTTAAAGTCATTGTCTAGTGCAACTTTAGCATCATACTTATCAGTGTTAATCTCACCTATTGCAGTTACGCAGCCATCAATGGTGACATTAAAAAGCTTACGTAATACTTGCTTTGCAACAGCACCAGCTGCTACTCTCATCGCAGTCTCACGGGCAGATGCTCTACCGCCACCACGATAATCACGAATACCGTACTTTAACTGATAAGTGTAATCAGCATGACCTGGGCGGTATGAATTCATGATAGCTGAGTAATCTTGACTGCGCTGTGAGGTATTTTCAATGATAAGACCAATTGGAGTACCAGTGGTTTTACCTTCAAACACACCTGAGATAATCTTAACTTGATCAGCCTCATTACGAGGAGTGCCATATCTTGTAGAGCCAGGACGACGACGGTCAAGATCAGGTTGGATCATCGACTCGTCAAGCTCAATTAAAGGAGGAACACTGTCAATAATACAAGCTAGAGCTAAACCATGGCTTTCACCACAGGTAGTTACACGAAATACTTCACCAAAGGTATTACTTGGCATTTAACACCTCGTCTGCTGCCTTTTGGAACTTTTCATGATAAGCACGAAGCTGCTCAACAGATAGAATAAACACACCAGTACCACCACGCTTTAAGTCAACAAAGTGGAAAGGTACAGTTGGGAATAAATCAACTAAATGCTCTTCAGAATTACCTACTTCCATGATCAAAATACCATCTTCATTTAGGTAATTTACAGCATCAGCTAAAATGCGCTTAGCACAATCTAAGCCATCATCCCCAGAGGCTAGTGCAAGATCAGGCTCTTTATCAAATTCTGTAGGCATAGTAGCTAAATCATAGCTATCTACATATGGAGGGTTAGCAACGATTAGATCGTACTTATCCCCCTTAGGTAAATCATTAAATAAGTCTGATTTAATTGGAGTTACCACATTTTCTAAGCCATACCCTTCAATATTGATGTTAGCTACATCTAAAGCCTCATCAGAGATATCTACAGCATCAACTTCAACATCACAGTCAAAGTGCTGGGCAATTGCAATAGCAATACAGCCAGAGCCTGTGCACATATCAAGTACTCTATCAGGGCGCTTATCAATGTATGGATCAAAGCCGTTTTCAATTAACTCAGCAATTGGGCTTCTTGGGATAATTACTCTATCATCAACATAGAACTCTTTACCGCAGAAGAAAGCTCTGTGAGTTAGATATGGAGTTGGAATTCTTTCAATAATTCTTTGGCAGGCAATTTTTGCGATGATTTGACGCTCAAGTTTAGTTAGCTTTGAGTTTAAAGTTGAATCATCACAAGGAGGCTGTAAGTGCATTACAGCTTGCACAATTTCTAAGGCCTCATCCCAGTAGTTATCAGTACCATGACCTACAAAGATATTGTGGCAGGAAAATACAGATACTAGGTAACGTACTACATCTTGAACAGTTGATAACTCGTTGACAATAGAATCAGTAATTTGAGTTGCACTTGGTAATTCATCAAGCATGGCATGAATTTGTGCAATCTCTTGATTGTTTTGAAGCTTAGACATATGACCTTAATAAAAAAGTTAAAAATGATTGCTAATCTTAGCACAAACGACGTGTCTATACTATTTGCGCGCTCAAAGTTAACAAAAATGATCGTTTATCTAAAGCTAATTTTAAAAGGATTTGAGCTTTACTCAAAATCAATGGGCAAAAGTAAATCTAAAAAAAACTAAAGATCTACACACTCACATGCATGGTTGGTTAAGCATTAACAGATCCTCCAATATTTAAAGGATCTTGTTTTACAACATCGATAATATGTTGCATGCTTTTGCCTCTCATGCGGTTAATATAAGAGGGAGACTCTTTAGTCCACCCAATAAAAAAATCTATCTTATCCGTTAAATAATTAACGAATGATTTTGCTTTATCAATCAGTTCTAACAGTCTGATTAAATGAGCATTTATGTATTTTGCTACCTTCTTTTGAGATAGCGGTACACCGGCCATCTTTTGGATTTGTTGACCGGTAATTGCTTTAAGCAGATAAACAATCTGACTTAAGTAAATAAAGGCTTTAACTAAGTCTTTCTTGGTTGATGAGATTTTCTTTAAGGTGCAAAATCCTTTTAGAATTCTAAAACTAATCTCAATCTGCCAACGGCTACAATAAAGCTCAGCAATTTGTAGTGCATCTAACACATCCTGAGGTATGTTAGTAGCAAAGTAAACGTAGTTGCCTTTAGCCTTGTTGTATAAGGCTACTACGCGATATTTAAACTCTTCATTGCTCTTATTATGAGCTATGAAGTCATAGGTATGGCCATCCTTAAATTCTTTACGATTTAATCAGTGTGGCTTACCCCATTGATTGGTGGTCTCAACGTCATTAGTTAAAGTACCATCATCATTGTATTTAATGCAGCTATCTACAACTAGAGCGGTGTTGCTCTTAAGCTTAATTAAGAACATACCGCCAGCATTAGCTATATCTTTAAATAGCTCATTGGATACATAGCCTGCATCTGCAAGTAAGAGAATGTCTTGGAGCAAACTTAGCTCAATCTCATCTCTTTCAGATGCAACACCTGAAGTGATTGTTGAGAGCACTTCAGTTTGAGTTGTTAGTGATAACAATCGATGGATTTTAGCTTGGTTATCAATGGTGCCTTTGAAATCTTCACAAAGGCAAGCAACCTCGCTTCCATCTTGGAGATATACATCTCTTAAATTTGGTAACTTAGTTTTTAAAACTTCTACCAAATCAGCGCTATCACTGAACTTCTCATGATGAGCTGCTTTGTTTAGCTCATCATAAATAGCTTTTACAAATGGCAAGAAAGATTTCTTTGCTAAGAAGTCATAGAAAGTAAACAAGCTTTTGCAACTTTAATGTAGTTATGCTTTTATTTTGATTTCTAAAGCAATCTACGATGTACTGTCCAACATCAATAGCTGTTACTTCATTCATAATTTCACCTTTTATGTATTCAACATGCTAAGCTGAATAGATTACACACCAATTACATGTGCATATTCAAAAAATACTTTCTAAGTATGGCCATAGTTTAGATCATTTTAAAGATTTTTTGTGTCTATATAGTCATGTTTTAATTGAATGTATAGGAAAACTTTAACTATATTCAAATTCAATCTTAAAAATAAAATTCCTACAATTTCAAATAGTTAAAAAATAGATCCTGCTTAACTGGTAAAAACTGCAAACAAGCTCTTATCAAAATTTTTTAAATCTATACAATACGCCCTCGTTGAAGGCAGGAGCTAAAGCATTACTTCACATACCTCCTTTATTATAGTTAGAAAAAACGACTTTACCCTTTTAAGCTCAAAACTTCAAAAGTTCAAAGTCACATCCTGCCTTCGTTTTTTAACATGACTTTGTTTTTAAGCATGGCTAAGTTTTTAAGCAAGACTTTGTTTTTTTAAATATGACTTAGGAATTTACTAAAACTTAAACATTTAAAACAATTAACCAATTAACAACTTTTACCAAACACAAAGTAAAAGACCCAATCAAAAAAGATCAAAGACACGATTAAAACCAATTAAACCTAAAACACCACCAAAGGCCTAATATGCAACTATACGAGCAAGAGCAAATCTTAAAAAACTCCTCAAACTTAAAGTTTTTAAGTACCGTCTGTGTAACTATCTATATGCTGCTTTTACTCCACTTGTTTAAAGGCAACATTACTCTAGCTAAGCTTTTTACAGGCTTTTTAGCTCTGCTCTTACTGTGGCCTATATTAAAGTACTTGTGCTTAACTAAAATTAAGCCACTTGCTACCTCAATTTTTCACTTAAATGTACAGGATTTACAAAAGAAACTTACCCTAGCAACTTTTGGCTTTGATAAGACAAAAGGCCTTAAAAGATCACGCTTTGCTAAACTTAGATTGTATCTTTACAGTATTAAAGGCTACCTTAATATATTGTATGCTTTATACCTAAACGTAAGACTTTCTAAAAAGCACAATAATTCGCCATTTTTAGCTAATTTTTTAAAAGAAAATCATCAAGACTTTGAAACAGTCCCTAGTGCATCAATATCAAAAGCACTTAGATCTTCTAATGATGTTGAAAGCATGGTGTCCCCGCTAATTCAAGCCCAAGCTTTAGATCATGCTTTATATCGCCCTTATATCTACCGTGATACCACTCCCAAAAATCTTTTAGACTTTGATACTAGTAAGTTTAATCAAGTCTATTTTGGACGTGGCTTTGAGTTCACTCCAAAGCATACCCGTGCTCTGCATACCCTCCTTGAAAAAGGCTTAGTCCCTCTTGGAAATTTTGGTCATGGCTGTGCGGAAATTCACAATCTTGAAGAGTCAAAGGATGTGTTTGTTAACTCCTCTGATTTAAAAGGTCACACCATTATCTTTGGTACCACCGGCTCTGGTAAGACTAGATTTTTTGACCTTTTAATTACCCAGGCTATCATGCGTGATGAAGTGGTAGTAGTCATCGATCCTAAAGGCGACTTTGATTTAAAGAACAAAGCTTTAAAGGCAAGTAACCTGTATAAAAGACGCAAATCTTTTAAGGTTATTGATTTAAATGATTTAAGCTTATGTAACACTAGCTTTGATTTATTAGGTACCTCATCAAGTCCTACACAGATTGCAGATAAGCTGTGCTCTTTAATGTCATCTTCACCCTTAAAATCTGATCCATTTGTTAACTACGCAAATGAGGCTATCCTAGGTGCGGTGATCTCGATTTTGTATCAAAATCAAAAGGTCACCTTAGCCTCAATTAAAGATAACATTAACTTAAATGCTTACTTTAAAGCGATTGTCACCCATTTAATTGATATCACCACTGCCTATGGCTCTAAAAGTATTGCCATCTATCTTGAGCGAGTATTAAAAGGCATTGGCTTTTCTACAAAAGACTTTGATGCCTTTAATGATCTTTTAAAAGCTCCAGATGAAGATCTCTTAGATGCTGTCTTAGGTGATGGAGTTGATGATTGTGATCCTGACGATATTGAAAGTGAAAATGGTTATGCTTCTACTGATGAGCAAGCATCTTTAAATAAAAAAGCCCGTACTCAAACTAAAGACTCTTTAGATGATACTGATGGTGCTTTTGGTAATGACCAATCATCAAAGGCTACAAAGAGCTCTCAAAAATCCCGTACCACTACAGCAAAAAGTACTACTTCTAGCAAAACTAGCTCTAAAAGTACTTCTAAAGCTACTTCTAAAAATATGCGCACCAAGACTCAAAGTTCAGATGACACTGAGACTTTAGATTACTTAACTCCAGCAACACCTTACACTGGCAAAAAAGATGATGTAGCAGTTGACATGCAGCAAATTCAAAAAGAGGTGGAGCTAGCTAATCGCCTGCGTGAAGAGCTTTTAAAGATAGAGCAAGATAATTCAAAAGATGGTGCTCTAGATAATACTAGATCTGATGATGCTATAAATTCTGACGCTCAAGATCAAAACACGCCTTGTGACAATACCAAAGCTGCAAAGCGTACTGGTAAAGCAGTCAAAGCTAAGGATACTGCAAAGGCTAAAACTACAACTGAAAAGCCACCTAAGCGTAAGGTCATGCCACCACTTTCACCTTTCCGTCTTTGTGAAAACTCACTTACCATCGATTTTGACAGCTATCCAATGAGTGACAGCAATTTGGATAGTAATACTGGCATTTTTGATGATCACAGTTTTGAAGGCAATCCATTAGATGATTCACTTAAAGCAAAGACTACTTCTGTAAATAACAATCTTACAGATAGCAAGCTTAAAAATACAGCTTCAAAGCAGGAAAAGCAGAGTCAATCACCACAAGTAAGTGACAATGCTCAGTGCAATTACGTCAAAGAGAGTTCTTTGGTTTTAAGTTCTAATAATTTTAAAGCTCCATCTATTAAAGCAACTGGTGAAAAGAACAATGCTCCAACTTCAATAAGTGAATGTTTAAATACTGCATCTTTTGACCATAATGAAAAAACTGTCAACTCAAATATAAATGCCAAAATCAGTGTTGCTAAGGGTAAGTTAGATAATAGAGTTAATAGCCCATTTGAAGTTGTAGAAGCCATAGATACAGATGCCAATATAGCAACAGATGCTAATTATGAAGATCACCTAAAACAAGACGGATTAAAAGCTGAGGCTACACAAACTGATATCAGCACTTTACAAACTCTTATCCTAGCTGAACAAACTACATCAACTAATGAAGAGGAGGAAGAGGAAGAAGAGATTGATACTATCTATGAAGACGCTAACTTAGATACAGACAAGAGTAGCAGTAAGCGTTCAAGTAAAAACTTAAAAAATACCAAAGCTCAAAAAGCTGATACAAATACTGATATCAAAGCTAAAGGATCTAAGGGCAAAGCTTTAAATCTATCTAATAAGGTGGCGCTACTTTTAGAGTACTATGAGTACTTTTTAAAGAAAACTTCACTTAATCGTGAAAGTGAGCTCATGCTGTTATTTTCCCTATGTCGCAAAGAAGAAGGCTTTTTTACTAAGGTTACAGGCGGTATTAACCCAATCTTAAATACCTTATGTTTAGGCGGTCTTGATCATGTGTTATCAAGTCAAGATCCTAAAAGCTCTATTGACATGATCTACAGAAAAAACGAGGTTTTATACTGCGCCTTACATGCTTTAAAAGATAATACTAAGTCTACCTATGTAGGAAAACTGCTCTTATCTGATTTAGGCGCTTTTGCCGGCAGCATTTACTCAAAAAACAATCACGATGCACAGGCTTTAAAAGAGCAAATCCAAGGCCATGATCCTCATGAAAGTTCTGTTGATGAACATGACGAGTACGATGATAATGATGAGAAATTCAACCATGATCTTACAGACTTCATGCAGGATCAAAAAGATGAAGGTAGCAAGCAGAGTGTACTTAAAAATGGCAAAAAGGCAAAAGGTCACAAGGATAGTTTAAAGGACAGCAATTTAGTTAATACAGAAGGCAGCCTTGAAAACCTATTTTTTGAGTATGACAAAACAGCTGATAGTAATGATAGCAACTTACATGCTAAACCTTCTCAAAAGCAACAGTCTCAAGATGGTAAAGAGCATAAAACTCAAGCAAATCCAAGTGCTGATACTGTAAATAACAATACTGTAAGTAACGATACTGTAAATAACACTTTAAATCCTGATAAAGCTAAGGGAAATTTAGAAGGTTCAGACAATACCCCTAGCACTAGGGTTAAGGCTAAAGACAACACTACGACAGATAGTAATAAACTTAATCGTAAGGTTAACCTCTTTATCGATGAGGCATCTGAAGTTGTCAATGAGGCTTTAATTCAGCTTTTAAATAAGTCCCGTGGTGCTAATTTCTCAATTACGATTGCCACACAGACCTTTGCCGATCTTGCTAAGCGCTGTGGCTCAAGAGATGCCGCCATGCAGGTTATCGGTAACTGTAACAATATGGTGTCCTTGCGTATTAAAGATGAAGAGACTGCTAAGGTTATCACCTCTACCTTGCCATCTACTTCATACTTAAATAAAAGCTTTAATCTAACCGACTCTGGTAACAGCGCGCATACCTCTATTACAGACAGTCACAGTATTGGTGCCCGTGCGCAAGATGGACCATTGTTTCCAAACTCTGCTTTAATGCTTTTACCTGATTTTGAGTATGTAGCTAAGTTTAGTGATGGTCGGTTTATTAAAGGCGTGATCCCGATTTTAGATACGCAAGAGCCTCAAGTGACCTCAAAAGTGCAAGAAAATAAAGCTCAAGATTTGCCAAAGTCACAAGCTTCCTAATTATTTAAGTTAAGAGCTTAATTTAATTAACAAAGTTTTTTGGCTTTAAGCCAATTTTGCAGAATTTTAACTATGATACTAATCTTTCTTTTTAAGTTTGCTGTATTGATGACTATCTTCATCTTTGCAAGCCATTTAATTCCGAGCTACCCGATTGAGGTAGTGCTAGAAACAGAATTTGAAAACTTTAGTTTTTATTTAGGAGAGGATTTTCCACAGGCACTAAAGGCTTTTAACTATTACATCAACCACGCTCAAGTATTTACTGAAATTGCCACTGACTTTAATTTTCAAGAATACCTCATCTTATCTTTAATGCGTATTCGCCTAGGGATCATCTATTTAGGTAAGGATTTGATAATTTTAACTTTTCTTTCTTTTGCCGTAGCTCATGAGCTTAAAAAGGTTAAAGTCACCTTCTTACAAACGCCTTTGTATTTAAGGATCACATCTTTAATCGGTTATGAGTACTTATTTATCACCATGATCTTTTTAATCTATATTCCCCTGTTTGCTAGAAGTTACGCATCACTGAATATTTTAAGTTTTAATACTTGATAAACAAGCCAAAGTGATTCAAAAGATGAGACTAAATCAGAAAAAAGTTAAATCGTTCGATATTTTGACTTAAATTGAGTAAAAAACATCGACAGATAAAGTCTATAACCTTATCTGTTGATGTCTTGAAAAAGTAAGGATAATTTATTTTTTCTGTCTGAGATTAAGACTTTTTTCTGCCTTTCATGTTTTGTTTTAGAAGCATGGTTAGATTCTGTTTTTCCATCAGCGGGATTAATTTCTCTAACATCTTCTCAGGACATTCCTCATAGCGTATTCTTGTTTCAGCCATGCAAGAATCGTCAAATATAGCTGAAGCGATTCTGTACAATGCATAGGTAATGTTATTAAATGTAGCCATTAC
>Ga0256404_1013567_pt1 | contig 10279 bp, 10 predicted proteins | sample RumenRJG_01DNA_FD_185990 | JGI IMG/M metagenome (GOLD analysis project Ga0256404, IMG submission 185990) | Bovine rumen microbial communities from Lethbridge, Alberta, Canada - RJG_01 | ecosystem: Host-associated > Mammals > Digestive system > Stomach > Rumen | place: Canada: Alberta | collected...
GAAGAATCGCTATAGTTCACTCTTTGCTCATAAACAAGTTGATAACAAATAAACTCAAATAACTCTCGTGACCCATTCACTTTATGTCTAACTTTCAAAAAAAACAGTAAGGATTATGGAGAACCCGACATTACCTACCAACTGGCTGGCAGCGCTGAGCAACGCCCGCTCGGCATCCCGATGGGTGACGCTTGCTCAGCAAGAACCACGACGGCACGACACAGCAGATTGACGACCGTCGGAAATGTTGAGCCCAACGTGGGTAGGCCCTAGGCGACGTTCAAGTTATAATACTTTTTGTAAAAGAAGATTGGTTTAACAAAGTCTTTTTTTGTTCAAAGATCTATAGTCAACAAGCCTCGTCGCGTCGTGATGATGAGACGGGGGGGCCACAGAACACTGAGATAATTCCTATAGAATCCAATGAAAATACACATAGAAGGCAATCTCCACCACAATCGTTATGATTGACAGAAGGGATACACAAAAAGAACCATCCCTTTTGTGTACAAAAAAACGAAACGTGCACAACGGGAACGCATCACTTCCCCGTTGTGCACGATGAGATGACAGCCGCCGGGCTTGCCGCCGGCCTGCAGGGCGTTATTTTACCATCACCTTCTTGCTCTTGCCATCGGCGGTCTTCTTGATGACCAGACCCTTCCTGGGCTGAGCCAGCTGCTGGCCGCCGAGCGAATAATAGCTGACGGCTCCTTCTTGACCAGCCTTGATGCGCTCCACGCCCGTAGGAATGCCTTCCTTGATAATGCTAAAGTCCTTCCAACCTTCTGTCGCCTTGTATTTGTCTATCGTTCCCTCGGGCACGTAGAGCGTAGCGTTATTGAAGGTGTTTTCGCTGAAAGCTCCATAATAAGTATCTTTCCCTTTGATTGAAAAAGGCTCCCTTATCAGCGAGACAACAGAAGACATATCCGCTCTCTCGAACGCCCCATCTCCAATACTCGTCACGCTACCTGGAATGGTGATTGAGGTCAGCTTGGAGCAGTAATCGAAAGCATACTCGCCGATCGTCGTCACGCCATTGGGAATGCTGACCGAAGTGAGGGCGGAGCAGGTGAAGAACGCGAAGGGCTCGATGCTCGTCACGCCATCGGGAATGCTGACCGAGGTCAGGCCGTAGCAGCCACCAAACGCGTTATATCCAATCGTCGTCAAGCTATAAGGAAAGCTGACCGAGGTCAGACCTGCGCATTCATAGAACGCAGCAGGGCCGATGCTCTTCACGCTATTGCCCATAGTGAGAGAGGTCAGGCCAAAGCAGTACTGGTATTTGCAACTTATTGTGTGTCAGCAATTTTTGATTAAAACGGTAGAAAAGTGAATATGAAGATTCTATGGATAGAGAAATAAATAAAGATTTAACGTATTTAACCTTTTATAACAGATAAGCGAATTCAACAAATATCTATTATGAAAAAAGATAGTTTTGCAAGGTCGTCTTAGATTCTAAAAATAAAAGAATGATGCAGCTATATTTTGACAAGGATAATATGGAGATAATTGAATTTGGAGGTAAAAAAAATGAAATTGCGATAGAAAAGTGTGAAAATATTGCAAAAACTTCGAGTTTATTAATTCTGTTTTATAGAAAATGCCTATATTTGCAAACCAAACTTAATAAAATTACATAATTCTTATCAAATATAATTTATATGAGTATCAGTAAAGATGTCATAAAGCAGTGCCTGATTAGTAAGCAGCGCGAGGTAGATGAGGCGGTGATTGTGAACCGCCCCATAGACTTTGAAGAGAATGGCAATTATGTGATAGTTGGTGTGAGACATGCGGGTAAGTCGTACCTACTGTATCAGCGCGTGCGTCAGCTACAGGCAGCGGGAAAGGGATGGGACGAGATTCTGTTTGTGGACTTTGAGGATGAGCGTCTGGCGGAATTCCAGACGGAAGACTTCAACAGTCTGCTGGAGGCCCATCTAGAACTGTATGGTAAAAAGCCAGTGGTGTTTCTGGACGAGGTGCAGAACATTCCGCACTGGGATAAGTTCGTGCGAAGGTTGACTGATGCGAAATATAGGGTCTATGTGACTGGCAGCAATGCGAAGATGCTGAGCAAGGAGGTGGCAACTACGTTGGGCGGACGGTTCTTTATCTATGATGTATACCCATATTCATTCAAGGAATATCTGGCAGCGCAACAGGTGGAGCTTAGGGAGCATTGGGAGTATGACACGATTCAGAGAAGCGAAGTGAAGCGACATCTGAACGAGTACTTCTATTATGGTGGTCTGCCAGAGATATTGTCGTTTAAGAATAAAAGGGCTATGCTGTCGAGCCTGTATCAGAAGATTTATCTGGGCGACATCTGCGCCCGAAATAACATTAAGAATGACAGGGTGCTGAACATACTAATCAAGAAGATGGCAGAGAGCGTGAAGCAACCACTGTCGTATAATAGACTGAAGAACGTGATAGTGGCAACGGGATCACCCATCAGTGTGCCTACTACGATAGACTATGCGGATTACGCCTCTGACAGTTGGCTGATACTGCCCATGGAGAATGAGGTTGGGAAGCTGACGGAGAAGGAAATGCAGAAGAAATACTATTTCATTGACAACGGGTTGCTGAACCTGTTCTTGATGAATTCGGAGACTTCGTTGCTGGAGAACATGGTGGCGGTGGAGCTGTGCAGGCAGTTTGGCAAGAAGAATGTGTATTTTCTGAACGCGGAGAAGGAAATAGACTTCCTTGTGCCTGACGAGAAGCTGGCCATTCAGGTATCCTACAGCATCAAGGATGGGGCCACATACAACAGGGAGGTGCCGCCACTAGTGAAGTATGCCAAGGCGCATGAGGACTGGAAGTGCCTGCTGATTACTTATGATGAGGAGGGCACGGAAGAGGGAATACCCGTGGTGCCGGTGTGGAAGTGGCTGATGGAAGGGTGACTTCGAGGGAGGCTATTATGGACTTCATGGAGGCAAATAATAGACTGCCATCGGAGTTCATGGACTCAGAAACTGGTGGAAGCACCAGCAGAAATTTGTGAATGTTGGACTTTTGAAGCCTGAGCGAGTAGCACTTTTCCCCAAGCTGTTGACATTAGAAACAAGTTAAAGCTTACGAAATTAATAACTAGGAAAAAATTGACCTGTAAAATAAAACGGGCGGAACCTGCCTTGTTGAAAAGGGGAGGGTTCCGCCCGAATATGAGGGGATTGCGATAGTTTACGCGTCGATGTTAGCGTAGGTGGCGTTCTTCTCGATGAACTCACGGCGTGGTTCTACGTCGTCGCCCATCAGCATTGAGAAAATCTCGTCGGCCTCGGCGGCATTCTCGATGGTTACCTGCTTGAGCAAGCGGTTCTCGGGATTCATAGTGGTCTCCCAAAGCTGCTCTGGGTTCATCTCACCAAGACCTTTGTAGCGCTGGGTGTGCAGAGCCTTGTCGTCGCCGTTACCAGCCACGTACTTATCGATGAATGCCTGGCGCTGCTGCTCGGTGTAGCAGTACTCTGAGGTCTTCTTGTAAGTACACTTGTAGAGTGGTGGGGTGGCGATGTAGAGATGACCGCCCTGGATAACCTGTGGCATGAAGCGATAGAAGAGTGTCATGATCAGTGTGTCGATGTGAGAACCATCGACGTCGGCGTCGGTCATGATGATAATCTTATCGTAACGCAGCTTGTCGATATTGGCATCCTTAGAGTCTTCGCCGTCAACACCGAAGCGTACGCCGATACTCTGAATGATGTTCATCACCGACTCGGCCTCGAACACACGGTGCCACTGTACCTTCTCTACGTTCAGAATCTTACCACGCAGAGGCAGGATGGCCTGGAAGTGACGGTCGCGGCCCTGCTTTGCTGAACCACCGGCCGAGTCTCCCTCGACGAGGAAAATCTCACACTCCTTAGGATCCTTATTGGAACAGTCGGCCAGCTTTCCTGGCAGACCACCACCGGTCATTGGGTTCTTACGCTGTACACTCTCACGGGCCTTGCGGGCTGCAATACGTGCTGTAGCGGCCAGAATAACCTTCTCACAGATGGTGTGAGCCTCTTTTGGGTGTTCCTCCAGATAGTTGGTCATTGCCTCGCCTACGGCCTTCTGTACAGCTCCGTTTACCTCGCTGTTACCAAGCTTGGTTTTTGTCTGGCCTTCGAACTGAGGCTCGGCTACCTTTACAGAGATGATAGCAGTGAGACCCTCGCGGAAGTCATCCTGTGCTACCTCAATCTTGGCCTTCTCAATCTGCTTACGCAGCTGATCATCATCATCGGCATACTTCTTAAGAGCACGGGCAAGAGCGATGCGGAAACCTGTGAGGTGGGTACCACCTTCGATGGTGTTGATATTATTAACGTAAGAGTGGATATTCTCCGAATAATCGCTGTTGTAGAGCAGAGCTACCTCGATGGGCACACCGTCCTTTTCTGTCTTCAGGCAGATAGGATCGCCAATGATAGATGTGCGGTGGCGATCGACGTAGCGAACGAACTCTTTCAATCCCTCCTTGGCGTGGAATACCTCGGGCTGGCGGAGATTACCCTCCTCATCGGGACGCAGGTCGGTAAGAGTGATGGTGATACCGGCATTAAGATATGCCAACTCGCGCATACGCTTAGCGATGATGTCGTACTTATACTCGGTAGTAGTAAAGATGCTGCCGTCGGGCCAGAACTGCTGGCGGGTACCTGTCTTGTCGGTATCGCCTACAATCTTAACGTCGTAGAGAGGCTTTCCCTTCTCATACTCCTGCTGGTAGATATGACCGTTACGGAATACCTGCGACATCATGTGGGTTGAGAGCGCGTTTACACAGCTAACACCTACACCATGCAGACCGCCTGACACCTTATAGGAACCCTTGTCGAACTTACCACCTGCGTGGAGCACTGTCATTACAACCTCGAGTGCACTCTTGTGCATCTTCTCGTGCTCATCTACAGGGATACCACGACCATTGTCCTGTACGGTGATAGAGTTATCTTCGTTGATAGTTACCTCAATGTGAGTACAATAGCCAGCCATCGCCTCGTCGATAGAGTTGTCGACGGTTTCGTTTACCAGATGGTGGAGACCTTTCTCGCTGATGTCGCCAATGTACATAGCAGGACGCTTACGTACGGCTTCCAGACCCTCGAGTACCTGAATGTTACTCGCGGAGTAATTCTGTTCTTGGTTCAGTTGTTCTTCTGTCATTTTGTTCTTAATTGCACTAATTGGTTGCAAAGGTACAAAAAAAACTTCAGATAAACGTAGTTTATCTGCTAAAAAACTCAAAAAATAAAGCCGCAACCCTTATCGGGCTACGGCTTGAGTTTATCATTGGGTAGAAATATTATCCCAGCTGATTAACGTGCAGTGCAAGGCTTGACTTCAGGTTAGCTGCCTTGTTCTTGTGGATGATGTTGGTCTTAGCCAGCTTATCCAGCATCTTCTGTACCTTTGGATACAGAGCTACAGCCTCTTCCTTGTTTGTTGTAGCACGAAGCTTGCGAACTGCGTTACGCATTGTCTTTGCGTAGTAGTGGTTGTGAAGTGCTCTTTTCTTCTCCTGACGGATTCTCTTCACTGATGACTTGTGATTTGCCATGTTTTTTAAAATTTAAATTGTTAATTATAAAGCTTATGGGTCTTACGTCGTAATGGCTGCCCTGGGCGGGCTTCTTTTAAGGAGCCCTCTACCACCTTATCCCAATCCTTCAGGCTTGGTAGCACATGGCTGTGCAGATGGAAGATTTAAATTTGTAGTCCCTAGGAGAGTCGAACTCCTCTTTAGAGAATGAAAATCTCTCGTCCTAACCGATAGACGAAGGGACCGTCCACGAAATGCGGGTGCAAAAGTACTACTATTTTTCCATTCTACCAAATTTTTTTAGTAAAAAATAACATATTATGAATAAAATGTGTATCTTTGCACCGTTATGTTGACGAAAACTCAGGCAATTGTGCTGCATTCGCTGAAGTATGGCGAGTCGAGGCTTATTGTAGATATGTTTACCAGAACGTTTGGTAGACAGTCGTTTATAGTCAGCATACCGAAAACTTCAAAGGGAAAGATAAAAAAGCAGTTCTTCCAACCTCTAACATTGTTGGAGATAGAAACAGACATACGCCCCAAGTTGCAGTTGCAAAAGCTTAATGATGTGAGACTGCTCACTCCGTTTGCATCAATCCCCTTTGAGCCCGACAAGTTAGCTATATCGCTTTTTGTAGCAGAGTTTTTATATTACGCTTTGAGATCAGAACAGCGAAATGAGTTGCTTTATGATTATCTGGAGTATAGTATAATGTGGCTTGACGGTCAGCAAGCAAACTTCGCTAATTTCCATATTGTGTTCTTGTTGAGGCTTACGCGTTTTCTAGGTTTCTATCCAAACATGGATGACTATGAGGAAGGTGATTACTTTGACTTGCGTGAAAGCGAGTTTATGAGGAATCCGCCTGTGCATCGTGATTTCCTGCATCCAGAAGAGGCACAGAAGGTGCAGCTTATGATGCGAATGGATTTCCCCACTATGCATTTGTTCCGTATGTCACATAACGACAGGAACCGACTGCTTGAAATATCAATAAAATATTATCGACTCCATCTGCCGGATTTCCCAGAGATGAAGTCGATAGAGGTATTGCAAGCCTTATATCAATAAGGCGGCAGGGTTACATAAACTTTATGGTTCCCTGTATTGGCTCCTGTGGATCTTGTGCGGGTTCGTCAATCACTACCACCTCGTTGCTTGCCTGCGAGTTAATGCTGTCTAAGATCTCGCGGGTACGCTTGTAAGTAGGTGTCTGCTCTACAGCAGAGATAACATCATCGTTATCAAGGTCTTCAGGGCGGAACAAGTAGATATTTGGACGACGCTTGTAACGTTTGGTTGCCCCCTCGCCGCCATAGTAGCGGTTACGACGATCCTGGCGCTCGGCAGCTTTCTCCTGTTCGGCTGCTATGCGGTTGATGTCTTCCTGACTATGCTTCTTGAGGTGACCGTTCATTCCGTCAACATTCTCAATGCCGAAGCCTGTGGCCAGAATGGTTACCTTTACTTTCTTACCGAGTTCGAGATCGGTGGCAAGACCCCACTTGATTTCAAAATCATTGCCGAACTTAGCCATGAAGTCGTTTACATCATTCATCTCTTCCATCATCAGCGATGCCTGACCGTCCTTAGAACCTGCAAACGAGATAGAAAGCAGAATCTTCTTAGAGTTAAAGATGTCGTTGTCGTTAAGCAGAGGTGAGTTGAGGGCATCCTCGATAGCCTTCTTAACACGGCCTTCGCCTTCACCATAACCAGTTGACATGATTGCTACGCCACCATCCTTGAGCACGGTCTTAACATCGTTGAAGTCGAGGTTGATAAGGCCGTGTACTGTGATAATCTCGGCAATAGACTTTGCAGCAATGCTAAGTGTATCGTCAGCTTTTCCGAAAGCATCAAGAACAGAGAGCTCAGGATATATCTCACGAAGGCGCTCGTTGTTGATAACAAGCAGAGCATCAACGTGTTTAGACATCTCTTCAACACCATCCAGTGCCTGGTCAATCTTACGATCACCTTCGAAACGGAACGGGATGGTAACGATACCTACGGTAAGGATTCCTAACTCTTTAGAGACACGAGCGATGACTGGTGCAGCACCTGTTCCTGTTCCACCACCCATTCCGGCAGTGATGAATGCCATACGGGTTCCGTCGCTAAGCATTGTGCGAATGTCCTCTATGCTTTCTTCGGCAGCCTGGCGTGCTTTTTCTGGCTTATTACCAGCACCAAGTCCTTCCTTACCCAACTGGAGATGTACGGGCACGGGTGAATCGTTAAGGGCCTGGTTGTCAGTGTTACATAGCACGAATGTTACATCGTGAATGCCCTCGCGGTACATGTGGTTTACTGCATTACCGCCGCCACCGCCAACACCGATAACTTTGATGATGCTGTGCTCCTTCTCCGGTGCTCCGAAGTCAAGGATATCCATATTCATATTGTTCTCCATAATCTTCTACTTTTTTAATCTTCTTCTTCGACAATCGACTTACCAAACTTAAGGATTCCCTTCTTCAGTTTGTTCCAAGTGCTATTCTCCTTGCGGATACGTGCTTCTTCCTCTTTCTTTAAGCGCTCTTCTTCCTGACGAGCACGCTCTTCTTCCTCCTGCTGACGACGTTTTTCCTCTTCGGCTTTCTGTTTTTCAGCTTCGGTTCGGATTACACCGGCGGGAAGATCAGTGGTCTGACGTGCTGGGCGCTGGTCGTTAGTGGGGTGAATTGTCTGTGGCTTAAGACTTGCAAACAGGTCACCATTTGGATCGAATGCATCGCCTGCGCAGTTGATATCGCCTTTGGCCAACAGACCTAACAACGTATTCAGCATACCATTATGTGCTTTGATTTCTTCGTTGTTAGAGATGATGGTTTGTGATACGAACTTGGCGATGCGAATTTTGTCTACGTGAGTGTGATTGATAAATGCCTTCTCGATATTCTTCATATTCGAGCCGCCACCGGTAAGAATGATACCGCCCAGCAACTTGTCATAGTATTCAGATGGAATCTGATACCATACATTTTCAATAATCTCCTCGAGGCGACCCTCGACAATCTCAATGAACTTGCGGCTCTCTACTTGACGCTCAGGGTCGATAGAGTATTTTAGTTCGTTGTCTATCTCATTGTTCTCTGTATAAGCCGAACCGTATTTCAGTTTCATGCGTTCTGCATCACTCTCTTCCATCTGGAGCGATGCTATGTCCTTGGTGATATTGTTACTGCCAAGAGGGATGACTGCAAGGTGGCGGAGGATATTCTTAGAATATACAGATACTGTTGTGGTGTCGTAACCCATATCAACAAGTGCACATCCCGAACGCTTCTCAACCTCAGTAAGAACACTATCGGCAAGTGCAAGTGGAGCCAGATACATCTCAGCAACATTTATACCTGCTGTTTCGAAGCATTTGTTAAGGTTACGATAGAAGGCTTTACGCTCCAGAATATTCAGGAAGTGACCCTCAAGGTGTGTGGCCTGAATGCCAACAGGATCAAGTTGGAACTGGGTTCCAACCTTGTATTCCTGTACGGCAGCATCTAGGATTTCCTGATCTTGATAGGTCATGTTGCGGTTAGCATCCATCAGTTCTATCACCATATCCTGAGTGATGATGGTTTCGCCGGGAAGGTCTTTAGTCACAACATTCTTTACGCTGCGGATAGACTGTCCACCTACACCAACGTAAACCTGTGTGATCTGTGTCTTGAGCTGATTCTCCAGTTTTTTTATTATACTGGTAAGGCATTGTGCGGTTTTGTCGATATTGTAAACCACACCCTTGCGGATGAACGAAGAAGACTCTTCCTTGACCATAGCAAGCACGTTGATGCTACCGTCGAGATTCTTCTGTCCCGCGATTCCGGTTACTTTGGATGAACCGAGTTCAATTGCTACAATAAAATCCTTTGCTGCCATCTTTTATTATAATATTATCATTTGTTTCTTTTACATATAATCTGGTTGTTGAACTCAACATTAATATAATTATATTTGTTCCAACCAGCCTTGTTCAGTCCGTAAATGTAGAACTTGCGAAGGCGTTCGAGTTTGTTTTCGATATTGTTAGGACTGCCCAGGAAAACGATGTGGTCGCCAACGCGTGGTACCATCTCGAGAGTCTGATTGGGTAGGACATTAAGTTGTACAGTCTGGTTACGCCAGAAACTGTTGCTTACAATTTTGTTTGCTACCTTTGACAAAACGTTCTGAGCATATCTTTTGGTAATGTTACCAGTAGCTACCAGTATATCTGTGGCATATCCAGACTCAGGCATTATATTGCCGTGATGGTCGAGATAGTAGTTGTCGCCATTAACAGCCATGATTCTGATTACAGGTATACGCTGCTTGATATTTATGCATACGTGTCCGCTCAGTGTCTTGTAACATTCTACCTTCTCTACAAACGGACTTTTTATCAGAGTCTCTTCAATCTTTCGTGGAGATATAGAACTCATAGTCTGTGAGAGAGGGTAGAGTTTATACTGTGAGAGTAACTTCTTGACTTCACCAGGATTCAGGAAACCCTCCATTGACTCCTTCTCGATGTCAATCTTTACCTCGGTGCATTCCTTGGCCATAGCCTCGTCAGGATTGTTGAAAGCTGTGACGGCTAGTACCAAGTAGATGCCAACGATAACGTTGCAGGCTACGATGAGGATCTGTTTCCAGTTGAAGTTAAAGGTCATCTGTTATTATTTGCTGTTTAATATCTTTGTTATTTGAGGAACCTGATTGTCCAAGTC
>Ga0256404_1013569_pt1 | contig 10279 bp, 8 predicted proteins | sample RumenRJG_01DNA_FD_185990 | JGI IMG/M metagenome (GOLD analysis project Ga0256404, IMG submission 185990) | Bovine rumen microbial communities from Lethbridge, Alberta, Canada - RJG_01 | ecosystem: Host-associated > Mammals > Digestive system > Stomach > Rumen | place: Canada: Alberta | collected...
TTGCCAAAAATGTGGACTCAGGACCTACGTCAATGTGCATGATGTGGATATCTTTTGTGGCCAGCAGGCCGATTCTATAAGGCACATAGGCCATTTACCGTGTGCGAAGTTTGAGGAAGTAAATAATTCTATATGAAAATACGACCTGGGTTCCGGTAGTTGGAGCCCAGGTCGTATTTTTTATAACTCGCTATATTCAGTCCAGTTTTTGCGTGCGACGATAGTCGAGGTATTTCTTCGTCTCGGCGACGATGACGCCCGACAGCGCGATGAGGGCGATGAGGTTCGGGATGGCCATGAGGCCGTTGACGATATCAGCCAGCACCCAGATCGCTTCGAGCTTCAGGAAAGCTCCCGAGGCGATGAGGCAGATGAATATGATGCGATAGGGGGTGACTCCCTTCGTGCCGAACAGGTAGATGCAGGCGCGCTCGCCATAATAGTTCCAGCCTAGGATGGTCGTAAAGGCGAACAGGATGAGCGCGATCGTCAGCAGCTGGCTGCCGACAAAGCCGTAAGTGCTGGAGAAAGCAGCCGCTGTCATGGCTGCACCAGCGGTATCACCCTGCCAGACACCGGTCAGCACGAGGGCCAGGCCCGTCATGGAGCAGATGATAATCGTATCGATGAATGTGCCGGTCATCGATATGAGTCCCTGCTCGGCCGGCCATTTTGTTTTGGCGGCGGCAGCGGCGATAGGCGCGGAGCCGAGGCCGGACTCGTTCGAGAATACGCCGCGGGCGATACCGTTCTGCATGGCCATCATGACCGTCGATCCGGCGAAGCCGCCCGCTGCAGCAGCACCGGTGAAGGCATCAGAGATGATGAGCATTATGGCATCCGGCACAGCGGTGATATTCACGACGATGAGCCCCAGCGATATTGCGATATAGGACAGAGCCATGAACGGGATGACGCCGGCAGCGACTTTGGCGATACTCTGCAGACCACCGATGGTGATCGCTGCGATGAACACCGTCAGGATGACATCGGTGGCAACTTTCGGGAAGCCAAACGACAGCTCGACACTGTCGACGATGGCGTTGACCTGCGGGAATGTACCGATACCGAGGAAAGCGACGAGGATGCAGGCTACGGCGAAGAAGGTGGCCAGTGGCTTCCATTTTTCACCCATGCCGTTGCGGATGTAGAACATCGGGCCGCCGGCGATCTCGCCTTTTTCATCAACCGAGCGGAATTTGACGGCGAGCAGGCCTTCGGAGTATTTCGTGGCCATGCCGAAGAACGCTGCTACCCACATCCAGAATATGGCGCCAGGGCCGCCGACTTTCACGGCCGTCGCCACGCCGACGATGTTGCCGGTACCGACGGTAGCGGCCAGGGCCACGCACAGCGCCTTGAAGCTCGATACATCGCCTTTGCCGTTGTTTTGGGCCCGGAATATGAGCCGCAAAGCGGTCGGCAGGCGGAATACCTGCAGCAGGTGCAGCCGGCAGGTCAGGAATATGCCAGTTCCTACTAATAGTGTGATGAGCGGTGGCCCCCACATGAATGAGTCGATGGCGTTTAATAGTGGCAGTAATGATTCCATATGCGGTCGTCCTTTCTGAATAAATAGGGCAATGAATGATGCATGTATCATATGGTCCAGTACGTAAAAACAATCGTACGCATAATGACGAAACCTATGATACCATAAAATAAAGCAATTGTCTCCCTTTTTTTAACAAAAAAATGAGATCAACTGAAAAAATTCTTCTCAGAGAGAATTATTATGTATACATGATGTACTTGTCCACATATAGCGTTCTTTTGTCTTGCTAAAATTGTACAGGTATGCTATAATTACTTTTGTTTTTGGTGAGAGTGTACAAGGGACACGCACAAACGCGCAAAATGTCTCTACACTGTAGTCATATATAATATCTATAAGGAAGTGGTCTTATCATGATCAAACAGCTGGGACATAGGTACATGACGACCCCGTTGATCAAACTCATCATCGTGGGCCTCATCGCGGGCATACTGATTGCCTTGTGCGTGCCATCTGCAGTACCGGCCGTAGCCGTGTTGGGTGATTTCTTTGTCAAGGCTTTGAAAGGCGTGGCGCCGATCCTCGTGTTCGTGCTCGTTACGAATGCGCTGGCGCAGAAGAATGCTGATGCCAGTGCCGAGATGAAGCCGATTGTTCGTCTCTATATTATAGCGACGTTCCTGGCTTCGCTCGTGGCTGTCGCTTATTCTTTCGCATTCCCGACCTCGCTCGAGCTGCAGGTGGCTGATGCGAAGGTGGCTCCGCCGTCCGGTATCATCGAGGTTCTGCACAATCTGCTGCTGTCGATCGTCGATAACCCGGTTCATGCGCTGACGAGTGCGAACTACATCGGCATACTGGCCTGGGCCGTGCTGGGTGGTCTGGCTCTGCATAGCGCCTCAGATGGTACGAAACAAGTCCTTGGAGACTCTGCCAAGGCCGTTACGAAGATCGTCCAGTGGGTCATCCGTCTGGCACCGTTCGGCATCATGGGCCTCGTTGCCAATGCAATCGGCACGAGCGGCCTGGGTGCCCTGATCGGCTATGGCCAGCTGATCTGCGTATTGCTCGCGGCCTTCTTCTCGGTGGCACTCATCATGAATGCCATCATCGTCTATCTCTCCATTCATCGCAATCCGTATCCGCTCATCTGGACTACGCTGAAGGAAAGCGGTATCTATGCGTTCTTCACGCGTAGTTCGGCCGCTAATATCCCGGTCAACATGTCGCTGTGCAAGCGCCTGCATCTGAATGAAGATACGTACTCCATCTCCATACCGCTCGGAGCCACGATCAACATGAGCGGTGCAGCTATCACCATCGCCGTGCTTTCTCTGGCTGCCGCCCATACGCTGGGAGTCAGCGTCGACCTGCCGACCGCACTGCTGCTCTGCATCGTATCGACGATAGGCGCCTGCGGCGCTTCGGGCGTGGCTGGCGGCTCGCTGCTGCTGATTCCGGTGGCCTGTGCTTCGTTCGGCATCAGCAATGATATCGCCATGCAGGTCGTCGGCGTCGGCTTCATCATCGGTGTCATCCAGGACTCCTGCGAGACGGCTCTGAACAGCTCGACGGATGTCCTGTTCACCGCTACCGCCGAATTCGCCGAGCGCGCGAAAGCCGGCACGTTGAAGGATAGCGATATGATACCTGATCCGGAAGAGTAAGACTCCATCTTGTCCTAAAGGCTTTACAAGGCCGCCTTTGCTCCAGCAGAGGCGGCTTTTTGCATGCTTCAGATGGGTACGCCAAGAATAAACAATAAAAAGCAAGCTAATACAATAGAAATAAATATGACTAATGATACCATAAATTCTTATTGATTTTCCCTCGTCAATTTGTTATAATTTACACGTACACAAAATACAGTCTATGTGTTTTGAGACCTGCCGCAAGGGGGTAGGGCTCTGTATGCGAGGAGGCTATTTAATCATGAAAGTAACGGTTGTTGGTGCAGGTAATGTCGGCGCTACCGTGGCAAATGTCCTGGCTGCAAAAGATTTCTGCAGCGAGGTCGATCTCGTTGATATCAAAGAGGGCGTTGCTGAAGGCAAGGCCATGGATATCATGCAGACGGCTCATATGCTGAATTTCGACACGACGGTTGTCGGTGTTACGGCTAAGACTGACGATCCTGAGGGCTATGCTCCGACGGCTGGTTCCGATATCGTTGTCGTCACCTCTGGTATGCCGCGTAAGCCGGGCATGAGCCGTGAGGATCTGATTGGTGTCAACGCCAAGATCGTCAAGAGCGTTGTCGACCAGGCTCTGAAGTATTCGCCGAATGCTATATTCATCATCATCTCGAACCCGATGGATGCTATGACGTTCCTCACGCTGAAGGACACGAAGCTTCCGCGCAACCGCATCATCGGCCAGGGCGGCATGCTCGACAGCAGCCGTTTCCGTTATTTCCTGGCTCAGGCTCTGCAGAAGGCCGGCTATCCAGCTACTCCGACCGATGTCGATGGCATGGTCATCGGCGGTCACAGCGACAAGACGATGGTTCCGCTGGCCAGCATCGCTACCTATCGTGGCATCCCTGTGACCCAGCTCCTGAGCAAAGAGCAGCTGGATGACGCTGTCGCTCAGACGAAGGTTGGCGGCGCTACGCTGACGAAGCTCCTCGGCACCTCGGCTTGGTATGCTCCGGGTGCTGCTGCAGCTGCCCTCGTTGAGTCCATCGCTCTCGATGCGAAGAAGCTCATTCCGTGCTGCGTATACCTCGATGGCGAGTATGGCGAGAAAGACCTCTGCATCGGTGTTCCGGTCGTCCTCGGCAAGAACGGTATCGAGAAGATCGTCGAGCTCAAGCTCAATGACGAGGAGAAAGCTAAGTTCGATGAGAGCGTAGCTGCTGCTCGCAACACGAACTCCAAGCTCGGCGATGCACTGAAATAAGCCTTCACACAGCTGATAGACAGTGAATTAGATACATCTGGCTCCGCTGGCAGGTCTCCTTTCCCTGCTGGCGGGGCTTTTGTATACATGAGAAAACGGTTATCTTTGGCAGCTGTTATTTCGATAATATAAGTGAAGGATAGTTTCGAGGAGGTGTCAGATATGCTGGAAAAGATAGAGCGAATCGCTCCCGTGAAAGGCGCCGATTATGATGTTGCCCGTCAGTTCAATCGCAAGCAGGGCTATGAGGATCACCGGAATGGTGGCAGGAATAAATTTGCCTCGGTATTGCAGAAGAAGCTAGACAAAGGCGCGGTTCAGCCGTCCAATCATTCGCCAGGCGTACCTGATGCCTACAATTTGGAACTGTCCATACGGCCGACGCAGTCGCTCTTCTATGAACAGGGAGCCGATCTGCGTGAGGTCAGGGAGAGAATTGATGACGCTGGATGATGAGAAATATATGCGGCTGGCTCTCGATGAGGCTCAGGCAGCGGCCGATATCGGCGAGGTGCCGATTGGTGCCGTGCTGGTCGATGCGGAGGGGACGGTCGTGGCCCGGGCGCATAATATGCGTGAGACCTGGCATGATGCTACAGCCCATGCGGAACTGATGGCGATCCGGCAGGCATGCGAGAAACTAGGGCGCTGGCGCCTGACGGGACTCACGCTCTATGTCACGATTGAGCCATGTCCCATGTGTGCCGGAGCCATTGTCATGAGCCGGGTGCACCGGGTGGTGTATGGCAGTACGGATGCCCGAGCCGGGGCCTGCGAATCGGTCTTCAATATACCGGGCTGTCCGACACTCAACCATACGCCGGCCATGACGGCCGGTGTGCTGCAGGAGGAATGCGCCGCTATCATGAAAAATTTCTTCCGTCAGCGCCGTCAGCAGAGCAAAGCGCGAAAGAAAGCTCAAATAGGGCAGGAAAGCACTACCTGAGTTCATGTTTATGAATGTTTTAAAGCGGTGCCGCAGACTATAGTCAGCGGCGCCGCTTTGTGGTATAACGAGATAAAATGTCTTTTGATTTTCTATAAATAAGAAATGTTGAAATAAGAAATGATTCATACAGCACCACTGGCTCGTTGAAACGCCAAAAGGAATATTTTGCCTATGGCAAAATATGAACAATTGCGTTATAATAGAAAAAGTCAGTTGACATATGAATATGGCCGTTGCTTTACATAAAGCAGGCATAATAATGCACATTGGGGGAAAGCTGTAAATGAAACTCGTAGTAACAGTAGTAGGCAAGGACCGTGTCGGTATCATAGCTATGGTGAGCCAGATCCTGGCTGATAATGATGTGAATATCCTGAGCATCAACCAGAATATCATGGACGGCTTTTTCAACATGGTGCTGATCGCCGAAGCCGACGGATCGAAGGTGAAGCTGGTAGACCTGCAGAAGACGCTGAAAGAGCGCGGCCAGGAAATCAATGTGGATATCAAAGCCCAGCATGAGGATATATTCAACGTGACCCATAATATATGATATGGGGCAGTAGCGGTATGACGCATTTTCCTGGGGAGGTAACGCTTTGATTACAGTTGATGATATACGTGAAACTAATGATATGATAACCGAGAACAAGCTCGATGTCCGCACCATCACTATGGGCATATCGCTACGCGACTGCGCGCATCCGAACATCGACAAGTTCTGCCAGAATGTATATGACAAGATAACGAAATCGGCTGAGTTCCTGGTCAAGACAGGCGAGGATATAGAGGCCGAGTACGGCATCCCTATCATCCACAAGCGCGTATCGGTCACTCCGATCGCTATCGCTGCTGATGCCTGCAAGACGGATTCCTATGTACCGGTAGCCGAAGCGATGGATAAAGCAGCCAAAGAAGTCGGCGTAAACTTCATCGGCGGTTTTTCTGCACTGGTGGAGAAGGGCTTTGCTCATGGCGACCGCATACTGATCAACTCCATACCGCAGGCACTGGCGTCGACCGATCTGGTCTGCTCGTCGGTCAATCTCGGCTCGACGAAGACGGGTATCAATATGGACTGCGTGCGCGAGATGGGCGAGGTCGTGAAGCGTACGGCGGAACTGACGCGCGACCAGCAGGCTTTGGGTTGCGCCAAGCTCGTCGTGTTCTGCAATGCTCCGGGAGATAATCCGTTCATGGCAGGTGCTTTCCATGGCGTAGGCGAGGCTGAGACTGTCGTCAGCGTCGGTGTCAGCGGCCCGGGCGTCGTGAAGCATGCTCTTGAGGGCAAGAAGGGGGCTGACTTCACCGAGGTCGCGGAGACGATAAAGAAGACGGCCTTCAAGATCACCCGCGTCGGCCAGCTCGTAGCGCGCGAGGCTTCGCGTCGTCTTGGCGTGCCGTTCGGCATCATCGACCTGTCGCTGGCGCCGACCCCGGCCGTGGGCGACAGTGTGGCACGCATCATCGAAGAGATGGGCATAGAGAGCTGCGGCGCTCCGGGCACGACGGCGGCACTGGCCCTGCTCAATGATGCGGTGAAGAAGGGCGGCCTCATGGCATCGTCGCATGTAGGCGGCCTCTCTGGCGCTTTCATTCCGGTCAGCGAGGACGAGGGCATGATCAATGCCGTGTCTACAGGCAGCCTCTCCATCGAGAAACTCGAGGCCATGACCTGTGTCTGCTCGGTCGGTCTGGACATGATAGCCATAGAGGGTGATACTTCGGCGGCGACCATATCCGGCATCATCGCCGATGAGGCGGCTATCGGCATGATCAACAACAAGACGACGGCTGTGCGCGTCATCCCGGTACCGGGAGCGAAGGTCGGTGATCAGGTCGAATTTGGTGGCCTGCTCGGCTACTGCCCGATTGTGCCGGTTCGCAATCAGTACAGTTCGGATGCCTTCATCGCTCGTGGCGGGCGCATACCGGCGCCGTTGCGCAGTTTGACCAACTGATGGCGGTTCCTGCTTAAGCTTAAGAGAATAAGAAGGGGGGCTGGATGCTCATTATGAGCATCCAGCCCCCTTTGCTATATCAGATTCAGTGTCCGGTGTCTGGCACGAGATTTCCGGCTCAGGCGTTGGCCTTGCGGAATTTCTCCATGAAGTCGACGAGCTTCTGTACACCTTCATACGGCATCGCATTGTAGATGCTGGCGCGCATGCCGCCGACGCTGCGATGACCTTTCACGCCGCCGAGACCGACCTCGCGAGCCTCAGCCACGAATTTCGCCTCGAGCTCTTCGCTCGGCAGACGGAATGTGACATTCATGAAGGAACGGCTATCCTTATCGGCATGGCCCTTGTAGAAGCCTTCCGAAGCATCGATGGCGCTGTAGAGCAGATCGGCTTTCTTCTTGTTGCGCTTAGCCATCTCCGGCAGGCCGCCCTGTGCTTTGATCCAGGCTGCGACTTTGCCGACCATGTAGATGCAGAAAGCCGGAGGCGTATTGTAGAGCGAGTTCTTCTTATAGAACGTGTTGTAGCGCAGGATCTTGGGCAGGGTCTCCGGGCTGTTCTCGAGCAGCGAGCGTCTGGCGACGACGAGCGTCACGCCGGCTGGGCCGAGGTTTTTCTGCACGCCGGCATATATGAAGGCAAAGCGGCTGAAGTCGAGCGGGCGCGAAAGCATATCCGACGACATATCGGCGAACAGAGGCACATCCCCCGTATCTGGTATATAATGATACTCAGTACCATATATAGTATTATTGTAGCAAAGATGGACATAGGCAGCCTCGGGATTTATATCGAGCTCCTCCTGAGTCGGGATGTGGCGGTAGCCGCCTTCCTTGCTCGAGGCAGCGATACGGCCGGTGCCGAGTATCTTTGCTTCATTGTAGCATTTCTCAGCGAAGCTGCCGGACAGCACATAGTCGCCCGGATGCTCTTTCGAGGCATAGTTCAACGGCATCATGGCGAACTGATGGCTCGCACCGCCCTGCAGGAACAGGACCTCATAATCGTCGCCGAGCCCCATGAGCTCGAGGATGTCGGCCTTGGCCTGGTTGTGTACAGCTTCATACTCTTTCGCACGATGGCTGATTTCGAGGATAGACATGCCACTGCCATTGAAATTCAGGAACTCGGCCTGAGCCTCTTTCAGAACGTCGAGCGGCAGCATGGCTGGGCCCGGATTGAAGTTGTAGATACGATCTGCTTCCACGGGAATAACCTCCTAGCATATTTCACAGTTTGAACAGCGTATACATAATCCACTGTCATATGTAACTATTGTAGCGCTAAAATGTCCATTTAGCAAGTAATGATATAAATACTGTTTTTTCAGTGCACACACTTGACTATGCTTGTTCTATAGTATATTATTAGATTAAGTATTTTTTTCACAAGCTAGCGGTCCTTGCTGTACATGAACGTACATGCAGACAAGCGGCGCAAAAAGAGGAGCGATAAATTATGAAGGTTTTGGCTGCGGATGGCATTTCGCCTATTGGTCTGGCGTTGCTGGAAAATGATTTCGAGGTCGTCGTCAAAGACAAGCTGCCGGCAGATGAGCTGCTGGAGATAATCCCGGAGTTTGATGCGGTGATGGTCCGCTCTGCGTCCAAGATTACGGCGGAAGTCATTGCCCAGGCCAAGAACCTCAAGATCATCGGCCGTGCCGGCGTGGGCGTGGATAATATCGATATCCCTGCAGCTACGGCTCGTGGCATACTCGTCATCAACTCTCCGGGCGGTAATACCATAGCGGCTACGGAGCACACCATGGCTATGATGCTGGCCATGTCGCGCAATATCCCGATCGCGAACGAGACCATGCACAAAGGCGAGTGGAATCGCAAGAAGTATGTCGGCGTCGAGCTGCGTGGCAAGACGCTCGGTGTCATCGGCATGGGCCGCATCGGCAGCGGGGTCGCAAAACGTGCTCTGGCTTTCGATATGAAGGTGCTGGGCTATGATCCGTATATCAATGAGGAACGTTGCAAGGATCTCGGCGTGAAGGTTGCTACCTTTGACGAGGTCATCGAGAACTCGGATTTCATCACTGTTCATATGCCGCTGACGAATGAGACGCGCGGTATGATCGGTATGGCGGAGATGAAGCGCATGAAGGAGGGCGTACGCCTCGTCAATTGCGCTCGCGGCGGCATCATCAACGAGGCTGACCTCGCGGAGGCAGTGAAGCAGGGGATAGTGGCTGGCGCCGCCATCGATGTCTACACCGAGGAGCCGCCCGCGGAGAAGGGCAATCCGCTGATCGATGTCCCGAATATCGTGCTGACGCCGCATCTGGGCGCCTCCACGAAGGAGGCCCAGGTCGGCGTGGCTGTCGATGTCGCACAGGGCATAAAGGCCGCTCTGTCCGGTCAGCCGGTCTCTACGGCTGTCAATATGGCGCCGGTATCCCCGCAGGTCATGCAGGTCATCTCGCCGTATCTGACGCTGGCGGAGCGTCTCGGCGGTACCGTGCAGGCTCTGGCGGACGGACCGATCGAGAAAGTCGAGGTCACGTATCGCGGCGATATCACCGAGGTGAATACGGGACTGCTCACGACGGCAGCTATCAAAGGTATGCTGAACCCGATTATGGAGGGCGAGGTCAACTATGTAAATGCTCCGTCACTGGCGAAGGAGCGCGGCATAAAGGTCTCCGAGGTAAAGGAGAAGGAAGCTACGGACTTCACCAATATCATTACGGTGACTGCTACGGCCGACGGCAAGGAAACGTCGGTCGAGGGCACGCTGTTCGGCACTGAGGGCCGTATCGTGCGCATCGACAAATTCCGTGTCGATGTCGATCCGCATGCGCGCATCCTGGTATGTCCGCATATCAATCGTCCGGGCGTCATCGGCCAGATCGGTACGCTGCTCGGCGGCGAGAACATCAACATCTCGGGCATGCAGGTCGGTGTCACCGAGGTCGAGGGCGTCAGCCTGATGGTCTTGGCAATCGATAACGATATCCCA
>Ga0256404_1013570_pt1 | contig 10279 bp, 8 predicted proteins | sample RumenRJG_01DNA_FD_185990 | JGI IMG/M metagenome (GOLD analysis project Ga0256404, IMG submission 185990) | Bovine rumen microbial communities from Lethbridge, Alberta, Canada - RJG_01 | ecosystem: Host-associated > Mammals > Digestive system > Stomach > Rumen | place: Canada: Alberta | collected...
CTTGATTTCCTGTGAATTAATCATTTTATTGTAAGTTACTGTTTATTATGCGTTGTAAGCGGGTGCAAAGTTACTAAGAAATCAGAAAAAAACACTGAAAAACCATATAATTCTTTGTCATTTCGATTTTTATGCGTAATTTTGCAGCCCGAAAGGGTTAAAAGTACCCTGCGACAACGGAAATTAATAATAAATAAATACGAATAAAAGATGAAGAGAACATTTCAGCCTCACAACCGCCGCCGTGTGAACAAGCATGGCTTCCGTGAGCGTATGGCCACGAAGAACGGCCGTCGCGTTTTGGCTTCCCGTCGTGCCCATGGCCGCAAGAAGCTCACAGTCTCTGACGAGAACCACGGTAAGTAAGCTTCTCATTTCGTCAGCACACGACAAAAGGCAGACAAGGATCATTCCTTTGTCTGCCTTTTGCGTTAAAAAGTCAGCAAATTCTTTTGCTTTCCTCTCTTTTTACATTACCTTTGCGGAAAATAGCAACCGATGTCGATTAAAGAATTTATAGGCAAATTCAAAAGCAAGATACTCTGGAGCAATCTCCTGGCGATGGCATTGGTCATCGTGGGGCTTGCCGTAGGCTTCAAGTTTGCCGTTGACATATACACCCACCATGGCGAAGCTGTCACTATTCCGAATCTCACGCACAAGACGTTCGACAATGCCGACCATATCCTCTCGGAGCTTGGTCTTGACATGGTCGTGAGCGATACCGGATATATCAAGACCCTGCCACCGGGCTGTATTCTTGAGCAATACCCGGCACCGGGAGAGCGTGTCAAGCCCGGACGCACCGTCTTCGTCACCATCAACGCCACACAGACACCTACCATCACGCTGCCCGATGTCATCGACAACTGCTCGCTGCGTGAGGCAATGGCCAAACTGACGGCTATGGGCTTCAAACTGAACCCGCCACAGTTCGTTCCCGGTGAGAAAGACTGGGTCTATGGCATACTCGTCAACGGCAGGCACGTGGCTTATGGCGACAAGATACCGGTAGATGCCAAGCTCACTATCCAGGCTGGCAACGGTATGCGTGATTCCAACGACGATGTCGACTATGTCGACCCGGCCACAGGCTCGCAAGACGACAACAGTGAAGATGTCGATGAGTTCCAGGAGGTGCCTGTGCCCGATGAGGAGGACAACTCCAGGCAAAAGGATGAGCCCGAACAGGATCCGTTCACACCGGTGGAATAACAACACGGAGACAATGACTGACGACATATTATCAGACAACAGATTATCAGACAACAGCTTGTCAGACGATATCATAGACACCGACCTCGACGAGGTGCAGGAAAGCGCTGAGTCGGGACCGGGACAGTATGAGCACTGGCGTATGACGGTAGATGCCGGGCAGCAGCCTGTGCGTATCGACAAGTTTCTGGCCGAGCACATGCAGCACTCCTCGCGCAACCGCATCCAGACAGCGGCTGAAGCCGGGTGCATTCAGGTCAACGGGAAACCCGTGAAAAGCAACTATAAGGTGCGGCCCAACGACCTCATCACGCTCATGCTCGACCGTCCCAAGCACGACTCATCGATCCAGCCGGAAGACATCCCGCTCGACATCGTCTATGAGGACGACGACGTCTTAGTGGTCAACAAGCCGGCAGGCATGGTCGTGCATCCAGGGGCAGGCAACTTCAACGGCACGCTCATCAATGCCGTGGCATGGCATCTGCGCAACCTCAAGACCTTCGATGCCAACGACCCCGCCGTAGGACTCGTCCATCGTATCGACAAAGACACGAGCGGACTGCTCGTCGTGGCAAAGACCGCCGATGCCAAGACCGCACTCGGCAAACAGTTCTTTTACAAGACGACACACCGCGCGTATAATGCGCTCGTGTGGGGCAACCTCCAGGAAGACACGGGACGTATAGAAGGAAACATTGCCCGCGACCCCAAAGACCGGCTGCGCATGAAGGTCTTTCCGCCCGACTCGGGGATCGGCAAGCCGGCCGTGACCCACTGGCGCGTCTTGGAACGCTTCGGCTACACCACCCTCGTGGAGTGTGTCTTAGAGACCGGACGGACCCATCAGATACGCGCGCACATGAAAGAGATCGGGCATCCGCTCTTCGGCGACGAGCGCTATGGCGGCACGGAGATACTGTGGGGACAGCGCAGCTCGACCTACAAGGCTTTCATCCACAACTGCCTCACCCTCTGCCCGCGGCAGGCCCTCCACGCCAAGACCCTCGGCTTCGTGCATCCGCGGACAGGCAAGCAGATGGATTTCGACTCAGCATGGCCCGAGGACTTCGCGGCGCTGATAGAGAAATGGAGGAGATACATCAAATAGACTCATAACATATTACATTATATAAATGGAAAACTTGAAAAGGAACATTGCCATCGTCTGCGGTGGCGACTCATCAGAGCACGACGTATCGCTGCGCTCGGCACAGGGACTCTACTCCTTCTTCGACAAGGAGCGTTACAATATCTATATTGTGGACATCAAAGGTACCAACTGGCACGTCAGCTTTGAGGACGGCAGTGTGGCTCCCATTGACAAATCCGACTTCTCCTTCATCGGGAAGGACGGCAAGGCTGTGGTCTTCGACTATGCTTACATCACCATCCATGGACAGCCCGGTGAGAACGGTATGATGCAGGGCTACTTCGACCTCATCCATCTGCCCTACTCTACCTCCGGCGTGCTCGTCGAGGCCATGACCTTCGACAAGTATGTGCTCAACAACTATCTGCGCGGCTTCGGCGTGAACGTCGCCGACAGCATCCTCCTGCGTCGCGGCGAGGAGTATGATGCCGCCGCCATCGAGAAGCGCTTAGGCATGCCGTGCTTCGTCAAGCCCGCTGCCGACGGCTCGAGCTTTGGCGTGAGCAAGGTGAAGAATGCCGACCAGCTCGCTCCCGCCCTCCGCGTGGCGTTCATGGAGAGCAACGAGGCGATGGTGGAGAGCTACCTCAAGGGCACAGAGATCTCACAGGGTATCTACAAGACCAAGGACAAGAGCGTGGTGTTCCCCGCTACTGAGGTCGTCACCGAAGATGAGTTCTTCGACTACGACGCCAAGTACAACGGAAAGGTAAAAGAGATCACCCCCGCACGCCTCGCCCCGGAGACCGCCAAGGCCGTGGCAGCAGAGACAAGCCGCATCTACGACATCCTCCATGCCAACGGCATCATCCGTATCGACTATATCATCACAAAGGATGCCGAGGGCAAGGACAAGGTCAACATGCTCGAGATCAACACCACGCCCGGCATGACAGCTACCAGCTTCATCCCCCAGCAGGTGCGTGCCGCCGGTCTCGATATCAAGGATGTCCTCACCGACATCGTGGAGAACCAGTTCGCATAAAGCATCCTCACCATGGACATCAAACAATTATACGCTGTCTATCAGAAGCACCCCGTGGTGACGACCGACAGCCGCAACTGCCCCGAAGGCAGCATCTTCATCGCGCTCAAAGGCGCCTCGTTCGACGGTAACAAGTTTGCGGCCGCTGCCTTGGAGAAAGGCTGCAGCTACGCCGTTGTCGACGAGAAGGAATACTGTGTGGAAGGTGACGATCGCTATATCCTCACCGACGACTGTCTCACGACTTTCAAGGAACTGGCTCGCGAGCACCGCCGCCAGTTCGACATACCCGTGATAGGCATCACGGGCACCAACGGCAAGACAACGACGAAGGAGCTCGTCTCTGCCGTCCTCGCCGAGAAATACAAAGTGATGCACACGGAAGGCAACTTCAACAACGATGTCGGCGTGCCGAAGACGCTGCTGCGCCTCCGGCCCGAGCACGAGATAGCGGTCGTGGAGATGGGCGCTTCCCACCCCGGCGACATCCAGAGACTGGTGGAATATGTGGAGCCGACCTGCGGCCTCATCACCAACGTAGGGCGTGCCCACCTCCAGGGCTTCGGCTCCTTTGAGGGGGTGAAGAAGACCAAGGGCGAGCTTTACGACTTCCTCAAGGCGCACCACGGCCTCGTGTTCCTCAACACCGCCAATGAGAATCTCGTGGAGATGGCACGCGAGCGCGAGCTCGACCGCATCATCAGCTATGGCAACGATCCTCAGGCTCAGGTTCAGGGCAAGGTGACGACAGCCGATCCATTCATCACCATCGAATGGCGCTGTGGTGGAGATGAGGACAACATCCCAGTCTCACTCAACGAGTGGCATGAGATACACACACATCTCATCGGCTCATACAACCTCGACAATGTGCTTGCAGCCATTGCTGTTGGCCTCCACTTCGAAGTAAGCCCTAAGGCTATCTGCCATGCCATTGAGCACTATGAGCCGACGAACAACCGGTCAGAGCTCGTGAAGACGGCCGACAATACGCTGATCGTCGACGCTTACAACGCCAACCCGACAAGTATGGCTGCAGCGCTCGACAGTTTCGAGCAGATTGCTACGACACTCCCGAAGATGGCTATCCTCGGCGACATGCGTGAGCTTGGTGCGGTGAGTGCAGAGGAGCATCAAAAGGTTGTCGACACGCTGAAAGCCAAAGGTCTCAACGACGTGTGGCTCGTAGGTGAAGAGTTTGGCAAGACTCAATGCGACTTCCATAAATATAATAATGTGGAAGAAGTAAAGCAAGCCATCGCTGAGCACAAGCCTACTGGTATGTGCATCCTCATCAAAGGCAGCAACGGCACGAAGCTCTTCGAACTGCCAGCGTTGTTATAAATACACATTATATTATATATTAGACCAATCGTAAATAGATGTTGTTGGAAAAGCTCCTTGGCTTTGATGCCAAGACGATGAATAAACGTACAGAGGTGGTGGCAGGTGCCACCACCTTTCTTACTATGTGTTATATTCTGGCGGTGAACCCCACCGTCCTCAGTACCACGGGCATGGACCGCGGTGCGCTCTTCACAGCTACGGCAGTAGCCTCAGCCATCGCCACCCTGCTTCTCGCCTTCATGGCAAAGCTTCCCTTCGCCCAGGCCCCGAGCATGGGTCTGAATGCGTTCTTTGCCTACACACTCTGCCAGGCGATGGGCTACACTTGGCAACAGTCGCTCGCCATCATGCTTGTCGAAGGCATCGTATTCTTGCTCATCACGTTCCTCAACATCCGTGAAGCAATTCTGAATGCCATCCCGTTCAATCTCCGCTACGCCATATCCGTGGGTATCGGTATGTTCATTGCTTTCATCGGACTAAAGAATGCAGGCATCATCGTCTCTTCTCCGGCAACATTCGTCTCTCTCGGCAAGTTCACACCTACCTCAATTCTCGGCGTCATCGCCATCGTGCTGAGTGGTGTGCTCATGGCGCGCAAGGTAAAAGGCTCCCTGTTCTACAGTATCATCATCGCTACCGTCGTAGGTATCCCCATGGGCGTGACGCAGATTCCCGACCATTGGATTCCCGTATCCTTACCGCAGAGCCTCTCGCCTATCTTCTGTCATTTCGACTTCGAAGGTTTGCTCAATATGCGTACGGTGATGGTTGTCATCTCGTTGCTGCTCGTTAATATCTTTGATACCGTGGGCACGCTTGTCGGCTTGGCTTACAAAACTCACATCGTACGCCCTGACGGCACCATCCCACACATCAAAGAAGCCATGATGAGTGATGCCATCGGCACGACTTGTGGTGCTTTTCTCGGCTCGTCTACACTGACGACTTATGTAGAGAGTGCCTCAGGTATTGCTGAGGGCGGACGAAGCGGACTGACCTCGTTTACCACAGGTATGTTCTTCGTCCTCGCACTCTTCCTCTCACCAGTCTTCCTGCTGATCCCCGGTGCTGCAACCAGTGGCGCCCTGGTCCTCGTAGGTGTACTGATGCTTGACTCGGTGAAGCTCCTCGACCTCTCTGATGTCAGTGAAGCCTTCCCCGCTTTCATCACGATGATCACGATGGTGCTCTGTTACTCCATCGCCGACGGCATCTGCCTTGGCATCCTGAGCTACGTAATCCTCAAACTCTGCACCGGACAGTGGAAGAAACTCAACGCGACCCTGATCGTCCTGAGCCTTATCTTCATTGCCAACTTCATCTTCGGGTAAAGACAAACGTAGTGTGATTCAAGTGAAATCGCACCATGATTCAAGTGTAATAGCAATGCGATTACGCTTGAATTATGAGGTAAGAACGCTGTCCTCTACCTTATTCTTTAGCATACCCTTCAATGCATCGCTTTTCGAGAGAGAAGTTGATACCGACCCTAATGAGTTTGCGCTGGTCGAGCGCAAAGGGCTTGGCATAGCCTTTCTCATCGATCTGTCGAAGCGCATCCTCGGCACTGCCGTCGAGCTTAAACTCGAAGATGTAGATATAATCTTTTGTCTTCACCGTCATATCCATACGGCCATTGCTTGTCTCGCGCTCTACCTCCGTGTAGAAGCCCAACAAGCGGCAGATCAGATAGAACGCGTTCTGAAAGTACAATTCGCTATCGCCCACAATCTTATAATCCGTATCTGACAGCATCGTCTTCATCCGAAGCATGAAATCATCCACATGGCCCATGCGCAGATCGCGCACGAAGTTGCCGATGAAGAATGCAGACTCGCCTTGTCTGATATTCGTATAAAAAGGCAATAAGTATTCGGTAAATCCTTCCTCCACCTCCTTGTTCGGGAATCCTAAGGTATAGAAGCCGAATTCGGAATCATAATCCTTGATAGTAAGATACCCACTCTGATAGATGAGTGGAATAGGGTTCTTCGACATCGAGTCAATGCTGTTGAGGAAGTCCCCCGTCACCTGTTCCTGCGTGAGATCAGGCAATGGGTAGCGGTCCTGCTTCATCACATCGACAAGGTAAGACGGTGTGCCCGTCTCAAACCAATATCTGCCGAATTTCTTCCGACTAAGGGTATTGAGCAAACTGAAAGGATTGTAGATGCCGACACCATGCTCAACAAAATGGTAACCATCGTAGTCTGTCTTGAGCCGTGCCAATGTACACTCATAGTTCATGTGATAAGCATCGGCAAGTTCATGTAATGGCTCGTCGAAATACTGGAGTATCTCTTCTTTCGTAATACCACAGATTGTCTGATAACGTTCATCCATCGAAAGGTCGATGAGATTATTAAGATCAGAGAACACACTGACCTTACCAAACTTTGTCACTCCTGTAAGCAACGCAAACTTGATATACTGATCTTGTGTCTTGAGTACGGAGTAGAATGCCTTTAATGTGGCACGGTATTCGTCCTGAAGTTTCTCATTGTTGAGAGTCTGCAGCAACGGCTTGTCATATTCGTCAACAAGAATGACACAACGCTTTCCCGTTTTCTCATAGGCCAACCTGACAATATGATAGAAACGCTCCTCGATAGCACGATCACGATACTTACTACCATAACGGTCTTCCCAAAGTTCAAGGTGTTTCTGCAGCTCCTCTAATAAAGCTTCCTCGTTGATATAATTGCGGCTGTTCAAATCCATGTGTAGGACGGGAAATTCCCTCCAGTCCTTCTCCAACTGCTCGATGGCAAGGCCTTTGAACAGTTCCCGCTTGCCGGAGAGGTAGGCTTCAAGCGTAGAGATGAGCAGACTCTTGCCAAAGCGGCGGGGACGACTGAGGAAATAATAACTTCCCTCATTGACCAACTTATAGACTAAAGCAGTCTTGTCGACATAGACGTAGTCTTCTCGCCGTATCTTCTCAAAATTTTGTATGCCTATCGGGTACTTCATCTTTCTGCATTTTCTATCATCTGAATGCAAATTTAGCAAAAAAGAATGATACCATCGGCAAAAGCACAAAGTTTATTTTTAGGTCGTTTTTGAGTCTTACAAACCTTACACCTTACAAACCTTACATTAAGCTTTTCTAAGTCACACCCGGGTATTCAGTATTGCTAAATGTGATAAATATAATATTCCCACCTTAGAAATTCCTTATTGTAAGGTTTGTAAGGTGTAAGGTCTGTAAGGTGTGCGAGTTTTTCAGAAGTGCGTCACCACGCCCATATTGAAGACGCCCTGCTTGCCATAACCAAGCTCACTGAAGAAGCGGATGAGGTCACCGCCAACCTCAATGCCGACAGGAGAGAACTGATAAGAAAGTTTCAGATGGCTCTCGTGCCGCTCGGGATAATCTTGGCTTTTAGCATCTAACTTATAGTACTGACCACCAAGGCCGCCTCGCGAATAGAAAGCAAAGTGATGATTGTTATACCAAGTGAACTTCAACGTCGGCATAACAAATATCGTACTGGTCTTCAAGTTAACGTGCTTGTCAGAAGGATACGAATCCGAGGAATTATAGGGATCCATATCCCACGAGGTATCCCACAACTCCTGTTTTCCAACACGTGCATAGCCCGCCGAGAGTCCCACGGAAAGATGCTTGTTGAAATGGTAAAGGTATTCGGCAAAGAAAGACAACTCTGTATTCCACGAATTGGAGTCACCATAGGTATCGAGCTTATAATTGTCCTGATAGGAGTCGTAAACATCCTCAAAATGAGGATCTTCCCCTAACCCCACTCCGATTCTGAACTCCTGGCGCCGGAGTGCCTCCTGCGCCTGAGTTGTTGAAGTAGGGATAAGCAAGATAAATAACAGTAGCAAATAGTAAGACGGAGAAAGCGTGTGCTTCATCTTATACATTCTTTCTTAATAATTATACATTTCTTTTAGCATCAATCATACTCTTCAATCCATCGCTGTAATCGGACACAATCTGACGGGCAAACATCTTACGGCTATCGCGCACGGCAGCAAGGTCAGTCTCAGTAAGGACCTTCGGCGAATGTGTGTGGCCGACATAGGTCAATGGCATCAATGTGTTGGCATCACTCAACTTACCCTTAACCAACAGGCTCTGCGAAGCGAACGGAGAGTTGAAGACAACAGTCGGGATAAAAGTCTCTACCGGACGATAGCTCGTACTGAAGTAGACCTTTAGATGTTTGTTCTCATCCCATTCCTGCAGAATCAGTTGGCCGACCTCACGCGTGATTGCCCACGACGTACTCCCTTTATATAATGTGTAGGTCTTCTCTGGGCAATGGATGCGGAGCGTCTTGAAGACATGGCCACCCGTGAGAACCCGACGGGCGAGCGAGCGCACGTTGCTCTTAAAAGAACCATGCTGCCAGATATGATCGTTCAGCAATTGGAAGTCAGTGTACTTATAGGCTGCGCGACCCTGACCGGGCATAGCAATACCACTGATAAACTGATGATCCTTGGCATCGGAGAAGAACTCCTCTATCCGCGCATTGCTCCAGAGCGGATAATCCAAGCCATCGATAGAAACGAGATAGTCGGCATCGCCTTCAAGAGCTGCTCGGATCAGCGCCACCTGCACCTCAACCTCATTGAGGCTGCCGGGTATGACACGCACCCGCTGTGTGAGAAAATGAATATTCTCACCTTTCACCAAACGCTCAAAGTGCTGCAAATCACGGTGCCGGTCCACATGGATATAATAGTCCGCGCCTGAAGGAAGACTCGCCACGAGATCGCGAAGATGCCGTGCGTCTTTCTGAACAGATATCAAAAATGCCAGTTTCATAAGCCTACTCTAAAATCGTTATTTTCTTTCTATTTATTTCTCATTCGCAAAAATACGAAACGTTTTCCACATTTGCAAGAAAAAGTCCGTATTTTTGGTGATAAGTGTTAGGTGTTAGGTGTTAATGGAATGTCTTCGCGTTAATTATTCATAAATATTACATCTACAAGCCTTTCTCTATCCCTTTACCTCATTAAATAGTTGTAACTTTGCACCGCCGATTGGAGCGGAGCGCTTAGAGCCGCCCCAGTGGAGGTGTGTTAATAGCGCTGCACATGGCCGTACGGCGCAGTTAGTGAATCACTTCCGCGCTCAGGGTTAAAGCTGTGGATGGTCTCTTTTAGACTGGAGGCACCGCGAGGCCCCTGTTCATCGCACAAGAAACAACATTTTTCAATCAACAGTTCATCATTTAAACGTAAAATGGACACATTAAGTTACAAGACTGTTTCCGCCAATAAGGAGACAGCAAAGAAGGAGTGGGTCGTCGTGGATGCCACCGACCAGATTGTGGGCCGTCTGTGCTCCAAGGTCGCTAAGCTGCTCCGCGGTAAGTACAAACCCAACTTCACACCTCACGTAGACTGCGGTGACAATGTCATCATCATCAACGCAGCCAAGGTTAAGTTCTCCGGCAAGAAGGAGACTGACAAGATCTATACCCGTTATACTGGTTATCCTGGCGGCCAGCGCTTCAACAATCCCGCTGACCTGCGCAAGCGCCCCAACGGCATCGACAAGATGCTGCGCCACGCCATCAAGGGCATGCTGCCGA
>Ga0256404_1013571_pt1 | contig 10279 bp, 8 predicted proteins | sample RumenRJG_01DNA_FD_185990 | JGI IMG/M metagenome (GOLD analysis project Ga0256404, IMG submission 185990) | Bovine rumen microbial communities from Lethbridge, Alberta, Canada - RJG_01 | ecosystem: Host-associated > Mammals > Digestive system > Stomach > Rumen | place: Canada: Alberta | collected...
AAGATCATGTTAACCGGCCGTTTAACCAGAGACCCTGAGCTGCGCTATACCACGGGTGGTACACCTATGGCAGTGGCAAAATTCGGCCTCGCTGTAACCCGGAATCGGAAAAACCAGGAAGGAAACTATGAAGCTGATTTCTTCAACCTGGTCTGCTTCGGGAAGATGGCCGAATTCGCAGAGAAGTACTTCAAAAAAGGTACAAAGATCGAGGTCGTCGGGCGGGTTGAGACGTCTTCCTATACCAATAGAGATGGTGTTAAAATGCCCAGCTTTATGGTGGTAGTGGAAGAACAGAATTTTGTGGAAAGCAAGAGTTCGTCCGGCGGAGAGGCCTCTACTTATGCGGCCAATGAGTCGACGATCCCTGAAACCACCGAGAACGATGACGGATTTACGCCGTTCCCGGACGATGATGAAGAGCTTCCGTTCAACTAATTTTTTCTAAAAGAAGAAGACGTCCCCGTGGCGTCTTTTTCTTTTGCTTAAAAGCGTGGTCAGGAGTATAATACAATCATGTAAATTAAATAAAGGAGCCAGATTCATGGAAACATATAAGGACATACGCAGTATTATTGAAGAACAGGCAATTGCGCTGGAAGAGACGGAAGCACTCCTGGAGCTTCTTCGTGGGGCCTTTCTGGATCCAAACGGAATTCCTACGAAGGAAGTCGGAGCCAATGCAACAAACGCTATCATGAATATCCTGACCGGAATCCGGGAAAAGCTGATGGACGTGTTAAAGGACGCCTGAAAAGGCATATAAGAGGAAACCGCTCCGAATTTCAGGGGTGACTCATCTGCAAAATTGGTTTATTCCCACTCAATGATACATACAGGGAAGCAGCCTTAAGACCTTTCGGTTATAGGCTGTTTCTTTTTTTTGACGTGAAGTGTTTTTCTCAGGCACGTTTTATTGGCATATTTCATCATAAAAGCTGAAAAATGGAGGTACAGTTTCAAGGGATAAAATGAACATAAACAGATTTCTGAAGGAACTTAAAAAAGAGGGGAACTACGTGGCTGCTACAACGCTGATCCACAGAGTCGAGGCGGTTCGTGAGGTAGAAGAGCTGACCGGTCGTCCGATTCCAAAGGAGAATATGGCAAAGCGAGCGGATACATATTATATTCGCACGGAAGAGGATGCGCAAATTCGCGCACGAAAACGTGCAATAGCGAACGAATTATTTAATATTGAAAAATGAGGTGAAAAATGGCGGAATACATTGGAACGGCTTACCCGAAGGAAGTCGCTTCTGTAGTCAGAGATCAGACGTTCTCGGTATATTCCGAACTGTCTTTGGCCAAAGCGGCGGACGGGAAAAGTCCGTTAAAGGTATACAGTGATTTCTCACGGTACGTGCTTAGCCTTATTAACAGCGGAAAAGCTGTAAAGGCGAACATCCCGGTTGAAGAGATTGCTGAGATAATGGAAAGAAGCAGGATTGCGCAGAGCATGGATTTATCGGCACCATTTGCTGCGGCAAATCGAAAACCGCAAGAGCAAAAGCGGGAGATACTAACCCCTGCAGACAGCGTAGTATTCGAAGAGTTTGGTTCAAGAACGGCATCTGAAGTACTGTTAAATGATGCAGACGGCGAAAGCAAGTTAAATGCTCTGTTTAAGACGTTAGACAGAGAGAAGGATGCCAAAAAGGTAGAGGCGATTTTGGATGCTGCAAAAAGGAAAAAGGCGGGAACGCTTAAATCCAGTCCGGTGGATACCGGGGCAGCATATTCCATAAGAATTGCAAACGGAAATCTTAAAGGGAAGACTCCTGCAGAAGTTGCAAAGGAAGAAGGCGGTCGGGAAAAGCTTATAAAGCAGAAAGAGTGGCTGGCCAAGAACCTTAGTCAGTACCCCGATAACCAAAAGCAGATCAATGCAATCGAAGCAGCGCTAAGCCTTCTTGAATCCGGGGGTATCGAAGCTGCCGACGCCCCGGTCGCCGGAACAAACGGAGCAACGATATCCTTATACGAGGCTTTATATCGTCCGCTTGTCAGAAAAACCAACGAGAACGGGAAATGCTTCGTTTATGAAATCCGTATCGGATGGAATATCGGAAATCAGTATCCGGTATCGGTCAGCATTACCAACTATTATGCGCCGGTAAAAAAGGATGCAAAAGGACTGTTTAACGTGGTAGCAAAGGAAGCTGAAGGGAAAATGAAGGCAGAGATGCTGCTTTCGTCTAAGGAGTGGAATAACACGCTAAGGGCAATTACTGCTAACATGACGCAGTTTGAGGTGTTTCACGCAAGGGATTGCATAAATGATGCGATAGATGCGGAAAAAAGAAACAGAGAATCTTAAAAAAGAACCGTCACATCAAAAAGGTGTGGCGGTTTTTATGTGGGTAAACATGAAACAATTAAAAGGGCTTTGATTTTTCCCAAAGACCGAAAAATGGCATATAACAAAAAATATTGAAAAAAGGAGGAAAAACAAAAATGAGGATAAAGATGCTATACGGGGTGACGCTATGCAAGTGACCTTAAACGAGCTAAACCACAGGGACGCCTGCATAGCAAAAAGGAGATTTGAGTATGTACTCAAACCTCATGTGACGGATCACATGGAAAAGGCCGGAGCAATCAAGTCGGTCGTAAAAGATGTGATAAAGGGGAATATCAAAAAAGAAGACGCCACAAAGACGTTAAAAGAGCGCATGGATGGCATTGAATACCCAAATGAAGAGCAAAAGAGGATTCATGTCGCTGATGCTGCAAGGCAGGTCTCAAGATACCTCGGATGCGAAAAAAGAAGCCTCACAGTGGCTGCTCCGATGACGGTATCACTATCCAAAAACACCAATGTTCTTACAAATCCAGATTTCATCTACGTAACCAGCGACCAAATTGAAGTAATCAAACTAAAGTGCAGCAAACCAACGCTGTCCCAGCGTGATGCCTATAAGGACCTTGGTCTTTATGCCATGCATCTTTATGGTAGGGCCCTAATACCGCCGGAGGAGACGAGAAAGGTTACTGCGTCGTATTACTTCCTAAGGAAGGCCAATGACTCTAATTCGAAAGAAGAACCGAGGTTCGACGAAGAGTTCTTCAACAACACCGGAGGGAGAAACATCATCAGTATTGTGGGGGAGTACAACAGCCTTGATGATAAAACCCAAACGGATGTCGACATGCTTTTTCAAAATCATGTGGAGCTGTATGAGAGCGGATTGTCAAAAGAGGAGTGCAGCGAGTCTGATTGCGAAAAATGCAACCTGAAGATGGTCTGCAAATATGTGGATCCGCCTATTGTAATCAAGAAGGTGCCCAAAAACCACTCCTTAAGCGACCTGACGCTGACAAAGGATCAGGAGCGCGTTATTGAGTACGAATCAGGAATTTGTCGGGTGAACGCCGGAGCCGGCGCCGGAAAGACGATGGTGGTAGCCTTAAGGACGGCGACGCTTCTTAATAAAGGCGTAAAGCCGGAAGAAATCCTTCTGATCACTTTCACAAATGCCGGTGCGGAAGAAATGCGAACCAGGATTGGACTCATTCTGAAAGATTTCGGACTAAGCGTAGACGTTAACAAGATGCATATTTGTACCTTTAATGCCTTCGGGGATGAAATCATCAAACGGGAATATGCTCAGTTCGGGTTCACGGAAGCCCCGAAAGTCATTGACGATATCGAGCGTTCACGCATCATCGCGGACCTGCTTAACAAAGTACCGGTTCCAGGCCTTGACTACAGAAACTTCGAAACAAACATGAAAACCTGTGTCGGAGCCCTGGCTATTGCAAAACAGGTCTTTTCCATTGTCAAGCGAGGACAGTATTCAGCGTCCGATTCCCAGGAAGTTCACAAACAGCTGGAAAACAAAGCCAACTTTACGAGCAGAGATGCAGTAGAGGGACTTATCCGCTTGTACGACGATTATGATAATCGTTTAAAAGCAGATAACCTGATCGAGTACGATGATCAGATGGTACTGGTAGAAGAGCTGCTAAAGCATGATCCATATTACATGGAACGGTTTAAGTTCTCTCATATCATTGTTGACGAATTTCAGGACACGGACAAAAAGCAGATTGATCTCTTAAAGGTCATCTGCGATACAAGGTTCTTTAGGAGTCTGATGGTGGTAGGAGATGACAGCCAGGCAATCTTCGGGTTTAGGGACACGACCCCGGAATACATCCTTCACTTTGATGAAGTAATGAATGCAGAAATCGATGATATCACTCTGGCGGAAAACCACAGAAGCACTCCGGAAATCATTGGATTTGCAAACAAGATCAACGACATGCGAAAAGACAAGCTGGAAAAGGATCTGGTTTCAACCAGGCCGCATGGGAAAGACGTGGTTGTAAAAGGGTTCTTGTCCAAGCAGGAAGAAGCGGAGTTTGTACTTGGTGGTATTAAGGAGCATATCGCGGACGGTCACGCGCCGGAAGATATTGCCATCATTGCCTCAACAAAGTATGAGCTGATGGAGATGGCGGATCTGCTGACCCGGGAAGGCATCCCTTCGGTCATGCTCAATCCGGAGCCCCTCATTGAAAACGGACGCGTTCAGGCGGCCATTTCTCTCTTCTCCTTCCTTTGCGATGAGGAAGATGAAGAAGATATGCTGATTTATGCAAACGCGAAATCCGGCGGTGCCTTAATTGATGCGTCGGCAAATGAGATTAAAGAAGCCTTAGTCTCCGCCCAAAAAGACAGAGAAGGCTATTATGCTGTTCCGGACAAGGCGTCCAGAAAGAATTATGTCATAAACCTGCTTACTGCTTTATGCAAAGAAGAAGATGAGGTTTATCAGTCGTTTGTTGAAACGTTAAAGTTTAAGAGTATTGAGAAGATGTTCGAGTACGCAAAAGACTTTTATCGCTTCGGTACAAGCGCTGCGTTTAGAAGAGTTCACGATTATCCAGGCGTGGTGCTGACGACTGCGCACAGCTCTAAAGGATTGGAGTGGAACATTGTCTATAACATGATCAGCAAATATGATGCCCCGGAGTTATACGTAAAATCAAGCACGGCAAGAGCAAGGAAGGAAGAGAAAATGCGGCTCTTATTTGTCTCAGCCACCAGGGCACGTGACGAGTTGTATGTAACGGGTCAGTTCGTCGCCTTTGGGAAAAGAGGAGAGTACACGTATAATCAGTTCTTAATTGCGTCTTACGAGGGTGTCGGGAAACCGATTGGACCGCAGGAAATTTCGCTGCAGATTGAAGAAAGAGAGGTGGAAAAAAAGCTGGCAAAGAAACTTGAAAAAGAACTGGCCAAAAACGCAAGTTAAAAAAAGAACCGTCGGAGAAATCCGGCGGTTTTTGTACGTTTTTCTCACTCCTTGTTTTTTGGCATATTAATACGAACAAATTGAAAAACGGAGGCAAAAAAAAGAGGGTATACAATGAGTAAACTAACAGAAAAAGAAGCCTGGGAAATAGCTCAGATGATAAGACCAAGCTTAAAGATCCAGAATGAAATCGGGTTCGGGGACAGAAAATACAAGGCCCCGGACATCGATATATACCCGGATGATAAGCAGTACTATGATTCAAGAAACAGAGAGATACATTTGGGCGCACATGGCATTGTTGATCTGTTTGGAATTCAAACGGAGGAAGAATTCCTGTCAGCGGTAAACTTCGTAAGGGGCCATGAGGAGCAGCACTGCCGCTCAACCGCTTCAAAGCCTTATCGGTTTGGAATAAGACGCGGCTGCGAAATCGTGCTGGAATACATCTCATCAAGAGAGGAGTCATCGAAGCGAAGATTCAGGTCCGCGAAGGACTATGAGGAATTTGCCGACAAGACTCTTCCCTCGCTCGGGATATATGTTTCCTGGAAAAGACTCAGAACCATTATCGCCGGAATCGCAAATTCCATTGAAGATGGAAGAATCGAAAGAATTAGAGCGAGCCGTTTTCCGGGCTTTGAGAAGTTGCGGCTCATTCACAGGGCAGCCTTCTGGGAGGACGGACCGCAATTCCCACCGTGGGAAAAGATTGATAAGAATCCCGGTGCCAGACTTTCTGTCATAACGAATGAGATCCTCTCCTTGGCAACATGCCAGCTTTACAACAAAGGCTTCATCTCTGCGCTGGGAGAGCATCCGGTTGTGGGAGAAATAAAGGAAATTATGCCGCATATCGGTAAGGGCGTCATGGCAAAACGAACCAGGGATATGTCGGATCAGGTGGTGGAGATTTCAAAGAAACTCGCCCCACTTATCTATGAAGTATGTAAGTTGAGCGAAACGGAACAAGAAATCAGAAAGTTCCTGGATGAGCTTATTAAGCGAATCATGGAAGGAATGCTGGACGGAGAGCCGGATTTTGATCTCTCAGAGACGGATGAGGACGAGGATGAAAACGGGTCTCCACTGAGCACATTCCCTAAGTCAGATCTTGTAATAACAGTTCCGGATGAAGTTTTTGACAGACTATCAAAAAACGCAAAAGGGAAAGGCGAAGGCGGGATCATGATTAAAAGGGAACATCCAAAAGATGATGACAAGAAAGAGAATGGTTCAGACAGCGATTCGGCCGGAGAGCATAATAAGAAAGATGGCTCTGTAGCTCCTGAGCAAGAAAAGTCCGGGAAAAACAATTCAGGAGAAACGGATAAAAAACCGGAAAGCAGCCATGCGAGAGTCGAGGGCGAAAACGCAGATTACAGGCTCAAAGCAGATGAAAAGATGGTGAAGGAAGCTATGGAAGAAGCCGCCAGAGAAGTTAACGAGAAAGCGAAACAGGAGATAGACAGCATCAATACTCATACGTCACATGCTATAAAAACGGCAGGACCGGAGATTGCAGATACAAGTAAGCCTGTAACAGCCGAAGACGTTAAAGATATCTGTCCTGCCTTCATCGAGGTAAAACGGGCGTACAAACTCATAGACCCGCTTCCAACCGTTCTGGCCGCCCGGGGAAAGGCGCTTCTTAGAAAAAATCAGCAATATTTTAAATCCCTGTCCACACCAAATGTTTCCTATCTGGACTCGGGATCCGTTGATGCCTCGCGTATTTACGGACTATCCTTTGGAGATACGGAAATATTCAGGAAGAAGGGGATTGATAAGAAGTTTGATGGATGCTGCTATATCCTTCTGGATAATTCGGGGTCCATGTCCGGAAATAAAAGAACGGAAGCCTGCAAGGCAACAGCCGTCATTGAAGAATCCTTCCGTGGCCTGATTCCTATCAAAATAGCGGCATTTGATTATCATAATGGCGTGATTCATGAGGTCATAAAGGGCTGGGATGAGCAAATGCGACTTAACTGCAGCTGGAACTTTTGCCTTAGAGGACGAAGCGGCGCAGGGAATGCTGATGGTTATGACATTAAGATTGCAACAAAAGAGTTAATGGCAAGACCGGAAAGTAAAAAGCTTCTGATTGTATTATCCGACGGCATGCCGGCAGAGGCATCTGCTGGATTTACGAAGGGAGCAATCCGAGAGGCAAGAAAAAAAGGAATCCAGGTGAGCGGTATCTACTTCGAAGAAGGCTCAATCGGAAGGGAAGCAAAACAGTTCAAAGAGATGTACGAGAAAGATTATGTTTGCTGTGAGCTTTCTGATGTTGATTCGGTGTTATCGGGATTAATGAAAAAGTTCTCAAGAAGCTAGGTGGGGCACCAAATTATTTTGGTGTTCAGCTCGCTGGGTAATATTAACCAACAGTTACCAAAAGATGGCATCATTCACTTTCAATGTGAGTGGTGCCATTTTGCATTTTAGAGTCAGATGCTCGTCCGTCGTAGAATCTCGTTACAGAATTTTTTGCAAAAAAACTTGAAAATTATATCTGTGCGTGGTAGCATATTTCTGCGCCTGTTTTATGACACACACGAAAAGGTGGATATTTCCGGAAAGGGGCGATGTTTCGATGACGAACAACAATACAGCCATTATGTCGAGAAGCGAGAAATACCTTGTGGAAGCAAAAAAGTATATTGAAAGCCAGAGTTCTGTGAAAGAGGCGGTGGAAAACCTTGTAGCTATAGGGTATCTGAATAAAGACGGAAGTGTAAAGAAAAATATTGTTTCACACCCCATGTGCGTGAGAAAGGCGCAGTAGCAAGTATATTAAAGGAAAGACTAGTTGTCAACAATATACTTCTGTTTTTTTTGAGTTCTTGATTTCAAAACTCGACCAAGGCAAGAAACTTTTTTGCTTTGGTATTTATCTTCTTTTTTCTTAGCGAAGCAATTGACTTTTTCTCTTTTAATTGCGACATTTATATTGTTCCACGATTAAAACTAAATATAGGAAGCAAAACCGAATAAAAACAAGAAAAACCAAAGAAGGGGGATTAATCTCATGTATTCTAAGAATAACCTTGTTTTTGGCTTCCATGGCTGCGACAAGATTACCTTTAACAATGTTATTTCGGGCGGTGAAATGATAAAATTCTCCGCCAATACCTATGACTGGCTTGGAAGTGGTATGTACTTTTGGGAGAGAGACCCGGAAAGGGCCTTGCTTTGGGCAAAAAACAAGGACGATATTTCCGAACCTGCTGTAATCGGTGCAATCATTGATCTTGGGTACTGCCTCGATTTAACCAGACATGAAAACATGTTGTATTTGCAGGAAGGATTTATGTTCCTGGAATGGAGTTGTCTTCGCGCCAACAAACCTCTCCCTAGAAACCATGGCAAAAAAAAATCTGGAGATGTACTCCTGCGCGACCTGGATTGCTCGGTAATTAACATGATTCACCAGCTAAACGAAAAGAGGAACCGCAAACCATATGATTCTGTTCGCGGTATATTTATTGAAGGGGAGCCTGTTTTCCCCGGCGCCTGTATTTATGAGTTCACCCACACGCAGTTGTGCATTAGAAATCCTAATTGCATCAGGGGATTCTTCGATCCAAGGGACATGGATGAAAACTATCCTGCGCTTTAGACTGAAACAGTATTACAAGCAAAAATCCCCTGATTGTGTGAGCAGCCACTTTCGCGAGTTTTACAACGTTCGTCTCGGAGCCTTACAGGGCAGTAAAAACAAGATATTAGTTTCTATGTTAGCCGAATAACAAAAACAACGCAGGGTACATCCCCGCGTTGTTTTATTTGAGGTATCAACAGCCTCTTATTTAAATCTCCCACAATTCTTACACTTTTCTACGGTTGCATACTCAGCCTCGTGGTGTACGGTTGTGTACTCAGCAGGATGATATACAGTCTCGTAAACTGGCGGGTGAAAGATGATATCTGTGCGGATGTACTCATAAAAAGGTTTGTCATAAAAACCGAATTCTTCTCCTGCTTGTATATGCGCAGTATCGTGATCATACCACTCGTCATCAGATAGTAAATCAAGGAAAAACAGTGTCCCTTTATCTTCACAGCCCTTACAAACCATATGAAGAACCCAATTATACACCTCTATTTCCTCTTCCCATGCCTCCTTAACCAGTACCTGTTCATCCCATGCCTCCTTAACCAGTACCTGTTCATCCCACGCGGCTCGGACCAAGATTTGCTCTGTAATCCATTCGTGGTCATTGGACTTAGGGATCGATTCTTCATGCCAAGCGCCACAGGAGCAGGTTTTTCTCTGCAGCCCAAGGGATGTACAGGTAGGTGTTCTAAGCACCACCCAATCACCGAAGCTGTGTGAATGCACCGTGGGAACCGGAGTCGTTGGCACAGGGGTAGTAGGAGTAGGTGTTGTAGAAACTGGGGTTGTTGCTTTCGTAGTTGGCGCTGTCGGCGGAACAGTGGGAGTGACCGTTGTCGGAGCCTGTGAAGTGGTTGGAGCAACAGTGGGGGCTATGGTAGAAGTCTGTGTGGAGAATTCCGTTGTCACGGACTGCGTTCCAGAGGTGGCTAAAACAGAGGTTGAATCCGAATGTTCAGAAGGATCGTCTTCAGAACCCACGATGCTATCCGAAGCTATGTCAGAAGAGGCCTCGATATCCTCTGAAGACATTGAAGAATCCTCTGTCTCGGTCGGTAAAGTTTCGACAGGAGTGGAGCTGATAACGTCTGATGAAGCCGCATGGTTTGTCTCTGAAATCGCAGGCGGAGTATCAGTTATAATCTCGGTGCCGCCTTCTACCGTTCCGGTAGATTCAACGACAGGCTCCTGTTTTCCACACTGGGCGAGCAACAATAGAATAATAACAACTGCCACAATGACAGCTAATATCGTGATAACGGTTTTAATCTTTTTGTTCTGCATATTCACTCCTTTAAAGTCAAGTATCGTTATATACAATACCCCTTTATAATAATATGCCATAATAAATGCTTTTATACGAGGATTTTTTTATTTTCTCCTACAACTAAGA
>Ga0256404_1013572_pt1 | contig 10279 bp, 11 predicted proteins | sample RumenRJG_01DNA_FD_185990 | JGI IMG/M metagenome (GOLD analysis project Ga0256404, IMG submission 185990) | Bovine rumen microbial communities from Lethbridge, Alberta, Canada - RJG_01 | ecosystem: Host-associated > Mammals > Digestive system > Stomach > Rumen | place: Canada: Alberta | collected...
AGCTTGTTTTTATCCGTTCCTTTCATCTTTTTCCGTATGGAATCGGGTATGTTCCTTAAATCTTTTACAATTCCGTCTACTACCTTACTCATAGGCTCGGTCCCCTGTTCTTGGTTTTTTCTCTGGCACGCTCCTTGTTCATCATTTGAATCCAGAGTTCCTTATAACGGTTAAGCCTGTTCCTTACGGATTCACGATTCTGCTTCTTTTCATTTCCATGCACAAATTCTTTGAATGCCATCGCGATCACGTCGGCATCCCTGCCCTTGAAAAAAACTACATACTTGGGCGGATCCACGGTCTTATCTTTTTTCACGGCGAAATCAACATTGTACTTTTTCGCAACACGCTCAAAAGATTTAATGTTGTTCTCCGTTATCTCCATGGTATTCGCACCCTGATCCTTACCCATGAGCTTTTTTACGGAAATCTTCCCGTGCCAATTAGCCCTTTTATTCTTAAGATGATTAAGATAGGCTATCATGGCTTTTTTCAGCACATCGGCAGTCAGTTTGGAGGTTCTGATCACAAGGGCAATAGATTTTTGTGTTACTTCTTCCTGCATCATCATCCTCCTGTCTTTCGTTTATCCTCTGGTAATGTTCACAGCCAGGGAGGCACCAGCAGCCTCCGCAAATATATTTTTCTCATATCGTTCCTTTCCGTCCCAATGGACTTTTAATTCAAAAGATAAATCGTATATAGATTGGCAAATACTGTCCCATACTCGACCCTCAGATCATCGAGTAAGAGACACTGGAACAGAACGGCTCTTATTACATCATCATTCAGCCTGACAAGTTCTCTGTATTTGTCACCTTCCGCCTGGTGTGTATCACCATTAGCCGCATGGGCATTTCTTTCATTCCGTGCAACCATCTGTCTGTACTCAAGGCAATCCGCATAAAGAGAACGTATCTGATATTTTCCCAAATAAATGGCGTAGGCTTCCTTACCTTCATAAGTCTTCCTGCTTTTCGCAAGCTCATCCGCTGAAATGGAAAAAGTGCAGATATCCGTTTCTATCACAGTCTTTCCATTGTAATCGGGTTTAAGTTTTCCTCCGTACCAATCGATGTGCCTGTATATTTCCTCCCTGCCGGTAATAAGCGCAGCCCTGTGAAAGTCAGTCTTTCCAAGGAAAACATCCATATAAACATTATTGGCTGAAAGGGTATCGTTCCATATAAGCTTCTTATGCTCCTTCACACGGAGCAGATACTGAAGAATACTTACAAGTCTCGCTCTGCTGTCTATTTCCCGGAAACCTTCTGCCGGGACAATAAGATTGTTGAATTTCAAGGGTGTAGAACCTTTCTCTATTTCTTTTGCAACAAGCGTTTTCAAATCCTTTGTCATAAGCGCCTCCTTAACACAAAAAAGGGAGCAGCTTCATTCCTCTTATGAGGTCTAAAACTGCTCCCTATCGCTGTATTTACCATATTTCATTTTTCCATATATTCTCTGAACAGAATTTCTCTGTCTGTTGTCACATCAGGCTCAATCTCTATACCCAGAATATGAAGCGCCAGCCTGATCGCCTCTGCAAGTGCTTCATCAGAATTATCAAGCCTTGTGATACATACACAGTCTTCAAATTCTTTATCTTTCTGTTTGAGGATCCGTATCAGTTTTATTCTGGCATTTCTGCAGAGCTGTGTCTTTGCATACTCCCACCGATACCCGTCCTTTGTATTGTAAAACGGTTTTGAGAACTCAATAACCGCATTTCTTTTGTTTATATAATTTGAAAGCGGAACTCCAATCAGCTCCTCCTCATCTATAATAACCGTATATCCTTCCTGCGAAAGATAGTGTCTAAGAAGCATATCCGGGAAATCTTTTTCAAATACTTTTTGGCATACATGACACGGCTCATTATCAATAGCCCTGTCAGCGATCTTGGCTCTCCATCTGTGACCACGATGACATTTCCACCAGACGATTCGCATGGAATTACGATGAACCGATTCAGGAGAAATCATTTTATTCCGGTCATGATCCCATTCACGTACCAGCACCGGATCTGTTGTGGCAAGGTCATTTACACCTTTTTCTACAACTCTGTCAGAGCATACCGGACAGGAAGAACCTTTTACCCTGCTGTCAATCACTGCCCGCCACTCATAACCACACACACGGCACTTCCACCAGACATTTTCTCTTGACTTCGGGAACACTTCATCTGCCCTCTTGGGCGAATTCTTCTCAGACCATTCCCTGGCAAGCTCTGGAAAATTACTGGCAAGATCATTGAAGCCTTTATATACCTTATGCCCCTCACAATATGGACACTGGCTCCCGTAATATCTGTCAGCTACCTTTGCAACCCATTCATGACCGTGGATACATTTCCACCAGACAGATTTATTGCTACAGGATAAAACCATGTCAGGCAAAAGCGGCAGGTTTTGGTCTGACCATTCCGATACAAGCTCAGGTTTCATCGTTGCAAGATCATTAAACCCTTTCAAAAGCTGATTGCCTGAACAATACGGACACTCGGCTCCATTTACCCTGTTCTTCACTATCGCCTGCCATTCATGACCGCAGGTACCTTTCCACCATACCCGCTTATGTGATCCGATTGTCACATCAGAAGGTCTGAGCGGAAGATTCATATTGCTCCACTGTGTAGCAAGCTGCGGACATTTCTCCGCTAATGTTTCCTTCATTCCATCACAGCCTCCCCGTTATCACCTGCACAGTTGTCACTGCCGCTTTTACTATGGCTATAATTGCCATAAATCCGCCTATGATCCCTCCGACGATGCAATCCAGGGCAATAACTCCAAGAGAACCTGCTATTCCATAATTCCTTGGAATAAGCCACAGCCACATCCTTCTGATTCCAAACGGGAATCCCACAAGAATCCAAAACAGGAAGTAGTCAAACCCTTCCGGCTTATTGCAGACAGGATAGCAGAACAGCACCATAAAGCTGATTGCAAGTAACGGTAACATGACTTTGAAAATGATCGCCGATATCCTCTCACTCATTGGCTGCCCTCCTCTGCTTATTCATCTCGATCCATTTCTCACTATACATGTCGTGATGGACAAGCTGCGTATAAAAGTTGTCTATCGTGGTCGGTGCGTTAAAGAGAGTTGCTATCATGTATTTTTTCATGTTTCGGATTTCTCCAAGGTTCTCTGATATCTTCCACATCGCATACTCAATATGGCTGGCATTCAAGGACAGGAACCGCTTTTTGATAATGCTCTGTGGATACTCTGTTCCACCAATAACCAGACTCTCTCTTTTTCCGACAACCATCTCAACAATCACCTGGTACATTTCCTCATAGCGGTTGTTGTATTCAGCCTTGTATCTGAGCGCATAGTCGTAATAATCAATATTTGCCTTGACCTGATCTATGAGATCTTCAATCGCATCCTCATCCCATCCTGAGTTCTCCATATGCTCAGCTGCCCCTGTAGTATTACAAGTAACCTGGATAGGATTAAGATTAGGCTCTATAATACTTTTTAAATGATTATTAGTATCTATAGGTGCGGTTTTTCCTGCTTCTAGAACACGAAAAATCCCATCTCTAGAAATTGGTTTTTCATCATTCAAGACATTGGTTTTTCCTGTTTCAGAAAAAAGTTTTCCACAGTCCTCAGATTTTTCAGAGTACGATATTTCCGACTTCTTGGTCACAAAATTCTTCACATAGATAATATCCGGCTTGCCCTGTCCTCTGCGTTTTTTCTCGATAAGTCCGAAGTCTATCAGATTCTTCAGCGTGGATCTTGCTTTATCTGCACTGCATCCGTGAAGCAGCTTCTGTATGGATTCCAATGATCTTATGACATAGGTTTTTCCTGTTTCATCAACCCATCCATTCTGCCTGGAAAAGGCCACCTGCTCATGGAGAAAACCATATAAGACACATTCTGCCAGACCTAATTCTTCGTAATCAGGATCCTCGAAAAATAACTTCGGTATCTTTAAGAACCGGAACTGCTCACTCTCCGCACCGGAATAGTATTCGTAATCGTACTTTGGCATCTTACATACCCCCATGCGTCTTACGGTAATCAGCAAGCAGTCTTACAATAAGGCTCTCAATTTCTGCATCACTTGCTTCAGCCGGGAAATACTGCATGATCACTTCATGCTTGATGACCACATTTCTTTCCTTAATATTGGCTACTGCCAATAAGGCATGAAGCGCTTCCTTTGTGCAACTCTTTTCCTGTGAAAGTCTTTTTATCTGCTGTGCCTGCGAAAGAGACGGAACAACATCATCTTCCTTCATTACTTCTAAAAGAAGAAACTGTTCATTCGGGGTTATGTACGAAATCTCAACAGCAGGGTTGAATTTTATCTTCTTACTGTCTACCATTTCCAATAGGTCAGGGAGCAATTCTGTTAATCGGATATATCTTTGAATCTGCTTGTAGCTTTCTCCTGTTCCCTCAGCAACTACTTCCGTGGATTTCATTCCTTGGAAATTAGGGACAACTTGTCCCTCTTTTTTAGGACGTCCTTTGACTCGAGATACTGCCTGTAATTTCATCTTGAAAGCAAACGCCTTCTCGCTAGGCAGAATCTCTTCTCTCTGGAGATTAGCGTCTACCATTGCAATCACGGCTTCATCATCGGTAAGATCCCTTATGATAACAGGAACCGTCTCAAGTCCGACTATCTCAGCCGCATGTTTGCGTCTGTGACCGGATATCACTTCATAGCCGCCTTCAGGTCTGTTACGAACCATTATCGGCACGAGAATTCCGTTCTCACGAACGCTTTCAACTGTCTGCGCCATCTTTTCATCATCCAAGACCTTAAACGGATGATTCTGAAAAGGGAAAAGTTCTCTGGTAGGAACATCAAGCACCTGTCCGGTCTGCTCCTGATCTATACCAAATAAAGAGTCCAATCCTTTAAGCTGTACCCTGTCCGGAAGAGTTTTCTTAGCAGCCATACGCCAGTACCTCCTTTGTCAGTTCTTCAAATGCCTTTGCGACCTTGCATCTTGGATCATGCTTATAAATGCTGTGTCCATATGCAGTACATTCCTTCGCCCTGACTGACTCCGGTATCATCACATCAAATACCTTTATCTGACTGCCATAAGCTTCACGGAGTTTCTCTATAATATCCTTCTCATGGTTGGTACGGGTATTTACCTTATTGATAACGATGCCCTCAACCTCCAACTTACGATTAAGTTTTCTCTTGGTTGAACCTATTGAGGCAAGCAGCTGTTGAAGGCCTGCCATCGAAAGATATGATGCTTCCACCGGAATGATCACAGAATCCGCTGCTGTCAATACATTGATTGTCACCAGATTGAGACTTGGTGAACAGTCAATAAGGATATAATCATACTCGTCCCTGACACTTGATACGAAAGCATCCAGCAGATGTTCTCTGCTGAGAGCGTTCATTATCATGTAGTCCATACCGGCAAGCTTTATATTACACGGCATGAGATCCACACCCTCATCATTATGGAGAATATACTCTGCCGGATCTATCGGATCCTCATTGATCTCACGCTCTATAAAAGAAGCGAGAGTGTTCTCCAGTTCATCTGCATTATCTATGCCAAGACTGGATGTCAGATTTCCCTGGGGATCGGCGTCTATTACCAAAACCTTTTTATCGTTTATGGCAAGTCCAACACCGAGATTGCTTGCCAAAGCTGTCTTCCCGACTCCCCCTTTTTGATTAGCTACTGCGATTACTTTAGCCATAACCGTTCCTCCTGTTCCTTTTTTATCTGTTGCCCTGCCTGTTGCGGGCTTCTATTCTTGTTCTTTTGTCAACATCCGAGAAAACCCGGAAAATCTTGTTTGTTCCCTTATTTTTCAAGGGCTTTGATTGACTTGTGACCTGGTACACCTTGTCCTTTTCCATGTGCTCCAGATAAGCTTTCAGCTCGTAGGTCGATCCCGAAACTCTTACTTTTAACATACTCTTTCATTCCTCCTCTGATTGGGTATAATCTCTGTCTCATTTCGGGAACGGTTATTCTCATAATCGCTCTGCCTGCACCTATCGCTGTACTTGTATTCATGGCACTTCCTCCTTGCAAAATAATTTTTGACCATAACAAAAGGACACTCCCAAAAGATTTTCTCTTTTAGAAAGTGTCCTTGATTTTGCAAAATATTCGATTGATTATCCGGTACACCCTGTAAATTCGTCCTAATCCGTATTCACAAGGTTTGAAAAATGTGTGACTTCTGTGTTACTTCCAAGCCACTGAAGTGCCGTAAACCCTTGATTTTACTGAGTTTTTTCAGTTCACGCTCTTGAGAGTTGGAAAGAGCAGGACATCTCTAATTGCAGCACTGTCAGTCAGCAGCATAACAAGTCTGTCAATGCCGTATCCGATACCTCCGGTAGGCGGCATACCGATCTCCATAGCATGCAGGAAGTCCTCATCTGTATGGTTGGCTTCCTCGTCACCTGCCTCTGCAAGTGCATCCTGAGCCTTGAAACGCTCTCTCTGATCGATAGGATCGTTAAGCTCTGAGTAAGCATTGCACATCTCACGTCCATAGATGTAAAGCTCAAAACGCTCTACCTTTGAAGGGTCTGATGGCTTCTTCTTTGTAAGAGGTGAGATCTCAACAGGGTGATCCATGATGAATGTAGGCTGGATCATCTTCTCCTCGCAGAATGTCTCGAAGAAGAGGTTCTCGATATCACCGATCTTGTGATGATCCTCAAACTCGATGTGGTTCTTCTTGGCAAGCTCACGAGCCTCCTCAAGATCCTTAACTGTATCGAAGTCGATACCTGTCTCCTCCTTGATAGCCTCTGTCATGGTGAGGCGACGGAATGGCTTTCCGAGGTCAATCTCTGTGCCCTGATATGTGATGGTTGTTGAACCGCAAACCTTCTCAGCAAGGTAACGGAACATGGACTCTGTAAGCTCCATCATACCGTTGTAATCTGTGTATGCCTGATAAAGCTCCATAAGTGTGAACTCAGGATTATGACGAGTATCTACACCCTCGTTACGGAATACACGTCCGATCTCGAATACTCTCTCCAGGCCACCGATTATAAGTCTCTTAAGGTAAAGCTCAAGAGAAATACGAAGCTTAACATCCTCATTGAGAGCATTGTAATGTGTCTCGAATGGACGGGCAGCTGCACCGCCGGCATTGGAAACAAGCATAGGAGTCTCAACTTCCATGAAATCACGTCCTGCAAGGAAGTTACGGATCTCGCTGATGATCTGTGAACGCTTGATAAATACCTTCTTTGACTCCTCGCTCATGATGAGGTCAACGTATCTCTGTCTGTATCTTGTGTCAGTGTCCTGGATTCCGTGGAACTTCTCAGGAAGCGGATAGAGAGACTTTGAAAGAAGTGTAAGTTTCTCTGCATGAACAGATGTCTCACCTGTCTTTGTCTTGAATACATAACCCTCGATACCGATGATATCGCCGATATCAAGCTTCTTGAACGCCTTATACTCGTCCTCGCCGATACCGTCACGTGCTACGTAAGCCTGGATTCTGCCCTGCTTGTCCTGAATGTGTACGAATGAAGCCTTACCCATGACACGCTTCAGCATGATACGTCCTGCGATAGCCACATGCTGATTCTCAAGAGTCTCGAAATTCTCTCTGATTTCCTCTGAATGATGTGTCTGCTCGAACTTTGTGATCTCAAACGGATCCTGTCCTGCTGCCTGAAGCTCTGCAAGCTTGTCGCGACGAGCCTGTACGATGTGATTTGTATCCTCAACAGGCTGATTGTTCTGCTGATTGTTCTGCTGATTCTCTGCCATGTTTCTCTCCCTCTTTGATATGAAATCCGCACATGAAGAACCATGTGCCTGTTCTTCCTAAATGCAGGTCGTTTAATCCTGCACTCCGCTTTATGCTAATGAAGACGGCCGGGCCACATTCACCCAGCCGTCAGATATTAAAACTTGACTATATTATATTATCTACTTTAATCTCCGGAATCCCAAGGCTCTGCTTCTTCGCAGAAAACCACCATCGTTCCTTGGGGAATTTCAGACATTATGACTCGCAAAAAAGACTAAAGAAATTACTCAGCCTCGTGACGAGCTACCTCAAGTACCTTGAACTTGAGAAGACCTGCATCGGTCTCAACCTCTACCTCATCACCTGCTTTATGATGAAGAAGAGCATGGCCTACAGGAGACTCGTTTGAAATCTTTCCTGCAAGGCTGTTTGCCTCTGAAGAACCTACGATATAGTATGTGACCTCCTCGTCAAACTCCTCATCAAGAAGAACAACGCGGCATCCTACATTGATCTCACCATCAACAGTGTCATCAACTACCTCTACGTTCTTGAGAAGTGTCTCGAGCTCAACGATTCTTGCCTCGATATCACGCTGCTCATCCTTCGCTGCATCATACTCGGCATTCTCTGAAAGATCACCCTGCTCTCTTGCTTCCTTGATCTTTGCAGCGATCTCCTGTCTGCGGTTAACCTTGAGATCATGAAGCTCTTCCTCATACTTTTTGAGACCTGCACGTGTGAGTAAGTTTTTCTTTACTGTCTGCTCCTCTGCCATGTTTGCCATAGCTCCTTTCACATAAAAACTGATGTTCCCTGACGGGTCTATCCTTATTTTTAGGCGCAATACTACACCTTTACCTTACGATTTTACAAATGCTGATTTTATACATTAATAAGTTGTTTGTCAACCAGCTCATAGAGTTTTTCGATACTCTCAGCAGTATTCACCTGCGCCCTCAGACGGGATGAATTTGGAAGTCCCTCCGTATACCATGAAATATGCTTCCTCATTTCTCTTATGGTGGTGAATTCCCCCTTAATGGAAAGCATCAGTTCCGTGTGTCTGTGGATCATCTCAATGATATCCCTAAGCTCCGGTTTCGGAAGAAGATCACCTGTCTCAAGAAGATGTATCGTTCTCTTAAAGAGCCACGGATTTCCCTGAGCACCTCTCGCGATAGCCACACCGTCGCAGCCTGTCTCATCAATCATTCTCTTTGCATCTTCGGGTTCGAAAATGTCTCCGTTACCAAATACCGGTATCTTTACAGCTTCCTTTACACGTCTTATAACGTCCCAGTCTGCCTTTCCGGCATACATTTGGGAACGGGTTCTTCCATGTACTGTCACAGCGGATACACCGGCACTTTCTGCCATCTTTGCGAATTCGACTGCAGTATCATCCTCCTTCATGAAGCCCTTTCTGAACTTCACTGTTATGGGCACATGGCACTTCTTCACCATCCGGCTAAGGATATCATAGGCAAGATCAGGATGATTCATAAGATCACTGCCCTCATGGTTGTTTACGATCTTTCCCACAGGGCATCCCATGTTCACATCTATCATGTCGAATCTGTCTTCAATCTGATGGGCGATATCCGACATTATCTCAGGATCGGAGCCGAAAAGCTGCACAGCAACCGGAGATCCGTCACCGTCCCTCTTCATGAGTTCTTCAGTGTTTTTATTCTTATATAAAATGGCCTTTGCGCTGACCATTTCTGTTGTGGTGAGTCCGGCACCCATTTCGTGGACCAGTGTTCTGAAGGGGAGGTCTGTCACCCCGGCCATAGGCGCCATCACCACATTATTTTTCATTTCAATGTTTCCGATTTTCATTATTATTCTTTCATTAAAAATATCTATTGCTGAAACCAGCCTCGCTTTTGGGAACCCCAGCCATGGAAATTCGCTTCGCGAAGGCTGGGGCTATATGACAAGTCCCCTTGAGGGGGACTTGCCACGTATGCTGGGCGGCATCCTCATTTCTTCGAAATGTGGATCATTCACCAAATAGTGTGTGGTACGCAGTGTTTTCGGCGTCCGGGTCATCCGGGTGTACCGGCATATCCCAGGAGCCTGTCATGCGGATGGCGCCCTGCTCCTCCTCCGAAACTACTGTCTTATCCATCTCAGAGGCTCCGTACATGGCTTCCGCTTCCTCGGCTGTCACTCTTCTCACTTCAGCGATACCCTCAGGGTTATTGGCACCGGGTTCCAGATTTCTGTCCTCGTCCGTGATCTCTACCTCGCTCTCACCTCTTCTGACATTACCATGAAGAGCCTGAATGGCTGCATAGTAGGTCTCAAGCTTTGTAAAAAGGGCCTCATACTTCTCGGCGATACTGTCGATCTTCTTTCTTGAATTGTCCTCATCGAACATCACATCCCCGTCCTCATGCATTGACTTGAGCACCAGCTTGTTATCAGCATTGAACTCCATAAGGAAGATGCCTCCGATCTCCTCTGTATACTCTACGGAGATTATCTTTAATTCCTTAAGAACATCCTCCGGAAGATTGTTATA
>Ga0256404_1013573_pt1 | contig 10278 bp, 9 predicted proteins | sample RumenRJG_01DNA_FD_185990 | JGI IMG/M metagenome (GOLD analysis project Ga0256404, IMG submission 185990) | Bovine rumen microbial communities from Lethbridge, Alberta, Canada - RJG_01 | ecosystem: Host-associated > Mammals > Digestive system > Stomach > Rumen | place: Canada: Alberta | collected...
CCACGGCAAAGCATCTTATCATAAGGCCTGCTGCAGTCCCACGAACCAAATAATCCTTTTCTGTCATACCTGTCATCAAACTCCTATCAATCTTAATTATTGCCAAAAATCCTGCGGCCCGCCCGAGCCTCTCTCCCGGCAGTTGCATTCCCAACCTGTGAATGCTAAATTATATTTACCATGAACAAAGTCTACACCGGCAATTCCGGAGAAAAGAGAAAAGACTCCCTTATAGGTCTTGGCGTCGCCTTGATTCTTTTTGTTATATCATTGATTCTCCTGGTTTTATCGAGAATCCTTCCGGGCTTTGCCGGAGCCTATACGAAAACCGTTTATTCTTTTCTTCAGGGAACCGTCGGAAGAGCCTCGGGACTTCTCCCCTTTTCTCTATCCGAATTCCTCATATATGCTTTGGCCATTATACTATTATTTGACCTTATTATAAACATTAAGAAAATCGGAAGATTCCTAAGGCACCTTGTTCTTATCGCTTCGGTGCTCTTCTTCCTATATTCCGCGAACTGTGGGGTGAACTATTATTCCCCTACCTTTGCTGAAGCTGAGGGGCTTTCTCCAATATCCTCGGACGATGAATTGCTCGAGTCTTTCTGCACATACATCGTACAGGGGCTGCAAGAAAATTCCGCTGAGCTAGGTGTCGACGATGCCACGGACCTTCAGACTTTATACCCTGATGAAGGCGCTATGAAGGATGAGGCCGTAGCTTCAATGAAGGCCATGGGAAGCATTTACTCCTCTCTAAAGGGGCACTATCCAAAGCCTAAGCAGATAACCATATCAAGGCCTTTTTCCAATATGGAGGTTACGGGGATTTATTCTCCATTCTTCATAGAAGCCAATTACAATGGAGAAATGCCAGCCATGAACGTTCCCTTCACCATGTGCCACGAGCTTTCGCATCTCCGGGGCTTCATGAATGAGGGCGAAGCCAATTATATCGGCTGGCTGGCCTGCACCCAAAGCAGCGACCCGTACTTTAATCGAAGTGCATATCTCGTTGCATGGCAGTATGCAGGTGGGCAGCTATATCGAGTAAACCGAGACAGCTACAACGAGATTCGCTCTCTTCTGCCTCAGGATGCCATACGAGAATTAAAAGAAGATGCCACCTTCTGGAATACCTATAAAACCAAGGCCTCCGACATTCAGGACAAGGTGAACGACTCCTATCTTAAGTCCAACGGCCAGAAAGAGGGCATAGGCTCCTACAACAAAGTCGTAGGGCTCATGCTCGCCTGGTTCAAGGAGTCCGGCGCGATCTAGTTGCTCATGCTCGCCTGGTTCAAGGAGTCCGGCGCGCTCTAGTTACTCGGGCGCGAGCACTAAATATCGAATTCCGGCGGAATAGGGATGACCTCATAGTCATCATCCCATTCTTCATCTTCCTTCCACAGAGGATCATCCCCTTCTATTCTTTCCAGGCCCTCGCCTGACGTTAGATTCCAATCGTCTATATGAGTTTTCGCCTGCTGGTCAACTGCGTCGTCATGACCGACCAAAGCCGCAAAGGGCGCAAACTGGGCCGCACGAGAGGCCATACTCATTCTCGGGTGCCTTACTGAAACGTGGTGAGGCATATTGATAATATCGTCGTATTTACCCATTTATACTTCTCCCTACGCCTTGTGGCCACCGATTTGTTTATTTCTATCCATAGCCGTGGCTCCTTCTTCAAGGTCCATCGCCTTCACCACGGCATTTCTACCAAACTTCTCTTTAATCTTAATCAAGGCTTCCTGAATGCTTGCTTCATCCTTTAACTCTTCCTCAGACGGACCCTCCGGATTGACCCCGAGTTTTTCCTTTGTTTCTTCCGTGAGGCTTCCGAAGAGACTCAACTGCTCGGGTTCCTTCTCCTTCTCTGCGCGATCTTTCGTCTTCACGTCGTGAACGTCTATGGTCACACGTCTTACCAAAAGATTCGGATCCACGGTTCTATCAAATATAGACAGTACTCCATCCGTAAGAAGCTTTGCAGAAGATGTATATTCACCCAGGCTTGCAGTTCCGTGGGCATGCTTGGGGACCTGGCGACCATAATAGTCCGCCACCACCTCGCCCTGGTATTTCCGCCTTCTTTCGGGATCCGTGAGGTTCTCGATATCGTATCCGATAGTGAGTGTCACCTGATTGCACACCAAGCCCTGGGCTGTCAGATTCAGTGCTACGCTATCCACCATTTCTTTCGCTATCAACTTGGCCTTCTCATATGGATAGGGTTCCTGAAGAACCTGTCCGGATGAGAGGCTGTTCCTCTTGGGTTTATATTTCTTAATCTCAGAGATGGTACAAGGTTCCCATCCCCAGGCATGGTCTATCAACAGTTCGGCATTGATTCCAAACAGCTTGTATAGAAGTTCCTCGTTGTGGAAATCACTTTCGGCTCCTACGGAACATCTGGCTACATCCCCCATGGTATAGAGGCCGCAGCTCGCCAGTCTTTTGGCATACCCTTTCCCCACCCTCCAGAAGTCAGTGATGGGTTTATGATCCCAAAGTGTCTCTCTGTATTTCATTTCATCGAGTTCTGCGATTCTGACTCCGTCTTTGTCAGCAGGAATATGCTTGGCGCCGATATCCATGGCTATCTTGGCCAGATACATGTTGGTTCCAATCCCTGCAGTTGCAGTTATCCCGGTTTCTCTAAGGACGTGCTGTATCATCCTCATAACAAGCTCTCTGGGAGTGGCATTGTGCAGCTTTAGATAGCCGGTGAGATCTATAAACACCTCATCAACGGAATAGACGTGTATGTCTTCAGGTGCGACATAATTCAAGTATATGTCGTAGATGCGAGTGCTGTATTCTATATAATAAGCCATCCGGGGAACCGCAGTTATAAAGCCAACCGGTGCCTCGGGATGCTCCGATAAATAAACAGCATCGCTTGAAGGCTCTCCCTCCAGGGGCCTTCCGAGCCTCTGGGTTCTCATGGCATTGACTTCTTTAATCTTCTGCTTTGCCTCAAACAACCTGGCTCGCCCTGATATCCCATAGGACTTAAGTGAGGGAGAAACAGCGAGGCATATGGTCTTATCCGTCCTGCTGTCATCCGCAACCAAAAGATTGGTGGTGAGAGGATCAAGTCCCCTCTCCATGCATTCTACAGAGGCATAAAAAGACTTAAGATCTATCGCTGCATATATTCTGTTTTCTTCATTTGGGATATTTCTTTGTTCCATATTTATTATTCAAAGGCGACTCGGATTCTTTCTGTCACCTGTTATATTTTATCACAAAAACAGAAATAGGCTCTGTTTCCACACGGAAACAGAGCCCATCAATCAACCCCAAAGGTTTATTTCTTATTTGCCCAGAAGTGCTGTAAGAAGATCTACTCCGTTAAGAGCATTGTGATTGCTTCCGGAACCACCCATGAGTGCGCTCAGCATATCTGTAGCTGCGCTGCCGGAACTTGGCTTGCTTCCTCCAAGGAGTCCGCCAAGAACGTTTCCGAGACCGGAGCTTGAGCTGGAGCTTCCACCGCCCAAGAGGCTTCCGAGAAGGCTGCTGCTTGTTGTCTGTGGCTTGCTTGATCCGCCCATAAGAGCTGCGATATCTGAAAGATCAAGACCGTCAGCAAGATTGAATCCGCTGCCTGCATTCTGCTGAGCCTGGGATGCAGCTGTTGTTGCTGCGGACAGGTTACTCATAAGAGCAGGTGCCATATTAGCCAGTGTTGCCTCAACCTGAGCCTGTGTCATTCCTGTCTGATTCATAAGGTTTGCTACTACACTCTTGTAATCCTTACCAAATACGTGGTTAAGAATTGCTGCGCCATCAGCTGCATCTGCATTTGCAATCTGGCTGGACACGTTCTGAGTGCTTGTGTGCTGCTGAAGAGCTCCCAAAAGGGAAGATGAACCGGACTGAGAAGCCTTGGCATTCTTTGTCATATAACCGATGATTAGCGGAATAGCCAGCATCAAAAGCTTGCTAACGCCCTTGGAAGAACCGCCGGACTTCTTGGTAAGTTCAGTTACGGATGACTCATTTGTCATCGAGCTCAATAACATGCTTAAAAGATCCATTTATTTCTCCTTTTCTACTGCATTCATTTTGCCTTTTTAGTTACATCTACGTGGAAAACCACGGGAATATTATACTATAAATAAGGGTAATTGTGTGATGTTTTTGTGATACTTTCTTCACTGTTCAAATGGGAAGACATAGGGCAAATTATATGCATCTCGCATCTCCACAAGCTCCTTCTGGACCGACTCTCCTACAGGTACGCCTTTGTCCTTGCGTTCAAGCCAAACCAGGTATTCTTTCTCGCCTGCGGTATAGATTCTCTCCTCGCCCGGAGCTTTTTCCGATGACCTCAGAGCCCTGAGGATGTCTCCTGCGATCTTCCTAAATTCCTTCTCTCCGAGGAACGCCTCGGGGTCTATTGCTATGAAAAAGTGACCTAGGTGGTACGGACGCTTGGATCCGTCCTCTGCCATTCCTGTCAAAGCCTTGAGGTAGGCTCCGCCCTGAAGGGCAGCCGAAAGGATTTCTATCACTGTGGCATATCCGTAGCCCTTGAATCCTCCCAGCTCTTCACCTATTCCGCCAAGAGGTGCCAGTGCTGCTCTCCCCTCCGTCAGAGCCACAAGTATTTCATCGCTGTCCGTCATTGCGCTTCCGTCTCTTCCTATAACCGTTCCGGCGGGGGTGTCTTGATTAGTCCTCGCATAGTATTCAATCTTCCCACGCTGAGTGATGGACGTGGCGCAATCTATACAGAATGGGAACTCCTCGTCTGTGGGCAAGGCTACTGTCAGGGGATTGGTTCCGAGCATATTCTCAACTCCAAACGTGGGCGCAATTGACGGCCTCGCATTCGTTCCGGTAATACCTATCATTCCAACATCTGTGGCCATGGTTGTCCAATAGCCCGCAATTCCATAATGGGAAGAGTTTCTAATGGCTGCCATAGCTATTCCGTAGGTCTTGGCTTTTTCGATAATGGTCTTCATGGCCTTATATGATGCCACCATGCCCATACCATCATGGGCGTCAACCACCAGGGTTGTCGGACCTTCTTTCAGAACCTCGTATTCCGTAACAGGATTCAGAATACCTGCATTTATTCTGTCGATATAAATAGGCTTAAACCTATTGCAGCCGTGGCTCTCTATGCCTCTCCTATCGCTTTCCATGAGAACGTCTGCGCATATCCTGGCATCCTCCTCCGGGACTCCCACAGCCTTGAATGTGTCCACCATGAAGTTTTCTATCAAGTCCCAGGGTAGGTATGGTCTATTCTGATTATCTCTTAACATATTGTCGCTTCTCACAATTCTTCTATGCTCTTAGTAAAAACGAAGTTCAAGCTCCTTGAACTTCGTCTTTTGATTTAGTCTTTGTTTGTTTCCACTGCAAGCATTATTCTTCGATGGCAGCCTTAACTTCTTCTACCACTTCTTCAACCTTTGCTTCTGCAGCTTCAACCTTCTCAACTGCTTCTGCTTCTACTGCTTCTGCTTTCTCTGCAACCTCAGCCTCGGCACCCTTAACCATGCCTTCAACCTCAGCAGCCTTTGCTTCTACAGCATCCTTAATCTCGGCAACCTTGCCCTTAACCTTTTCGTCGATGTCTGTCTTCTCGAGAGCCTCATCAACCTTGCCCTTTACTGCAGCAGCTGCGCCCTTAACCTTCTCATCAAGATTGTTCTTCTCGATTGTATCGGTAACCTTATCTTTAGCAGCGCCTACAGCGCCAACGATTTTCTCATCGATATCTGTCTTATCAAGAGCTTCGTTTACCTTGCCCATGATCTTTTCATCGATATCTGTCTTTTCCAAAACTTCATCTGTTTTCTTTTTAAATCCTGCAAAAAATTCTTTGAGCCCCATTTATACTACCTCCATTAATTATTATATGTCTATAAAACATCATCTATATATCATACAAAGTCATTATATCACAAAATAATTAAAACTTAATATCTCAAAAATAAAAATATAAAAAAAGGACGGCCGAAGCCGTCCTCGCTCTAGTTAGAATTCAACGTATTTAACGCTTCCATCCGAATAATGGATTTCATAATATCCATGTCCGGATCCATCGCAGTCATAGAAGGCCTTTCTTGAGGTTTCATATACTCCACCGCTTGAGTTTGAGCTGGATGATGCTGCCGGTGCTTCGTATGTACCTACAACAACTATTGCATTTACAGGTTCCGTAAGTACCTTTTCCTCAAGAGCTTCTCTACTCTCCTCTTCTCCGTTAACATATTTAATCTTATATGTTACTTCTTTCTCACCGTTAACTCCTTCTTGAGTTGTTTCCTCATAGCCTTTGGACAAGGAGCTGTCATATTGGTATTCGACCTCGTATTCGATTACTTCTTTCTCGGTCACCGTTTCCGTGGTAACTCTGTCTATGGTCACTTCCATACCCTCTTCAATTGCAGTTCCCACCTCAGGAGTTACTATGTCGTCAGCGCCAACCGTGATGCCGGCCTCTGCCAATGCGTCTTTGATGCTTCCTGCGGATGCATTTATTGTCTTGGTTTCGCCGTCAACCTTGACCTTTACCGTAATCAGGTCAAGAACCTTAAGCTCCATACCATCGGTAAGGTACTCATCCAATGCAACACTCGTCGTCTGCTTATCCGTCAGGGTAATTCCTTCTTGCTTGAGAAGGTCTGCCACCGTTCCGCCTTTTACGACAACGGATTTATTCTGTCCACCAATACTAAAGTTAACGGTATTCTTTCTAAGAACCATTATCTCTTCCGGTTCGGATATCTTGGTGTCAGCAGAGGGACTAACCTCATCTTCTTCTCCCAAAGTTATCTCTGCTGCTTCAAGAATCTTTCCTACAGTTCTGGGAAGCTTTACTTCAACCTCAGTAACCGCACCTCTATCATTAATAGCAACTGTTGCAGGAGTTCCGCAAGCAGTTATTGTCATAAGTACAAGTGCAAGTATAATCGCTACCGCAAATACTTTCTTTAACTTCATTAATCTAAATCTCCTTCGCTAAAAACATCGCTTTTTATCTGCTCTATTATACCACTTTTTAATAAATAAACCTTAATATTTATGGGGAAATCTTTCAAATCTTCTTTCTTAACGCAAAGCTCATAACCATTCTCCCCCTTATGGAAGGCATAATACTGCTTTCCTGAAATTTCAACAATTATATTTGTCGAGTCTTCCAACAGCTCTGCCGGAACTTCGCCCGAAATGGAATAGTAATCCGAGTCATACGAATATGCCCCCAGCTCGAGAGTTGTCTCCGTTTCCAAAACCTCTGCCCCATTCCAGGATACCTGCTCATCCATCTTGATTGGCGCTGTCACAGGAGGCATGTTAATGAGATATCTTAGGTTTCTCTCCACGAGCTCAACAACCACAACATCCGGATTGTTTTCCTCAACCAACTTCTCAACACCATATGGTTGCTCCTTGGTGTAGAAAGCTCGGTTGAATTGCCCTGAGAAAAATGGAATAAGTGTATTACCAAAGGAATCTCTAAACATCAGTATCGTTCCGGACCCGGACGCACATTCCGTCTCTATCCAACCATCCTCAACGCTCTTGAAGTCGCCTTTGTATTCATAGGTCTCTTCCAAGCCGTACTTGTAATTCAATTCCTTCTCGCCATACAAAGTATATGCCATCTTATTAAGATCTCCGGGTTCATCTGCAGCTCTCACCGGTGTGATTGCAGAATAATCATCATGTCTTTCGCCTATGGTGTCAAGCATGGTGTTATATGCCAGAAGCGCACCCTTATTATTCCAATGGGAGTCCTTCTTAAGGTAAAGAACCTCATCCTCCTTTTGAAATGCATCTATCAAATCCGCATAGGTTACGCTCATCTCCTCAAGCCTGGACTTCAAATCTTCTATGTTATGCCTTTGGTCAACAACGTTTTGATAATAGTAAGGCATGTTATCCTTATACAAAGTATTCTTATTTGCAGGCACCGTAAACACGAACTTCTTGCCCTTTGATTTCACATACTTCTCTACAAGTTCGATATTATGAGCGCTGTTATATATTTCTCGCGCAGTCATTTTATTTGTTCCCAGGTAGTCGTTCAGGGTTGACTTATAGAAGAGCCAGCCTTTGCTGCCCTTTATCACATTGTCAACACTGGATACTTGGAATACATCTCCTTGCACTCGGGAATCCAGATAAATAAGTTCATTCCTAAAGGCAAAATGGTCGGAGAAATATTCTTCGAATTCATTGAAGAACTTTAGATTGACACCGCCCTCTTCTGACCTAACCGACGGAAAACTCTTCATAGCCCTGTTTTCTGTCGTTACATTCGTTGCATAGAAAAGCATGCCCACCAGCGGAAGGGCTATTATTGCGAGGGATATTATAATGAAAGCCTTTTGTATCTTCTTCATCTCACCCTCCTAAAACCTGAAGTAAATGAACGGGTTGTATGAACCGCTGGACAATCTCAGTATGCACCAGAAGAGTAGCAGCATGCTCAGCACATACGATGCTATTTCAAACTTGCTGCTCTTACCTTCTTCACCGTTTATCAAAGCCTGAATTCGATTCAGTCCTCCCGATGCCACAACCGCAACCACCAGCATTGCTATAAAGAACGGTGTGAACTGCTGAAGGGCAAATGACATGGGTCCTTTGCCAAAGTCGAATCCTGCAAACATTTTTCCAATCATAACAAAGGCTTGACCGATACTCTCCGCCCTAAATATCACAAATCCTACCGTTACAACAATCATTAAATATATGTGTCCCACAAGCTTGGGAAGATTCTTTAATTTCGGAATCAATTCCTCCAGCAAGCTGAAGAAACCATGGAACAATCCCCATACAACAAAGGTCCAATTAGCACCATGCCAAAGGCCGGTCAAGAAGAATACTATAATCTTGTTTATCACAGTCCTGGCAGAGCCCTTTCTATTTCCGCCCAAGGGAATGTAAACATAGTCCTTGAACCAGGAGGAAAGGGAGATATGCCACCTTCTCCAAAACTCCTTCACGTTTAGGGAAATGTATGGATGATCAAAGTTTTCTTTGAAGTGAAAACCAAACATCTTGCCGAGTCCAATGGCCATATCACTGTAGCCGCTGAAGTCGAAATATATCTGCATAACATAAGCTATCGCTCCGATCCACGCCCCGATAACGTTCACGTCAGCGGAGGTTGCATCAAAGATTGCATCTGCTGCAACTGCCATAGCATTTGCAATCAAGACCTTCTTTCCAAGCCCTACTATGAACCTTCTGAGCCCTGTGGCAACAGAGTCCGTTTCTACTGTTCTATTCTCAATCTCTGCTTCTATATCACGGTATTTAACTATAGGACCTGCTATCAGCTGAGGGAAGAAGGAGATATATAGCAGGACTTTGGCGAAATTCTTCTGTACTCCAACCTGTCCTCTATATACATCTATTACATAAGAAAGGGCCTGGAATGTGAAGAATGAGATGCCTATCGGAAGAGCAATCTCAGGGACTCGTATGCCTGCGCCAATGGCACCATTAATGGTATTAAGAATAAACCCTGTATATTTGAAAACTCCTAATAATCCGATATTAACAGCAACTGCAAGTGCTAGCATCGCCTTCTTAGATTTAGATTTATCTATGATCCTTGCAGCAGCGTAGTTAAACAATGCACTAAACAGCATCAGGAATACATACACCGGCTCTCCGAAGGCATAGAAAAACAGGCTGGCAACTATTAGCAGCCCGTTCTTTATCTTAATAGAAGGAGCCACTGTGTGCAGTATGAACACAATTGGCAAGAATATGCATAAGAATACCAGTGAACTAAATACCATTAACTAGCTCCATATAATTTTATAAACTTATAACCTGTTGCATCTTTAACTGAATTAGCAAATTTCTTTCCTATATTTTCACGCGTGCATACGACGCCCTCATTGTCTTAATCATCCTATAATCAGGTCCATATCCTGCATAATAGCTGATTCCAAAATAGTTTCCGGGGCTATGTCTGGTCCACTCGGGATCGTATACAAGTCCATCAATTTCAGCCCACCCATGACCGCCACTATTACATCCATACACGTTTTCGTACCCCAAACCCTTTGCCATATATGCGAAAGCAGCAGCAACAGACAGGCAATTACCGCCTTTGTTTCCGCCTCTTCTCGCTACTCCAACAAAGATATCATTGGCATATACAATAGGCCAGTCTGTTCCGGTGTAATGTGGGATTCTCGGATTATATTCAGGATAATTGTCCCTAATATGATTGAAGCAGGCTCTCAGCTTTTGTTTCTTGGTCATAGACTCATCGGTGAC
>Ga0256404_1013575_pt1 | contig 10276 bp, 7 predicted proteins | sample RumenRJG_01DNA_FD_185990 | JGI IMG/M metagenome (GOLD analysis project Ga0256404, IMG submission 185990) | Bovine rumen microbial communities from Lethbridge, Alberta, Canada - RJG_01 | ecosystem: Host-associated > Mammals > Digestive system > Stomach > Rumen | place: Canada: Alberta | collected...
GGTAATCTTCATTGGACCCGAATCTTCCTTGGCACGGCTTCTGATCTCTTCCGTGATCTGTGACAGGAAGGTATCCGAGTCATCATAGACCGTAAGACCGATCTTCAGCGTATCGGTTTTTGCAGCATCCTTTTGTCCACAGGAAACAAGTCCTAAGGACAATGCGCAAGTAAGGCCCAGTGCCAGCAGGCACTTTCCTGCACTCCGTCCCCCTATATTAAGATCATGTCCCATCCAAAGGCCATGACCTGTCTTAGAATTGTGTCCCATCTTAGAATTCTGTCCCATCTGAGAATTGTGTCCTATCTTTGAATTGTGTCCCACCTTCGAAGATGCCCTTAATTTCTTCATAAATCCCCTTCTAGGAATTCAGTCCCAGTCCGTATAACACTTCCTGATTCTTCGGAAGGAAGAGATCCTTCTGGCGAAGCGTCTTATATTTAACCACAGTATCCCCCGGCTTTCGGCTTGGGAAGCTGGTTAGTTTCGAAATGGACATGATACTGTGATAGCCCATCTGAAACATATCCGGAACCGTAATGGCCCGGATGGCCTCTGTGTCCAGATAATAGAAATTCGATGCAGAATTTCCGATTCCATAGACGACCGCGCCATGGAGTTTGCGGTTTGAAGACAGTTCTCCCGCAAGCGAAAGCGACCCATCATCCAGAGCGATGATAATGTCCACTTCCTTAGTGAGGTCAGAAATCTGATTGACAGTCTTTGTGGGCTCACTGCCGAAGAACCAGCGGGTCTTATAGCCACTGTTCTCCAGTGCATCCTGAATCCCACGAAGTCTCTCTGACTCGGCCTCATCATTCTTGTTATTCAGGATAAAGCCAACCTTCTTCGCCTCTAAGTTCCCACTGTAATCCTCGAGGATTGCCTGTGCCAGGCTCTCTCCCATCGCGTAATTGTCCGCTTCGACCACCGGGAAGGAAGCATTCCTGGATTTCACTGCCACATAGGGAACGCTGCCCGCTGTCAGTTCCTCCCCATCATTCCCGATGAAGGGATATACCACCAGACCATCTGCCCCATCTTCGATCGCTGCTTTACATACTTCCTCTTCTTCCGCAACCGTTTCAAAATGATCCGTTCCAACGAAATCCAGGGTAATCCCTTCTTCCAGCGCAGCTTCTCTCATACCGTGCTTTAGGGCATTCCATTCCTCGCCTTCAGAGTCATCGAGGATCACGGCAATCTTCTTCATCTTCGGTGTGACATTCCCACGAACCAGCATAACAGCGCAGAAGATAGCAAGAATTCCCAGCAGGACTTCAATCACTATGAAGTTCCTACGTTCTGTTGGCATGACTATCTCCTTCCTCGAGCATCTTCCGGTTCGCTTCCGAATAAGGAATCATCGGGATCACGATTGTAATCCTGCTTCCCTCATCCGGTTCACTCCAGACACGAAGCCCATAGGGCTCACCAAACATGAGGCGAATACGGGTATCGACATTACGTAGACCTACACCCGAGCCCTTCTTGTGGACACGCTCGCTGTCTGTCAGAACATTTGCTGCGAGCTCCTCCGGCATACCGATTCCATTATCCGCTACTTCGATCTCTATCTTGTCTCCGTCCTGACGGACGCTGACTGTGATCTCTCCATCTCCGTCAAGTCCTTCAACTCCATAATAGATTGCATTCTCTAGGAGGGGCTGAATGACCAGTTTCACGATGCAGTAATTCTCGAGTTCCTTCGGAACATCGAAGGACACTGAGAAGGACTCCTTATAGCGAACCTTCTGTATATTCATATAACTTATCGCATGGAGAATCTCATCACCCAGGGGGATTACAGTTCTTCCCTTGGAGAGACTGATGCGCAGCAGTCTTGCAAGCTGGGTAACCATGTAGCTTGCTTCTTCATTCTTCTCTCCCTCGATCATCCAGGTGATGGAATCCAGAGTGTTGTATAGGAAGTGCGGATTAATCTGGCTCTGCAATGCATCCATCTCACTCTTTCGCCGTTCCTTCTCTTCCTCGACAATCCGGTTCATCAGTCGGTCGATCTCTTCATAGGATTTCTCAATCGATGCGCCCAGATGCCGGATCTCCGACGGGCCTCCGATATAGACTTCTGTCTTCGAGCCTGTTTCATATCGTTTTACCGACTCATTCAGTTTCAGGATCGGAGTGGAAATGTAGATCGAAGCGAAACGATTGATCAGAAGCGCTGTCATGATCGTAAGTGTAAGGAAGAGCAGGATCATCCAGATATTACCAACCGTACCCTGATAGAGGCTCTTATTGGGAATGATTCCTATCAGTTTCCAGCCGGTATAAGAGATGGTACGAACAACAACGCTCGAACGCTTGCCATCATACTTCATGTCATAAATGCCATCCTTATAACCTGCGACCTCTTCTGTATCCTCATTGCGGACCTTGCCCATGATCTGCATCTGGGCAGGATGATAGATGATCTGGCCCTGCTGATCGCAGAGGAAGTAATACTGACCATTCCGTGCCGTATTGATCTGCTCCAGCATGTGCTCAATCCCGGAATAGTTCATATCAACCAGGAGTACACCCATCTGAGGGGTCTCTCCTTCTGTAATATCCACCGTACGGGAAAGCGACATAACCCAGTGATAGCCCTTGGTATCATCGATAAATAAGTTCTGAATATGGGGAACCGAGAAATGATAGTTCTCCATCTCATTCAAAGCATCGATAAACCACTGCTGTTTGGTGACATCCGGATCTTCCTTCTGCCTTGCAACCGGCTCTGCAACCAGGAGAGAGCCATAGCGATCATAGAGTGCAATGGAACGAATATTCTCGGAATTCGCCTCATAGAGCAGGTAGAGTTCACGTTCTACTTCCGGATCCGTAAGCTCATTCTCAGAGATGATGTCATAGGTAGCCGTATCGGAGATATGGCGCATGGAGATCAGATAGTCCTCCAGATTCTCTCCTGCCTGTTCCATGACCGTCTTAGCGTTCTGGACCATTGCATTCTTCGTCGAGAGGACATAGCGCCAGAAGAAGAGGATGCCCAGTATAAGCACGATAGACACGGACAAGACCGTGAATACCAGCATCATGAGCGATTGAATTCCCCTCTTCATGCTTCTCCTCCATGCGCCTTGCGATATCCCGACGGCGACATACCGAAGTGCTTCTTGAAGACATAACTGAAGTAATTGGCATCACTGTAGCCAACCCTCTCACCAATCACATAATTCTTATCATCTGTAAGGAGCATAAGGCGTGCAGCCTGCTCCATACGATACTCTGTCAGGTAACTAATGAAGGACTTGCCTGTCTCCTTCTTGAAGATACTTGAGAAGTAGGACTCGGACACACCTAATGCCGTGCAGACCGTATCTAAGGACAGATCCGGTTCCGAGAAGTGCTCCTTCACATACTCCATGGCATTCTCCACATAAGACCTGAAACTCGAAGATCTTACCTGAGATATCTTGCGCTGAAATGTAAGGCCAAGCTCCGTAAGGCGGGTCTCTAAGGTCTGCAGATCCCAGTCACTTGCCATACGATAGAATTCCTCACTCTCATCATCCTCATCCGGACTCAGTCCATTGCTGGATGCAAAACGATAGATACCGGAAACCGCTTCCATAAGTGTAATCTTGTACTCTCGAAGGGAGCTGGAATGATTCTTCAGACTCAAGACGAAGGAATGAACTTCTTCTCTTACATCCTCTTCCGTACCCATACGGATCTGTTTCAGAAGGGGATGCAGAGCACCTTCATTGGTGGTATCTGCATACACCCGTTCCGTAGGGGCGACTTCATGGATATTAATCGCACGGCCGGTACCATAGAGGACACGGTAAGATACCGCCTCCCTCGCACCATTGTAGGACTGGCGGAAATCTTCCACAGACTTCACTGCAGTACCGATGCCTGCTGTAAGAACTGCTCCCAGAAGACGGCCGGCACTTCTGGAGATACGGTTACAGTCATCCGTAAGGTCGGATACGGCCTCCTCATTCTCGAGGCAGGCGATCATCACTGTGTCTCCCAGATAACTTAAGAAGGAAGCTCTATATTTCTCCCGAAGGCGCTCATCTGCATACTGCTGGACAGAGACCGTAAGCATGGCAGGGCTGATTCCTTCCGGCACATGATTCTTCGATGCATGGAAGATGACACAGACCGTCAGGGGGCCGAGATCCGGAATCTGATATTCCTGCAGATAGCGCGGCAGTTCTCCCTCAGGAATGCGGTCTTCGATCAGCATGGTATAGAAGTTCTGCTGCAGGAGAGGCAGAGAGGAGGAATAATAAGCCTGGAGTTTCTCTACATTCTGCTTCTCCAGACGTTCCTTGTCCAGCGTCTCTTTCAGTTTCTTCAGGGTATCAGTAAGTTCAATCGAATTGATTGGCTTCAGAATATATTCTTCGATTTCGAGATGGATTGCTTCCTTGGCATATTCGAACTCATCGAAGCCGGTAAAGAGGATGATCTTCTGATCCGGGAATTCCTTCTTCAGTCTGCGGCAGAGTTCCATTCCATCCATATAAGGCATCTTGATGTCCGTCATAACAACATCCGGGAAGGTCTCTTCTGCGATCTCAAGGGCCTTCATGCCATCATGAGCATAGCCAATAACTGAGAAACCAAGAGCCTCCCAGTCGATTTTCTTCTGCATGACGCGGATGACGTCTTCTTCATCGTCCACGAACAGGACGGTGTACTTCTTGTCCATAATACTTTCCCCAATCGCACCTTAGTGATGCCAACCATTCTCCTACGAATATAAGCCCTATTATTTTACCACAAAAGAACCGGGTCATACTAAAGACCCGGCTCCATTATAAGGATTATGAAAAAGAATCGTAAGATTACTTCTTGCGGATATACTTCAGGCAGTCGAGAGTTACGGCTGCAAGAATGATGATACCTTCGAATACGAACTGAAGGTTGGTATCAATACCAAGAATGGTAAGGGAATAAGTAAGTGCTGTGAAGATCAGAACACCGACTACAACACCGGAGATCTTACCGATACCACCGGTAAAGGAAACACCACCAACTACGCAGGCTGCAATTGCATCCATATCCCAGCCCTGTCCATAAGCTGCAGAACCGGAACCAACCATTCGGTTACACTCAAGCCATGCACCGAAGCCATACAGAGTACCTGCAAGAACGAATGCACCAAGCGTTACATAGAATACAGAGATACCGGAAACAGCGGCTGCTTCAGGGTTACCACCTACGGCGTAGAGGTTCTTACCGAAGGTAGTCTTGTTCCAGATGAACCATACGATTGCGATTGCTGCTACAGCCCAGAGGATGATGGTCGGGAAACCATTTATCTTAGGAATGAAGATTGCAGGAATTGCGGGATCGATAGCACCAAAGGATACACCCTTGGTAGCATAGGTAACAAGACCGAAGATGATCAGCATGTTCGCCATGGTAGAGATGAAGGGATGCATCTTGAACTTTGCAGTAAAGAAACCGGCAATGGATGTGAAGATCGTGCAGAAGATGATACACAGCACCAGAGCCAGGATTGCTCTTCCTAGAAGAGGCATTCCGGTGAAGTCGAAGGCTTTTCCGAATACAGCACCGGTATTGGGTCCCTGATGCATGATGATGGTAGAAGTAACCATGCCCATACCTACCATACGACCAACGGAAAGGTCGGTACCGGTAAGAAGGATCAGGCCTGCAACACCAAGAGCAAGGAACATACGGGGAGATGCCTGCTGAAGAATATTAACAACGTTGTTGAAGGTCAGAAGCTGTGTACCCTTTACCATCGGGGTGATGATACAAAGCATAATGAAGACCATTGCGATAACGATATACAGACCGTTCTGATAGAGGAACTGCGTACGGTTGAAGGTATATCTCTTGTTCTCTCTGTTCTGGATGAACTTCTGGGAGAAGGTGAAACGGGACATACGAAGGTTATCAATCAGATGATACTGATATACGAAGGCTTCATGTCTGGTATCCTTCACCCTGTTAAGAGCTTCATCTCTCTTCATCTTTGCTTCGTAGAGGCGGTTCTTGTAGGTGAAGTTCTCATCCTTCTTCTCAGCTGCATCAGAGATCTTTGCAAGTTCAGTCTCATGCTCCGTCTTAAGCTTTGCAACTTCTCTGTCATATGCTGCGAGAATTTCTTTCTTCTCTTCAACGCAGGAAGCATCTACCTTGTTGTAGAAGTCTGCATTGAAGTTTTCTTTCAGATAGGACTCTGCATCAGCGATCAGGGCATTAACCTTGTCCTTGTTCTTTGCTTCAACAGCCTTAGCCTTCTCGAGTTCAGCCTTATCTTTTGCAATGCGGCTTGCACGTTCGTCCTTGGTAAAGCTCTTATCTTCCTTCAGAAGAATGATGTGGTTTTCCAGGTCCTGAACCTTCTTCGCACCATCAGCACGAAGTTCATCAATCTCAGTCTGAATCTTGCCAACGTACTCATCTATCGGCTTTCTGAGCTCTACGATTTCCTCCTCAGTGAGAATCTTATTCTGAGCCATAGTTTTTCTCCTTTAATTACAGATATTTCGCACTCAGGCGAAGCAGTTCTTCCTGGTTCGTTTCATTGGTATTTACAATACCGGCAAGATGTCCGTTGGACATGACACCGATACGGTTCGTGATACCAAGAATTTCGGGCATCTCAGAGGATACAACAATGATTGTCTTGCCCTGTTTTGCCATCTTGATGATGAGCTCGTAGATCTCATACTTAGCACCTACATCAATACCTCTGGTAGGTTCATCCATCATGAAGACCTTCGGGTCTCTCTCAAGCCACTTACCGAAGATAACCTTCTGCTGGTTACCACCGGACAGCGCTCCGATATTATCTTCCGGTCCCATGCACTTGGTGTGCATAACGCTAATCTCATTCGAGGTTGCCTTGACCATCTTCGTATCGGAAAGTGCGATACCTGACTTGTAATGATTCATATTTGCAATGGTGGTATTGAAGGTAAGGTCTCCCTTCATGAAGAGACCATCTGCTTTACGCTCTTCGGTAATCAGTGCAAAGCCGTTCCCCATTGCTTCCTTGGAGGAATTAAAGTTCATCAGCTTACCGTCATAATATACTCGGCCGGATGCTCTGGTTCGAATTCCGAAGATTGTCTCAAGGAGTTCAGAACGTCCTGCACCAACCAGTCCATAGAGACCGAAGATCTCACCCTGCTTAACTTCGAAGGAAACATCCTTGATATGAGGAGCGAACTTGGTGGACAGTCCCTTCACTTCCAGAATCGTATCTCCCGGAGTGTTATCTACAGGAGGGAAACGATTGTCAAGAGAACGACCAACCATGGCTGCGATCAGCTCATTCATGTTGGTATCCTTGGTGTCCTTAGTCATTACCAGGTTACCATCTCGAAGAACAGAGACCTGATCACAGATTTCGAAGACCTCATCCATCTTGTGAGAGATGTAAATCATACTGATTCCCTGATCTCTCAGCTTTCTCATCATATCGAACAGTTTGTTGACTTCAGGAACGGTAAGAGATGAAGACGGTTCATCTAATACGATGATCTTAGAGTCATAGGAGATTGCCTTTGCGATCTCACACATCTGACGCTGGGAAACTGACATCTTACGCATAGGCTGTGTCAGGTTAACTGTCATATTCAGTTTTCTGAAGAGGTCGGATGCCTCTTTCTTCATACGTGCTTCATCGACAACGCCCGCTGCGTTCTTCGGGTATCTGCCGAGGAAGAGGTTGTCGACAACGCTGCGCTCCAGGCACTGGTTCAGTTCCTGATGCACCATTGCAATTCCGTTCTCAAGGGCTTCCTTGGGGCCGGAGAAATTCACTTCCTTACCTTCGAGGAAGATCTCGCCCTCATCCTTCTGATAAGTACCGAAGAGGCACTTCATCATGGTCGACTTACCGGCGCCATTCTCGCCCATGAGACCCATGATGGATCCTCTCTTCACATTCAGATTGATGTGATCCAGAACCCTGTTACGGCCGAAGGACTTGCACATTCCGTTGATCGACAGGATGTAGTCTTCTCTTCTTTCTTCTGCCATAATCCTTACTCCTGTATAACTTCATTAATACTTTTAAAAGGGTGGAGACTCAGACCTGCTCGGTCCTCGTTTCCATAATAAAGGGGGAGACTCAGGAGACGAACTCCTGTGCCTCCCCGTGATCTGCCTTACGACAATGAATTACTGGTTCAGAATTGCAGTGTAGGAAGCTGCATTGTCGGTTTTAACCATGTTGATCGCGAATGCATCGTACTCACCAGGGTTACCAAGACGGTTCGTGATGTTGGACTCAGTCTGTCCGTCACCACCGATGTACTCAACATCGAGGTTCATCAGATCGTCGTAGTTCTGAAGCAGAGGCTGATATGTAGAGGAAAGGAAGTTATCTGCTGCATTGTAGATATCAAGCCATACCTTCTTGGAAGGGCTCTTCGCTGCATCGAGCTGGTTAGCAACCGGACCATAAGGCTTGGTTGCATCAGTGAACTCTTGGTAGTTATCAGCGGTAACAGCAAGGTTCAATGCGTAGAAGGAACGGTTAGCTTCGTCATAACGATAATCCTTACCTTCTTCAAGAACGTTACCTGCATCATCAGCGGTGGCGATACCGGTCATTACATCAACACCATCAAGTGCGTTACGAAGAACACGAAGGGTGAGGTAAGCCTGTACGTCAGCGTGCTGAGAAATGGTTCCGGAGTAACCATCAGCGATAGCTGCTACTGCATCGGAGTTAGCATCGTAACCGAAGGTAGGAACGCCTTCAGCCTTGGACCATGCGTTGAACATGGACATTCCCATACCATCGTTGTTAGAAACAACGATATCGATCTGATCACCGAAGGAAGAAGTCCAGGTTCCGATTGCGTTACCAGCGGTAGCTGCATCCCATGTAGCACCTGCGGAGTTCTTCATCTCCTGAGAAGCAAGCTCACGAACGGTAAGACCTGCAACGGTTCCGTCCTGAACTACTGTGGAAGATCCATCCGTGTTGGTACCAGCAGGATCGGAAACGATAGCTCCGTCCTTCTCAATGCCGGTTCCGAGTGCCTTACGAACACCGCGGGTACGAGCGATAGAATCGTTATGTCCGATATCACCGATTGCAAGAACATAACCAACAATACCATCACCGTTACGATCAAGAGTATCCTTGTGAGCCTCGATGTAATCAACGATCATCTGTCCCTGAAGTTCTGCACCCTGTACAGCATCGAAACCTACATAGTAGGTATCCTTGTTGAAGCTAAGTGCTGCGCTGTCGAGTTCACCGGTGGAGCTGTTGGACGGCTGACGGTTGTACCATACAAGGGGCTTATCCTTGTTAGCAACGCTGCTGGTAGAAGCAGTTGCGGTATCAGTACTTCCTGCATCAGTGGCAGCGCCCGTGCTGCCTGCCTGAGATCCGCATGCCATCATGGATACACCCATAAGAGCTGCTGTGGTCATGGCAAGAATTCTTTTCTTGTTCATATTACCCTCCTCAAAATGTTTTTTGACACCCCCTTGGTGTCAGTTACTGTTGACGCTGTTAAATATAAAAGATTTCCAAACGCAAAAATATAGAATATTTTTCTATCAGTATTAAAAATATCATGGCATTTTCCGTGATACTGTTCAATATGCGCATTTGTATATGTCAGTTTTTGTGCATATCGTACAGTTTCGTCCTATAATTTCGTGGATTTGACGCGTTAAAATGTAAAATATCTAAGATTTTTTAAGATTTTCTCCTCTGGTTCATTCCTGGAATCAGACAAAGGAAAAGTGCCTCAAGGCCCTATAAATACAGTGTTTACGCAAAAACAGCACCACATCGTGCGAATTCGATGAAGTGCTGTTTTTCCGCTCTTATATTTCATTTTCACAACGCATTGTACAAAATGCCCAATTCAACACATTTTCTAGAAACCATTTCCATATGTATGGTTTCTTCATTCCCAGAAGAGATCATTCAACGTCTTATCCAGCGCCTTGCAGATACTGATGCAGAGTTGAATGGTAGGATTGTAATCTCCCTTTTCAATCGCATTGATGGTCTGGCGGCTAACCCCCACCAGATCCGCGAGCTGCTGCTGGGACAGGTCCTTGGCTGCTCGAGCTGATTTTAGATTTAGATTCTTCAAACTGACCTTCCTTTCTCTCGCAGCTTATTCTGCGTCTCTCTTATCGATGATAAGCTTAAGACCCTGCATGCAGAGGAAAACGAGAAAGAAGGCTACCATGACAAAAGGAAGTCCACCATCGAAACTAATTCTGCCATTCTCGATCACTTTTCCATCCATGATCTTACTGATTGCCTGGGCAAGGAAGA
>Ga0256404_1013576_pt1 | contig 10276 bp, 7 predicted proteins | sample RumenRJG_01DNA_FD_185990 | JGI IMG/M metagenome (GOLD analysis project Ga0256404, IMG submission 185990) | Bovine rumen microbial communities from Lethbridge, Alberta, Canada - RJG_01 | ecosystem: Host-associated > Mammals > Digestive system > Stomach > Rumen | place: Canada: Alberta | collected...
CGACATAGTATCCGTGGCTGCCCGCCGACTGGGGGATGGTCAGCGAGGCCGTGCCCTTGGTGGAGGCGATGCTGACAGAGGCGGCAGGCAATATGGCGCTGCCCTTGAGGGGATAGGCGATGAGCGAGGCGCCGGAGGGGGCGTTGTAGTAGTCGACGGAGAGAGTACTGCCCAGCAGGAAGCGCTGAGCGGATACGACTACCGTCGGGTCACTCCAGTTGGCCTTGGCCGTCAGTACGGACAATAGCATCGGAAGTAGGAGCGCAAGGCTACGAAATGCTTTTTTCATATGGGTATGATCTATTTTTAGATATTATTTTCCTTATAATTATAGGCTGAATACGGACAATCTACCTATTTTGTTTGCAAATATAAGGATGTTTTTCCGGTTTTGTAGAGTGGGAGATTAAATATTATTAAATAAAATGCAGTGTGTACGAATAGCCTCTCGTGTCAACTTGGCACTTGTTTGCTGTGCCGCAGACAAGGGCTGATGCGGTCATTTATGATATTGGGGTTTATAGACAAAATATCAACTTGGGCTGCTGGCGGATGGTGTGCAAATCTCTCTACCTCTTTTGCTCGGAGATTTCCAGCGGGTTTCCAATAGAGGGAAAAATGATGGGGAGAGACCGGAAGGGAAGGCGGTTTTGGCTGTCGTTGTGTGATATGACAGGGCAAGGACTGCTCCGTGCAGATGTCTTTGCTCTTCTCTTATTGACCGGACTTGAGTGGAAGCATAAGAGGCGAAGAAGGGCATGAAACCGGATGCGGATGGGCGGCTGTGGGACCGGTTTACAAACTTGTGTGGAGCAGCCGTGGAGTGGAGCGGCCTATGTGTGATATCTGCCCTCTCTATGCTCAGTACGCTTGCCTGTGTCTGCAAAGTAGCCGATTGCCAAGTCAAGAGTGTGCATGTGTATACGTATCATGGCCTTTTTTATGTAATCAATCCGAAATGCTGCTTCGTACCGGCGCTGAATCGGACATTTCAGGTCGCCTTGTTCACGATACAAGGTCGGATGTAGTTTAAACTGGAAGGCGAGCTGCTGTCGACTGAAAGCCATAGAGTTACAAAAAGGTCAAATATTGACTGTGATATTTGGGATTTAGCGAGCTGTATAGGAGGCTCAAATAGGTTTTCTCTCTTATATGTTCAGATATAAGTCAGGGCTTACGGCACATTTTTTATTACAAAAAGAATTTTCCTGTAAGCGTGGTTCTTGCGGAAAGGATTTAGGCGAAGAAAAAGGCAACAGGGACGCATGACTAAAGCATCGGCTACCATCCAGGGCTTGATCTGTCATAAGAGCAAAGGATGAACAGCTTGCAGACCATTGGTGAACGGCGATGAAGGTCTCACTCTCTACTGCATATCGGCAGCCCCGAAGGACGGCCTCCGCTAAGTTTGGGCTATACTCGAGGTTGAAGACAGAAGAGCTCTTGCGATGCACTATGGCAAAGCAAGAGCTCTTCATTTTATTATAGCTGTGCGAGGCTAATTTATTTCTGGAGAAAAGTGATACGTGCTCAGATTTTTTTCCGGCATCTATTGGTTGATGCGGTAGACTGCTGCAGAGAAGGCATTTAGCGTAAGTTGGTCACTCTTGCTGCCTGTCTTGTAGTTAGCTTTTCCGGTGACGATTTGCGGGGTAGCTTTGCCCTGATGTGCAATGCTTGTCATGGCTTTGCGGCCACTGGGATTGAGGGCTACGACATAGGTCTCACCATTGAGTGATCTCGTATAAACCATGGGATAGACGTTACCTTCTTGGCTGACGAGCTGCCATTTGCCATTGTTGTTGAGCGCTGGCGTACTGTGGCGTAGTTGTAGGAGTTTGCGGGTGTAGTTGAGAAGAGAGTTCTTGTCTTTCTCTTCCTCTGCCACGGTAATCTTACCTTTTTCAGTATCTACAGGGAAGTAGAGCTTGTCAGGTGTGCAGGTGGAGAAGCCTGCTGTGGGGCCTGATGTCCACTGCATGGGCGTACGGGTGCCGGAACGTTCGCGACTGCCCTCTTTTGGAGTAAGGCCGGGCTGATACTTCATACCAATCTCGTCGCCGTAATAGATAAACGGTACTCCTGGCATTGTCAGGAAGAAGGTCATGGCAACCTTCAACTGGTCGGGCGTATTGCGACGACCGATGTTGGGGCGCTGGAAATCGTGATTGGCTGATGGCAAGGCGATGTAACCTTTGTCACACGTAGCATTGTAGGCTTTGCTGTAATTGTCAAAAAACGTCTTGTCGCTTCCCTTTCCGCTGGGGTCGAAGTAGCATTCAGTATAGTTCTTGTTCTTCCCCCATGGCGTGTCGCGGGCAAAAAAGAGCGTGCAGTAGACATTGGTACCAATGTGAATCATAAAATCAATATTGAATCCTGCGGGAATGGAAACCTCAGGATTGCTCCACTCTGAGATCAGCACGCATTGCGGGTAGTATTTGTCTTTCCATGCGCGCATCTCCTGCCATAGTTTTACCGTGACTTTCTTATCAGGATCATTTTTTACAAGTGACGCAGCCATATCGACGCGAAATCCGTCAACGCCTTTGTCAAACCAGAACGACATGATGTTGCGGAGCTCGCGACGTACGGCCTGCGGTCCGGGGGCGTCGACTGACTGCTCCCAAGGATGATTGGGATTGGGATTGGCGTAGCCGTAGTTGAGAGCCGGCTGGCAGATATAGTAGTTCTTGAGATAATACTTGCCACGGCTTGCATTGGGTGCCTCTACCCATACTCCGCGCTTGCTTGACTGAGGGTCTGCCTCCTGATTGCGCAGCTCGATGTCATGATTGTCCTTCTGGGAGATAGAGTCCGACCAGATGTAGTAATCAGCATAGCGGTCGTTGCGGTCACCTGCGGCGCTCTGCTTAAACCACTCACTCTTGTTGCTGGAATGACCGGCGACGAGGTCGAGACATACCTTGATGCCACGCTTGTGGGCTTCCTTGACGAGATTGACGAGGTCGGTGTTGGTGCCAAACCGAGGGTCAACCTTGTAAAAGTCAATGATGTCGTAGCCTCCATCAAACCATCCCGACTCAAATATGGGGTTGAGCCAAAGCGCATTTATACCAAGACTTTTGATATAGTCCAGCTTGGATGTGATACCGGGAAGGTCGCCTATGCCGTTGCCGTCGGTATCCATGTACGATGATGGATAAATTTGATAAAATGCGGCATCCGCGAGCCATTCAGGGCCCTTTTGTGCCTGCGCGCTCATACAGGAGCAGGTCAGCAGTGATGCCGCCAGTAGAGCTAATGTTTGTTTGTGTCTCATAGCTTTAGTTTATTTAGTCAGAATCTGTGTCTCAGTAGATTTATAGGTAGTGAGAAAAGTCTATTTCGGATGTAGTTTGGTCGTTAATGGTATTGAGATTATGGACAACCTTCCTCTAGGCGCTCATTCAGAGGCTGTTGCATCTTTTGATGCCTTCAGGATGCGAATGCTTGAGCCTCTTCGTACGTAAGACGGGAAAGTCCTTATTTTTTTAAGGACTATAAAAGTAGTGATTTCTTGGCATTAGCGTTATACTGTTGATGCTAAATTTTTCAAATCCTCAATTTTACCGTCTTTCTTTGGAAAAATGGAGAGAGCATTTGCTCGGGCTTATATTTCCTGAAAGTTTATCGGAACGAAAGCCGAGATGAAAGTAACGGGAACATATTTTGATAAGGATATTCGGAAGAAGTCATTGACAATGAATAAGATGATGCAGATATCAGGGCGTGTTCTGCCTCTCATCCCGGGGAGGACAGGATATGGGCCAATGTCTGTCTTGGCTTTAGAGAACCTCATCTGACGAGGAAGGGCGATGTAGATTGGCAACTGCCATAATTTAAAGGAGAGGATAGACGGCGTGAGCTATAAAATAGGATGTGACCGTAGGGGCAGGAATATCGGAGGGGTAGGGTTGGCTGCCCGCTATAAAATACTTGGTAATTGACCACAGAAAGGGAAGCTGCGGTCAAATGGGTGCCTTCTCCATCGGTGAAAGCGGCTGAAAGAGAAGGTAAAATAGGGACTGTAAGTAACTTTTTGGGATAAAATCTTGCCAAGAGCAAATAAAAATCGTACTTTTGCCCCGCGTTTCCATACGGAAAGGCGTCTACTGCGTACTAGGTCCAAGCCCAGATGGCGGAATTGGTAGACGCGCTGGTCTCAAACACCAGTGCCGCAAGGCATGCCGGTTCGATCCCGGCTCTGGGTACCATTTACACATTATTAACCCCTTGTAAATCGATGATTTACAAGGGGTTTTATTTTTTTGAGGCGCAAATGGAGCGCTAACCTTGCGAAGGAATCGGAAAAACTTGATATGCTTTCGAACGGGAGGAGTACAATTTCTATGGATGAGCCATGTTTTCACTGAAGTAGGTTTCACTGTATCCTTTATCTCCTATTTGTTCTTCTCAAGAGGTGGATTCAAGATGCATTGAGGGGAGTGTGGTTGGTGCGTACTTGACACATTTGAGCCTGCAAACCTGTGTCTGAGATACAAGACTGTTGTCCATCTACGCCTGCGCCTTGGCAGATTTTCTGGCATTGGAAGTCTGGCGGGCCAAGCGACTAAAATCAAAGCGCCCTATCAGACGTGAACCATTTTCTTGAGAAACTGCGATATGCTCCTTGATACTTTCACCGGCACTGTGCGTCTGTGCATAGGTAGAGGTCACCTGCCGTAAGGCTGGGAAATGATCTTACGGGGCCAAGGGTCAGAGGCTATGACGGCTTTACGAATATTTACCGCCTACAGACCCAAAATCATATAGATTATCCCTGATGATGGCATCTTTTATCTTAAATGATTTGGTGGCAAATTCGCACTTGTAAGCTTTGGATCTCCTATTAGCAACGATTGTATCGTGTAGTGCCATTGTAGTGGTGGTACTATCAAGAAACTGGCTGTTCTTAAATTTCTTATCTTCCTTCTCCTACGTGTCAATGAGGCTTGTTGAGATATCGCAGAGATAGTTGGCGCCTGAGTCAAATGGGAGTTTTATCCGAGGTTTCTTACCTATTCTCACCCTAAGCTCAGGAAGGTCATTGCATTTCCTGTAGTGTACTTTTACGCCTTAGGTCTGCTTGGCCCATCTATGGTCGTTGGATACAATCATAATGCCTTTTCGCAAATCAACTTTGACATAATAGTTCAAGTCACAGCGAATAAGGGGACAAAAGCCCATTACCCCATTCCCTAAGCCTAACCATGTACTTCATAACACGCTGTCAGAGGGTAACAATTTGAAGCAAACAGGAAGAGAATCGCATCGTGAACCGAATTCATTGAGTGCCAATCCTTTTCCATTGTTTCGGAATGATGCTTTGAATCTGAAACATTATTTATCCATATCGTTTTGAAAGGCTTTTATCTCCCCATAAACAGATAACATAGGAGCCAGTGTCAAACGCGAGGTGCTTCAGCTCGTGATTAGAGTTACAGGCATCAAAATAAAGCCCATCGCGTTCTACAATGGGAATATTGTCGGTAAAAATACGTCCCTTGTAAGTTCTTGCATTGCAAATCGTGAGGGCAAACACACAAATAAGCAGCGCAAACATGCGGCTATTGCAAGTAGACTGTCTGGGACTGGGTATCCTTAATAAAATAGTGTGTGATATGTATCGTAAAGACGACAAGTTAGACGATATTCTGTTGTTTGCAATCACTCATTCGGCTAAACAGGTACATGAGAATGCGGCGGAGATTACGGTTGTATAAGGGGCAGGTCTATTTCGGCAGCATATCGGTGACGACGAGACGTATCAGCCGGTCTTTCTCCAGCGAGCGGAGCAGGTGCTTGGAACGCTTGATGCGCTCTACTGCGGCGCGGGAGGCACGCTGATGGCTTTCCTTCTTGGAATAGCCCCGTCCGGTGCCCAGCGTGTTGCCTTCGATTAGTATCTGGCTGTAAAAACTCGGCTCTTTGCTGTCATCAATCTTGCGGTCTTGCTTGGTCAGATAGGTGCTGTCGAGTTTGTACTTCTGACACCATTCTAGGAGATGGCTCTTGAAGTTGATCTCCTTGCGGGCAGCGGCTTCCGGTCTGATATATCCGCGATCGATAAGTCGCTTGATGAACCATGCGCTGCGCTTGTAGCCCTGATCGAGATAGATGGCGCCGACAAGGGCTTCAAAGGCGTTGCCACCGATGTAGCTATTGTGACTCTCCGTATGGAGAGAGTATTTTACAAGTTTGTCAAGGCCCAGATCGGCTGAGAGGTGGTTGAGCGTGTTGCGCTGTACAATTTTGCTGCGCGTCGTGGTGAGAAAGCCCTCGTGGGCCTTGGGAAACTGACGGTAGAGCAAACTGCTCACGACAGCCTCTATGATGGCATCGCCCAGGAATTCGAGTCTCTCATTGTTGACCTGATGTCCGTCGTTGTCTCGGATGCTGAGGCTCTTGTGCATCAGTGCTTGCTTGTAGAGGTCGAGGTGTCGTGGCTTGAAGCCGAGGATTTGGTACAGAGAATAAAAAAGTTCCTCTTTGGGGGCAAAGAGGAACTTCAAATATGCGATTGGATTCATACGCATCTTGTAAAGATGAGTTTACTCTGCGTATTTTTTCATGATGATGCACGCGTTGTGACCGCCGAAGCCGAATGTGTTGCTCAGTGCAGCGCGTACAGTACGACGCTGTGCTTTGTTGAACGTGAAGTTCAGGTTGTAGTCAAGTTCGGGATCGTTGTCGCCTTCTTCATGGTTGATAGTGGGAGGTACAATGTCCTCTTTGACAGAGAGCAGGCTTATCATAGCCTCGATGGCACCTGCTGCTCCTAGCATATGACCCGTCATAGACTTGGTCGAGCTGATATTGAGTTCGTACGCATGCTGGCCAAAGACGTCCTTGATGGCCTTAGCCTCGGAGATATCACCGACGTGTGTGGATGTGCCGTGTACATTGATATAGTCGATGTCCTCGGGTGTCATGCCGGCATCCTTGAGTGCAGCTTCCATGACCAGCTTAGCGCCGAGACCCTCGGGATGAGAGGCTGTGATATGGTATGCGTCAGCCGACATACCCTCACCTGCGACTTCACCGTAGATCTTTGCACCACGCGCCTTGGCGTGCTCCAGTTCCTCAAAGACGAGGCAAGCAGCACCTTCTCCCATTACAAAACCGTCGCGGCTAGCGCTGAATGGGCGGGAAGCGTGCTCGGGATCGTCATTGCGGGTAGAGATAGCGTGCATAGCGTTGAAGCCACCTACACCTGTCGGCCAGATAGGTGCTTCAGCACCTCCGGCGAGGATGGCATCAGCTTTGCCCAGACGGATAAGGTCAAATGCGGTACCCAGAGAGTGGGTAGAGGAAGCACAAGCTGAGGTGGTGGTAAAGTTGGGTCCGTGGAAACCGAAATGGATTGAGATGAAGCCAGATGCGATATCGGCAATCATCTTAGGAATAAAGAAGGGGCTGTAGTGCGGGCCGCGGTCTTGATTGAGGGCATAGTCAGTGACTTCTGTCTCAAAGGTATTGATACCGCCGATGCCGACGCCGTAGACGACGCCGATCCTGTTCTTGTCCACATTGTCGAGGTCCCATCCGCAATCTTTTACGGCTTCCATAGCGGCTACCATGGCGTATTGCGTATAGAGGTCCATTTTGTTGACACTCTTACGGTCTATATACTGCTTTGGATCAAATCCCTTGACCTCGCAGGCAAAATGTGTTTTAAATTTTTCGGAGTTGAAGTGTGTGATAGGGCCGGCTCCGCTTTTTCCTTTCTTGATATTTTCCCACGTCTCAGGGGCTGAGAGACCCAGCGGGGTGACTGCGCCGATACCGGTGACAACTACTCTTTTTAATTCCATAATTGAGCTAGATTGATAAGGATTAAAATACAAGATACGAGGTACAAGCTGCGAGCGACAAGCGTTGGAGCGCCGTATCTCTGACAGTGCTCTTATCGACTAGTGTCTCGTGACTTGTATCTCGTATCTCAGCTTGGACAAGTCTGCGCTGATGTGTATTACTGGGCAGCCTGGTCAGCGTGGTCCTTGATGTAGGCGATAGCGTCACCTACTGTGGAGATCTTCTCTGCCTGATCGTCGGGAATGGAAATCTTGAATTCCTTCTCAAACTCCATGATAAGTTCTACTGTATCCAAGGAGTCAGCGCCGAGGTCGTTTGCAAAACTTGCTTCGCTCTTTACTTCGCCCTCGTCTACGCCGAGCTTGTCGACGATGATGGCCTTTACTTTAGACTCAATTTCTGCTTCTGTCATGATAAGAGTATTTATAATTTTCTTAAGTTTCGGAGTGCAAAATTAAGGATAAAGATTTAAATCCGCAAACTTTGGCCGAAAAAAGTGACTTTTCGTCTTTGTCGGGGAGTTATTTGTTTCATTCATTGTTGTTTTGGCCCTTGTCTCTGCAGAATGTGCAGGGACGTATTTTGCGTGTGAAATGCGTTTCAGAGGGACTGCGGGGGGGAGATGTCAGGAGGCTCTCTGTGTGCCATGCGGGGCGGACTAAAGGTCCAAGACAGAGGCTTGCCTACGGAGGGTACGATATAGACGGTCGCAAGGCGTGGGCGACCAAAGCCGTGACGAGCCTGACACACGGCAGAGGAGTGCGAGTCGCAGTACGATGGCTTGGGGCGAAGGCTAATGGGAATGGTTCGTGGAGGCAGGCGCATCTGCTCTGTCCGGCAAATCGCAGAGGAGGTAGAGGATGCTTTCCGGTCCCTGATTGAAGAGCAGGTCGACAATGCTTAGGTCGGGCATAAAACCGTGCCGGTCAGCAAATATCTGGAAATAAGGACGACTATATATATAGGAATCGCGCGTACGCGCGTGAGGGTCATAGAGATCGCGACAGTCGTCGGCTTCCGGTCGGGCAATATAGGAAGAGGTGGGCTGTATGTCCGGATGGAGACCGATAAGGTCGCATACGACGTGACGCAGGGCCTCGTTGAAGTCGATCAAATAGGTGTACTGCTGCTCGTAGACAGCGTGCAGGTCATCGGCGAGGTATTCGAAGTATGGGCTTCTCTCATACGCTGTCGTCAGCGCCTGCCAGTGGAGGTGACGCCAGCGGCCATGGTCACTCAGACGTATGTCCTTGATCGGCGTACCTGGCGGCATGTGTCGCTCGACTGGCACCGTAAGCGCCTGAATACCGGCCTCTGTCTGGATGAGACAGCGGTTGCGCAGGGTCTGCTTGACGTAGTGCTCCCACAGCTCAAGCTCCACGTGGTCGTAAGCGGCGAGGCGGCGGTAGTAGCTGACAGGTCCGAGATAGGTGGTAGGCAGCAGTACGGCGGTTTTCATGGTTGTGTTTGGCGATGGGGTACAATTATGGCCCAGGTCATGCCTGTCTGGTCAGAGAACAGATGCACCTGGGCCAATATGGGGTTTAATCAAAGTATCAGAGCGCTTTGGTCACTTCCAGCCGGTCTATATTGGGCGCCCAGCCGGTAGCGTTGGAGAGGCGGATAGTATTCATGCCCTTGCGAAGTTCGACTTGCAGCGTGGCTGTGCCGACTTTTTCGGTGTAGCTTCCGCTCTGAAGAGCTGAGAGCTTGCCGACTTCGGTGCCGTTGACGGCTAAATTGACGTCGCGTGGTTCTGCGCTGAGGTAGTACAGGGTCAGCGTGTATTTACCGCCCTTGTCACTCCACACGTTGCGCCACTCGAGATAGTTGGTGGCGCTATTTCCGAGGAAGCCCACATATTCGCCCTGTGAGGCTGCTTCTGCAGAGGCGAAGGTAGCTGTATTCTTGATACCAATCTCATTGTAGTCGCGGAGCCAAGCACTCTCAGCCTCATAGCTCGTAGGTTCGGCGCGTTTGCCGGAGAGGATAAACATACGGCTGCCGTGAGCGGGAATGTCGGCCCGCAGCGTACCAGTGGCGGGGGCGAGGTCCTGACGGGCCACGGCATCGCGTACCTTGACGGTGCCTTGATATCCGGCAGCCTGGAGGTCTACATTGATGGAGCGGGCCTCGTCAGTGAGATTGCACACGGCTATAGCGCGCTTGGCGCCGTATATTTTTTTGAGGTCCTTGGCAAATACGTAGACTTCGCCCTCGCGCTGTACGATAGGCGCAGACAGACCGAGCCGGTCCTGATTGACCGCGATGAGCTCGGGGTTTTTGAGCAAATTGAGGCTGAATTCGGGTATCTTGGTCAGGTCGCAGCCGATGAGGAGGGGACTTGCGAGCTCGCACCACATGACCATGTGGGTGATTTCTTCGTCATGAGAGAGTGTGCGTCCAATCTCAAGCATATCCATGTCGTTGTAGTGGCCACCGCCAGCAAATGCGGAGA
>Ga0256404_1013577_pt1 | contig 10276 bp, 9 predicted proteins | sample RumenRJG_01DNA_FD_185990 | JGI IMG/M metagenome (GOLD analysis project Ga0256404, IMG submission 185990) | Bovine rumen microbial communities from Lethbridge, Alberta, Canada - RJG_01 | ecosystem: Host-associated > Mammals > Digestive system > Stomach > Rumen | place: Canada: Alberta | collected...
CAGGGCGACGGTGAAAATGGCGCAGCCTGAAGTCCACTAAAACGGAAAAGACAAGTCCACTTGATCGCTTAGAAAAGTCCACTCGATCGGAATAGAAGTCCACTAATGGTGCGAGCCTGAAACAAAGGAAGAGTGCGGGAAACCATGGGTGTCCCGCACCCCCCTTGAAAGTTACATCACAATAACCGATATATTAGAATATAACTGCACGGGAGATAACGTGCAGTTTTCCGTGTTGTAGGCAAACAAAGGAGGTAAAAGAAAAATGCCTAATTACATTAAAATCATTACTCTCCATGAACAGGGTGTCAGCCAAAGACAGATATCCAAACTGACACACACTTCCAGAGATGTAATCAGACAGATCACCAGATCTGCCCAACAGCACCAGGTAACATCCGAGCAACTAAGTAGTTTAACAGATAAGGAAATCGAAAAAGTGCTTGAAGTACAATTCGGTGATCAGAAACAACCGCACCAGTTATATGAGATGCCAGATTATGATTATTATGCCAGGGAGCTTAAAAAGCCTGGTGTAACGATTATGTTACTTTGGGAAGAGTATGTTCAGCAGTGTAAGAAGAATGGTAAAGTACCATACCAGAAAACACAGTTTGCGAAATACTTCCATGACCACATCACTGAAAATGAGTTTACTGACATCATAAAACACAAACCGGGTGAATCAATTGAAGTCGATTGGGCCGGTACCAGGCCATATTGGACCGATCCGGATACCGGTGAGAAAGAGGAAGGATATCTGTTTGTAGGGGTTCTGTCCTATAGCGGCTATGGATATGCGGAAGTTACTGCCGATATGAAAACAGAAGCGTGGATCAACTGCCACATTCACATGTTCGAGTACTTTGATGGATTAACAAGATTCTTAATCCCAGATAACCTGAAGACGGGAGTGATCAAGCATCCGAAAGATGAGGAGGCAGAACTGAACAAACGTTACCAGGAGCTGGGTGACTACTACGGCATCGCTATTCTTCCTGGCAGAGTCAGACACCCAAAAGACAAACCTTTAGCGGAAAATCTGGTAGGCAAGTATACAACTCAGATCATCGCCAGGCTCAGGAATAATAAGTATTTTTCCTTGGAGGAGTATAACAGAGCCTGTCTGAAGGAAGTAAAAAGAGTAAACGAGAAACCATTCCAGAAGAAACCGGGAAGCAGAGCTGAAGTATTCCTGTCAGAAGAACAGGATTACATGAAACCGTTACCGTTGTATCCATATGAGTTTGCCTCATGGAAGAAAGCGAAAGTACAGAAGAATGCACACATCAGTTATGACAAGAAGTATTACTCAGTTCCGTACGAGTATATCGGGCAGGAAGTAGATCTTCGAATCACCAGAAACACATTAACTGTCTATCATCAGGGAGCCAAGCTGTGTGTTCACAACATACTAAGGACTCACGATGGCGCCTATTCCACAAATCCGGAGCACATGCCTAAGGGAAGTAATGCCAGACAGCCATGGGACAAGGACAGATTCATAAAATGGGCAAACAAGATCGGCATTGACACCACCACAGTTATCACCAATCTGTTTACCCAATACTCCTATGAGCAGCAAGCTTATAATGGAGCTAAGTCTATTTTACTACTGGCCGACAAGTATTCGCCAGAAAGACTGGAAAGAGCCTGTAAGATCGCGCTGGAAAACCTTAGCAGAGTCAGATTCAGAGATATCAACGGGATACTGAAGAACAACCATGATCTGGAATACCAACAGAATAATCCTGTCGTAAAAACTTCTGACAACAGCACACCGTCCCCTTATTTAAGAGGATCAAAGTACTACGGAGGAAAGAATAATGGCTAGCATAGATGAGATCGTCAATAAGTTCCGAGAACTAAAGATGCCTGGTATGGCTGATCATATCAGTCAACTGTATTCTACTGATGAATTCAGTAAATACAGCACACTTGAGATCATAGAGCAGCTGATTGATCAGGAACAGGTATCCAGAAAGAATCATACAATCGAAAGAAGACTCCGTCAGGCAGGCCTTACAGATTCCCAAGCCCGTCTTGAAGCGATTGATTACAGAGCTGAAAGAAACATCAATCAGGCTCTTATTGATCAACTCAAAACAAACGAATATATCATTGATGGGAGAAACGTTCTGATACTGGGAGCTACCGGATGCGGTAAGACATTTCTGGCTAATGCGCTGGCTGTAAATGCGTGTGAAGACACTTACAGAGTTAAGTATTTCCGAATGATTGAGTTACTTAGCTATCTGTCAACTGCCAGGATCGAAGGCAATGTCGGAAGACTTTACAAGCAATATGGGAATGTTTCCTTACTGGTTATCGACGATTTCCTTCTCACAGATACCACGCCAAATGAGCAGAAAGACCTGATGGAGATATTCGAATACAGGGGTCGGGGAAAATCGACTGTCCTGTGCAGTCAGTTATCTCCGGAAGAATGGCACTCGAAATTAGGCGCCAGCCATATCGCTGATGCGATTCTTGACAGGATTACCAACAATTCCTACACCATTGAATTAAAAGGAGATTCTCTCAGAAGAAAAGTGTAATTGAAAAGTCCACTGGGTACAGCACGAAGCCTAGTGGACTTTAATTCCGATTTAATGGACTTTTACTCCGATCAGGTGGACTTCCAGGTCCGCCATATTCACCAGGGGCTATTATGGTTTTGATCGAAGAAGAAAAAGTAATTATATATGGTGATTCATGCGGTAGAAGAACTCTTTTAGTTACTTCAGGATCTTCTGCAAGTAAGTTAATTGAATCTATGTCCCATGTGAAGGCGCAATCTAAATATTATGATACCATTTGGAAAAGCCATCACGCTTTAGAATGTCCGCTTGATATGATTGATAATGTTATTGAATGCGCACAGGATATTTTAAAAGGAACTGATGATAAGCAACCTGTGTCCATGCATGATACAACTTATTTAGCTGCAAAAAGGGTTGATACCTCAAATCCAATGCAGCCAAGATTAGATGGCAAATTAGGAAATGTTTTCTATACAAAAGAAAATGCAGTCTGATTTGTGCGCATCTAAAGGATAATAAAACTATGGTTCAAATAATAGTGAGGTGATACCTCTCTCTGATATCATTTTGCTACCATGCGGATCGTAAACGTGGTAGATGTGAGTGAATATCGTAGATATATATGCATAAAATATATCAAAATAGTAAATCATTTACTTTACGTGCAGTAAATCATTATTGAGCGGGAATAAATGTGTATATAAGGGGGTAAAAAATAATATTTCATATAAAAATACCCCCTTAACTTGAAAAGCAAAGACATCTCAACTAGATATTAGTGAGGTGTTTTTTTATGAAATTATATCGAAGAGAGAATTATTTAAATAAAATCAGAGGATTTTACAACGATACCGGCATGATCAAGGTGATCAGCGGTGTGAGAAGATGCGGGAAATCCAGTCTGATGCATACGATTGCAGAAGAACTGGTTGAAAGAGGTGTGGCGCAGGAAAACATCATTTTTCTGGATTTGAGAAAACGTGGCTTTAGAAGCATCAAAACTCCTGAACAGCTTGAAACTGCCATTGACCGATACAGTAACGCAGCTGGTATCAAATATCTGTTTATCGATGAAATCCAGAATGTTTCAGGCTTCGAGCCTGTAATTGAAGAATTCAGACTTGAAGATGAGTATTCAAATTTCATCACCGGTTCCAATTCATATCTGCTGAGTGGCGAACTTGCAACCGAGCTGACCGGAAGGTATGTAGAGTTTGAAATGTTCACGCTGACATTTGAAGAGTATTTGAAAATGAAGGAGTTTTACGGTATTCCTACGGATCCGGATCTGACGAAAGAACTGGACAGTTATATCCTGGAAGGCGGTTTTCCGAAAGCGTTGGAATATCGGAATATTGGTGATAAAAGAAGATATGTGAACAGCGTCATTCAGGAAATCTATAAAAAAGACATCAGCAGCAGAAAGAAGATCAATAACAAAGAAGTATTCTTAAAAGTGATGAATTATCTCATCAATAATTATGGGTCTCCGGTCAGCATAGCGAATCTGCTGGGTGAACTGCATAAAGCTGGAATTAGAGTCAAAAGAGAAACATTGACAAGATATATTCAGATTCTTCTGGATGCAAAAATCCTGTATGAATGCAAAAGGTTCGACTTAAAGACAAAATAGTCGATCAATGGAGAGCAGAAGTATTATCTTGCAGATTTGTCTTTCTATTTTGTGAACAATACAGACAACCGTATCAACTATGGCCCGGTTCTGGAAAATATTGTTTTCCAGTATGCAAAATCAAAGGGATATATGGTCAGCGTAGGCAGGGTCGGAAAGCTGGAATGTGATTTTATCGTAAGAGACAGCGAAATGAATTATGCGTATATCCAGGTCGCAATGACAATCATGAACAGCCTTGAAACGGAAAACATAGAGTATCGGCCTTTTGAGAGTATCCGAGATGGGTATCCGAAATATCTGCTGACCAGAAATGATCTCATTCAGAAAAGAAACGGTGTCAAGCATATGAATATTCCCGGTTTAATAAAAGAAGGGAAAATGTTTGACTGATAAGAAACTGTTCTCATTTTTCAGTGATACCATTCTCTGATACCATTTTGCTACCATACGGAACGTAAACGTGGTAGACAAGAGTGAAAACTGTAGATAGAAACACATGAAATATACTAGAACGTAAATTATTTACTTTACGTTCAAGAAATCATCATCGAGTGGGAATAGAATTACTGCAGTCTTCTCTGAAAGTCACTCAAAAAAGTCGCTTAATACTATTTAAAGTCGTTTGAAAAAGATATATACTAATCGTATAGGTGGTGAAATGCATGCTGAAACGAAAAATGACAGAGCGGCTGAACAAATGGAAGAATGATCCGTATAAAAAACCACTGATAATCAAAGGTGTGCGTCAGTGCGGAAAGACTTTCAGTGTTATGGATTTTGCACGTTTGAATTATTCTCATGTGATCTATATCAATTTTTTTGAAAACCCGGAATATGCATCTTTGTTTTCCGGATCTTTGAAGGTTGATGATTTGATTATGTATATGTCAGCGCTGCTTGGAACAGAAGCGGTTTTTGAAGAGGGACAGACTATTATCATTCTTGATGAAATACAGCATTGCCCGAATGCCAGAACATCTCTAAAATTTTTTAAAACAGATGGCCGCTATGATGTGATTGCGACAGGTTCATTACTTGGCGTAAGCGGGTATGGAGATGAGGAATTGTCGATCCCCGTCGGCTATGAAGAAATCATAGAAATGTATCCGTTGGATTTTGAAGAGTTTCTCTGGGCAAACGGGATCAGTGAACAGGTGATTGATTTACTGCAGAACAGTCTGGAGCAGTGTTCACCTGTACCTGAACCGATTCATAATCGGATGAGAGAACTGCTTCTGCAATATGCTGTTATAGGAGGTATGCCGGAGGTTGTGCAGCGGTTTATCGATACCCATCAGATCTCGCAGACTCTCTTGCTGCAGCGAAATATTCTTGATGAATACAGGGATGATATGGTGAAATACGCTGTCGGGAAAGATAAATCCAAAATTCGGGAATGCTTTGACTCGATTCCCAAACAGTTAGCAAAAGAAAACAAGAAATTTCAGTATTCCGTGATCCGAAAGAAGGGAACTTCTGAGATGTATCAAGGTAGTATCAAATGGATCGAAGATGCCGGGATTATCAGAAGATGCTATAACCTAACATCGCCTGAACTGCCTCTGGATGGGAATGCAATCCCGGAAATATTCAAAGTATATATGGCAGATACAGGGCTCTTCACCGCAATGCTGGAAGATGGATCACAGTACGATATTCTCAAGGGAAATCTGTATGGTTATAAAGGAGCAGTCTTTGAAAATCTAATGGGGGATATCATTGGAAAGAGTGGAAGAAACCTGTACTATTTCCATAAAGATTCCGGGCTGGAGATTGACTTTATCATCCGCTTTCAGAATGAAGCAACTCTTCTGGAGATCAAAGCTTCAACCGGAAATGCAAAAAGTGTAAAAACAATTCTTGCGCATCCCGAGAAGTACCATGTACAACGTGCTGTTAAGCTGGGAAATGATTACAATGTGGGATATGCGAATGGAATACTGACACTGCCATCTTACATGGGCTTTCTGCTATGCCGTGATACCATTTTGCTACCATGCGAATCGTAAACGAGGTAGATGTGAGCGAATATCGTAGATATAAATACATGATATATGCTAAAACGTAAAGTATTTACTTTACGTTCAAGAAATCATCATCGAGTGGGAATCGTTCAACCGGCCTTGAATGGCCGGTTTTTTCCTGTTTCAGAATGCTTGTTTCGTGCAGCTGATGTTAAAAATCCGGAACCGGCTATTCCGGATGAAATACGGCAAAAGAGCATCCGCTTTGCTCCCAGGGCTGCGAATGCTCTTTTGGAGTTAACGATAGTGTCTCAGAAATCTGTGCGGACCTTTTCTGCGGTGCGGATGATGCGGACCTCTTTCCATCGGTTCCTCATCACACTCCGTCAGTTCCGGATTCAGCGTAATGACCTTCGCGAGCAGGGCATTGAGCGTTTCCTTTTCCTCATCGCTTAAGACGTCGAAGACGGAATCCTGCGGGGCGTTTTTCATGTCCTCCGCTGCCGTCGTTCCCGCTTCCGTTAAAAAGACGTTGTACTTTCTGGCATCGTCTTCATCCTGCATGCGGGCAATTAGATCGTTCTCCTCCATTTTTGCGAGGATCTCGGAGCAGCTCTGCGGACGGATTCCCAGGATATAGGATAATTCTCTCTGCGAGATACCGTCACTGTTGGACAGAACCATTAGGATACGGTTCTGTGTCGTCGGGAAATTGCCCATTCTTTTTTCTCTGAATTTTCTTCTTGTGAGGGCGTTTACTTTTCTGTAGTTTTCCATTAATTCATTCATTCTTTCCATTTTTCTTTTCTCCTTTCATTTCCCTGTATATTAATAAGTAAGGTACCTTACAAACATATCTTACAGGAGCAGAAAATCTATGTCAATATGTAAGGTACCTTATTTTATTAAATACACAATTCCGTATCTTTTTGCGTGTATGCCTGCTACTTGGGGAGGAGAAAGATGATAGAATGAAAGCAGAAAAGGGGTATACCGTAATATGAAAACGTATGACGCACTTTTTCAGCCGTACAAGATTGGTAAGGTTGAAATCAAAAACCGTTTTACAGTCATCCCGATGACCATGGGCGGTCTCGCCTATGACGAAGAGGGCGGTTTTTCGGAAAATCTGATTCATTATTTTGAACTGCGTGCCAAGGGAGGCTTCGGTTTGATTATCCCAGGCGCCGCCACAACAGACTACCATGTGGATCCGTATTCCGCACTGGGACCGAACGTAAACACCAATGAGCACTGGAAAGTAAAGGCAAAAGAACTGGTGGACCGTGTTCATGCCGGTGGAGCCAGGATCTTCTGTCAGCTGACTATGGGTCTGGGCAGAAACTATCCGGGCTTACCGGGGCCGTCCGAAAACCCGGTCTGGCGCAATCCGGAAGTGAAGTCACCGGAACTGACGAAAGAGCAGATCAAGCAGAAGATCGCTGACCTGGTTGACGGTGCTGTTGTTGCCAAGAAATGCGGATATGACGGCGTTGAGATCCATGCCATGCACTGGGGCTACCTGTTAGACCAGATGGCGATGGCGTTCTACAACCGCAGAACGGACGAATACGGCGGAAGTCTGGAAAACCGTTTACGCTGTGCGAAGGAAATCGTCGAAGGCATTCACGAAAAATGCGGCAGGGACTTCCCGGTCGGCATGCGTCTCGGTTTAAAAACATTTATTAAAGATTACGATAAGGCTACATTACATGGCGACGAAGAAGTCGGACGGACGTTGGAAGAAGGCATTGAAATCTCCAAGCTGCTGGAAAGCTACGGATATGACTTCCTGGATACGGATACGGGAACCTATGACTCGTTCTACTATGCCTGTCCACCGATGTACAACCCGCAGGGCTTCATGATCCCGTTAGCCGCAGCCGCCAAGAAGGAAGTGTCCATTCCGATTATTGCCGGCGGCAGAATGCAGGATTACGACTTGGCTCTGGCAGCCGTGGAAAAAGGCGAAATCGATGCGGTCGGTTTAGGCAGACCGTCTTTGGCAGATCCGGAGTATCCGAACAAACTCTGTGCCGGAACGCCGGAAAAGATCCGTCCGTGTATCGGCTGTAACATGGGCTGCTTCCGCAGATGCGTGGAAACCGGGGAACCGGTCAGCTGTGCGGTAAACCCGCAGGCCGGAAGAGAAACAATCATGGGCTTAAAACCGGCCGAAACAAAGAAGAAAGTCGTCGTGGTCGGCGGCGGTGTCGCCGGTATGGAAGTGGCAAGAACAGCGGCCTTGCGCGGACACGATGTCACGCTCTTTGAAAAGAGCGACCATTTAGGCGGACATATCGTCGAAGCCGGTGCACACAGTTTCAAAAAAGAAATCAAGAATCTGAATGCCTGGTATCAGAATGAACTGAAAGAGCTGAATGTCAATATCAAGATGGAACATGAACCGTGCATCAAGTGCATCCAGAAGGAAAATGCGGATGTGATCGTACTGGCGACCGGATCCAATGTTTCCGCTCCGAAGATTCCGGGACTGGAAAAAGCGGTGGATTCCTTAAGCGCCATCGATCATCCGGAACTCTTAGGTGAGAATGTTGTGATCATCGGCGGCGGTTTAGTCGGATGTGAAATTGCCATGGATGAAGCGAACCAGGGCAAAAAGGTCACAGTGGTCGAAGCGCTGGATGACATCATGGCAGCCGGCGGAGCCGGAGCACCGTACCCGAACAAGCAGATGGTTGTCGATATCTTTGCGGATAAGGGCGTGAAAGTCTGCACGAATACAAAACTTGTGGAAGTGACGGACGAAGGTGCCTGCGTGGAAACTTCTGACGGCAAGAAGGTTCTGATCCCGGCGGACACGGTCATTTCGGCCATGGGCTTCCGTCCGGCACCGAACCTGAAGGAAGAGTGGAAAGAACTCAACATCCCGATCTGCGAGATCGGCGATGCGACAGGTGCGGGAACGATCCTCAAAGCCATCTGGGACGGCTACGAAGTCGCAAACAATATCTAAACGCAACAATGCCGGAGTATCAGCTCCGGCATTTCTTTTTTTATATAAGATTTGGCAGAAAACCCATTGATCTTCAGTCGATGGGATGAATGCCATCAACCTTGGCTCTCAATATATTTTCTAATAGTATCAGGGTTTGCTTCTCCAATAGAACACACAAAATAGCCGTCACTCCAAAATGTATGTTCTTTCCAGAAATGTTTAGTAAGAAAACCTGAATAGTTATTCCATAATTCATGAGTAGATTTCTGTTTTAATCTTCTTACTATTGAAGTTATCGAAATATCTGGAGAATAAGAAATTAAAAGATGAATGTGATCCTTATCAGATTCCATGATATCAATGTCGAATTTACTTTGTTTGGCCAATTCTGAAAAGCAGGTTTTGACAGCGCTATCCAAATCACCTTTAAGTAACTGCTTTCTGTATTTGCACACAAAAATAAGGTGTGCTTTTAGATAATACTTGTGTCTGTTTTTTGAGGTGTAATTACTCATGTTTTCTTATAACTACATACATAAGATTATTAAAATCAGGAAGAGAAGATGTGATGCCTTGTTCTACGATTGAAAAATGTGTAGACTTAATTTCTTTTTCCAAAGTATCAAAGTTGACTATTCTTAAGGAAGTTGAAGGGACCATTACGAAGCCAGAATCATGATGTCTTTCAAACCATATTAAAAGCACTTGATATATCAGTTTCTGATTCGGTTAAACCATCTCCCGTAGAACAGATAAGAGCTAATCCACCATCAAGTAAATGGTCATATATAAAATGGTAAAAGCGAATCCTATCTTCATTGCTTACCAACATATTAATAACAGCGACAGAATATATAAAGTCATAATGTTGTCCATGATGATCATTGACACAGTCCAATATAGAAAAATGAATAGAGTAGTCTGGTCTTAAACTTTAACAATAATTAATAGCTTCAGAAGAAATATCAGTAGCCAAGACATCATATCCATTTTCCAATAGAGGAAAGGCATCTCTTCCTTCACCACAACCAATTTCAAGGATTGAGACATTTTTAGATATATAGTGTTTTTGAATTACATCTGAGACGATGGGTGTAGGGACGTCACTGGACCAGGAATGCCCTTTCTCATGAATGATCCGATATCTTTGGTTATAGGCTTCATAATATTTTTT
>Ga0256404_1013579_pt1 | contig 10275 bp, 8 predicted proteins | sample RumenRJG_01DNA_FD_185990 | JGI IMG/M metagenome (GOLD analysis project Ga0256404, IMG submission 185990) | Bovine rumen microbial communities from Lethbridge, Alberta, Canada - RJG_01 | ecosystem: Host-associated > Mammals > Digestive system > Stomach > Rumen | place: Canada: Alberta | collected...
TTTCTTTGCCTTCTTGTCCGCCATCGGCAGGCTCTCCGTCACTTAACATCTCTTCCATCGTGTGCCAGCCCAGTACCGCGCACTTGACCCGGGCGGGCATGTGGGAAATGTCGGAAAGGATGCCGGCTTCTTCGAGCTCGTCCTTTTCCTCGTCCGTGACACTGCCCTTGATCATGCGAAGAAAGATATCGGCAAGCCGCATGGCCTCATCCTTGGGCTTTCCGATGATGAGGTCCAGCATCATGTCGCAGGAGGCCTGGGAGATGGCGCAGCCGTCCCCCTCGAAAGCCCCGTCCTCAATGACTCCCGCGTCGTTTACCTTCAGGGAGAGGACGATATCGTCCCCGCAGGAAGGGTTGACGCCTTCGAGGGAGACATTGGCCCCTTCCATCTTGTGCTTGTGCATGGGGTTGATATTGTGCTCGGTCAGAATTTCATTATAGAATGTCGAAGCCATTTTTTCTGCTCCAAAATCAGGATAATCGTACCGTTTTCAGACGGCGGCTGTCTGTCCGCAAAAACAGTTTTTCAAAGATTCCGTATCATGTCCGGCAAAATTGTATACTTTTCAATCCGGATAGCCCATTTCCTTCCGCATGCCGGAAAGGGCTGCAATAAAGGCGTCGATGTCCTCGTGCGTATTATAAAAACCCAGCGAAGCTCTCGATGTGGACATTATCCCCAAGTGCTTGTGCAGGGGCTGGGCGCAGTGGTGGCCGGCCCGGATGCAGACCCCGTGCTCGTCCATGATGGCAGCCACATCGTGGGGATGGACTCCCTCGATGGTAAAGGTAAGAATCCCGTGGTGATCACTGGCGTCAGCTGCTCCGAGCACCTTCACACGGGGAACGGAAAGCATTCTTTCATAAGCGTAGGCGGTCAGTTCTTCCTCCCGCCGCTCGATTGTCTCCCAGCCGATACCCTTCATGAATTTCAGGGCGGCAAGAAGGCCGACGGCCCCGCCGGCGTTGACGGTCCCGGCCTCGAACTTGTGGGGGACCTCCGCATAGGTCGCCGAATACTTCTGCACGTACTCGATCATCTCGCCCCCGTAGAGGAAGGGAGGCATCTTCTCAAGGAGTTCCTTCTTCCCGTAGAGAACGCCGATTCCCATGGGGGCATACATCTTGTGGCCGGAGAAGGCGAAGAAGTCGACGTCGAGGTCGATCACATTCACGGGTACATGGGGCGCGCTCTGGGCACCGTCGCAGACGAAGACTGCCCCGACTCTATGGGCTTCCGCGGCAAAGGCCTTGACGTCATTGAGCCGGCCGAAGACATTCGACATCTGGGTCATGGCAACAAGAGCCGTCTTTTCGGAAAGCAGCTTCTTAAATTCGTCCAGAGAAAACTCCCCGTCTTCCCTGCACTCGAAGTAGGTGAGGACGGCCCCGGTCTTTTTCGCCAGAATCTGCCAGGGAAGAAGGTTGCTGTGGTGCTCGGCGATGGAGACGATGATTTCATCTCCCTCGTGAATGAAGGCCTCCCCGTAGGAATAAGCGACGAGGTTCAGGGACTCCGTCGCATTCCTCGTAAAGACGATTTCCGCAGGCTCCGCCGCCCCGATAAAATCCGCGACCGCTTCCCGGGCTTCCTCGTACTGCTCCGTGGCCCGGATGCTGATATTATAGAGCCCCCGCATGGGGTTGGAATTCACGGTCCGGTAGAATTCTTCTACTGCGTCCAGCACCGCCTGGGGCCGCTGGGATGTGGCGGAATTATCGAGATATACGAGTTTTTCATCGGAGAGAATCGGGAAATGCGCCCGAATCTCGCGGTCTTCATTCGTCATAGTGCATTCTTTCTTTGCCAAGTACAGACCCGAAACTTCTGCCCCGGGAATGTATACATTTAAGAAACCATGAGGCAGTCAGGCGTCCAGGAGACTGTCAATCCGCTTCCGGGTCTCCTCATCGGAAATCAGCCCCTTCACGGCATCGATTCTGGCCCGGGCCATCATGCGGTAGATTTCCTCTTCGGAAATGCCCCGGGACTCGAGATAGAACATGAGCTCGGAATCCAACTTCCCGATGGAAGCCCCGTGGTTTCCTTCCACGTCCTCTTCGGTGCAGAGGATGATGGGCAGGGTCTTGTTCACGACCCCCTCGTCGAGAAGGAGGACTTCCTCATTCTCATTTCCGACGGCTCCCTTGGCCCCTTTTCTGAGGTCGATAGTCCCGCGGAAATTCTTCTTTGCATTGTCAGCAAGGACTCCGGAAGCCTTGATGTCGCATGTAGTCTTTTTCCCGATATGGTTGACGACCTGGTTGATGTCGAGAAGCTCGTCCTCCCCCACGAGGTAAGCCATGGCAGTCTCCTGATCGGAAGCCCTGCCGGCAAGGTCGGTAAGGGACCCGTAGTAAGACTTCCCGCCGGAAAGAATCAGCTGGTACTGACGGAAGGCACCGCCCTCGTCGCAGGTCCCCCCGATATCGTTAAAGAAGGTCATGGAGTCCGGCAGCTTCTGCACCTGTACCAGAGTGAGCTCAGCGTCCCTCCCCACGTGGTAGAGAGTCTGGACCCCGGCGGAACCGGAAGCCTTTTCTCCTGTATAGAACATGATCAGGGTAGCCTTGACCCCGTCTGCCACTTCAATCTCAATCGGAGAAAGGTCACTGACCTCATCCGCATAGGAAAAGTTCATGCGGATGGGACCGTCCGGCTGAGACACAACGGAAAGCGCCTGGACAGGCACGCCCGCCTTCTTCACTGCACCAGCAAATTCAGGGCCGATGCCCGTCTTCTGCTCTGCGAGATTTCCAAGCGGAAGCTCTTCCGCTGAGACACCGGCCGGCAGCGTAAGAGACGATGTCCGCCCGGAGGTCATGGTGATCTCGGCCCCCTCCGCCTCGTTCAAGTGCAGGCGGTTCCAGGTCAGGGACGGCACCCGGTTGATTGTCGTAAATCCTTCTGAGGATTGAACTTTCATAGAAATTTCCTTCTTTCCCGGCCACCCTGCGAAGGCAGACGTTTCGACCGGCAAAAAGTATACATTATTCTCATGCCTAGCCTATGGCGCCCTTCATCTCGAGGCGGATGAGATTGTTCATCTCGACTGCGTACTCCAAAGGAAGCTCCTTCCCGACATTGTCCGCAAAGCCGGAAACGATGAGGGCCCGTGCATCCTCTTCCGAAAGGCCCCGGCTCATAAGGTAAAAGACGACGTCGTCATTGATGCGGCCGATCCTGGCCTCGTGCCCGATGTCGCAATCGGCGGTCCGAATGTCCATGGCAGGAATCGTATCCGACCGGCTGATATCATCGAGCATCAGGGACTGGCAGGATACGGAAGACTTACTTCCCTTCGCGTTCGGCATCACGGTCACGGCACTGCGGTAGGTCGAAATGCCGCCGGACTTACTGATCGACCGGGTATTGATGAAGGAAGAGGTGTTCGGCGCATTGTGGACAACCTTGGTCCCGGTGTCCAGATTCTGCCCCTTGCCTGCGAAGGTCACGGAAGTAAACTCGCACTTGGCCCCTTCCCCGTTCAGGATACTCATGGGATAGAGGTAAGAGACATGGGAGCCAAAGGAACCGGACACCCACTCGATCTTGCCGCCCTCTTCAACGATGGCCCTTTTTGTATTCAGATTGTACATATTCTTCGACCAGTTCTCGATGGTCGAATAGCGAAGGGTCGCCCCCTTCGCCACGAAGAGCTCGACGCAGCCGGCATGGAGGTTGGCCACATTGTACTTGGGAGCGGAACAGCCCTCGATGAAGTGGCAGTAAGCCCCTTCGTCCACAATGATCAGCGTGTGCTCGAACTGGCCGGCTCCCGGCGCATTGAGACGGAAGTAGGACTGCAAAGGAAAGTCCAGATGGACCCCCTTCGGCACGTAGACAAAGGACCCGCCGGACCAGACCGCACCGTGCAGGGCCGCAAACTTGTGATCCGTGGGCGGCACCAGGTGCATGAAGTGGTCGCGGATCATGTCCGCATAGGGTCCGTGCAGGGCGGACTCGATATCCGTATAGACGACGCCAAGAGACGCCGCCTCGTCCTTTACATTGTGATAGACAAGCTCCGAATCGTACTGGGCGCCGACTCCGGCCATAGACTCCCGCTCGGCCTTGGGAATTCCCAGTTTCTCAAAGGTATCCTTGATGTCGGTCGGGACTTCCTTCCAGTCGGAGGCAATCTTGTTCTTCTTCGGCCGGATGTAGGTCACGATATTGTCCATATTGAGGCCGGAAATATCGGGGCCCCACTCGGGCACCTCGAGCTGGTTGTAGATTTCAAGCGACTTCAAGCGGAAGTCATGCATCCACTCGGGGTCGTTTTTCTCCTTCGAAATCTCTTCGACAATCTCAGGCGTCAGCCCCTCGTCGACCTGGAAGGTGTCCTCGGGCTTCTCCTCATAGCGGAAGTCGTAAAGGGACCGGTCGATGTCGGCGACTATTGTCTTTTCTTCATTCTCTGCCATAGTGTTTCTCTTTATTTCTGAAGGTACTTCTCGAATCCGTTCTCGTTGATTTCATCGACCAGACTGCCGTCGCCCTCGGCCACAACGCGGCCCTCGACTACGACATGGGTCCGGTCCACATGCAGGGACTCGAGGATCCTGGTGGAATGCGTGATGATGAGAAGGGCCCCGCCCACGGTCTTCTTGTACTCATCGATGCCGTCGGAAACGGTCTTTACCGCGTCGACATCAAGGCCGGAATCGGTCTCATCGAGAATGGCCAGAGAAGGCTTCAGCATCAGAAGCTGCAGAATTTCCGCCTTCTTCTTTTCCCCGCCGGAAAAGCCGACGTTCAGGTCCCGCTCCGCATAAGAAGGGTCCATATTGAGGACGGTCATGGTCTTTTCGAGAGTCTTCTTGAAGTCCCAGGCCCTCAGGCGCTCTCCGGTCCGGTTCTCAACGGCGGTCTTGATGAAGTTTGAAAGGGTAATGCCGGGCACCTCAACGGGATTCTGGAAGGACATGAACATGCCGGCCTTGGCAATCTTGTCCGCACCCAGCCCTGTGATATCTTCCCCGTTAAAAAAAATCTTCCCGTCCGTAATGTGGTATCTGGGGTCCCCCATCAGGGTCGAGCCCAGGGTGGACTTGCCGGCCCCGTTCGGTCCCATGATGACGTGGGTCTCGCCGGCCCCGACCGTCAGATTGATGCCGTGGAGGATTTCCTTCTCCTCGACTTCGGCTTTCAGATTCTCTACCTGCAAACAGATGTCTGCCATATCCTGCTCCTCAATCTATGTATATGAATAATGTAAGCTCTCTACGTCGTTCGGGACCCCAGCCTTCTCAGAAAGCCCGAAAAAACAGCCTCTTTCAAAGGTCCCGGCGATTATTCAGTATATCGACAAGCCCCCCGCCTGTCAAATAATATATTCGACCATGTGTATATTTTGTGTTGCCATTGCAACGATTTTTGGCATTTACCTAGTCATGCACTGGGTTTTATGCAATATGATATTCTGCGTCTCTACAAGCGCCTGTGAAAAAGCCCGGGCACCCGGCCCCGGGGCCCGCAGCAGATTCTCAGTTTTCCCGGGCCTGGGCCGTCAGCTTCTGTTCCTGGTCCGCCAGCATCAGGGCGTCAATGAGTTCCTGCAGGTCCCCGTCCATGACCTTGTCCAGCTTATAGAGGGTGAGGTTGATGCGGTGGTCCGTGACCCGGCCCTGGGGAAAGTTATAGGTCCGGATTTTTTCCGACCGGTCCCCGGTTCCGATCTGGGCCAGGGTGGCATCGGACCGCTCCTGCCGCTGCTTCTCGAGTTCGAGGTAGTATAGCTTGGTCCGAAGAAGTTCAAAGGCCTTGGCCTTGTTCTGAAGCTGAGACTTCTCGGTCTGGGAATAAATGACAATGCCGGTCGGATAATGGGTCAGGCGGACGGCGGAATCCGTCGTGTTGACACACTGCCCCCCGTTGCCGCTGGCCCGCATGACATCGATTCGGATGTCCTTTTCCGGAATCTCCGGCACATCGATTTCCTCGGCCTCGGGCATGACGCAGACCGTAATCGTGGACGTATGGATGCGGCCCCCGGACTCGGTCTCCGGCACCCGCTGCACCCGGTGGACGCCGGACTCATACTTCATGACCGAATAGGCCCCCTGGCCGTCGACAGTGAAGCTGACATGCTTCATGCCCCCGATGCCGGTCTCCTCGGCCTCTTCCGTATGGACGCTCCACCCCCGGCTTTCGGCATACTTCATATACATGCGGTAGATTTCCGCCGCAAAGAGGGCTGCCTCGTCCCCGCCGGCCCCGGCCCGGATTTCAACGACGACATTGCGGTCATCGTTCTTGTCCTTGGGCAGGAGGGCGATGGTGAGTTCCTTCTCCAGGTCCTTTTTCCGCTCTTCCGCGTCCAGAAGCTCTTCCCGGCACATGGCCTTCATCTCTTCGTCCGTCTCTTCGGAAAGAAGGGCCTGGGAGTCCTCCATATCCTGACAGGCGCTCCGGTAGTTTCGGTACATTTCAATCAGCGGGGTCAGGTCCCCCTGCTCCTTCATGAGTTTCTGGAAGCGCTTGGCGTCGTCCGCCGCCCCGGGCTCCGAAAGAAGGTGCATGACCTCCTCGTAGCGGGCCTCCACATCCTCCAGCTGTTCAAACATAGTATCAATCTCCTTAAAAAGTTCCGGGTCAATTGTTCCTCCCGAAACCCTATGGCTCTTTCAGCAGGAAACCGCCGCACACGCGGACATTCCCCCCGTAGTCCTTTTTCAGAATAATATTTGAAAACCCGTTTTCCTTCAGAATCTCCGTCACCTGCTCCCCTTGATCAAAGCCTGTCTCAAAAAGAAGGAGACCGCCGGGAGCGAGATAATCTGCCGCCCCGTCGGCAATCCGCCGGTAGTAGGTGAGGCCGTCTGCCCCGCCGTCCAAAGCCCGTCTGGGTTCATGGTCCCTGACCTCCGGCATCAGGTTCTCTATTTCTTCGGACTTAATATAGGGAGGATTTGCAATGATGAGGTCAAAGCGGCTCCCGGCAGGAAGCGGGGCATAGAGGTCCCCGGTCAGAAATTCCGCCCGGCCGGAAAGGCCCAGCCGTTCGGCATTGAGTTCTGAAAGTTCCACCGCATCTTCTGAAATATCGGTCCCGACCCCGCTCGTATTTTTCCTCATCTCCAAGAGGGAAAGCAGAACACAGCCGGTCCCGGTGCAGAGGTCGAGAATCCTCATTCCTTCCGTGAGGAAGGAAAGGGTCTTCTCGCAGACCACTTCTGTATCCGCCCGGGGCACCAGAGTGGCCGGGGAAACTTCAAACTCCAGGCCCATGAATTCGGTATAGCCGAGAATCATCTGCAGAGGAATCCGCTTCTTCCGCTTTCCAAGAAAGGCCCGGTACTGCTTCTCGACATCTGCCGGAAGGTCTTCTTCCCGCTTCAGAAAGAAGTCCAGCTTCCCGATGCCGGTAAGCTCCGATAGGAGGATCTTCGCTTCCTCTGCTCCCTCCTCGATTCCGGCCTCGGTCAGTTCCCGTCCGCCCCAATCCAAGGCTTCACCGATGGTCATTTGAAGTTCTCCTCCTGCCATTTTTTCCAGTCGAAGACGGCATTCACGGAAGCGATGCCGACTTCCAGCATGGAGTCGTCCGGCTCCTTGGTCGTGATGTGCTGCAGCCACAGGCCCGGAGCCGCAAAGAAATTGATGAGGGCATTGTCGCTCCGCCCGCCCAGACGCAGGAACTCGTAGGAAATCCCGGCAATGACCGGCATCAAGGCAATGCGGAAAAGAAGCTGCAAAATACGGCTGTCCGTCCGGATGAAGGCGAAGACAAAAACCGAAATGAAGACCACGATGAAGAGAAAGCTGGTCCCGCAGCGCTTGTGAAAGCGGGTGGACTTTCTCGCGTTCTCTACCGTCAGCGGCAGGCCGTGCTCGACGCAGTTGATGCACTTGTGCTCCGCCCCGTGGTACATATAGACCCGTTTGATGTCTTCCATGCGGGCAATCACTGCCATATAGGCAATCAGGATGAGAATCCTTATAATGCCCTCGATCAGGATGATGACGGTTTTCGAAGGAATGAAGGCTGTAAAAAGCTTCGAGAGATAGAAAGGCAGGGCCAGAAAAATGAGCAGGGCCAGGACCAGGGAAAAGACCAGGGTTCCGGCCATCTCGGCATTTTCCTTCTTCTTCTCCTTCTCGGGATTCTCCTCTTTTTTCTTCTTCGTCTCCTCGTCGTCCTCCACGAAGTCCGCCGAAGCAAAGAGGGTCTTCAGTCCCACCACCAGGGATTCGAAAAAGGCGTACATACCCCGGAAAAAGGGAAGTTTGAAAAAGGCCGGCGTCCCCTTCACATGGGTCACATCCGTATGGATGCTCCCGTCCGCAAGACGGACGGAAAGGCTGTAAGCGTCCTGGTTTCGCATCATGATGCCTTCCATGACGGCCTGCCCGCCAATGCCTGAATATTTCATTCACTATCTCCTGATATAAAGCAAGGCCGGGGTGGAATCTTCCACCCCGGCCTCGAAAATGTCACATTTCAAATGCAGCCCGGCGGGGCTTATAAAAAGACAGAAAAACCCCAGCCGCCGTAACTACTCTGTGATGCCGTACTTCTTGTTGAACTTGTCGATCCGGCCCTTTGCCTTCGCCTGCTTCTGCTGGCCTGTGTAGAAAGGATGGCACTTGGAGCAGATCTCGACGTGCAGACTCTCCTTCGTAGAGCCTGTAACGAAGGTATTGCCACAGTTGCAGGTAACGGTTGCCTGATAGTAGGTAGGATGAATTCCCTTTCTCATGATAGAACACCTCACAAAAAATAATAGAAATAAAAGTCTCCCGGCGTCTCCGCCGGACTACCCGTATTGGCGCGAAAGACTCTTCGCGATAACATCCCGTAAAACAACTCCCATACTATAGCACCCAGGGAAGTGAAAAGCAAGAAGTTTTTTATAGGGGAAGGCACGAACCCTTCAAGAGGCTGTGCGATATCCGTCCGGGCGGGAATTGAAGCGCTTTTCAGAAGACCCCCCGCCTGAGAATTACATTCTTCGTGAAGTCAAGATTCGACTTGGTGGAAGCAAAGAGGCGAACAATGGCCTCGCCGGCTTCTTCCTTCTTGAGACCGGACAGGGCTTTTCGCACATAGTCGGCCGCCACGAGCTCTTCCTTGGTCAGGAGCAGGTCCTCTCTTCGGGTCGAGGACCGGGCCAGATCGATGGCCGGGAAGACCCGCTTTTCGGACAGTTTCCGGTCGAGAACCAGTTCCATATTGCCGGTGCCTTTGAATTCCTCGAAGACCACGTCGTCCATCTTGCTGCCAGTGTCGACAAGGGCCGTGGCCAGAATGGTGAGGCTGCCGCCCTCCCGCATGTTCCGGGCCGCTCCGAAGAAGCGCTTGGGGCTGTAGAGGGCCGTGGGATCCAGACCGCCGGACAGGGTCTTTCCGGAAGGAGTGACTGTGAGGTTGTAAGCGCGGGCCAGCCGGGTAATGGAGTCCAGAAGAATCATCACATCCTTGCCCTGCTCCACCAGGCGCTTGGCCCGGGCGATGACCATCTCGGACACCCGCTTGTGGTGCTCGGGCAGCTCATCGAAGGTCGAGTAGACGACAGAGACATTTTCCCCGGTCACGGATTCCTTCATGTCCGTGACTTCCTCGGGCCGCTCGTCAATCAGGAGAATAATTAAGTGCATGTCCGGATACTGGGCCGTCACGGATTTCGCAATCTGCTTCAGGAGAGTCGTCTTGCCGGCCTTGGGCTGGGAAACAATCATGCCTCGCTGTCCCTTGCCGATTGGGGAAATGAAGTCGATGATGCGGACGGCGAGAGGAGCCCCCGGCGTTTCGAGCCGGATCCGCTCGTTGGGGAAGATGGGCGTCAGGTCCTCAAAATTGGGCCGACGGGCAGCCACTTCCGGATTCATATCGTTGATCGTATCGATATAGAGAAGGGCCCCGAACTTGTCGTTGGGATTGTTCTTTCTGGTCGAACCGGTCACGATATCCCCGGTCTTCAGGTTGAAACGGCGGATCTGGGAAGGCGATACATAGATGTCGTTGTCCCCGGACATGAAGCCGTTGGACCGCAGAAAGCCGTAGCCGTCCGTCAGTACCTCGAGGAAGCCCTCGCAGGGTTTTGCATCATCATACTGAGGAATTTTCTTCTCGTGGTGCTCCTCTGCCGTTTTTTCGTGCTTCTCTTCTACCGGGTCCTCTCGCTTTTCCTCTACCGGTTTTTCTGCCTGATGAATTGTCTTTTTCGTGCGATGAACAGTCTCTTCCTGTTTGGGCTTTGCTTTTTCCGCCTCTTCCTCATCGAGCTTCAGCATGAGTTCAATCAATTCTTCCTTCTTCAGGCGGGT
>Ga0256404_1013580_pt1 | contig 10273 bp, 14 predicted proteins | sample RumenRJG_01DNA_FD_185990 | JGI IMG/M metagenome (GOLD analysis project Ga0256404, IMG submission 185990) | Bovine rumen microbial communities from Lethbridge, Alberta, Canada - RJG_01 | ecosystem: Host-associated > Mammals > Digestive system > Stomach > Rumen | place: Canada: Alberta | collected...
GTGCTTATATAGAACGAATGCTGCGTTGGATAGAGGTTAGCGTCTATCTGCCCTTGATGCGTGTGCATGGCTATATGAGCAATACCGAGCCTTGGAACTACGGCCCCGAGGCTCAGGCAGTCATTGCTGCTTGTCTGCAACAGCGCCAGCAATTGCAGCCATACCTCCAGTGGTGTGCCAAGCAGGTCTCTGAGAAAGGTTATACGCTGATGCGCCCTTTGGTCTTTGACTTTGCCGACGACCCTGAGGCCCTGCATCAGGAGTGCGAATATATGTTCGGTCCGTCACTGCTCGTCAGTCCCGTCACTGCACCAGGCGTCACAGAGTGGCGTACCTATTTGCCGAAGAGCGAGGGCGGCTGGACCGACTATCGCACAAGTAAGCATTATGATGGCGGCCAGACCGTCACCATCCCTGTTGACAAGACCTTCATCCCAGTCTTTGTCAGAAACTCGGCAGCTACACTCTCTGGAGTATCTTTGCTGAAGTCAAGATAACCTCAAAACAGTTGGAATAAGAAGAGAGATCTAAAGAGTAAATATATTTCAAAAATAGTCTGTTTTCATGTCAATTTGAGGAATGGACGCTGATAATTTGTTCTAAAGAAAGTTCCAATTTTTTGGCAAAGTGTCACTATCTGTCTTAACTAAAAGATAATAAGCACGTTAGACATAGTGATACTTTTTCTTGAAGTGTCACTACTATTTTGCGATAGTAAAACAACTTGTTTTGCTGTGTAAAGTGGCACTTCTTCAGTGTTTAAAGGTACTTCCTTTCATACCAAAACAACTTGTTTTACTTTTTAAGCAGATATCTCTTTATGCCAAAGCCTGCAACTTTTATTGCGCTCCCTATGTCTATAAATCCAAGAAAATGGTATCTGGCTTATCTGGTTATGTTAATATATTTCAAAATAGTGATACTTAGTGTAACTTTGCAACAAAGTGTCACTGTGTATAAACTATTGAAATTCAGACGATTACGTCAAATAGTGATACTTTGAGTATTTTTTATGAAAAGAATAAATGGACTTCATTGTTCTCCAGAAGAGAATTGTGATTTTTTTCAAACCTATGCATCGTTTTTGCATAGGTTTTTTGTATCTTTGCACCATCAAAAGTAATAATGTATGGCAAAGAATACAGTAAATAAGTATGTTTGGCTGGTGGAAACCATCTATAAAGCTAAGAAGATCTCGTTCGAAGAGATCAACCGTCGTTGGATGGACAACGACATGAGTGAGGGCGATGCCCTTTCTATTAGAACATTCCATAAATGGCGCATTGCTATCGAAGAGATGTTTGGTCTCATCATTGAGAATGAACAGGGTGGACAGTATCGATACTATATTCAGAATGCAGACGAACTGAGAAGTGGCTCGATGCGTAGTTGGCTTTTCAATACGCTGACGGTTAGCAATCTGATGATGGATAGTGTGAGCATCAAGGATAAGGTGTTGTTTGAAGAGATCCCAGACGGAGAGCAGTATCTCCCTGATATTCTCGAAGCGCTGAAGAAGAATCTGGTTCTTGGAATGTCTTATCAGAGTTATATACGTGACGAAGCTAACACTTTCGAGGTGGAACCCTATTGCCTGAAAGCCTTTAAGCAACGCTGGTACTTAGTGGCCCGCAGCCCCTATTATGATAAAGTGATGATCTACGCTTTGGATAGGGTTAAATGGCTGGGACTAACTGATAAGGGTTTCAAATATCCTAAGAGCTTCAATGCAGAAGAATTCTTTGAAGACTGTTTTGGTATCATCGCAGACCATAATATCAAAGTCGAGACGGTTAAGTTCAAAGTGTCCGCAGGGCAGGCCAACTACCTCCGTAGCTTGACACTCCATCAGACACAAAGGGAGATTGAACGGACGGATGAATACAGCATCTTCACTGTCAGACTTCGCCCCACCTTCGATTTCCGTCAGGAGATTCTTTCGCAAGGCAGTGATATCGAAGTGTTAGAGCCCAAATGGTTTCGTGACGAGGTGGCTGAGATTTCCAAACACATGTGGAACAAATACAAGGATGACAAATGAAAGACTTTGCAGCAATAGACTTTGAGACTGCCAATAACGAGCGTACCAGTGTCTGCTCTGTTGGTGTGGTGATAGTGAGAAATGGTGAGATTGTGGATACCTTCTACTCTCTGATTCAGCCGGAGCCAAATTATTATAATTATTGGTGTAGTCAGGTGCATGGACTTACTCGCCAAGATACGGAGGAAGCTCCTGTATTCCCCAAAGTGTGGAAACAAATAGAGTCGCTTATTGAGGGATTGCCACTGGTGGCCCATAATAAGGCTTTTGATGAGAGTTGTCTGAAAGCCGTTTTCCGTTGTTACCAGATGGACTATCCGAATTATGAATTCTACTGCACTTGTATGGCATCTCGCAAAGCTTTTCCACAGACAGAGAACCACCAACTGCATACTATATCTAAACTCTGCGGTTATACACTTGAAAACCACCATCATGCCCTCGCTGATGCAGAGGCATGTGCTTGGATAGCAAGGGAGATATTGTAGATATCAACTTTTCAACCTCATATCATCATCTTCATTAAATAGATAAAAAACAATAATAAATAAGAATGTAATCATGAATAAAGATCAGAAAGATTTGCTGGATGTCGTTGTGGACTACACCTATGCACTCGACACGCTGGACAATTATGATTATCAGAGACTGATTATTGATGGTATTACCACAAAAGAGACTTTCCACGCTACTTACGAAAATGCAATGGAGGCTATTAATGGCTTGCGTGAGAAATTTGGTGGTTCAACGCTCTTTGGTAACGAGAAGGACGATTCTTTCAAGAGCAGTATTGGCCAGATCTATCAGACGTTTGGAGGCGAAGAACTCTATCCCAGTGTTGAGGAAAAGGCTGCTATGCTGCTTTATCTCGTCACAAAGAACCATTCGTTCAGTGATGGTAACAAGCGCATTGCAGCCACGTTGTTCTTGTGGTTCCTGAATAATAATGGTATTCTCTATCGTGCTGATGGCTCAAAACGGCTGGCAGATAATACCCTCGTCGCTCTGACTTTGATGATTGCAGAGAGCAAGACAGAGGAGAAAGATGTGATGGTAAAAGTGGTGGTGAATTTGATCAATCAGAAGAACTAGTTACGTCTTTTATCAACATATCTACACCACATTATTATACTCATAAAAGAATAAGAAAAGGAAATAATAATGATGTTTTTATAAGGTGTGCCCCAATACGGCGCACCTTTCTATTATCTTTGCATCGTGAACTATAAAGATGTAACGATATGACAGTATCAGAATTATTTAAGAAGTATGACTTTGAAAGCATACTACCGCATTTAGATCACCTCTTTATGGTGAATAGTGGGCGGCATTTCTCTGACGCGAGTATTGAGGTGTTCAGAGGTCTTTATAAAAAATGGACCGAGTGCGAGACAAAACCTACGAATCGCCATATCCGACTTGTATCTCGTTGGGAGCATACAAGTCCTTCCATTGATATGAATTGCCATGTTAAAGAGAAAAATGTTTTTTGCTACGCAGTAGCAGACCAGAAAGATATGATCGAGGTACTGGGCATGAAAGTGAGAGTAGATAAAGACGTTGAAATCAGCGAGGTGGAGTTGGCAGCTGGCCTCTTTTGGGAAATGACTTATTATGGTCCTAAAGAAAATGGATAGTTATACGAAATTATGTTAATACGCTCTATTGTTCAAAATAAAGTCGTATCTTTGTTGCACCTAAAACAAATAAGACATATGATAAATGGATTTAAGGTTATAACTCTCTGTGGAAGCACCCGTTTCAAGGATGAATTCCTGGAAGCGCAAAAGCGTCTGACACTTGAAGGCAACATTGTTATTTCTGTGGGACTGTTTGGACACTCTGGTGATGATGTGGTATGGACAGAGGGCGTGAAAGATATGTTGGATCGCCAGCATCTGGCAAAGATTGACTTGGCAGACGAAATCTATGTCATCAATGTGGATGGCTATATTGGTGATAGCACAAGACGAGAAATCGCCTATGCAGAATACAAAGGCAAGTCGATAACATACCTTGAAAGCTGCATAAAGCCCAGTCTTTATGACAACTATGCCGCACTTGGCGAACTTCACGATGCAGGAAGAATCTCTGATGAGGATTTTGAAAAGGCAGGACGCGACTTTGACGAAAAGCGTAAGGCGGCTATTGCAGAATATAATGCTTGCCAAGGTCCTTGGCCATATCAGTGGAAAAACATCGATGCTGTTGTTTGTGGGGTATTGCAGCAACATGGCATTGTTTCTATAGATTACCACGACATCAAAGACCTCTACGATGCAGATTGTGTATATGAAGCCCGCATAAAAGGAAGGGGAGCCGACATTGAAGAGCAACTTCAGAGTATCATTGACACTATCAGAAATGAATACTTGGCCCAACTACGTTCTTCAAAGATAGACGTTGTAACGTTATGCGGATCGTCAAATCCTTCAGGCTTACTTGAAAAACTTGCAGATTGCATGGATGGTTTGAATGTTGTTTGGCAGACAATAAAACTCTCTTCAGAAGGAAAAGAATTGGCATTGTCATTAATATACGTTTTATAATACTTAAACTTATCGTTATTATGGATATTCCAAATGAACTCAGGGTTTGGGCTGAACACGTTGTAAAAAAGTACGATCCTGTAGCAAAAACAGAAAATTCTTCGTATTATACCCAATCAAATTTGAAGATAATCAAGAGAAGCCCACAAGTTTTAATACTAGGAATTAATCCTGGGTCATCTGGCAATTATAAAGGAATTGATCCTGAAACTTTTTTAGGTGGTAATCCATCTTTCTCCCCAGATGTAAATTGGCATCTTTGGAAAGGATTAACTAAAATATTTAGGGCAGGTGGAATTGAGAAATTGCTAGAGAATGAAGAAGATTTTGTTTTCTCAAATATTTATCATTTTGATACCCCCAAAGCTAATCAATTATTAACCAAGATTAAAAATGATTATGAATATATTGAGCTTACAAAGGAGTTAATACAAAAACTTACTCCAACAATGGTTATTTGTTTGGGTAAAGACGACTGTATGCTGAAGCTCATTAATTCTCCCATGTCATTAATTGATGATGGAGAATTGTTGTATGGTGAAATCAATAACATACCTGTCTATGGTATACCACACACAAGCAAATATTACACAAATGAAGAAAGCACTATGTTGGGGAAAGTTCTCGCTTCATTGTACAAAAAAGAGATATTGCCAGAGAAATCAGAAATATCAAATAGGTTCAAAGATGTTATTAAGGTTTTTAAAGATAGGAAAGAACAAATTAAGCCTGAAAGAATTTTGAATTCAATGATAGAAGACTCTTTCAAGAAGTTCGTAGGAAAAGAACTTTGTGAAGATGGGAAATCGTATAAAATATCCCCTAATTTTATTGTTAGGGTGTCATCTGTACATAATGGTTTAGTAACGATTCGAGACTGTCAATTCAAAAACGGCTTAAACTATATTAAAGAACCGATTCATAATCAAGATGCAATCATTAGTCATCTAGAAAAAAAAGGGTATATTGTAAAAAGCGACGACCCAGAAAGGAAAACTTCTCTTGGTGATAAACCTTTTCGAAAATATGAGGAATGGAAACAAGGCCCTCAATATGTTGTTCTATCTATTTTGAAAGAAATCGACGAATTAGGGTCTGAACTTGAAGAAATTTTTAATAAGAAGGAGATGTAGCATAAACATGAGTCAAATTATGAGAGTATTTGCACATTATTATTCTGACGAAATAACAGGTATAGAATATCGTTGGAGGACATTACTTCAATTGGGTGATTCCTGGGATATTTGTGGAACAGTGGTAATGAAAAACCCAGGTTCGTCAAGACCGACATGCCCAATCAATGATAATGATAGCGAACTCCTTAGTCATCTAAAAAGATTCGACAATGCTAATAGTTATATAGGACATGGTTGGTATCATTTTAGTGTTGATAATACGATGGGGCTTGTTCGTAATTTAATTGAAGCATATCTGGTGGCACATAACAAGCCAGTAGAAGGAGTTATTCAAATATTCAACTTGTTTAATATTAGGGACGTTGATCTTAATAAGGGTTTAGAAAAGATAAAGGCTTCTCAAGGTGAGCCCATTTTAATGACCACAGATGATGACATAAACAATTTGGTTCCGCCTATTTATCTTGGATGGGGTAATCTTAAAAACAATAAACTCTTCAAAGGTTATGCTGAAAAGTTCTTTGAAAAGGTAAAACAGGATACTTCATATTTAGATAAAGATTATAATAAGAATCCATTTTATCATCCACAATACTTGCTGGTATATGGTAACAAGAGAGAAAAATGTAAAGAGGTATATTCAAAATTCATAAAATAACCAATCATTCTCATCAATATCTTTCAACCTCTGCCCCAAAACGGCAGGGGTTTCTTTTATCTTTGCACCATAAACGAAAAAGAAATATGAACTCGAATAGAAATCTGAATAGAAAAGATTGTCTTATAATGGTGTTGACAATCGTTATAATTTCCCTCGTCGCAATCATTTTATATGGCTTATTAATGAGGGCGCTTGATGGACGTGTGCTATTTCAACTATGTGTTGCAGTCTTGTTAAGTGTTTCTGCTATTGGCATAATGACGACTCTGTTATTATACTCCCAGCATAGACAATATGAGAAATGGGTAAGAGCACAAAGAATATTTATAGAAGAAGAGATCAGGGCCCAACGACTTCTTGAGTCTAAACAAAGACTGAAAGAAAAAGAAAGGCTCTTGGAATTTCTAAGAAAGTTATGTGATGCAGTTAAGGACCAGAATATCTTACCTGAATACATCTACAAGGAAATTACTAATGAATAATGACAAAATAACGGATTATGACATTCAAGGAATTATTAAACAGTGTTACTTTTGACGAGGTGGTGCCCTGTCTTTTGCAGATGTATCCAGATGCAGAGGGTAATCTGAAATGGTATAAGATTCATTTCGATATGTTGCGCCTGATGACACCAAAACATCATGATGATGCAAATTCTGACGTGTGCCATATCTCAATGAATAAATGGGACGAAGATAGTGAACCACATCTCGATGCTCACCCAATGGAGGGTGATTATTGGGAGCATTCACTGACAAAAGAAATCGTCATTGACCCTGAGGTCAAGGCTACCAATGCAGAGATTGCGGCTTGTTGCATCTGGCATACTTCATTCTATGGCTTTGTGAGAGAACAACAGGAGGAAGAATTCAGATTTTTCAAACTCGACAAATACCACAAAGATAGATGGGATGACTTTGTATATAATAAGGTGCGTGCAGAGAGGTATTTCTCCGTCATCCGCAGAAATGGTGGTTACATACCTTCTGTTAGAGAATTAGCGCCATCAAAGAAACAAGAATTGTTCAGCAAGGCCAAAGATTATTTCTGGTGTATCAGCGCTTCGATGAATAAGATTAAAAGGAAGAAGATGTTTCGCAGAGAGTTTATGGCACACTACTATGAGCGTATGGTAGCCATTAGCAAATTCATCGTCCAGGCCATTCCGGCTTTGAGTGATGAAAGAAACAATATGAGCATGGATCAATTATGCGGCCTGTTTCAGTCTGACTTGTTCAGTCCAGAAACTATTACATCGTATGCGGATGAGAATACCTATGGGGCCAAGTATCTTTGTGAATTGCTGGAGATGGAAGATATCAATACCAGGTTAGACAGAATGGTAGTGGTTCTAACCACTGGCGAATGGCACCAAGAACTGAATGAAGACGAACAACGCTTGTGCAAGCTCCTTATAGGCAATTGCAAATCGAGTGACATCCTTGTAGCCACAGATTCCTCATTGGGCAGGCAAGTCCACATCAACTATGCAACATTCAATTCAAAAAATCCATTAGTAAAACAAGTAATATGGGAAAAAAGAAAGTGAGAAATGATGACTATATTAATAGTTTTCCAATAAGTGAAGTCTGGGGGACTTATCACTATTTGGCACGAGAGATTGCTCCTCGATTGAAAGCTTTCAAGGCTCTTGATAAGCATGGATGGCCAGAAGATTTCGAGAATCAGGAGGATTGGTACAATGCCATTCAGAAGATGATCGATGCTTTTGAATTGGTGAAGGATTATTCCCCGTCTTATGAGGAAGATATACGGACTGTTGATCAAGGCGTGGAATTGTTCTGCAAGTATTATCGTGAATTGTCGGATTTACATTATTGATACTGTATGAAAAGGAAGAAGAAAGATGACTCCGCTGAGAAATGGAGTTATAAGAATGACTACCCCATAGAAGAGGTTTGGAACACTGACAACTATTTGGCTGGGGTGATTGCTGCTCGTTTAAAAGCATTCAAGGCTCTTGACAAGCATGGCTATTGTCCTGCGTTTAAGGGGATAGCAGAATGGAATAAGGCCATTCAGAAGATGATTGATGCGTTCGAGTTGCTGAAGCAGATTACATCATTCAGTAAGGAAGAAGAACAGACTATTGAGGAAGGATTGGATTTATTCCGCAAGCATTTCAGAAATTTATGGGATTAACATATGGAAAGAAAAGAATTTGAAATTGACATACTATGTGACTATAGTGTCAAGATGATCGAGAGAGAAATCATACAAGGGTATAATAATACACGTTGTTATGACTCAGATAATGGTTCGCTTTTATCCTTGCGTAAAAACATCATCAACAAGGAGCTGCTTGCTCACCAGAAGGATCTTTTACCAGATATTATTGCTTTCAATGACGCTCTTCGTGAGGCTCTTAATGAAATGTACGATCGCGCTCATCGTATCTGGGATAAGATGATAGACGCCATAGATGAGGGTGATGGCGAAGAAATGGAACTCACAGCTAAGTGTTATCTCGATACAGACTATCCGGCTTTACATCCTATACAGGGCGAAGACAGACAGGATTTGTGGTATGCGCTTTGTGATGGTAATCTAAATCCATTATACGCAGATGGCATATCTGTACTGACTCTGACGTTTCCACGAGATGAGGGTTGTACCTTTGATTCATTCATTGGAATGGATTGTCCGCCCCCTAATTGGAATGAGGGGCTTGATCCTGAGTTGACAAAGGACTTGCACCTCATCAGCCAGTTTCATAATCTTTTTCAGCACATGTTGTTTGCCATCACAGATTTTATCTATGTGAGAAAGTTCAAAACGGAAATTAAAGTTGAAATCATGAAGTAATTATGAGTCACAAAATGCTATCTAAAACACGGAGATATGGTGTTTTGGATTGTATTATCTTCACTCAAATTTGCTTTGGTGGGGAAAATGTGGGGAAAGATTTTGGTGTTTGGAAAACAAAAAAGTGCTGTAAGTTATTGCCTTACAGCACCTTGCTTTTCGTTGAGACCAGCTTTGCTAGTACCTGAAGTACCCAGAGCCGGGGTCGAACCGGCACGGGTTGCCCCACTGGTGTTTGAGACCAGCGCGTCTACCGATTCCGCCATCTGGGCATGTGTTGCGCGACTGTGTTCTCAACCGAAAGCGGGTGCAAAGGTAATATAAAAAATTGAAATACCAAAGGTTTCTGATAAAAAACTTAAAAATACTTGCAGATATCATGAATTTTGCGTACCTTCGCACACAGATAAATATTACTAAACGCAATCCATGGAAATATCCGAAATAAATAACTTCTGCGTGATACTTGCGGGAGGTCGTGGACGGAGGCTTTGGCCTGCGAGTCGTCATGAACATCCCAAGCAGTTTATGGATTTCTTCGGTACTGGCAGGACGATGCTGCAGGCAACGTTCGAACGATTCGCGAAGATACTGCCTAAGGAGAATATGTATGTATGTACGTGTAAGGAATACCTGGAGCTGGTGAAGGAACAACTGCCCGAGCTGCCGGAACCTAACATCATGCTGGAGCCCATTCACAGGAATACGGCGCCGAGTGTGGCTTGGGCCACGATGCGTATTCTGCAGCGTGACGCCAAAGCCAATATCGTCATCACGCCTTCAGACCAGCTGGTGCTCGACGAGCAGTCTTTCTTCCATAGCGTCGATGTTGGTATCGGCTATGTGACGGAGAACGACGTGCTGCTGGCGATGGGGGTGAAGCCGACAAGGCCCGAGCCCGGCTATGGCTATATCCAGCTGGGCGACCTGAGTTGCAAGCCGGAGGTGTTTAAGGTGAAGTCGTTTACGGAGAAACCGGAGCGCGATTTTGCCAAGATGTTTATGGAGAGTGGTGAGTTCTATTGGAACACAGGTATCTTTATCTCAAACGCCAAGCACT
>Ga0256404_1013581_pt1 | contig 10271 bp, 7 predicted proteins | sample RumenRJG_01DNA_FD_185990 | JGI IMG/M metagenome (GOLD analysis project Ga0256404, IMG submission 185990) | Bovine rumen microbial communities from Lethbridge, Alberta, Canada - RJG_01 | ecosystem: Host-associated > Mammals > Digestive system > Stomach > Rumen | place: Canada: Alberta | collected...
TCGGTCCATCCAGATGGAGATGCTTCCGAAACCCCTTGCGGAACGTCCGGATCTCGACATCCACGGATTCCTCGTCCCCGCCCGGGAAGTCGGCGGCGACTTGTATGATTTCTTTCTCCAGGACGGAAAACTGTTCTTCTGCATCGGAGACGTCAGCGGGAAAGGCGTTCCTTCGGCCATGGTCATGTCCAAGATCCAGTCGTTGTTCCGGCGGATCTCGGCCCATGTCAGCGATCCCGCGCGGATCGTGCAGGTGCTCAACGAAGAGGCTTGCCGCGGCAATGAAAGGAACATGTTCATCACGTTCTTCGCCGGCGTCCTCAACCTGTCTTCCGGGCACCTGCAATACTGCAATGCCGGACACGACCGGCCTTTCCTGCTTCGCGGGAAGACGGAGAAACTACAGGCCCGTCCCCATCTTCCCCTCGGGGTGTTCCCGGATACGCCGTATGGCGTCCAGGAAGTGGAACTGTCCGGACCCGCCACGCTTTTCCTCTATACGGACGGGGTGACGGAGGCCATGAACCCCCGGCGGGAATTGTTTACGGACGGGCGTCTGGCCGCGGTCCTCGAGGGACTCGGGGACGGCCTGGCAGCCCGGGAGATGGCGGAAACCGTGTCGGACGCCGTCAGAAATTTTGTCGGCGATGCCGACCCGAGCGATGACCTGACCCTCCTGGTCATCCGGTATATTCCCCAGGAAGGGGCGGATATCTTGCGCGATTCGATCGACTTGGACAACGATGTGCGCCAGGTCTCCGCGCTGAACCATTTCATCCGCTCCGTGGCTTCCCGGATGGGAATGGCGGAAAAACCGGCGCGGAACTTGCAGCTGGCCGTCGAGGAAATTGTCGTCAACGTCATGCACTATGCTTATCCCCCCGGCGAGACGGGCCGGGTCCATGTCGAAGCGACATCGGATGGCAGGATGGTCCGGATCACGGTATCCGACGAAGGGGTGGCTTTCGATCCGACCGCCGTGGCGGAAGTGGACACCACCCGGTCCGCCGAGGACCGGCCGGTCGGAGGACTGGGCGTGCACCTGGCCCGCCATCTTGCGGATTCCATCCACTATGAACGCGTCGGAGAGCAGAATGTCCTGACACTCACGAAAATGATCCATAAAAACGATAGGATATGAAAATTACGGTACAAGAAACGGACAGACAGATCCTTGCCAAGCTTGTCGGCGAATTCGATACCGCCGCGGCCCAGGAGATGGAGAAGGCCATGCAGCCTCTTTATGCATGCGAAGGCCGGGACATCGTCATGGATTGTTCCCAGCTGGAGTACATTGCATCCAGCGGCCTGCGGGTGCTCCTCGGCATTCTCAAGAACGCGAAATCGAGCGGAAGCAAGGTCGTCCTGAAAGACGTCAACGATGTCATCCGCGACGTCCTGGAACTGACGGGATTCGTCAGCCTTTTCGAATTCGCATAATACCGGCTTGCCCTGCGGATGCGGGGCGCTGAAAGGTGATTGATCTGACATGGCATTGAAAGTTGGTAAAATACTGATCGTGGATGACAACGCCGGCATTCGCCAGGCGCTGAAGATCCTGCTCCCTATGTATTTTGAGGCGGTGGAGGCCATCCCTTCTCCCGCAACGCTGGTCGTGACGCTGGAGCGTTTCCGGCCGGATGTGGTACTGCTGGACATGAATTTCAACACCAGCATCAATACCGGGAATGAGGGCTTGTACTGGGCGGGAGAGATCAAGAAAATGGCTCCGGAGGTGGAGGTCGTGCTGTTCACGGCGTATGCCGACATCCAGCTGGCGGTGGAAGGAATGAAGCGCGGAGCGTTTGATTTCATCGTGAAGCCCTGGGACAATGAGAAACTGGCAGCGACGCTGACGGCGGCGCGGGACAAGGCACGGAAGGCTTTGGGAAGGGATTCTTCGGCCAAAGGCCCCGGAACGGGCATCGGCCGTCCGGAGCAAGGCGAAGGAGCCATGTTCTGGGGTTCGTCCGGGTCCATGGCCGCCATCCGGAAAACCGTCGACAAGATTGCCCCCACGGACGCGACGGTGCTCATCACCGGCGAGAACGGTACCGGCAAGGATGTGCTGGCGCGGGAAATCCATGCACGCAGCCTCCGCAGCGGCAAACCGATGGTGGCGGTCGACGCCGGCGCCATTACCGAGACGCTCTTTGAAAGCGAACTCTTCGGCCACGTGAAAGGGGCTTTCACGGATGCGCATACGGACCATGTGGGCAAATTCGAGCAGGCCGACGGCGGGACGCTGTTCCTGGATGAAATCGGCAATATTCCGTTGCATCTGCAGGCGAAACTGTTGCGTGCGATTCAGAGCCGGAGTGTCGTGCGGGTCGGCGGTTCCCAGGCTATTCCGGTGGACATCCGCCTGATCTGCGCCACGAACATGGACCTGGAACAACTGGTGCGGGAAGGCCGTTTCCGGGAGGACCTCTATTACAGGATCAATACCGTGCATATCGCCCTTCCGCCCCTGCGGGAGCGCCGGGAGGATATCGTTCCGCTGGCGGAACGCTTCGTCACGCAGTTCGCCGCAAAATACCACCGGCCGCTCTCCGGGCTGGATGACTCGGCCCGGCTGGCGCTGGAGGGCGGCCGCTGGAGCGGCAATATCCGGGAACTCCAGAATGTGATCGAGAAAGCCGTTATCCTGAGCGAAGCGAAGCATCTGTCGGCAAGGGACATCCAGACAGAACCTTCCGGCTCCGCCCTCCGGGGGACGGGGAACGCCGGGCCGCTCAAATCCGTCAGCGAGGCGGAAGAGGAAAGACTGGTACGTGAAGCCGTGGAGCGCTGCAACGGCAATATCTCTGCAGCGGCGAAAGCCCTGGGAATCAGCCGCCCGACGTTGTACGCCAAAATGAAGAAGTTCGGCCTATGATGTCATTCTGAGCGAAGCGAAGAATCTTTTTTAAATGAGAATAGAATTCGTCATACTGCTTGTCATCATCGTCGCGATTATCGCTGCGGCGCTTGCGGTCATCCATACCCGCCGGAAAGACATCAGGAAGGTGGCCTATATGATGGACGCGCTGGAAGACGGGGAACTCAACTTCCGCTTCCAGGAGACGAATAAGTTCAACCGTACGCTGAACCGTATCCGGACCATTTTCGAGAAACAGCGGCAGGCCCACGAACAGGATTCCTGGACCAAACTGATCCGGGTGCTTACGCACGAGATCATGAATACAGTCTCGCCGATCGCGTCCCTTTCGGATGCCTTGGCGAAGTCCATCGACGAAAACGGCCGAAGCGAACTGGACGTGCGGGCGGGCCTGGATACCATCAGCGATTCTTCCAAGAACCTGATCAAATTCGTGGAGACCTACCGGGAACTGTCCGGTGTGGCCAAACCGATGCGGAAGGCCATCGACCTGCAGGAACTGATGGACGGCGTCATTGCGCTGAACAGCGAATTCACCGCCAGCCTCGGTGCCGTCTGCCAATATCGGCCGGAAGAGCCGGATTTGATGATTTACGCCGACGAGGGACAGATTTCCCAGATTTTCATCAACCTCATCAAGAATGCCCTGCAGGCGGGTGCCAGGCACATCAATATGACCGCCAGGATGGGCAAGGACGACGAGGTGATCATCCGGGTGGCCAACGACGGCGATCCCATACCCGTATCGGCGCAGGAGCAGATATTCATTCCTTTCTATACCACCAAGCGGGAGGGTTCCGGCATCGGCCTTTCCCTGGCCCGCCAGATCATGCGGCAGCATAACGGCAGCATCGACCTTATCAAGAGCGACGTTACGGAGACCGTATTCCAGCTGGTTTTCCGATAGGCTCAACTGTAAAGTGTAAAACCCGAAAGTGTAAAAGGGAGTGTAAAGATTTTACAAACTTTACACTCCTTTCTTTTTGCTTTCCTTCTGAAAATCAGTGCATTAACAGGTTTGGCACAGGAGGTGTTCGTGTTTGGATACGAAAGAAAAAAAGTTTTACACGATGATACGGAAATTACTCATAAGCGTTTTTTGTGTGACCGCAGCCTTCGCCATCGTGGCGAAGGCTCAGGGGCCGGAGGAAACGTCGGTCCCCGAGGCGAAGGTGATGTCCCTGCATGATTGCATGGCCTATGCCATCTCCCATTCTACCAAGGTACGCATCCAGCAGGCGGCCACCGGCGATGCACAGCTTGACCGGCGGGACGCGGCGCTGAAGATGTTCACCCCGCAGATCAACGCGCAGACGTACGCCTACTACAATTTCGGCCGAAGCATCGACCCGCAGACGAACACCTATTTCAACACCACGTCGTTTCACAATAATTACGGGGTGAGTGCGGGGTATGACCTCTTCGACGGATTCCAGGCTGTGAACAATTACAAAATCTCGAAAACCGGGATGCTGATCGCCGATTCCCAGGAAAAGCAGGCGGAGGCCGACATCTGCCTGGCGGTCATGGAGGCTTATTACAACGTGGTCTATTACAAGCGCCTCTGCGATGTGTATGAGGAGCAGGTGGCAACGGCCGGGCAGGCGCTCGTCAAGGCCCGCCGTCAGGAAGAACTGGGCCAGAAAGGCCACGCCGACGTGGTGCAGATGGAGGCGGATCTGGCTGACAGGCAGTACGACCTGATCAATACGCAGAACCAGTATGCGCAGCAGCGGATGACGCTGGCGGACTTGATGTTCTGGCCGGTGGATGAAGAACTGATGATCGATACGGATTACAGATCCTTCGCCGGTGCTCAGGATGACAGAATGGGCTTTCCGGATGACGGTGGTGTCATGCAGAGCGACAGCGAAGAATCTGTCGTGAACTTCGCCCTGGAGCATAATCCGGACGTCCGGATCGCCGAGTGGCAGCAATTGAATGCCAAGCGGCAGTTGAATACGGCCCGGTGGCAACTGCTGCCGACCATCGGCCTTTATGCAGGCTGGAGCACCAGTTACTATACCTATCAGGGTTCGGAGACGAACCCCTTCCGCGACCAGTTCCGGAACAACGGCGGCGAGTATGTGGAGGTCTCCGTGTCCATCCCGATCTGGAACCGCCTGAACCGGCATTCCACGATCTCCCGCCGGAAACATGCCTATGAAAAGGCGACGGCGGAATACGACCAGAAACGCCGCGATGTGGAAAGCGAGGTCCGCCGGGCGATCCAGGACCGCGACGGCAGCGCCGCCGCCTGGCAGCAGGCGCAGCGGAAGGCGGAGGTGCAGGCCGAGGCCTATGGACTGAACCTCAAAAAGTTGGAACAGGGACTCATCTCCCCGCTGGAGTTCCAGACCGCCAATAACAACTATCTCAAGGCCCAGGCCGACGAAATGAACAGCCTGTTCCAATTCCTTATCAAGCAGGCGGTGGTGCGGTATTACAACGGTGTTGAATATGTAAATCAGTAAGTAACCATGGATAAGATTATCGAAAAGAAAACCGGCCTTCGCGCGGCGTTTACCAAGAAAGCCCTTCCTTATTGGCTGGGAGCCCTGCTGCTGGTATTTATCGTTTATCTGATTGCCCGTCCGAACAACAAGACGCTGCGGGTGGACAAGGATACCGTCACGGTATCGAGTGCCGTCAAAGGCGAGTTCAACGATTATATCCGCATCAGCGGCCGGGTGCAGCCGATGACGACGATCCAGCTGAGCCCGCAGGAGGGCGGTATCGTGGAGAAGATTCTCATCGAGGAGGGTTCTCCGGTGAAGGCGGGAGATGCCATCCTGATCCTGAACAACGACAACCTGGACCTTTCCATCCTGAACTCCGAGGCGGAACTGGCCGAGAAGGAGAACATCCTGCGCAACACGCAGATCCAGATGGAGCAGCAGAAACTGGACGTCCGCCAGAACGTGCTGGAGTACGGCACGCAGGTGGAGCGGCTGCGCCGTGCCTACGAGCAGCAGAAAGCCCTTTATGAGGACAAGCTCATCGCCAGGGAAGAGTACCTGACGGCCGAAGAAGACTACAAGCTGGCCCGGCAGAAGTATGAACTCATGGCCGAGCGTTCCCGGCAGGACAGCCTGTACCGCAGCACGCAGATCGACCGCATGGAAGAGAGCCTGGACAATATGCAACTGAACATGCAGATGATCCGCAGGCGCAAATCCAACCTCATCGTCAAGGCTCCCATCGACGGAGAACTGGGCCTGCTGGACGTGGTCCTGGGCCAGAGCATCGCCAGCGGAACCAAAATCGGCCAGATCAATTCCGTGGGCACCTACAAGGTGGAGGCGCAGATTGATGAACACTATATCGACCGCGTCGTGGACGGTCTCGAGGCTACATTTGAGCGTCAGGGAGACACCTATTCGACCATCATCCGCAAGGTGTATCCGGAGGTGCGCGACGGCAAGTTCAAGGCGGATTTCAAGTTCGACGGCGAGCAGCCCGACAACATCCGCGCCGGCCAGACCTACTACCTGAACCTCCAGCTGGGCCAGCCCGAAGAGGCCGTCATCATTCCCCGCGGCACCTTCTACCAGAAAACCGGTGGAAAATGGATCTATGTCGTTAACAAAGAAGGCAACAAAGCCGTCAAGAGAGAAATCCGCATCGGCCGCCAGAATCCCCAGTACTACGAAGTCCTCGAAGGCCTGGAGCCCGGTGAGAAGGTCATTACCTCCGGGTATGATACCTATGGTGACAGTGATGTATTGGTATTCTAAGCTATGAAAGTATTCAGAAAGACAGGCGTTTCGACGCTGATCAATATCCTGGGGATGTGCGTCGCTTTTGCCGCTGCGATGATCCTGATGGTGCAGGTGCGCTGGGATACGACCTATGACGCCAATTTCGAGGGACACAAGCAGGTGTTCCGGATGGAGAACAATTGGATGGACAAGGGGTTGTTCAGCACGTCCTTTTCCCGGCCGATGATAGAAATCGCCAAGACGGCCAGTCCCAATATCGAGGCTGTGGGGACTTTTGGGTCTATGCCCCATGAGGCTACTTTTGAGAAAGACGGTGAAGAGACGGTGTTATCCGTTCCCTCTGTAAGAGTTGACAGTTCCATGTTCTCCGTATTCCCCTTTGAGTGGGTTGAGGGCTCGGCACGGGAATTCACCGCCAAAGAGACAGCCGTAGTTAGCGAAAAATATGCGAAGACCTTCTTCGGCGACGAGAGCGCCCTTGGCAAGAATTTCAAAGCAGGTAACGGAGTGGAGGTTAGAGTAATTGGCGTTTTCAAGGATATGCCCAAGAATTACAGTATGAACTATGGCGTCCTCGTCAATCTCGGTGACGAATTTCTCGATGATTCCAATGAGTGGTCCTTCCCCGCTTTTGTAAAGCTGAAAGATCCATCCCTGGCCAAGGAAACCGAGACTCAGACGGTGAACACCTTGCTGGAATATGTGGGCGATAATGTGGATGAGGCTCTGGTCAATGAGTTCAGGAAGGGATTCCGTATCAGCAATCTGCATGATGCGCATTATGAACGGGATGTCCGGGCCAATATCGCCAGCGCCAACAAGGCGATTACCATTACGCTGGCCGCTATAGCCATCCTGCTCATTCTCATCGCCATCATTAATTTCATCAACTTTGCTTTCGCGGAGATTCCTTTCCGCATCAAGAGCATCAACACCAGGAAGGTTTTGGGCGAAGGACGCGGCTCCTTGATTGGAAGACAGCTGTTGCACGCCGGGCTTATCGCGCTCATCGCATTTGCGATTGCCTGCCTGATTATGCACGTGATAGCAGGAACTTCCTGGGCATCGTATGTGTCGGACAGTCTGGCGCTGAAGGATAACATCGGCATTCTGGTGCTGATGCTCGGCGTGGCGCTGGTATCGGCCGTCATCGCCGGCCTTGCCCCGGCCCTGTATTCCACTTCCCAGCCTGCGGCTTTGGTCTTGAAAGGCTCTTATGGAACCAGCATAAAGGGAAAAGCGCTTCGCAACGTGTTGGTAGCTCTTCAGTTTGTGCTGTCTTTTCTCTTCATTCTGATGGCCCTGTTCGTGGGCGTCCAGACCAAGTATATGATTGGAAAGGATATGGGCTTTGATGAGGCCCGCATTCTTCAGACCTGGTGCGGACAACGGGTTGGCCGTCAGAAAGATGCCCTAAAGAGCCATTTGCTTCAAAATCCTTCGATTGAAGCCGTGACTTTCTGCGACAGTCCGATTGTCTCCGACCAGAAGATGGGGTGGAGCCGTACCGAGGACGACGGCAGGCAGGTTTTTATGGAAGTGCTTCCCGTGGATGATAATTTTGTTCAGTTCTTCGGACTTCAGATTGTGGAAGGCCGTGACTTCCGTGAGTCTGACAACCAGAATGAGACCGGCAGCATCATTCCCAATGAGACCTTCATGCAGATGTTTCCACAGTTTCACGTCGGGAGCCTGATGGGCGGCCACGTAGCTAACTGCGAGATTATCGGTGTGGTGAAGGATTTCAATTTCAAGAGCCTGCAACACGCAATGGGCCCGCTGGTGCTCTATAACTGGGGCAAAGAAGGATGGCGGCCTTTCGGAACGATGTACGTACGGACCGCCCCCGGGGCCGATTTCAAGGATGTTTCAGATTATATCAAGGATGCTATCTGTAAGTTCGACCCCAGACGGGAACCCCATATGATAACCGTCAGTCATCTGGACGAATGGGTCGAGGATATGTACCAGAGCGAGCAGTCGCTTGGAAAACTCATCACCATCGCCTCCTTCGTAGCCCTGCTGATTGCCATCATCGGTATCATCGGCCTGGTATTCTTTGAGACGCAGTTCATCCGCAAGGAGATTGCCGTGCGGCGTGTGAATGGCGCTACTGTGGGCAGCATCTTGAAGATGATAAACAAGAAGTACTTGATAATGGCCGGTGCCAGCTTCGTGATTGCATCGCCCGTCGCATACTGGCTGATGACCGCCTGGCGGAAGGGCTTTGCCTACCAGGCGCCCGTGCCGGTATGGATCTTCCTCGTCGCGTTGCTGGCCGTTGCTGCCATTACCCTGGCCGTCGTTACGCTCCAGAGCTGGAGAGCCGCCAATGCCAACCCTGTAGAATCGTTAAAGAATGAATAAATAATTAAATAACAACTCATTATGATTAAAGTTTCCAATCTTTCCAAAATCTTCCGCACGGAGGAGATCGAGACCACTGCTCTCAATGGTGTATCCTTCGAAATCAAGGATGGCGAGTTCGTCGCCATCATGGGCCCTTCGGGCTGCGGCAAGTCCACGCTGCTGAACATCCTCGGCCTGCTGGACAATCCCACCAGCGGTTCCTACGAGCTCCTCGGCACGGAAGTCGGCGGTCTCAAGGAGAAAGAGCGCACCAAGTTCCGCAAGGGCAACATCGGATTCGTGTTCCAGAGTTTCAACCTCATCGACGAACTGAATGTCTATGAGAACATCGAACTTCCGCTGCGGTACCTGAACATCAGCGCGTCCGAGCGCAAGCAGAAGGTCACGGAGATCATGAAGCGTATGGCCATCAGCCACCGTGCCCAGCATTTTCCGCAACAGCTCTCCGGTGGTCAGCAGCAGCGCGTGGCCATTGCCCGTGCCGTCGTCGCCGGACCGAAACTGATCCTGGCCGATGAACCGACCGGTAACCTCGACTCCAAGAACGGCAAGGAAGTGATGGACCTGCTGAAGGAACTCAATGCCGAAGGGACGACCATCGTGATGGTGACCCATTCCCAGAAAGATGCGGCACAGGCCCAACGCACGATTGACCTCTTCGACGGTCAGATCGTATCAGATGTGAAAAACGAACTGTAAGACATAAGGAATGCCCCCTGCAGATACTTTTTCATGAGTGTAGTTAGGAGTCAAATCACGCAGGGGGCAAACCTTTTTGACTTCGCAAATATATGAAAAAAAACTCGGATATTCTAATCAAGATCCTCTCTCTGGGCATCGGGTTGGCCGTGGGCATCGTCCTCATCGCCAAGGTGTTCTTCGAACTGAGTTACGACAGTTTTTACAAGGACATCGACCGGGTGTACACCATCAACACCTGGATCTCCCAGCAGGGGGATGAGAAAGATTATGGCCAAGTGAGCGGCGCCGTGGCGGTGGGCTTCATGGAAGAGGTCCCGGGCGTCGAGGTCGGTACCCGGACCACCTTCGTGTTCAATGGGGACACCTACCTGGACGAGGACGGCAACAAACTCCAAGCCACGCTCGTCTGTGCCGATACCTGCTTCTTCAAGGTCTTCGACCGGCCGATCCTGGCCGGCGATCCTGTGGCGGTATTGGGCAAATGGGGCAGCGTGATGGTGAGCCGGAGCTTTGCGGAGAAGATGGGCGGCGTGCAGGAATGCATCGGTAAACAGATTGCGAATGCCGATATGGATGGCCTGAAGCTGACCATCGAA
>Ga0256404_1013582_pt1 | contig 10270 bp, 8 predicted proteins | sample RumenRJG_01DNA_FD_185990 | JGI IMG/M metagenome (GOLD analysis project Ga0256404, IMG submission 185990) | Bovine rumen microbial communities from Lethbridge, Alberta, Canada - RJG_01 | ecosystem: Host-associated > Mammals > Digestive system > Stomach > Rumen | place: Canada: Alberta | collected...
CCGTCTTTGTGGAAATACAGTCTGCGAATCTGTGCTTGAAAATATATCTGCTAACTGCGCAGCACAGTGTTTACAAGGTTTATAGCCTGTTTGGAAGGTGCGAAGTTTGAGTTATAAATATAGACAGTTTATTTGTCTGTCTCCAGGTGACACTTCTTTCGTTCCTTTTATTGCGTTGTTCGGGAAAGCTGCCACTACGTCTTCGCGTTAAATCCGGGGTATACAATAAATGCTATACCATTAAAAAAGAGGAATGGGCATGACCCACTCCTCTTCGTTTTTTGTAATGATAGTACTTGTATCAGCGTCTCCCAAAATTACAAACCCAGCTCCACCTTCCGCAGGTTTTCCAGAATCTGCACTTTGGTGTGTTCAAAGTCCCCGCTGTTGTCGATGATTACATGAGCATACTTCTTCAACTCGGAAAGTGGCGGTTGATTGTTGATACGCTGTATCACCGTTTCCGGTGGCAAGTTTTTATCCCGCTGTATGGCCCGCTGAATGCGCAACTCCGTTGGCACGGCAATGAGCCAGACGCTGTCCACGGCTGTATGCCAGCCCCTCTCGATCATCAGGGGCAGGTCAAGGAAGACAACTTTCGTCCTGCATTCCTTCTGAAATGCCAGAAAAGCCTGCATATCGTTCCACACCTGCTCCTGTAGAATCGCCTCAAACTGTTGCATCAGCTCACGGTCACGGTACACTTTTTCCGCTACCCAGAGGCGGTTTAGTTCCCCATTGGGCAGGATGCTTTCCGGCCCCAGAAGTTGCGCGATTTTCTGTAACGATTCGCTGTCTTTGTTCACCGCTACACTTTTTGCTGCACCGGATGCATTAAACACAGGGATACCCAACGAACGTAAATATGCAGCCGTAGTACTTTTCCCGCTGCCAATCCCGCCTGCCAGTCCAATAATAATCATTATGCTCTCCACCCATCAGAACGTCCAGCTGGCCTGTACGTTGGCCGTGTTGCCACGCCGCTTGCCGACCCAGCCCGTTACGCCCAGGTCAAACACCATTGGGTTCTTCTTACCCGGTTTTACCTGCCAGCCCAGTTCCAGCATGCCGCTGCTGCCTTTTACACTCGGGTTCGGTGCTTACCCGCTCACGCTGTAGGCCGCTCTTGCGTCGCCGCTGAACTCATACTGCCAGGAATCCCACGCCCCTCGTTTCAGTTTCCGGCTTCTCTCCGGGTATTCAGTTAAAACGTATACGCCACACTCACATTGCCACCGATGCCACGGTGCTTGCCACCATAACCGTAGATGCTGATGTCCGTCTGCCAAGGATTGGTCTTCGTGGCGTCCATACGCATGCCGAGCTCGGCCCGCACGCTGCTGCCCTTGATGCTGGCCGCGCGGATCTCCGTGCCATTGACCGTGCCTTTTGCTTCCCCATCAAACTCATACTCGTATGCCAGGCCGCCGTACCAGTTCCACTTCTTGTCGTTGGAACCGTAACGAGCCCCGATCCGCAGCACGCTGCTGCTCACGCTGTCCAGGTTATAATGCTGTACTGCGTCAAACTCTGCCCCGTCACGTCTCGTGTAGAAGTACTTGCCGTACACGTCCAGGCTCTTTCCGCCTTTGTAATTGAATACCTTGCCAACTCCCACATGGGCGCCGAAGTAATTGGCATCAATATCATACCCATAGGCGTTGCCTTTTGCGTCACGCAACAGGTCGTTGACGTTGTCGCTCACACGGCCTAATCGGAAACTGGCCTCCGCATACACGTCGTGCTTGTTCGTCCACTTCGCCAAAACACCGCCCCCTGCGTAATGGGCATCGCCGTCACTCTTACCCGCGTCGCTGTGCAAGGTGTAGCTGGCTTTGCCGTATTCGCCGAAGATACCGTACTGCAGCGTTCCTTTTTTCGTTTCCTTCGTCGCGCCTACGCCTACCGCAGCGTTCCAGGTGTTAGCGCTTACATGGCTGCCCGTCTCTAAACGGGAATGGCCGCCGCCTATCGATGCCGCGGTGGAGACTCCGTCCTTGCCCGCATTGGATGCATCCCCCAGGCCGTCAAGCACGTTCGCCACATATTCACTGCCGCTTGCCAGCAAAGCCATGGTCGCCTCCACGCCCATCACGGCCTTGTGGGTCTGTTCCGAAACACCCGCGGCCGTCTTTGTCCGGAAGACCAGGTCGCTGCCCTGCAACGAAGCTTCGCCTTCTCCTTCAAAAGCCGTACCCACCATATACTTATCGCCGGTGACGGTTCCCACGCTGTCGCCGAAATCCGATACCAGTGTCATCTGCTGCTCCGCGTCCAGATAGATCACGTTGGTAAACTTGATCTTCGATGTATCTACATCGGCACCTGCAAAGGTAATATTGGACGGACGGGTCAGCAACGCGCCGCTGTCCTTCCATTCCACATCGCCGAAAGTGAGCTTGCTCGCTTTATTCTCCGCCGCCGTGAAGGTAACCTTCCCGTCGCTGGCTGCCAGCTTGCCGGTGATGCTGGCGTCAATCGTCACACCGGACACCGGCGAACAGCTATAGGAAGTACTCTTCGTCTGCTCCGCCATTTCCTGCAGCGTTTCGTTTGCCTTCAGCAGCGTCATGGAATCATTGGCCGCCACATCTTCCGGTTTGTCATAGGTCACGGCAAAATTTTCCGTGCCAAGTTCCGTCACGTTTGCGTAATTATAACCTGCGTCGCTGCCGTCGAAGAGAGTCGCATCCTTCTGCCACTTCACCGCGCCGATATTGATGGTATTCACATCTTTCTTGCCCACGGTGTAAATCAGCTTCGTATTGCCGTCCTTCTTCAGCACGCCTCCTTGCGTACCTTTAAAGTTCAGATTATCCGTTACGTTCACATCAAACGCTAACTCATAATTTTTCTCCGTGAAGTCTCCTGACAGTCCATTTTCACTGACAAACACATTGATCACGTCTCCCGGGTTCAGGTTCACGTTCTCTGCGTTTTTCATTCCAAACGTCACGCCGGTAAGATTCGTAGAGCCGTTGTATACTGTCAGCATGGTATCATTGTTGGCGATGTCGGATGGCAGTGTGAAATTCATGTTCTGGAAGTAATTAACCCATCCGGCAGTTACATCTTTGGCCGCAATGTTCAGCGTATTACCGGTAGACGTTGTTTCATCGCCCTCACCACCTTGCAGTTGAATGGCCATAAGAGGTTTTAAAATGTTCACTGTGTTATTGGCAGCGGTTCCTTTTACATTATTATAAGTGTCGAAAGCCCGGCCGCCATAAATCATTACACCATCCATACTGGTGTTGACGGTTACAGTATTATTACTAGCCTCTTCTGTACCCCCGCCACCTAAAATCATTGTTGGCCAATTTGTTGATTTAAATGTACCGCCATTAATAGTAACAGTATTTTTGTTGGCTTTGCCGCTGGACGTAGCACCGCCGGAAATTGTTATGCCAGAAATAGTTGCCGAGTCTTCTGTAACAAATGTACCGTTGTTAATGGTCACATGGTTATCGGTAGCATTGCCGCTGAACGTAGCACCGCCGGAAATTATTATGGTAGAATAAGTTATCGAGCTTCCAGTTAAAGGAGCTCTAAATGTACCATTGTTAATCGTCACATGGTTATTGCTAGCATTGCCTTTTTCCGTAAAACCGCCTGCAATGTCAGCAGATCCACTGCGAGGCATGGCCGAAGTTGAATCTAAGGTAAAGGTACCATTGTTAATTATTAAGTTATTTCCGATAACATCACCATAATCATCATAACCAGAAGGCAGATATGTGTCTTGTTTAACATGACCGCCGTAGACGCCTCCTGTAATTTGTCCTCCGTCAATTGTCACCCAATTGTCTAAAACATCAGAAGCATAATAACCATTACTGAATGCAACACCGCCGGCTACCTTGCCAACCACTGTTTCGTCGCCGCTAACAGTAACAGAATTGCCGGATACTTCTACTCCTTCATCCCATCCTATGCCTATGGCGCCAGCAACTAAACCCTGAATCGTACCACCGGTTACATTAACCGTACGCCCCGTTGGGTCCGCGCCGTAGCCAGCTCCAATAATTCCATCTTCAGTAGTATAATTCCCACCTATAACATTTAACGTTGTAACCGATGGATCTATGGGATACGCATATCCATAATTAGTCATGCTTTCAGGCGGGTCTGTTATGTAATATTTTGGTGGGTTATAATTACCATCCACCCCACTAAGCGTTACCGTTCCCCCCGCTTCCGCTACAGACGGACTCATGAATGTTTGCACCCCCCCGGTGCATAACAATGCAGCCAGCACTAACTTGGCCAGCCGTTTTTGGATTTTTGGTTTGCTTTTTGCCATGTTGTTTCCCTCCCCGGATTCTATCCGTATAAGAATTTAAAAATTATCTTTTTCTGCCATTGCTTAATCAAACTGCAGTGACAATTTAAGAATTTATAAAAACTTTTGCGCAAAAGTTTTTGCTGTGTTAAGCAGTCAATGGATCCCTCCGCACCTTTCCAATGCGGACTATTGCAAAGAGCAACATGTTATCGGGCCCGCATTTCGGAAAATTCAATTTCAAAATCTGTTTTGCTAAACTACTCTCTCGCCACGCGGATCTTAAAATTAAATATCTCCCAATATTTTTTCGGCACAATATCAGACAAAATCTTCGTGCACAGGTTGCAACGTGCGCACTCTTTGCACTCGCAGGTCAGCAACTTGTCCGGAACTTTATCCAGCGTAATCTGCTGCAAAATTTCCGGCGACAGTACATGACTGGTAAATTCAATCGTGCCGGAGAACATTAAATCCGTCAGCGGCATGGAATCGTTTTCCGTCAGGTAGGCGTCCATACACCTAAAGGGGTAATCCCCGTTAGAATTGCGCCCTGCGATTTTATAAATATCTACATATTCATCATAATGCTTCTGCCACCGGGGCAATATCCAATTTGCCCGGAAGATATCCGCAATTCCGTTCTGCACACAGCTGTGGATGCCGGCATAGCATTTCATAGAAATGGAAAGGTTATGTATGAAAGAATTCGCACAGCCCATAAGGCACCCTTCGTTGATGAGGCACTTTAACTTGTACCCGGCCTTGTGCATTTCTTTCAGTTTGGTGGGCACACGCAAAATCTCCCGGGGCGGATTGAAGACGGTCGCACCGCATTTTTCCCGCCAGATTTCCATTTGCCGCAGGTTCCACTGATACCCGTTGCAGGAAGTATGGATTTCCAGTTCCGGCAACAGAGCATGTACCAACGTAGCCACCCGGTAGTCGGACAGGATCAGTCCGTCGATGCGGTACTGCTGCACCAGTTTTGCTATGTTCACCACAAAATCCTGCATCTCGGTGAAGTTATTAAACCGGTAGTACATAGCGTTCACCGGGCAGATGCGTCGTACCTTGCCGTAGGAGATACGTAAAAACTCCAGGCAGTTTCCCACATAGTTGGCCCGGTTCAGGTTGGCCTTAGCTGAATCCACATTCTTTTCGTTCTGCCCGTCGAAGGCAAAGCGCACGTGGGATAACATTTCCTTATAGGGCAGTTCGCAATAGACGTGGTCAATATTTTGTTTTCGTTTTTCCACTTCCTGCAAAAACCAGACAGGGTTAGTGCCGTTATAGGGAAGTGAATAGATCCTGCGTTTTGGGTTCATATTATCTCCAAATCTCCTGTTCTTGGTAGATATTGTTCATTCTCCAATCCTCCTTCTTATAAAACATGTATCCTGCAACTCATGCAACTGTTCACTTGTAAGCGTAATAGTTCCCCCCTTTTGCTATATGTTCTAATCTCCCTATGAGGATATACCCCGGCTATTCGATGACGACAGGAAAATTTCCTTTTGCCCTTTCGTACAGTTTTGCCTTGTAAGCAGGGGGAAAACGGTAAAAACGACCTGTACCCGCGTACAGTTTTACCTTGTAAGAAGGAGAAAGACGACAAAAACGACCTGTACCCGCGTACAGTATTGCAATTATATCCGCTAATCGGTGTTTTTTTATTGCTAATACAAGATTTATGGCTTATAATATTTATGTGACACTGTTATCCTTAACAAGATATTATTTTCATTTTATTTTTTCATTTTGATTTCCTATTTAAATATAAAAGGATTTGATGAACGTGACTCCTACATCTTTATCGCCGATATCGCGTTCCATTATCTTACAAAAAACTGTCGGCACAGATAGATGCACCGTGTCCCTGTTCGTGGCCAATGCGTTGTACTTTTTCTGGGCCACCACGGTGTACATGGCGCTCCATTTTGCCGGCATCGACTGGCCACAAACCTTTTTCTCTTCCATTATCCCCGGTACGGAAATGTTGCCGGATCTTTGCATGATGTTGGCAGTTTTCTCCGGCACCGTGTGCTACGGGCTCCGGCCTACATGCTGGCAGCGGTATCTGCTTCCGGTGTTGGCGACGATCATGCTTTCCGTAGTGGCGTTCCCATTCGTGGAAACTGGCCCTCGCCTGTTGCTGCTTGCTCTCTTTATGGCACTTTCAGGGGGCGTGTTTGCGCTGATTTTCCATTTGGTTTCCCTGCACGTGGCGCCGGACGTGACCGGTCGTTTCTTCGGTTTTTCGACCGCCTTTTCCCTGCTGTTTCAGTCAGGTTTCCATGCTGTTCTGGACGCCTCGTTGACTGGCTTTCTGACAGCCTCGGTGCTGTGCATGGGCGGTCTGGCAATGCTATTGCCCAAATGCCTGGAACAACTTTCCCCGACGGAAAGGCCAGCGACTGAACAACCTGCGGAACAAACACCTCCCCGTGTCGATATATCCGTTTTCCGCTGGTCCGTACCCATGACGCTTTTGATTGTCGTCCTGCTTTCCCTGCTCCATGGCATTGGGGACCTGTATATGGACGCTTATCACAATTTTAATGATTTGTTTGGATTCTCCCGCCTGTCCTATTGCGCAGGTTCCATCGCAGCCGGTTATTTCGCCGACCGCAACCGGCTGTATTTGCCCTTGGCCGCACTGTTTGCCAAGGCACAGGACATTTTGGATATCTGGGTCGGACAGGAACAGGTTTTGTATTACCCGCTTCATTATTTTGGCGATTTCATGAATGGCTTCTTTACCCTGTTCATCATTCTGGCCTTTGTAGACCTCGCCGCCCACCGGCCATCGCTGAAGCCCTGGGCCGTAACCGGTCGTTCCTTGCAGATGTTTACCGTCAGCGTCGCCACTGTTTTCGGCGCTTTTATACTGGATGCGGACAAACTGTTCTTTACGTTGCTGTATGTATTAGCCATTGTCGGTTGCCTGGTCATTGTTTTTTACAACAGTGCCCTGCGTTTTACCCTTGGTTCCGCCGCAGCGGATTCTGCCGCAGCGGAGATAATAACCCCGCTCCCCGCCCCGGAGGCGACAACCCCGCTCCCCACAGCAGAGGTAACAACCTCTCTCCCCGCCCCGGATTACTGCGCCCGCTATGGGTTGACCCAGCGAGAGAGCGAGGTGCTGGATTGCATTCTTTCTGGCCAAAGCATTTCCGAAATCAGCGAAGCGCTTTTCATCAGCCAGCGAACTGTCAAGTTTCACATCACCAACCTGCTGCGCAAGACCGGCGCCACTTCGCAAAAGGAATTGCTCCTACTGCTGTACGAAAAGCAGGGAAAATTATAATTACAAAGGGAACAACAGACTAAAGGGGCTGTTGCACTGATTTGGTGCAACAGCCCCTTTTTCTTTCGCCTGCAGTTTCAAAATATTACAAAACAGGAGGAGGGTTATCTTTGAAAATATTCAGTCTTTCCCGCCACTTTCCACTCCCTCAGGTTCCGCGCTGCAGAATCATAGTTCACGCCAATCTTAAACAGCTTCCGCGTATCCGCCGCGTAAGGCAGCGCATACTGCTTTTCTACAAACTGCGCCAGCACCGCGTCCGCGCTCTGGTCCAGTTTGAATTCCAAAAGGTAAAAACTGCGGCCTGCCATTTCTGACAGACCGCAGTGAAAACAATGCCCAGTCTATTATTTTTATTATTTGAATCTAACCAATCGTCTTTTCAATAAGTCAAAGCGCCGCAACTTCACACAAAGGAAGAGCCGTCACTTCGGCAATTTCGGAGTCAGACAACTTACCCTTTTCTTTCAGGGATTTGGCAATTTCAAGCGCTTTTTCCTTTTTACCAGCTAAACGACCTTTCTTTTCGCCTTTCTTTTCCGCGTCTTCCTGTATAATCTTTAAATCCATTTCCCAGGTCACGTATCTCTCCCTCCAATCTTACAACACTGCCACACCGAGGGACTTGGCAAGTTTGCGAATGTGAGCTTCGGATAATCTGCTAATGTCCTTGATTGCATCCAGAGGATATTTCTTCTTCAGCATATCCGTGGCAACGCGTTCGTTCACTTCCGCTTCTTTCCTCGCTTCACCTTCTTTTATATATTGGTCAAATATACTACTCATATCCCGTTCGCCTCCTTTGACTCTTTTCTCAACAACCGCCCGTTCTAAATAATCAACATGCTCCATTACGCTCAACAGCTGCAACACCTCGTACACGTGCCGCATCGTGTCTCTGGATCCTCTGTATGTGCCAGTTTTTCGTTTTTGTACAAAGTAATCCGCCACGATACGGAAATCACTCTTGAATTTTGCAACCTGCTCATCTTTCAGCCATGCCACTTCGAATACGTTGATCTTCGTATCCGTAACGAACGGCTTCAGCTCATCCGGAACGCTCACCGCTTCGTACAATGACTTTGCTGCCGTCCACCGCTGTTCATATCCAAAGTAAAGTACAATCGTTATGACAGGATATGGCGCATTATTCAGGTTCTCCTTTAAACACTGCGCCCGGTACTCCGCTCCGTCATAACCTAATACGCGCAACACCATGCGGGAATCCGGGGCAGTTTGATTCTCAAACCCCACGCAGGCGATACGGATGCCATTCTTCTTCCAGCGCTTGGCAACGTCGCGCTCCATGTCATGGAGTTTCTGTTCAGCACGGTATGCGGAGCGAAGCTGCATGTCTTCCAGTTCCTCCGGCTTTACTACCTCGTTCCCGTTGAAAAGAAACCCATTCACGATATCCGCGAAGACGTCTGGATAATCTTCCAGTATCTTCTCTGCAATATCTTTGTCTTTCAATTGCGTAATCTCCTTTATATTTTAATATGAGAGGTACGCAATGTATGTATTTTGGCTTTTCTAATAGTATTGTAGCGCGGTTTGAGAACAAACGCAAGGAAGGACGCAAGATTTCACAACTCTTCGAACTCCAATTCCCTTCTCCGGTCACTTTAGTGACCGGACTTTTTTCATAACTCCAGCAGTGACGCGGTTTTCCAACCTGCTTTCTGTTATAAATATAGACAGCCTAATTGTCTGTCTCCAGATGACACTTCTTTCGTTCATTTTATTGCTTTGTTCGGGAAAGCTGCCACTTCGCTGACGTGAAAATCCAGGGCTATGCAAGTAAAAAGAGGAATGGATGTCGGACCCATATGCGTTGTGAATTGTTCTATCAATTATTATTATGACTACTACTTTCACCTTTTTCCTGCCAAACCGGCGGAGAAACCCAAAGCATCCACGCTCTTGCAGTTTGACAGTTGTACCTTACGACTTCGCCTGTGGCTTTGAAACTCAAAGTCGCGTTGCCGGGCAACCCGTGTCCCACTTTTTCACACAGGTTTTTCTTGCGCGCAACAGTAAACTGCGTTAGTCTTTCCTGTCCGTGTTGCTTTTGTTGCTTTATATATCACACTTGCGAAGAAAAAACGCCGAAATGTTTATGACATATTCGGCGCTTTCTGATAAGGAAGATATATTCTGTTACGACGTTTCTTACAATTATGCTTTTTTCATCCCTTACACCATCTCTGCCAGCTCCAGTATCAGGCGCTCGCTCTTGGCCCAGCCCAGACAGGGGTCGGTGATGGAGCGACCGTACACGCCGCCGCCGATTTTCTGGTTGCCGTCTTCCAGGTAGCTTTCAATCATGATGCCTTTCACCAGCTGCCGGATATCGGGGGAAACCTGACGGCTGTGCATCACGTCTTTGGAAATGCGGATCTGTTCCAGATATTTTTTCCCGGAATTAGAATGGTTGGCGTCCACAATGACCGCCGGGTTAACGACCTCCCGTTCGTGATAAGCGTCCAGCAGTCCCTGCAGATCTTCATAATGGTAGTTAGGCATGTTGTTGCCGAATTTGTCAACATAGCCACGCAAAATGGCGTGAGCCAGCGGATTGCCTTTCGTGCGCACTTCCCAGCCGTGGAACAGGAAGCTCTGTTCATGCTGGGCCGCTTCAATCGAATTCATCATGACGCCGATGTCGCCGCCGGTGG
>Ga0256404_1013588_pt1 | contig 10266 bp, 6 predicted proteins | sample RumenRJG_01DNA_FD_185990 | JGI IMG/M metagenome (GOLD analysis project Ga0256404, IMG submission 185990) | Bovine rumen microbial communities from Lethbridge, Alberta, Canada - RJG_01 | ecosystem: Host-associated > Mammals > Digestive system > Stomach > Rumen | place: Canada: Alberta | collected...
TCCAATCCCCCTAAATCAATACTTTAAGTAGTGAGTAATTATTACATACCGAAAACACACCGAAAATTTTCACACCTGTTGATATGAATCTGCTGATCTGATGGCAGCTTTTTTTATGCGCTTATGGCAATAAAACCGCATAAACAGTGGATTTTTTGATGATCCGTCAAGCAATAAAAAGGACTTGCAGAACAGTTGCAAGTCCAGAATTCGTTCAATATTTTCTGTAACAGAAAATAACAGCCATGCATATCGGTCATTTCTTGCCGTGAAGTGTGGCTTCTGGGAGATCGACAAAATTGATATCGATCTCTTTATCACTGAGATACTTGCGCTTCTGAGCCAGATATTTGATTTTCTCAGCAGTATCGATGGAGGCAATGGCAAACTGATGATTGTACCGGTCTCCACCGAGATCATTCCACTGCTTGATAAGATAATGTATTTCATCTTTGATATCCGCTGGCACGCGGATGGTTTCAGGGCTGCCGGTAATATTCCTGGGCCGTCCCTTTGCCTTCGTGACGGAAGTGGCAGCCACGTCTGCCTCAAGTGCGTGATAGAAGGATAATACAGTGGAATCAGCAATGAGGTCTGACTGTTGAATATCGCGTGTCAGATACATATGATTAAGGCTTTTGACGCGTGACAGAGCAACGTACAATTGCCCTGCTCCCCAGCACTTCGGGCTAAGAGTCACTTCATCATAAGTTGCGCCTTGCGCCTTGTGAATGGTTGAAGCATAAGCTATCCGAAGAGGAAATTGTATGTAAGAACCGATGCATTCCTTCTTGATACTTCCGTCTGCCAATGCTTTATAGTCATAGATATCCCATTCGTGTGGCTCTACGTCAATATTATGACCTGCGAATTCAACTATAACTGCACCGTCCTTGAAGTCGACTACGGTACCAATACTGCCGTTAACATAAGCATCATCAGGATGGTTGACAACGGTGGTGACACGGCAGCCTTTTTTAAGCACAAGATGTTGCGGGACAATCATATCTGTCTTATCAACAACCCCGTCAATCTGCATGTCATATGCGACTTCGGCATGGGTGTTCTTCATCATTTCCTCATTATTGATGCGCTCTGCATCTTCCTTGTAAGCCGTGAGGTAGATGGCTGAAAGGGACTGATGAAACGCCGAATTCTTATTAAAGAAGTCAATACAGCTTTTATCACCAAGACGGGCTTTTTCCAGATTCAGTATGAAGTCACGATTACTTTGACGGACGACCTCATTCATAATGACCGGAATGAAATGAAATGAGCTCCATGAATTAGCCTGAAAAGCATAAGCCTGTCCAACATCAAAGCCGTAATACTTATCCATCAGCATCTTCTCACCATGATGTGTGGTCAGAACAGGTGGCAGCTGCAGGAAGTCGCCAAAGACGACCAGCTGAATTTTCCTGCCGGTCTTGGCTTCAACCTTTGCAAGGCTGTTAGCGACAGCATCGAACAGATCCATCCTGCACATACTGATTTCGTCAATGATGACCATATCTGCCTGGTATAACGAAGGCGTTGTCCGGGTCATGATCTTCATGGTTTTTTCATTGACGGTGCATCCGGAAGGAATATCGAATGCCCGATGAATTGTGACACCTTGGATCAGTACAGCGGCTGAACCGGTTGGAGCACACACCATAACCTTTTTGTGCTTGTGTCGGCATGCGTTTATAACGGTACGCAGAAGATGCGTTTTACCTACGCCGCCTCCGCCCGTAACAAAAACATTCATGCCGGACATAATTAATTCAAATGCCTTTTCCTGATCTGCTGTAAATTTCATGTTTTACCTATATGTTTATGGACGTTATGCCTGAAAGCGGCCCGTCTTTACAACCGGCTTGTTCATTCTGCGAAGGTCGTCTTCATGTTGTTCTTCAAGAGAATGAATTCTCGTCTGTGCTGCAGCAAGTTCTGACTGAAGCTTGGACAGTTCATGCCGGAGTGTTTCAGTTTCGATATCTCTGTCTACCATAAGAAGCAGTTTTTTCTCTGCGTCATCATATTTATCTTTGAGACGATTGATTTCTTCATGGGGCACATCGTCAACGGTTCTGTTTTCTTCCACAAATTCAGCAAGCAGTTTGTTGTTATAAAAGGTTTTGCGCGAAATGCCGGTGGCTTCTGAAATCGCCTTTACGTTGATAACATTGTCTTTGATGACGTTCTCAGCATCAGCGATGTTTTTCTGCCTGGAGAGAATTTCCTCTTCAACCACAAGAAGCTCCTTGTTCAGCGTTTTACTGATGGTTGTCTGATCCTTTTTGTGGCTTGCCAGAAAGTCGTCTAATGTTTTTCCCATAGAGCAATTTCCTCCTTTATCTGATCAATATTGTGAGCAATGTACGCGAGATCCGGATGTTCAGCACAGAAATCTTCAATGTTCGTTTTCGACAGAACCTTTTCAAATTCCTTCACTTCCGGATTGAGACGCCGGTGGATAAAATCCTTGAGTTTGTTCAGTTCTTTCTGTGCCGCCCGGTCAAAGCCATTATTCAGGTTTTCCTGATAAGAGTCCTGCAATGCATGGAACTGCATGTATGTTACATCGATCATGTCGTAGAAATGGAAGATGTTCGGACACATGCCATAGGCACAGAGAATTTCATTGGTGCGAGCGTCATTCTTACATGGAATAATGCTTGTTTTGATACAGCACAGCCCAGGGCCTTTCTCACGTATCACGAGCTTTTCTCCAAGATCATCAAGAATCTGTCGTGCATCGGTTTGAACGTTGTAATGCCCGGATTCTACGTATTTCTCAAGATTGGCTCTGAGTTCTTCACCCATATTGCCAAGAGGAGTGTCATGATCTCCGGCGATCTTCTTAACGATCTTTTCAGCATAAGCAGCATTTTCACGCGCATCATCCTTCGGACGCACATAGTAGCCGAGCATGTACTCGCTGAGATGGCCCAGATAACGCTGGATGTAGACAAGGGAAACACCGTTGTTATACAAAGCTGTAGCAAGGTGCACTCTGAACTGACTGATCTTAGGAATATTCAGAATTTCACGATTGCACTTACGGTTATTTGAATTCCAGACAGCAAACACAGTTCCTGTAATTCCGTCCCACTCCTTTTGTGTTTCTTCATATAAGTAGGAGTAACAGAACTTTGCGTACTCATGAGTCAGCCGGCTTTCAGCAATTGGGTATGTATTGGCGGATAGCGCTGTTCTTGGCAATACATATAAATACGGCTGATCAGCAAATTCGCAGCTCTGGCGAATCTTACACATTTTCTTGAAGGCTTCCGTGCAAAGCTCACTCGCATAAATATCAAAGCTCAGCATGTCACTGTGTGCTTTTGACGGCTTCCTGGTTTCGTAGTGAAGGTAGTGACATGTGATGCCGGATACAGGTAAATGCTTTTCAAACAGATTATCAACTTTAATTCCAGCAAGATCTTGTCGGCGCAGTCCTGTCTGTGAGGCGATCAGAATCAAGCCGGCGGTCATCCTGGAATTTAACGGCTGTTTCGGATCATTCAAAACGTCAATTGCTTTATTCACGATGAGCGTGTAGTACTCCTCAGGGATGTTTGGAGTTTTCTCGTCTTCCACCTTTGACTTTTTCTTGTAATGTGCTGATTTATCCTTCAGAATCTCAATATCAACAGGAAGCTCCAGTTTATAGTTCTTGAGAATAAACGAGTAAATGATATGCACACATGCAAAGAGAGAGTGACAGCGGCTGTTCGTGATATCACGGTCTTCAATGTCGTTAATAATATCTTCAGTATTGATCAGACTGAAAGAAGAATGATTGGTTGTGTCTTTAACAGATTGAATGATTGTTATAAAGTCGCCGACGCGGCGATTGGCTGTGGAAATCTTTGATTTATTGCTTATCGCGTAAATCACAAAGAATTTCAGGTAGTTTTTATAATCAGTATCCGCGCCCTCAAAATGAATCTTATAAGAATAAGAGTTTATGTTCTCAAAATACGGACAGAAGTCCCATACATCATCCACGAAACGAATTTTATTATCTGTCTGTGGAACAAATTCCAGGACGTTCTCAAATGCCTTGCGGTAATTTTCTGCATTATCGCCGAATGCAAAGGTTGGGTTATCAGCCCAGGGAATTTCTGAAATGTAGTTTTCTGTAAATATGGTATTCAGCATTCTGTTTCCTCCTCATGCAAGTAAATTTCACGAAGCCAGTTGACGTAGAGACGTTTAATGAGGTTGAGATCCTCTATGCGGTGTGGAATCGTCTCCTTTGAAAGCAGTTCGTCAATCCTGGCAATCATTTTGATGAAGTACTGTTTGTGATTTACCGTGGTTATGAAATTCGGACAGATCAGACATGGGGTGCTTCCGACTATAGTACATGCGGCTGACGTACAATGCCCGCAGCCATTTTCTACGACGGTATCATTACCCGCAAAACCGTCCGGGAGTGTATCCAATACGTTTCTCTGCTGATTAATGTCACGATTGTTAAGAACAACCTGATATGTGCTTTCCAGCATCTTTGTGAGTTCCATTTCAATGTAATGGCTTTTCGTTGTATCAATATGTGTATGCTTTGACAGCAAGCCCATTTGGAGATCGGATTTACCGTTTTTCAGAATGAACTCAAATGCTTTTGTCATGTGCGTATCGCGGAGATTGCGGGAAGTATATCTTTTTACTCCAGCAAGATCACAGATTGCCTGAAACTCGCGTAAAAATTGTTCTGCTCTGATTGGCACTACATCACCAGTAATTCCACTTTTGAGAAAAATATAGTTTGTATAAGCGGTTTGCACGGCTTGAGTGCGCAAGACTTCTGTCTGATTGATAACAGCTTCAAGCATTTTTTTCGTTGAAAGGCAGATCGGCTGATATAATTTCCGTCCATTGCTAGTTTTGGTGTTTGAATACAGCAGAAACTGATCTGATTTCACTGACGGCTGTAATGCGTCAAGCGTCAGGCTGCAGATCTGTGAGACCCGGAACTCAGTCTCAAGCTGAATAAGAAAGATTGCATAATATGGCAGGAACTTTGGATCATTCTTACACTGCTTCTGAAAACAGTCGGAAATTTTTTTCAAATCCTCGTCCGGGATTGCATGACCATGATACTTATTGGGCTCTTCAAACTGTGAAAAGTAATCAAAGAATGTGTCGTCAAAGGTAGCAAGATTTGAGTCTTCACACCATTGAAAGAATCTACGGACAGCGCCAATTCTGTTATTCAAAGTGGGTAAAGAAATTTTTTTTGGCCAATTTTCATAAAATTGCCGGATAAGCACCGCTTCTGCAGTTGTGAAGTTCAGTGGATCTGGATTCGGATAACCATCCTCGGCTTTTAATCGTTCAAGAAGATGGACAGCTTCACTGATATAATTCACATAGCCACCCATAGTGACCTCCGTCACAGAAGTCACATTTTGAACATATTTATTTATCAGGCAGCGATATACTGGCGTTTCGACCACTTCCGTATTAAGCACAAAGCCATCTATTTTTTTAAGGCATGTAGAATATTTGTCGAAGTTCCGGATAATGAAGTAAATAAGAGGCTTATCGCCAAGGTCTTCTGCTCTGGAAAAAGTTGTGAAATATGCGCCTAGATTGATATTCTTTACGAGTGCTGGTCTCATAAGCAGTTCCGTTGTAAGGCTGCTTGAACCTGCAAAGAAATCGTATTCACTATACTTTCTGACCAGCCAGCGGTAAAAACTGCACACTGTTCTTACAGCGTGGTCTTTTCTTTGAGGATTGTCGTTGTAGTGTGCCTGGCAAAACGCAATCTGTTTCCAAAAAGTATCGGAATTGAAATCTTCATACTTTCCTATGCCAAGGCCGTCAAAGCTCTGAATAACAACCTGGCTGATGTCAGAATTTGTAATGCCATCCTTAAAGGCTGGACTGTTCTTATACTCGTCATACAGCGTAAGGGGAAAAGATTCTTCTGCGATGACACTGCTGGTTTCTGTATTATTGTTCAAAGATTTTTCCTCCTTCCTTCAGACTTGGAATTATCTGATACAGTTCATCAATGAATTCTTCTTTGATCTTGAATTCTTCTTCCTGCGTGGGGTTGTAATACTTCAATGTGGACGATATGGACTTGTGCCGCATCATTTCTTTCAGCTTGAATGCATTAACAGGATCTGAGCGGAAATGAGCGTGCAGCATTGCAAAGCCATGGCGGAATCTATGCGACAGATTGTTTTCTCTGAAGCCGAGATCAAGGTCAATACCCGCCTCGATAAAATACTTTTTCAGGCACTTGCCCCAGGTCTGACCGCTGAGAACAGTTCCTGTATCTGACAGGAAGATATAGTGATTCGTATCAGGCTTGTCACGGTATGAAACAATATCAGCAACCCCTTTGTCATAATTGGCTTTGTGATGTTCCATGGCGTCAATGTGTGCTTCATTGATGTAGTCACAGATCAGCTCATACAAGGCATAGTCAATAACAATGACTGCTTTTGACTTTGTGTATTCCTTACTGCAGTACATCTCCTGCTTGGTAACATGACCAAGATTTTTTGCATACTGGAAATCCCTGTCGGAGATCCTGTTTCGGAGAATCAGTGTCGGCACCAGGACGTTGTCACGGTGTGTTTCCTGAAGATCTTCCGTTGTCAGCCCCAGTACTTCACCCAAACGCAGTCCATAGCAGTACATCAGACGCATGATGATCATTGCCCTCTTATCGCCCTTGGCAATTGCCAGTCTGTTCAGCTTTTCAAATTCATCTGGAGAGATGTACTTCGGGACGGTATGAGCATTGGGGTCAGATGTGCGCAGGTTGTTTATGTACTGGATCCGTTCAGTTACACCAGCCGCATCATTTCCGAAGGCAAATTCTTCACGGGTAATCTTTGCGTCAAACAGAGCCTGTGACTGAACATTCTTCTTTCTGAAAAATGCACGATAAACAGACAGATATCCGTTTACGGTATCGTTTGACCGGGACGTTTTCGTTTTGAACACTTCCGGATTGGAGTTCAGTCCCTGCAGGAAGCGGATCAATTCATTCAGCTGTTCCTGTTCAATGTGATGAACATCGTAATTTGATAGGGACAGGAATACATAGAGAATGCGCAATGCGTTTGCACTGAACCTGCGCGTATTCAGCGATTTATCCGGCATATCAAAGTTCAAATATCCTATCGGAAGGGAAAGCGGCTTCATACTGTCGTCATACAGCATGAACCATACTTTTCCGTCCTTTACGACCCTGTACAGCGGTATTTCAACCGCACGCGCCGAAAGGATTCTGCCCGCTTCATCAGCAACGACTTTCTTATATATGGATTTCCGTCCGATTTTCGTTTCAGTGTAGTAAATCATCAGCAGTTCCTCCTTTCTCTGGTCAGCTATGCGTCTGTCTGTGCCTAGATATGTCACTTATGGATCGGAAACACCAGATAGTATCAATTCAAAATCTGTTGTTCAAATATAATATAGCACGAAAATACTAAATTATCATGTAATGATTTAATATTTTTGATATACTGTAGGTGTGAACAGGAAATAAAGGTTATGGAAGTGATTTACTATTTTGACGCAAACAGATTAGAAAAAGAAAAAGCGGTCGTGGAATCCATATACGGGAAAGATATCATCTATATTTCCGATAGACCGGAAATGATAGCGGATAAATTTACGGATGGTGATTTCCTGATATGCAATTCTGTAGATGAGCTGGCAGCCACTGCAGGCACGGCATCTGATATTGAAGCAATTGTCCGGGTATACATGAACATCCTGCACAGAGGCACAGAACTGATCTTTGACCGATCTACACAGTGCAACAGCCTGTTTATTAAAACGCTTATAAGCAGTGACAGCGACTTTGAGGAAGTGCTGCGTAAATGCGTGGGCAATTATCACGGCCAAAGGGATATAGCCGCCAAATACGCCAAGAAGCATGTCGTGACAGCAAAGGCAAACGGCAACAAAGTCGGCATAAAAAAAGGAACCAAGCTGGTCACAAAGAAGTCGGTCATCATGAAGCAGAAGATTAAAGAATTGTCGAAGGATTACAATGGCACGCTTAACGATGAGGAACTGATCAAGCAGTTGGGCATTGCCCGTAATTCATATTACAAGTACAAGCGGGAGCTGAAAGAGGAGGAACAGTGATATGGCGTTCTTGGATCCAAACGAGCTGCTGGAACAGCAGAAAAATGAAGAAACAACAAAACTACAGCTGATTACTCCTGTTATTCAGAAAAAGTGGAAACTCACGGATCGGATTGTAATGGAATACTATTACACCGCAGGAAGAATCTCCATTGATGAGTATAATGTTGCACATCGCGGGAAAGAAAAGAAAGTTGATTACCTCCTTCTTTGGAAAGACAACCTTCTTCTGGCACTTGTGGAAGCGAAAGGCCAGGATCATAACGCAGATGAAGGATATTCTCAGGCCGTTGATTATGCCGTTGATCTTGACGTTCCGTTTGCCTATGCGACGAACGGTATCGAGCTGATTGAAAAAGATATGATCACCGGGATCAACAAGCACATGAAGCTGGATGATTTCCCCGGCCCGGATGAACTGTGGTCAAGATATCTGAAGGAAAAAGGATTTGACAGTGATTCTGAAGCTATTCTGGAATATCCTTACTGGACTACCGTTGGCGGTAAAAAGCCCCGTTATTACCAGCGCATCGCAATCAACAGAACGGTTGAGCACATCGCCAAAGGCAACAAGCGTGCACTGCTGGTTATGGCAACGGGAACAGGAAAGACTTTCACGGCGTTCCAGATCATCTATCGTTTCTGGAAGCTGCGCAAAGCCAGAAAAATCCTTTTTCTGGCAGACAGAAACATTCTGGTTGATCAGACCATGCGCAAGGATTTTGCGCCGTTCATGGAAGCAATGGTCAAGTTTGACAATGATAAGATCGACACCTCCAAAGATGTATATCTGGCACTGTATCAGCAGCTGAAATCCAAAGATACAGACTATTATAAGAATTTCCCGCGTGACTTCTTCGATCTGATCGTGATCGATGAAGCACATCGTGGCTCTGCGAATGAAGACAGCTCATGGCATGAAATCCTTGAGTGGTTCGCCCCTGCGGTTCAGATCGGAATGACCGCAACACCAAAGGACGGCGGTATCGAAGAAGCAACAAACGCTGAACAGGCCGCTGCAGCAGCCCTTACTTCTGCCCTGAGCAACAATCCGAATGACTTCAAGATGATTGAACGTCTTCGCAAGGAATTCAATAAGGCACATGATCTGCGTGTGAAGTTGGAAGAAACATCCAACATGGCTTACTTCGGGAATCCTATTTATACATATTCCCTGAAGCAGGGCATTGAAGATGGCTTCCTGGCTCCGTATAAGGTCATTTCCGTTGAACTGGACATTGACCGTGACGGATATACGCCAGCGCCTGGTACCGTTGATATTGACGGTAATCCGGTGGAACAGCGTACATACACGCAGGAAGAATTTGACCGCAAGATCATCGTTGAGGATCGCCGTCAGCTGGTAGCAGAACGCATTACGGAATTCATGAAGGTCAATGACATGCGGTTTGCCAAGACAATCGTATTCTGCGAAAGCATCGAACATGCACGGGATATGGTCAGACGGCTGGAGAATCTGAATGCCGACCTTGTGGCAGATAATCCTCGCTACGTTATGCAAATCACAGGCGATAACGATATCGGCAAGGCACAGCTGGATAACTTTGTGGATCCTTCTTCAAAATATCCTGTTATCGCTGTTACATCCCGCCTTATGAGTACGGGTGTGGATGCGGAAACCTGCAAGATTATCGTTCTCGACAGAACCATTGGCAGTATGACCGAGTTCAAACAGATCATTGGCCGCGGCACGCGTGTGAAGGAAAAATATGTATGTGACGGTGAGGAAGAAACCAAGATGTACTTCAATATCCTGGATTTCCGTAAGAACTATCTGAAGTTCAATGATCCGTCATTCGATGGAGATCCTGTAACGGTTACTCTGGTAGATCCTGGCAAGCCGTTCACACCGCCTCCAGTGAAACCTGTCACACCGCCAAAACCGGTAGATCCAAAGCCTAATCGTATTGCAAGGCTGAATGGTGTTGATGTAGAGATCGTCGGTGAGGAAGTGCGGTATCTCGACCAGAACGGGCATCTGGTAAAACAGAACATCGACATATGCGTCAGAAATAATATTCAGTCACAGTATCCGGAATATGAAGACTTCAGGAAAGCCTGGAACATTGCGCAGGATAAGGCACGGTTCGCAAACGAGCTCCTGCTGGATGACGGCGAAAGCTGGGTGAA
>Ga0256404_1013590_pt1 | contig 10264 bp, 15 predicted proteins | sample RumenRJG_01DNA_FD_185990 | JGI IMG/M metagenome (GOLD analysis project Ga0256404, IMG submission 185990) | Bovine rumen microbial communities from Lethbridge, Alberta, Canada - RJG_01 | ecosystem: Host-associated > Mammals > Digestive system > Stomach > Rumen | place: Canada: Alberta | collected...
AGAAATTGACAATATATATACGAGCAGTATAATGTATGTATGGAGGTGGTCGTATGACGATGGTATCGTTTCGGACGGATGAAACGCTCAAAGAACAAGCCTCGAAAATTTATGAGTCGCTCGGCTTGAACTTGACGACAGCGCTGAATATGTTTTTGCGTCAGACCGTCATTCAGCAGAAATATCCTTGCAGCCTCGAGCTCGATGTTGCGCAAGATGCAAAAAGCACGTACGAGCCGGGATTTTTTGCGTTGTTTGGCAAAGGAGCAGACCTCGGCTTTGATGAAGAGCCGGAGGATGTCCCGCCGGAGGATGTGTCGCTATGAAATATTATCTCGACACGAACATCATCATTTACGCGCTGAATGGGAAATATCCTGCCATCCGGCCGCATTTTGAGCAAGTCCCCGCGATGGCGATCGTCCTTCCCTCGGTGGCTTTGGCCGAGATCGAATACGGCGCACGTAAGAGCCGCGATTATGAAAAGACGATTCAGTTGTATCGGAAGTTCATGCATCCGTTTGATGTGGCGCCGTTCACCCGCCACGCGGCGGAATGCTACGGACGCATTCGAGCTGATCTCGAAGCAAAGGGGCAGATCATTGGCGCGAACGATCTTTTGATTGCTGCGACCGTGATGGCGGAGAACGGCGTTCTCGTGACGCACAACACGCGAGAATTTTCCAGAATTTCCGGCCTTGCCGTTGAAGACTGGACGTTGTAAACAGCTGGAGTGTCGGCTGTCGTGAAATCAAAAATCGAATCGTGAAATCGCAGAGATTGTGCAGCAAAGGGTCATTTCTGTGTTAGATAGCGCATCCAAACGGCACCGTCGTCAAAGGATTTCACGGACTGGAGTTTCAGCTGAAATGGCTCGCGGTCCATCGGCAGGCCGTCGAAAGCGGTCTTCATGCCGCCGCGGCCATCGATGCCAGGGCCGTAGACCATGCTGATCTCGTCGAGCAGGCCCGCGTCAAGGAACGCGGCGTTGATCGTGCCGCCACCGACGATGCCTATGCGCTCAACGTGGAATTCCGTGCGCAGGAGCTCAGCCGCGCGCGGCAGGTCGATGCGCTTCTTGCCGCAGACAATATAAGAAATGCCGTTTTCCATCAGATAGGCGAGGTACTTTTCGCCGACCTGCTCGCTCAGCAGGATGAGGAGAGGCTTGCCATCGACGCTGCTGCCGTGCCAGCCGAGCGTGCCGCGCGTGTCGGTGATGATGCTGTAGCCGTCAGCGGATTCTGCGCAGTAAAACGTTTCTTTTCCGATGGGAACGCCAGCGTCGCCGGAGAAGCGGGCGTTCGTAATTTCCATTTCGGCCGTCGTCTTGCCGCTGACGGTCGTCGGCAGGTTGAGCGCCGAGAGCGCGTGGTAATACGTATCGACGCCTGAAAGCTTCGACGTCATGGTGCAGTCGATGCGCCCGTCGAGGGACGCCATCATGTGGCAGATGATATAAGGACGTGTTTTTGTCATGTGGTTTGCCTCCGTGTTTCGCAGATTCTGTGTACTTTTGATTGTACGCCGATGGGGAGGCGGAGACAAATGCTTATATGGAACGGCGAACCCATGCCTTGGGAGCATTTTGCATCGGCGACTTATTTCATCAGCACTTCCCACATGCCGACGATGGATGTGACGGGCAGCAGCAGGTTGATGAATTTTCGAATCCATGTTTTCGGCAGGTAGGGGAAGAGCGCGTCGCCGAGCAGGATGCCGAGGGCGAGGCCGGGCAGGAGGTAGATGTATTCCGTCAGGATGGCGGGGATGGACATGCCGCCGATGGCGTGGGAGACGAGTGTCGAGATGTTGCAGAGAAAGAAAAAGACAAAGCAGCTCGCGCGCAGCCGTTCGGGCGGAATCTTCGTGTGCGCGAGGTACAGGAGGATCGGCGGGCCGCCCATGCCCGTCGTGGCTGACGTGATGCCAGAGAGCACGCCGGTCTTGACGGCGTTCGCGTTCGTCTCGTGGAAATGCGTGTGCGCGAGGCCGGTCACGAGAACGGAGGCCAGTACCATCGCATTGACCCAGAATTTCAGCGTGTCGCTCGAAAGGGCGAAGAAAATCCAGGTGCCGAGCGGCAGGCCAATCAGGACGCCGAGGTAGAGGCAGGCGATGAGACGCCGGTCCGATGTGCGGAAATGCGTCACGCCCTGCACGAAGTTGCCCGTGACGCAGAGCAGCAGCACGAGCGAGACGGCATCCTTCGCGTCGTAGAAGAACATGAGGAACGGCGCGAGCACGATGGCGAGGCCGAAGCCCGTGAGCGCCTGGAGGCAGGAAGCGACTGCGACGCAGCCAATCGGCAGCAGATGCGCGAGAAAGCCAGAGAGGGATAAATCCATAGAGAGTGCTCCAATCCATGTTGATGCAACGGGAACAAAAGCGGGCGGCTCAGGCGTTGTAGTCGCAGCGCTGGCACTGCTTCATCGCATGCGCGGCGTCGTCCTTGTAAAATGCGCCCGCCCAATGGCAGATGCTCTGGAGAATCGGGATGACGGACGCGCCTTTTTCTGTCAGCGTGTATTCGACGCGCGGCGGAATCTCGCTGTACTGCTGACGCGCTATCATGCCGTCCTTCTGCAGTTTCTTGAGAGCTGAGGCGAGGACGGCATCTGTGATGTTCGCCATTTCCTTGCGCAGCTGACTGTAGCGCATGGGCGCAGAGGCTGCGAGCACGCAGAGGATGCGCGAGTCCCATTTGCCGCCAAAGATTTCAAGCCCGTACTCGAGCGGGCAGCGGATGTCGTCGGCGAGTTTCTTCTGATACATGTCGTTCAACTCCTTGCCTAGATGATAGCAAGCAATCTCTTTGCTTTCAAGTCACTCTGAAAAATATGAGCGACTCATAAATTTCTCCATATCTTGTGGATGATGAGCGACCGCGCTAAACTGAAGTCATCAAGCGGCAGGGCGCGAAGCCCTTCCCAACCAGAATCCAGCAAGTGATGATGAAAGCGAGGATATTTCCATGAAACTGTCAGACAATGTCAAGAACGTGCTCAAAAACAACCTCTGGGATCTCGCGACGTGCGCGGACGGCCAGCCGAACGTCGTGCCCGTGGCATTCAAGGACGTGACGGACGACGGCAAGCTCGTCGTCGGCGATGTGTTCCTCCAGACGACGCTCGAAAACCTCAAGGCAAACGATGGCCGCATCGCCATCTCGGCCTATGACGGCAAGACGCTCGAAGGCTACCAGATTCAGGGCCGCGCCGTGCACGAGACGGAAGGCGAGCTCGTCCAGACGTTCAAGGGCATGGTTGAAAAGATGTTCAATGGTGCCGCGACGGCCAAAGGCGCCCTCGTCATCACGCCGGAAAAAGTCATCGTGACGACGCCGGGCAAGGACAACAAGAAAGTGCTCGGCTGATACGAGCCTTTTTCCTGAAATGTCGCCAACCTGATTTTCCTCTATGAAAAGCCCTTCTGCATCGAGCGGGAGGGCTTTTATGGTATCCAAAAGGATACTATCGCACAAAAAAGTGCATTCTTCACAAACGAACCGCTATGCGCTATGATGAATTCATCAGCTGAACGGAGCACCTGCCGGGGGTGCGGAGAAAGGAATCTGATTGCATGAAAGCGTCCATGTTTCATTGTCCCGTCGAGGCGTCGCTCTCGCTGATCGGCGGCAAGTACAAGTGCATCATCCTCTGGCACCTCATGCAGGGTACGATGCGCTTCAGCGAACTGCGGCGCATCATCCCGCAGGCGACGGCGAAAATGCTCACGCAGCAGCTTCGCGAGCTCGAAGCGGACGGTCTCATCCACCGCGAGGTCTATCCTGTCGTCCCGCCGCGCACGGAGTACAGCCTCACGGATTATGGACGGACGCTTTCTCCCATCGTCCAGGCGATGTGCGACTGGGGCAAAAAATATATGTCCGACCGCATCGAACCGCCATCGGGGCAAAAGAAAACGAACGTATGAATCGATAGAAAGGAACCATCATGAAAAAATATCTGCTTCTGCTGCTCGCCATCTGCTTGATGGTGCCAGCCATTTCCAGCCATAGTGAAGCCGCATCGAAAGGAAAAATCCTCGTCGTCGCGTCGAGCGAGAATCGCATGGCGCTCAAAGACGGCAGCCTCATGGACGTCGGCTTCTTCCTCAACGAGCTCGCCGTGCCGACGCAGTACCTCGCAGACCATGGCTATGACATCGTCCTCGCGACGCCGAGCGGCAAGCTTGCGACGATGGACGCGAGCTCGAATGACAAGAAATTCTTTGGCGGCGATGAAGCGGCGCGAAAAAACGCCGTAGATTTCGTTGAGCACCTGCCTGTCATCACGCTGAAATCGGCCGCCGCTGGCGACATCAGCCAGTACGATGCCGTCTTCATTCCGGGCGGCCATGCGCCGATGACCGACCTCATGCAGGATAAAGACCTCGGCACGATCCTCCGTTATGCGCATGAGCACAACATCGTCACAGCCGCCATCTGTCACGGCCCCGTTGCCCTGCTCGCAGCCCTGCCGGATGCTGCCGCCTATCGCACGGCGCTCGCCTCCGACGATGTCCGCGCGGCTGTGAAGAACGCCGATGGCTGGATCTACAGTGGCTATCAGATGACCGTTCTCTCCGACGCCGAAGAGTGGCCGGGCGAAGTCGCAAAGGGCACGCAGATGCCGTTCCACGTCGAACAGGCGCTCCAGATTGCCGGCGGCACAATGGTCGAGCAGTCGCTTTACCAGAGCCACGTCGTCCGCGACCGCGAACTCATCACAGGCCAGAATCCCGCCTCCGACATCGCACTTGGCAAGGCCATTGACGGGGCTATCCAAGAAAAATAAAATTCTCATATTTTGCTTTTGGCAAGAAAGAACTCGTGCTATACTGTTGATATGGCACGAGTCTTTGTTTATGAAGAGAGGAAAGCAACATGCCGGAAATCAGCAGTTTCTTTGGGATACGAATCACAATCAACTATAGTGACCACAATCCTCCGCACATTCATGCGGCGTTTGGGGAGCATCAGGCGCTGATTGACATTCAGAAGCAGATTGCATTTCGCGGATGGCTGCCATCGAAGAAATTGAAGCTCGTTTTGGCATGGTGTGTTCTTCATGAAAACGAATTGATGGAGAACTGGGAGCTTGTCAAGCAGGGGCAGAAGCCGAAGCAGATTGCCCCGCTCTGAAGGGAGGCAAAGCCGTATGATGATGGAGTTTATTCCCAAGGTTGTGCAGGCAGTACCGGGGAAGGGGCATCTTGTTTATGCGTACTTTGATGATGGCAGCATTCATCTGTTTGATGCAGCACCATTGATTCGTGAGGGAACGGTGTTTGAACCGCTGGCGGATGAAAAGATTTTTCGTCAGGCGTTGACAGTCATGAATGATACGGTGGCATTCGACCTTACAGGTAGGCGGGACTCAACGGACTGCATTGACATTGATCCGGAAACGATTTATGAAGGCAGACAGGTAGATGACCCGCTGAAACATCCGACAAAGGGAATCGCATGAACTTGATGGACAAAGAATCCGTGAAGGCAGATGGGCTTTCGCGGATTTTTTGTAGATTTTTCGTCAGGTGTGGATATCATGGGGATGGAAGGGGACGGTATTTTGAAGCAGCAGACAAAAGGGACGGGGATGGCCGTCGTCGCTGCCGTGTGCTGGGGACTCGTGGCGAATGCAGGGGAGTTTCTTGTGACGGTGAAAGGGCTCGATGCTGTTTCGCTGACGAGCCTGCGGCTGATTGTCGCAGGGGGAATCTTTTTGCTGGCGGCGAAGGTGGGCGGGACGGAGGTCTTTCGCATCTGGCATCTTTCTGATTCTCGGCGGCGTGCTGCTGCTGACATTGACATCGAGATCGGCGGCGTGACGACACTTCGATGATACAGCGACGCCCTCCTGCATCGTGCGGGAGGGCGTTGTCGTCTCAAAATTGTGTTAGGGCGCTGTGCTGTGCTTTGGCACGAAGTAGGTTTCTTTATATCCGCCTTCGAGCTTCAGCAGGTAGATTTTCTTGTCGATGCCGCCGGCGTAGCCTGTCAGGCTGCCGCTTTTCCCGACGACGCGGTGGCAGGGGATGATGAGGGAAATCTCGTTGTGGCTGACGGCGCCGCCAACGGCATGTGCGGACATGTGGGCAAGGCCGCGCTGGACGGCGATCTTCTTGGCGATTTCGCCGTACGTCGTCGTCTTTCCATAGGGAATCTGGAGCAGGATATTCCAGACGTCTTTCTGGAACGGCGTGCCAATCATGTGGATGGGCGGCAGGAAATCGGGCTCCTCGCCTGCGAAGTAGACATCGAGCCATGCCCGCGTCCGTTCGATGGCGGGCGTTTCTTTTTTCGCGTGCTCGTGGTCGAGACGCAGGGCATAATATTTTTGATGGTCGAACCAGAGCCCCGTCAGCCCTTCTTCATCGGCGGCCAGCAGGATTTCGCCGAGCGGTGATTGGTAGGTTGCCGTATATTGCATTTATAGTTCCTCCCTTGTGACGGCGCGGTTTTTCGGCGCCGTCTTTTTGCATGGTGCATAATCTTTCATGCCGGGGATGGCGCCACCGGCGACCGCCCAGAAATACAGGCTTGCGGTGCTGCCGTACGGGCTCAGGCGGCGGCGGTAACGCTCGAATTTTTTGCGGTCGATGGCGCGATGGTGGTAGATCATGCGCATGCCGCGCAGGATGGCGAGGTCGCCGTAGCTCAGGATGTCGGGACGCTGCAGGCAGAACAATAAAATCATCTCGGCCGTCCAGACGCCGATGCCGCGGAGCGAGGAAAGCGTGGCGATGGCGTCGGCGTCTGGCATATGCTTCACGGCTTCGATATCGAATGTGCCGCTCTGCACCTTGCTTGCGAAGTCGAGGATGTAGTCGGCTTTTTTGAATGTCGTGCCGAACGACTGGATGATGTCGCGCCCAGCATCGAGCAGCGTGTCGGCCGTGACCACGCCGAGCCCGTCCTGCATCCGCGCCCAGAGCGTCTGCTGCGCTTTCGTGGAAATCTGCTGGCCGAGGATGTGATGGACGACGGACGAGAACAGGTCGGGGTCGACGGCGCGGTCGATGTGGCCGATGGCGTCGATGACGGTGCCGAGCGCTTTGTCCTTGCTTTTGAGATACGCTGTTTCCGTATCGCCATACGAGAAATACATGCATCTCCCACCTTTCAAAATCGGTTTTTCTCATCATATCATGCAGATGATGTTTCTGTTATCGATTTATCGCAGGATTTTATCATCATATCGTCAGAGCCTGCGTCTTGCGATACTCCTTCGGTGTCTGGCCGGTCATGCGCTTGAAGGATTTCCCGAACAGGCTGAACTGGTGGAAGCCGACGGCTTCGGCAATCTCACCGATGGGCGTCTGCGTCTGGCGCAGCAGCAGCGCGGCCTGTTCGAGACGGTATTCGATGAGGTATTTGTACGGCGTCGTATTCAAGGAGAGGCGGAACGCTCGCAGGCAGGCGGACTTGCTGCAATGGGCGCTCTGTGCGAGGTCTTCGAGCGTGATGCCTTCGGCATAGTGCGCGGCGATGTATCGGAGAATCTGCTTCGTGCGGAGGGTATTGCTGTCTTCGGTGGCCTTGCCATGTTCGAGCGGCGCATGTGTGCGCAGGAGCAGCACGAGCGCGAGGAGGCGTACGAGGACGTGGCAGGCAAAGGCATTGGGTTCCTGCTGCGTGAAGCCGACGAGGTCACGGAGCAGCGCGAGGGCGCGGTGTCCCCAGTTCGTTGCGTCGGTCAATGGGCAGATTGGGAGCGCTGCGCCGCTTGTGACGAGCGCGATGTCGTCATTCGCGGGGCTGTCCGTCGCAAAACGCAGCCGGTCGGCGGGGTAGAGGAAATTATAGTAGTGTGCCGTCTTCGTCGAGCGCACGCAGTGGACGACATCTTTCCCGAGAAAGCAGCCTTCGCCCTGGCGGATCGTGACGAGGTCTTCGAGTGTCTGCACTTCGATCGTGCCGTCTTCCACATAGAGGAACTGCACGTCGTCATGCCAGTGCATGACATGGAACGCCGGATCGAACGACAGCGTTTTTCCGTATGCCGTTTCGCGGACGCAATACGGAAATGCTTCGGCGGCGTTCGGATTTTCAGCTTCGATGTATTCGTCAGGCATGAAAGCGCCCCTTTCCTTTTCCTCTGGAAGACTTTGCGGGTTGGTGATATTTTGCTAAAACATGCGGACATTGTTGCTATGATTCCGTTTTTCTCGCTTTATAATGATACCAGAAAACGAAAGCAAACACCAGAAAAACTAGAAAGGGCGTGGCAATATGAACCGTTTCGATTCACGGATTTATCTTTTCACCATCGGCCATTTCGCGATTGACTGGGCGCAGGGCGCACTTCCGGCACTCCTGCCGTACTTCATCGCGACGTGCCACATGAATTACCAGGATGCGGGCACGCTGATTTTCGCGAACCTCGTATTCTCTTCCATCTTGCAGCCGGTGCTCGGCTATTATGCCGACCGCGTCGCGCGGCCGTGGTTCGCGCCGCTCGGCATCGTCCTCAGCGGTGCGAGCATTGCCGTGCTGCCGTTTGTGACAGATTACTGGATGCTCTTCCTCTGCGCGATGATCGGCGGCCTCGGCTCGGCACTCTACCACCCGGAAGGCGCGCGCATGGTGAACGGCCTCGCGGGCGCACACAAGGGAAAGGCGCTCGGCACGTTCTCCGTCGGCGGCAATGGCGGCTTCGCTGCCGGCCCGCTGTTCGCAGGCTTCTGCGCGTATGTTGCGGATATTCACGGTCTGCTGTTTTACGCTATCTTCAATACCATCGTCGCCCTCGTGTTGTTCCGCCTGATTCCCAGCATCCAGCGCGACATCGCCGCAAACGCGCATCGCGCGGAAGAAAACGGGCAGGCCGGTGCGGCAAAGAACGATTGGACGTCGTTTGGAAAGCTGACGGTCTTGATTTTTGCGCGCTCCATCGGCTTCGATGTCTGCAATGCGTTCCTGCCGCTCTACCTCATCAGCGTCCTCGGCGCGACGGCGGCGACGGGCAGCCTCGCACTCACGATTCTCTTCGGGCTCGGTGCGGTCATCACGTATTTCGGCGGCATCCTCGCTGACCGCCTCGGCTATGTGCGCATCCTGCGCATCGCGTTCCTCGTCATGGCACCGGCGATGTTCCTGCTCGTGAACAGCGGTTCGCTGAATCTCGCACTGCTGTTCCTGCCGCTCGTGGCCTTCGCGCTCTTCGCGCCGTACAGTTCGGCCGTCGTGCTCGGCCAGACATATCTCGGGAAAAATATCGGTTTTGCCTCGGGCGTGACGCTCGGCCTCACGACGACGTTCGGCGGCCTCGTCACGCCGCTCATCGGCCGCGCCGCCGACCAGGTCGGCATTGGCGAAGCGCTCCAAGTCCTCTGGATCGTTGCCATCATCGGTGCGCTCGCATCATTCGCCCTGCGCACGCCAGAGGTGCTGAAACATCCAGAGACGGCACGGGAAGGTGCATAAGATGCGTTGCATTGACTTCGGCCTCGCGCCGACGCCGCTTCAGGAGTTGCCGCGCCTTTCTGCGCTGCTCGGCGAAGGGCGGCGGCTGTTTGTCAAGCGTGATGATCTGCTCGGCGTCGGGATGGGCGGCAACAAGATCCGGCGGTTTGCGTATTACCTCGGCGAGGCGCTCGACAGGGGATGCGATGTCATCGTCGCGGGCGGCGGAGCGCGCTCGAACCAGACCATCGCGGCGGCCGCCTGCGCAGCGAAAGCCGGCCTGCCCGCGCATCTTGTCGTGCCGGAAAGCGTCGGGCCTGTCGTGCGGAAGCTGGCAGAACTCCTGCAGGCAGAGCTGCATTTCACGGAAAGCAGCGATACGTCATCTTTGAATCGCACAATCCGCGCTGTCTGCCAGATGCTCAAAGCACAGGGGCATCGCCCGTATGTCGTAAGGCCCGGCGCGGCAGGGCCGCTCGGCATGCTCGGCTATGTCGATGCCATGCGCGAGCTTTACGAGCAGGCGGCCGCACGCCGCCTCGAAGTTGATCACGTCCTCTGCTGCGGCGGCACGGGCACGACATACGGCGGCGTCTTGCTCGGAACGAAACTTTTCCACCCGCAGACGATTGCAACGGCGGTCGCCATCGGCCGCCGCTTCCGCCATGCGGAGACGCTTTGCAAAGATATCGCAAAGGCCGCAAAGCTCGGCGGCTACGCTTGCCCTGTCGAGCCCACTGACGTGCAGGTGCATTTTTCCTGCGGACAGGGCGCGAACTGTCCGACCGTCAAGGGCAGAGACGCCATGCGCCAGATGGCCGCGCTCGAAGGCATCTTCCTTGACCCGCTGTT
>Ga0256404_1013591_pt1 | contig 10263 bp, 10 predicted proteins | sample RumenRJG_01DNA_FD_185990 | JGI IMG/M metagenome (GOLD analysis project Ga0256404, IMG submission 185990) | Bovine rumen microbial communities from Lethbridge, Alberta, Canada - RJG_01 | ecosystem: Host-associated > Mammals > Digestive system > Stomach > Rumen | place: Canada: Alberta | collected...
GCTTTTCGAGTTCACCGGAAGCCATGCGGCGTTCGAGATCTTTGAGCTTGCGGATCTGCTTGTTGACGGTTTCGACGTTAGTAAGCATACCACCAACCCAACGGACGGTTACGTATGGCATATCGACGGATTCAGCAACTTCCTTGACGGTGTCTTTGAGCTGCTTCTTGGTACCGACGAAAAGAACTTTTTTGCCCTTGGATGCGAGCTCAGTCATCTTTGGAAGAGCTTCATCGAGAGCTTCTACGGTCTTTTCAAGGTTAATAATGTGTGCGCCTTGGCGCTTGCTGTGAATGTATGGAGCCATCTTTGGGTGCCAGCGGCTGGTCTTATGACCAAAATGCGCACCTGCAGCAAGGAGCTCCTTGATATCTGCTTTAACAGGCATCTTCTACCTTCTCCTTCGTTCCACTCCACGCGGAACTGATTCATTAAATTTAATTACTCGCTAATTTTACCATAAATACCGCCAGATTACAACACCTTAATGGTTACTCTTGATTTTTTTGGCATTTTGTGCTATAATACTATCGAGTGTTAGTTTGCCAACCCATGGCAAGCCAATATTTTGCACTTTTGGAGGTGTTTATGGAGACTAATATCAGAAAGATTACGGTGCATTTTCCGCCCGCAAACGGGGGGGAGGCACACAGCGAAGAAGTCATCATAAGATCCGGCAACGGACATTTAATGACGAATCGACTAACGCATTATTTGAAATTAGAGAACGATACAAAGGATCTGCCAGAAGATGAGCGCATCAAGGTCGATGTCCCGAACGAGCTACTGCTTGGCCTGGCGAACACCTTCGTCGGCATGCGCAAGAGCATGAGACGAAAGGATTTCGCCCTGGACCGCATGCACGGCGAGAACGACAGTTGGAAGTCGTTTACGAACTGGATGTTCGGCACACTCAAGGACCTGACCGAAAGCTCAGAGGAGTTCCTGAATGCCGTTCTACAATCGCCGGAAGGCGGTGACAAGCTGCTTAGCCAGATCTCACTGGCCTCAGACAAGTTCCAGAGTGACCTCGATTCCGCAAAGGAGCTGATAGCGACGGTCACCGACGACGAGAACATGGAAAAATGTGGGGATTTTCCTGACGATTGGGGGTCCCATCTCGGACTATGATTATCTTTAAAACACCCACACAAACAGCCGCGGCAAACGCCGCGGCTTTTCCATGTCTTTATGAGTTTTTATCCTTGATAGGCGCCAAGCGTGACGTTAATTACTTGTTCTTTGCCATTGCGCAACACGGTCAGCTGAATCGTATCGCCCGCTTTGTATTCGCCAACTAAGGTCGAGATGGAACCGGCGCAGCCTACTTCAATCTTGCCAACCTTTGTAATAATATCGCCATTTTTGATGCCCGCTTTGTCGGCTGGACCACCTGCAGCGATGGCGCTTTGACGACCGTCTTCGGTGCTAATATATGCACCTTGATTTACTGGAAGATCATATGCCTTTGCGACGTCCGCAGTAATTGTGAGATAAGTGAGACCGAGATAGGCGCGCTCTGCCTTGTGGTTTTGAATAATACTATTTAACATGCCTTTGGTTGCGGAAATCGGAATTGCAAAACCAATACCATTTGCATCCGAAGATACGGCTGTATTGATACCGATGACCTCACCGGCAGCATTAACGAGTGGACCACCGGAGTTGCCCGGGTTAATTGCGGCATCGGTCTGAATCATGTCAGTTAGGTGCTCAATATTATTACCATTAGAATCGCCCGCATCAACACTGCGACCCGTACCGCCAACAATGCCCTGAGTAACAGAGTTTTGATAAGCGCCGAGCGCATTACCGATGGCTAGAACGGGCTGACCAACTGCGATAGTTTTGGAATCGCCAAGCGCGATGGTTGGCAAATTCTCTGCTTTATTGATTTTTAGATATGCAACGTCGTTTAATGGATCGGTTCCAACAATCGTAACGTCGTCATAAGTGTCGCCACTATCCGTGATGATTTTTACATCTCTTGCGCCATCGATGACGTGCTTATTAGTAAGCACATAACCATCTTCCGTCACAATCATGCCAGTACCGGCGGCCTGACTTTCCTGACTATACCCCCAGTAGCTAGTTGAATAAGTTGACGAAATAATCGAAACAACCGCTGGCGTGACTTTACTAACGATGCCCGCAATCGATGTTTCTTCGAACTCTACAGAATTGCCCGCGTAATAGCCATCAACACTTACAACGTCCGGCTGTTGACTGGCAATGAGTGTATTAACAAATGCAAGAGCGCCCAGTACGAGACCGGTACCGCCAAGCAAAATAGCGAACACCATACCAACAATTAAGCCACCATGGCCTTTTTCGCCAGTTTTTGGCTTTGGCTCCGGCTGCGTCTTTACGGGCGCCGTATAATTACGCCAATCCTCATGCTGTTCATTATTTGTACTCGTCGAATTCCTACTCTCCATTAATCCTCCTTTCCTAATAATCTAGATGTTGAAATTTGCTCCCGAGAAGAAGAATACCATTACAACCATAAGCAAAGCTGAAAAAATGATTGGTGCCGCAATGTCTTCGACGCGGATTTTGCCGTCGTGACGGACTGCGGATTTGTAGCCGCGCGCTAATACGAAGAACATTGTAGTGGCGGCAATTGGTAGCTGCGGCACAATAACAGTCGCGCCAAGGGCACCAATAGTATAGACGATTGACCAGTGATAGAAAATCCAATACAGCTCTGCAAGCATAATACCAAAGATAAAAGTTGTGAGAGTATAATCATGCTCTTCGCCCTGCATCAAAACGTGACGGCAGGCGCCGTAGCCAATCAAGAAACAAACTACAACGCCAAAGACGGAATTGAGTTCGGACGTGACAAGTGCGGTTGCGAAAGTACCAAAGAACACAGCGAAGAGCGCCTGGATTTCCGTTGCAATAGTTTCACTGCGAGGTTTGATACCGCCAAGCCAGATGATATAGATAATTGTCAAAATAATATGCCAAGCATTTAAGCCATCGGTGCCAGCCATGTATACCAACATAACAATGCTGATACCAACAACAAAATCAACGAGGTTGGACTTGATGTTTAAAATCCAATAGCGTGGGCGAACTGCCACAACGCGCCATTTTGAAAGCAGGACCAATAGTACGCCAAAAATCCAGTTACCACTGATAACTGTGAGCGCAGTACAAAGAATTGCCAGCGCGACATTTAGACAGGCGTGAACGACACTACTGAGTGCGTTGCGCCCCTTGCGTAGCATAATATAATCTGCCATAGCTCCTTTTATTTTACCACGGCGCCCAAGATCTCGCCACTTATGTTAAAATAAGGTAATGGAACAGAAACCAACTTTTGCTCAGAAATACCCTGCGTTGAAAGACATTATTAGCTTTTTGACATTCGTTGGCGCAGTGGCATTAGGAACTTTTATACTAAATAGTTTTATTTTTCGCAGTTATAGCGTGGTGGGCGGTAGCATGGAAAATACTTTGCAGTCCGGCGACCGTGTAATCGTAAACCGCATCCCAGTTTCCATTGCGCACTTTAAGGAAGAAGAGTATGTACCAAAACGCGGACAAATCGTCGTCTTCGCAAATGGCGGAAATACTTCCCTGACCAACTGCGATCCGATGATTGACGTAAAAGACCAATACATTATTAAACGCGTAATTGCTTTTCCTGGTGAGCGCGTAGTTGTAGCCGACGGAAAATTAACAGTTTACAACGAAGAACATCCAGAAGGTTTTGAGCCAGACCAAGAAACACGCAAGTCTGCCGATGATGGGCCAAAAGAAAATGTTTCTGGCAGCATTAATACGATTGTGCCAGAAGGCGAAATCTTTGTTTCTGGCGACAACCGCGAAGGTCAGAATTCCTACGATTCTCGAAATGGCCTTGGTACGGTCCCATATTGCCGCATTGTTGGTCCAGTCTCAACAAGACTTTATCCATTTACATCGATTCGATTCTTCTAAAAATATCCCCCTCTCGCGAGGGGTTATTTTTTTATTCTTCGATTGATGGTTTATCTAGGAGTTGAGGCTCGATGTTTGCTTCGCCTGTTGTTATTTTTACAACATCTTTATCGATTTGAGCGAGGGTTTTGTATGCAGTATTGTAATGGCTGACCGTAGTACCAAGTGAGCTACCAAGCTTGTTCATATAGGTATCGAAGTTGTTGATATGCGTGCCAAGCTTTGCGACGCGGGCTTGGATTTCGGCAGTATCTTTTTCGATTTCGAGACTGCGCAGACCCTGAAGAATTGTCTGGAGGTATGCCATAAAACTCGTCGGGCTAGTTACGATAACCTTTTTGTCGCGATAGGCATATTCGATAAGGTCGCGTTCGCTGGCGGTGGTGCCAACTTTGTTGATAAGTAGGTCGTAATAGAGGCTTTCGGACGGGATGAACATGAAGGCAAATTCCATGGTATTTTCGCCTGGACGAATATATTTCGAAGTTTCATCAATGCGGCCCTTTAGGTCATCGCGTACTTTTTTGGCGTAGAGCTCACGCGTGGCCTTGTCTTTCGCGGCGACCATGCGGTTGTAGTTTTCGAGCGAGAATTTAGAGTCGATTGGTAGAATTTTGCCTTTATCTAGATAGACGACTGCGTCGACGATTTCGCCATCCTTGAACTTATACTGAAGATCATACGAACCAACTGGCAAAACATTGCCGAGCACCGTGTCGAGATAGTATTCGCCAAAGACGCCGCGCTGTTTTGGATTCTGGAGTACGGCCTGGAGAGTCTTTAGCTCGTCGGCGACGGATTCGACATGTTTGTTGGTTTCCGTAATAGTAGCGAGACGCGCAGAGATTTCGGCGATGGCCTTTTTACTATCGCGCATCTGACGGCCAGATTCGGTAAGCTGATTGGAAATGGATTCCTGAACGCGCGAGTTATTGAGGTCGATTTTGCGATTGACCGCCTCGTTCATTTGGTCGATTTTGTCCTGCGTGCGTTTGTTTTCGCGATCGATTTTATCGTCGATGGAGCGCGTAAGATTGTTGCTCATGCGCATCATTAATACGACCATGACAAGCATCGAAATAATCACAGCGGCGATTAAAATAATTTCTAAGGTATTCATAAGCTTTATTATACAACACAAAAAAGACCCCCATATCGGGGGTCTTTTACTAGCTGAGATTATTTATCTACAACTTCGCCTTCGACGGAACCGTCATCATCCTTCTTGTCGTCGGACTTAGCACCGTCAGCCTTAGCATCGGCGGAAGCTTGCTGATACATCTTTGCGCCGATTGGCATGATTGCATCGTTGAGCTTCTTTGCGGCCTCTTCGAGCTTTTCCTTGTCGTCGGCATCTTTCTCGAGAGATTCCTTGGCGTCTTTGACTGCAGCCTTGATAGCTTCTTTGTCTTCGTCGGAAATCTTGTCTTTGTATTCATCTGGCATTCTTTCGGCCTGATAAATAGCGTTTTCGAGATGGTTCTTTGCCTCGACAGCTTCCTTTTTCTTCTTATCTTCTTCGGCGTGAGCTTCTGCGTCGCGCTGAGCTTTTTCGATATCTGCCTTGCTCATGTTGCCAGAGTTCTGAATTGTAATACTCTGCTCTTTGCCAGTACCCTTATCCTTTGCGGTAACATTCAAGATACCGTTAGCATCGAGGTTGAAGGTAACTTCGATTTGTGGAATACCACGTGGAGCTGGAGCGATACCATCGAGAATGAAGCTACCGAGAGATTTGTTGTCCTTTGCAAATTCGCGCTCGCCCTGGAGGACGTGAATTTCTACCTGTGGCTGGTTATCGCTTGCGGTACTGAATATTTCGGAGCGGCTGGTTGGAATAGTTGTGTTGCGGTCAATAAGTGGAGTGCGAACACCGCCCATAGTTTCGATACCGAGGGTAAGTGGAGTGACATCAAGAAGGAGAACGTCCTTTACATCGCCGGCAAGAACACCACCTTGGATTGCTGCACCAACGGCTACGACCTCGTCTGGGTTTACGCCCTGCATTGGGTCTTTGCCGAAGAGTTTCTTTACGCGTTCAACGACGGCTGGCATACGAGTCATACCACCGACCATAACTACATCGGCAATATCGGAAGTCTTGAGGCCTGCATCGTCGAGAGCTTTCTTGACTGGGCCATCGAGGCGATCGAGAAGTGGAGATACGAGCTCTTCAAGCTTTGCGCGGGTAAGGGTAAGCTCGAGGTGCTTAGGACCATCAGCGTCAGCAGTAATGTATGGAAGGTTGATTTCTACTTCCGTAGCGGAGCTAAGTTCCTTCTTTGCCTTCTCTGCTTCGTCCTTGATGCGCTGCATAGCAGCAGGATCTTTGCGAAGATCAATATGGTTGTCTTTTTCGAATTCTTCGAGGATGTAATCGACAATCTTGTTATCGAAGTCTTCACCACCAAGGTGAGTATCACCGTTGGTTGCTTTTACTTCAAAGACGCCATCACCGAGCTCGAGGACGGAAACATCGAATGTACCACCACCAAGGTCGAATACGACGATCTTTTGATCTTCATTCTTTTCTAGACCATAGGCCAAAGCGGCTGCGGTTGGTTCTGGAATAATACGGCGAACTTCGAGGCCGGCAATTTTACCAGCATCCTTAGTTGCCTGGCGCTGAGAGTCATCAAAGTAGGCAGGGACGGTAATAATAGCTTCGGTAACTTTCTCGCCAAGGTAAGCTTCGGCGTCTGCCTTGATCTTGGAAAGAACCATAGCGGAAACTTCTTCTGGGGTGTATTCTTTGCCACCCATCTCTACTGCTACGCCTTCACCCTTCTTTACGATCTTGTATGGCAAGATATCGCGGTCGTCCTGAACTTCCTTATCTTCATACTTACGACCAATAAGACGCTTGATGCCATAAATGGTGTTTTCTGGGTTAGTGACGCGCTGACGCTGTGCTACTTTACCGACTAGGCGGTCGCCCTTCTTCGTAATAGCTACGACCGACGGTGTCGTGCGGTCGCCCTCGCTGTTTGTAATTACTTCTGGTTTGCCAGCGACCATGTATGCGAACGCAGAGTTCGTTGTACCAAGGTCAATACCAATGATTTTACCCATTTATTTTTACTCTCCTTGATTAAATACGATTTTATGTTCTAGCACTCGCACCCTCCGAGTGCTAATCTAAATAAATTGTAGCGCACTAGCACTCGCCCGTCAAGTCTGCTAAACAGGGGTGGAAATAAGATTTTTGGACTTTTTTAGTCTTCTTCGAGATATTCCACAAAGTGCGGAATTGTGAGCAAATAACCGCCAATTCCGGAGCCAATTGTGGCCATCAAAAGATCGTACATCGTATCATCTACGCCAACCGAAACCAATTGCTGCATGCTCTGGCCAAGGAATTTATCGCAGGCGAACTCAAAGAATTCCCACGCGACGGCGATTGAGATAGAGCAGAACATAATAAAGAAGGCTTTGAAGATGTTTGAGGTTTTGTTTGCTTTGAAGTAGACCATCATATAATGCCCGACCAAGGCAGAAAGAACACCAGAACAGAGGTGGACGACTTTATCAAAATATGGAACGGTCTTATAGAGATCCATGCAGATGCCCATATCGAGTGCAACGAAAACGAAAATATAATAGATTAACTCGATGCGGAAGGAAAACTTACATTTAAAAATTTTGCAGATTACTTCTGGACCAAATGGCAAAAGTAGTCCGGCAATCAAGCCGCCATACTTAGAATAATCTGGATCGAGAATACATTTGACACCGACGGCGCCCGCAAAAAGAAGTAGTGCCGCTTTGATTATAAGTAGAATAGCTCTGCGTGTGTTTTTCATTTAAGGTTATTTTAACATTATTGGTCATGCTAAGATATAGATAGTAATGTTTAGTTCAATCGTTTTGCAAATTATTGCGATGGTCTGCATGCTTATTGACCACGTTGGCGCTTATCTTTGCGGTGATTTTTGGCCAATGCGCCTGATTGGACGCCTTGCGATGCCGATATTCGTTTTTGGATTAGCGCAAGGTTTCATCCATAGCTCTTCCCGTCTGAAATATTTTGCCAGGATCGCCATAACTGCCGTCGTGACGCAGGTAGTATTATATTTTCTCGATAGACATGCGGGCTTTGTGCCGGGATATAATATTCTGTTCAATTTCATGGTGACTTTTTTGGTTCTGCTCTGCGCAGAGAAAGGTAAACTACTCATTTTCTTGATTCCTGTGCTTTGCGGATTATCCGAAGCAGCCCACCTCGACTATGGCTGGGTGGTTCCGGCGATGGCGTTGGGTTTTTATTTGACCCTAAGATTCCTAAAAGATCACAAGATTGCCTTCTGCAGCGGTCTTGCGGCGACGCTGATTCTTACAAATGTTTTGATGTTCATGCTCCATGGCTGGCCAATTCAGCTATTCGCGATTGCGGCCATCGTACCACTTGCGCTATATGACGGCAAGAAAGGCAAGCGCCTACCAAAATATGCCGGATATATTTTCTATCCGGCACATCTTGCTGTAATTCTTGTGATTAGATTACTTTTTTACTAGAATTGCGAGGCTCGCGGCAAGGCGAAATTCGTATTCATCCTTGTGCGCATCAACGAATTCATTAACGGCTTTTGCGCTACCAGGAAGCGCCGCGTTGCGATAATCGTGAACCACAATGATGCCGCCCTGACTGAGGCGCGGAACAGTCTTCTCAAAACTAGTTTTGATGGATTCATAAAAATCGCCATCAAAAAGCGCGAAAGAAATTTGGGACGGCAAATCGTCATCGGTTAGCTCGTTAAACCAGCCTTTTACGATTACTGGGTCCGGAAGGCTGAGTTTCTTGAACTTGTGCGCGACAGTGTCTGGAGAAACCTTGAGTTCGCCCGCCTGGAAGCGCCAACCCTGCGGAGAGTTATCTGCCGCAGTCTTCTCTGGGAGCCCCTCAAATGAATCGTATAGATATAGCCATTTGTCCGGCGCCTCTTTGAGCTCGGCGGCAAGCACAACTGATGTATCGCCCGCATAGCAACCGAATTCTACGACGTCGCCAGGGACATCAAGAGTCTTAGCGAGCTCGGACACAATAATCTCCGCCTCGCGGCTAGGTATCTGCAAATCTTTCATCTAATTAATAAAGCCAATTTCCTTCATGAGGCTGCCGAATTTTTCGTGGAATTCAGGGATAGTACCGGAGTTGTCGATATAGTAATCTGCGATAGCAATTGGGCCACCTTTTTCGAGGTTTTCAATTTCGCTACGATCGCGCTCGGCAACTTCTTGTGCCGTAAATGGACGCTCTGGACGAGTTGCAACGCGTTTGCGACGAAGAGCTTTTGGCACTACGATTGCGACAACAGTCATTTCGGTTGGGAATTCTTGGCGCAAAATCTTGTATTCTGTCCAGCTATAGAGGCCATCGAGCACGATACGCTTCTGTCCGGCTTCGATAAGTTTCTTCGTACTCTCGATAACGCGTTTGACGACAAAGTCTTTGCCCTCTTTTTCGCGAAGACCTTCGCGGAATTTCTTTTCGTTTTCTGGCGTGATTTCTTCGCCAGCTTCTTTAATTGCATTCAAAATGACGCCGCCGAAGTAAACCTTCGGGATGCCACGTTCGGTAAGATATTCGATTGCTGTTGACTTGCCGCTACCGCACATACCAACAATAGCGACGATTTTTACGTCCTTATTTTCCATTAAAGATAATTATATCAGAAACTAGATTGCACCCAAAACGCGAGCCCAAAGCTCATCTAATAGCGATTTATTCATGTTGCTTACTGCTGCAAGGCCAGAAATGCCAGACTGCATGAATTCGCGAGCGAGAATGACGATTGTGCTCTTATCGATTGCGTCGATCATCTTTGGCGCCTCGGTAAGCGGTTCGTAAGTGCCGGTGGTAATATAATCGCGCATATAATAAGTGCTGATCTGGTCGGCAGTTTGCGCGAGCATCTGATGGCGACCGAGCGCATAAGTCTTTGCTGCATTGATGTCGGCTTCGCTGATATCGCCGTTGATAACTTTGGATAGTTCTACTGTAATGAGGTCGAAGAGCTCGGCGGCGTTTTCGGAGTTTACCTCGCCGTCGAAGTCCCAAGTACTGCTCCACTTGTCACTGTCTGTATTGGAACCCATACCATAAACAATACCGCGCTTGCGCGCTGCGCCAAAGATTTTGCTACTCATGGTGCCGTTCAAAATATGGTTAAGACAGCTCATGGCATATTGCTCTTTTGGACTGAGGGCACGCGGGATAATAAATGAGAAACCGAAGCTCATATTGGCAGCGTCTTTGCGGCGGATTAAAACTGGACTGGTGCCAGCAAAAGCACTCATTGGAATTTCGAACTT
>Ga0256404_1013593_pt1 | contig 10262 bp, 2 predicted proteins | sample RumenRJG_01DNA_FD_185990 | JGI IMG/M metagenome (GOLD analysis project Ga0256404, IMG submission 185990) | Bovine rumen microbial communities from Lethbridge, Alberta, Canada - RJG_01 | ecosystem: Host-associated > Mammals > Digestive system > Stomach > Rumen | place: Canada: Alberta | collected...
CAAGAAGGAAAGTTCAAAACAGAATGAGCGTTTTGAAACGGACCGGTAAGAAGAACGTCCTTGCACTGGCACTGGCCATCGCAATGGTTTCTTCAACCGTAGCCGGCGAGCCGCTTTCCATCCATGCCTATGCAGATGAAACAAATGCAATCAATTCTTCCAATCAGGGGGATGAAGAGGAGCCTGATCACGCTGAAACAGAAACGACAGAAAAGGAAGAGAAGGCAGAAGCACCTGTAGAGAAGGACGAAGAAAAATCCTTAGAGGAGAAGGCTGCGATTGAGATCGTCAGTGACGCGGAGAGCAACGTTTCTTCTGATGCAAAGGCTTCTGTTGTAAAGCTTAACACCTCTGATTCCGATACGGAAACAGAAACTAAAAATGAAAAATCCTCTGACTCTGCTACATCTGATACTAAAGAGGAAACAACCGCTGAACATACAACGTCTTCAGTACAGGAAAGTACGACAGAAAAGGCTCCTGAAACCAAGGCAGATACAACGACAAATGATACTGCTTCTGAGACGAATGCAGCGGAAGGGCTTGTACAGGAGACATCTCCGGTAGAGACGACAGCGGTAGAGGAAACCACAGCCGTCGAGACGATTGCCCCGGAAACGACAGAAGCGCTGAATGTTGAGGCGCTCAAGAAGGCTGAGTCTGCAAGAATCCGTAAGGGTATCCTTGCAGCGGATAAAGCGGCTCGGAAGGCAAAGCTTGACAAGTATGGTACATGGAAGGCTTCCTTCTTTGATTTCCTTAAGCACCTTTTCTTTGCAGAGGTCTTCGATGAAACGGACAGCGAGGAAGAAGAGGCTGCCGATCAGGCCGTCGTCGATATGGAGGTATCCTCTGATGATATCGATGATGTAAGCATTGACCTAGGAAAAGATTATACGACGGATACCGTCCGTGATGATATGGATGATGTCGTAAGCGGTAAAAACTGCTTCTCAAGCATCATTATGGCGCGTTCGATAGAGGATGGCTTCAAGGCGCAGAGCGAGTTCCATGACGGTGACGAGGTGCGCATCAGCATGGCCATCAGTATCCCGCGTGAGACAATCGATGCTTCGAATCCTGTACTTCACTATCAACTTCCGGAGTCTGTTATCATTTCAGACGAGCAGACCGGCTATGTAAAGCAGGACGGTACACTCATCGGTAAGTATATTATCACAGAGGGTGGGGAGATTGTTCTCAAGCTCTCTGATACTGTGGACTTCGAAAGAAAGCTTCGCGGTATCCTTGTTTTTGATGCAGCACTTTCGATGAATGAGGATGAGTCCCTTGACAAGGTCGATTTCGGCTCATTCGTATTTATCATACACGCAGGTTCTTCGGATGATACGGCGGATTCTGACGCGAACGCTACGGATGCAGAAGATATTCAGCCGACAGATACCGTCGAGGAGGAAGAGAATGTCGCAACCGCTTCTGAAATTGCAGAGGATGGCGAACTCAATACCCGTGCCGGCGTTCTCAAGGTAAAGACCTATGCCGTGACCGCAACTGCAAACTATCCGGAAGGCACCTTTCCGATCGGCACGAAGATGCAGGTCGTACGTGTCAAGAAACCGTCAGAGCTTAAGACACTGAAGACAAAGGTGGATGCTGCCCTCGAAAGCGAAAACAATGGCAAGATTGCAAAGTCCATCTATGCCTATGATATCAGCTTCCTTTACGAGGGAGAAAAGATCGAGCCCGAGAACTCGGTCGATATTTCACTGTCCTTTAATAAGTCAACTGCCAAGCCGAAGGCTTCGAAGGGCGATGACCCGGAAAAGGCAGAGTGGAAGCTCTACCATGCCACAACAGATGAAAACGCCGCGCAGGATATCAATGCCTCCATCGCCGCTGAGACGGAAGAGGATGAAGACGCAGATACGAAGAAGGCCTCCGATGTACCGGAAACCTCCGATGAAAAGAGCACAAGCGACCTCGTAACAGAGGACAGCGCTCTCGATGATATCACGAAGAATACCGAGCTTGATACAACGGATGATAAGTCTACAGTACATCAGGTAGACTTCTCTTCGGATGCATTCTCGGTGTATGTACTGGCGTATACGGTGGATTTCCATTATGGCGATTATACATGGTCTATGGAAGGGGAGCAGTCTGTACTTCTTTCAGAGCTTTTTGATATTCTTGAAATTGAGAAGGATGTAGCCGATATTTCTAGCGTGACATTCTCAAATCCTGAGCTTGTCAGTGTAGAAGAAGTTGCAGATGAAGAAGGAATAAATGACTGGAAGCTTACTTCACTTAAACCTTTTACAAGTGAAGAGGAATTAACGGTTGTTTTTAAAGATGGTGAAGAGATAACTATTCTTGTTACTGATGCACAGACGGTAGCGTCTAGTAATCTTAAAGACTATAGCTTCCATATAAGAACCTCCTCAAATCAGACAAAGGGCGGCGAAAAGGTATCCTTTAATATCTTTTATACAATTCCGGAAGGTGCAACGATTCCGAACAAGACGTTGTATTATCAGCTTGATTCGCATTTTAAGATTTATAAGACGGAAAAGGGAAAAATCAAGCAGGTCAAGAATATTGATGGTACGGATAAGCAGGTTGATGTAGGCGATTATACCATCGATACTGATGGTAAGATCACGCTCATATTCGATGATAATTTTGATACCACAAAGGCTTTCGATGGTTATGTATTCTTCGAAGCAGAAGCAGAAAATAACAGCACAAAGGACGATGTGACCGTTAAGTTTGAAGATGGTACGGAGATTGTCATTAAACCGAAGACATATATCGCTGATGAAGATCTTACACTCAGTAAAACTGCGTCTTATGATGAAACATCAGGAATCATCACATATACGATCACAGTATCCTCTGAAAAAGGTACGAAGAGTGATGTAACAATTTATGATAACTGGCAGGGAAATGGAATCGGAATTACGAAGGATGATTTCACTGATTTTTCGGCTACAAAAAATGGGGAAAAGGTAAATGTCTCTGTGACTGATGGCAATGGATGGGACAATGGCGGCCAGAAACAGATTAAATTAGGAGAGTTTGCAAAGGGCGACACTTATGTTTTGACGTATAAGGTAAAAACGAAGAATAAGTCTGTTAATTCCTGGGATGGTTCTTCGTCCGTTTCGAATAGTGCATATGCATCTGACGGTACGATTTCTTCAAATACAGATGGTACGAATACGCCGATTTCGTCAGCTGTTATTTCGAAATATGCTGAAGGTGATGTAGAAGATAGCAATGGTACGAAATATATTACCTGGAAGATTGTTATCAATAAGTCTGATCAGGATATGACACTGAAGGATGAAATCAGTGCCATCAATAAGGATACAGGTTCTACGGAAAGTGTATCTCTTCCAAATAGTTTTGAGCTTACAAGGCCTGATGGGTCAAAAGAGACAATCAATTCAAGTGTGAATGGGTATAACCTTAGCGGCAGTGCTGGACAGTATACAATCACCTATAAAACAGTGGTTCCTGCTGCCGGGAAGGGTGAGACAATCTCAACTACAAATAAAGTTACCACAACAAAAGATGGCAAAGAATATTCCGGAACCGGATCAAAGGATTATCTGTATCCTGATACCGGCTATTCAGCTACAAAGAAATTTGTAAGTGAATCGTCAGGTGATAATGATCAGGAAGGAATCATTAAGTGGGAATCGACAATTTCATTTCCATCGAAGGATGTAAACATTGGAAGTCTGATCTTTACGGATAAGTTAAATACCTTTGACGGTTCCAATAACAAGATTAACGGAAAGCACTGGACGAACAGCGATATTCTTGGACTTCAGGTTAGTTACAATCAGGATTCCAAGAAGGTTATTGTGCCTGCTTCAGCCTATGATATTTATTGCCTTGACCAGATTACACCTCTTGGTACTGAGAATCAGACTGGCTTTATCGTCAAGTTCCTCCAGGACTATATTGATTCGATTGTTGGGAAAACAAATAGTCTGACACTTGACTATTATAGTAAAGCGGATTTCAGTGGTTATGTCGGGGTTGATATTCGTTACTATAATGAAGCTGGCATCCCAGGACATTCTGCGAATGCCGAATATAAGCATTCTACAGATGGCAAGCTGGATAAACAGGTGAAGAACTCATCTGGTTCTTATAGCAGTGATTCTGTAAGCGTTGACTATTCTACTGGTAAAATTGATTATCGTGTTTTGATTCATGGGTATACAGCCGGGGAATCAATTTCGTTAACAGATACTTTGCCTGCTGGGTTAAAACTTGACGAAAGTAGTTTACGAATCACTTATTTTAATTATTGGGGCAATCATACCGGTCAAGATATGAATGATAACTGGGCTGGTAAAACTTCCCAGACGCTTTCAGACACTGTTATAAATACGCTTAATTTAACGAATAACTCATTTACATTAACAATTGATAGTTCATTGACGAACGGACCAAAGGCAGCAATAGCAATCTATTATTCTGCGAAAATTGATGATTCTTATTGGAATAATAAAAACCATACAGTGAAGGTTTATAGCAACCATGTCACATGGGGAAATCTTACCGATCAGACAGATACAACGGTTAAGCATATCGAGAAGGTTGTAGATAAAAGCTCTGAACCTGTGATGGAAGATTATGTAGATAAAGATGGTATTACAAAGCAGTATACAAAAGCTGTGGATTATGCTGTTGTCTTAAATCCACAGGGCAGAGATCTTTTGACAGGTAAAGATCAGTTAACTTTTAAAGATGTTTTAACCATTTCCAATAATTCAGATTCTTCGATAGATGCTTCTTTGGATATCAATAGCTTGAAGCTGTATGAATACGATAAGGATGCAGAGGATCATGTTGCAAGAGACAGTACAGGGAAAAAGATTGAAATTAATAAGAATCGTTATACTTATACTGTAGATCCGTCCAATCATAAATTTTCTCTGACGGTACCAGATGAGCTGGCTATGGTTCTCGAGTACACTTATAACGTTATTTATGTCAATGCTGTGAGTGATACGAATAATACTCCTGTATTTAATAATACAGCTACGTTAAAAGGAGATGCTAAGGACAGCTCTGGAATTTCAACAGACGTTATCAAACAGTCTTCAGGTGCAGGGGTCATTCAAAGAGAACTGAAGGTATATAAGGTCGACGAGGATGACTATAACATTAAGCTGGATAACGTAAAGTTTGCACTGAGCTGTTATTCAGATGCTTCATTTGGTGAGTCGATTACTGATTTTACTTCAGGTGAGAATGACGCCGAACAAGGAAGCTTTACGGCTAATTTTACAGATAAAAAACTGGAGGTAAATAAACTTTACAAACTAACAGAGATTGAAAACAGTAATAGCGGATACGAAGGAAATTTTGGTGTCAGCAAGTACTTTATCTTCGTTGCAGAAAATACAAATGATGATAATGCATGGCAGGCTGCCGTTGGCGCTTGGAATGGAACTATAAAAGATAATGGAAAAACGATAACAAAAGATGATTGCTCGTTTATTCATGGTTCAGGTACTCTTTATATACCAAATAAGAAACGCACGTTAACTGTAAAGAAGGTATGGCTGGATCAGGATAATAGTGATTTGAATCCGGAAAATCAGAAGATTACACTTCACCTTCATAGAATTACGGGACAAATGAGTAGTTGTCATGTTGTAGTAAACCTCATAGGATGTGATAAAACTCTTACTTATGGCGTTGATGTTGCACCGGGAAGTAAACTGACCGGATTGTTTTTAAATAAGTCTGGTAATCCATTAAAATTTGGAGAAGTTAAAAATCCACCTGTATGGAATGCAGAACTAAGTAATTCCATTACACGAATTTCATTTGGAACAATTGATAATGATTCAGATTTTAATGTTTATGCTGGAGACGAATCTAACAATATAGGGCTATATGAAAATATTGGTTTAATTCAGTTTGAGGATTACACAGAGCCTTCCGAATTTAATACAGATTCAGATGTTATCATTGAAAATGTTACGCTTAATGGCAGTAATGATGACTGGTCTTACACATGGAGTGATCTAAAGAACAAAATCAATGGTGAAGATGTTTACTACTATGTGACAGAGGATAATGTACCAGGATTTATTACTTCTTACGAAAACAATTCCGGAGTACAGACTGGTACGATTATCGTAACAAACAGGAAGATTCCTACAACAGATTTTGTTTTCACTAAGGATTGGATCGATAACAATGGCGAGTCAACGGATGCATGGCCGGATAAGGTTAATAAGATTGAAGTAACGCTGTTCAGAAAGAAGAACAATAGTAAGGACGAATGCTTCGCGATTAAATTCCTTCTAAATCAAGATGGAGCTGAAATCGAATCCGAAGATTATCCTTATGGATTAACCATCGAGAAGATGGAGGATGCTGCATTTCCATTCAGTTATCGCATTAAAGGCCTAGATGAAGGTTATGACTATTTTATTACCGAGTCAAAGGTAGAGGGATATAATGAGCCGAAATATCTAGATGATGCAGGAAATGCTGTTCTCTTTACTGAGGAAGCACCGAATGGAGGCATTATCAGAAATGTACCAGTGGGTTCTTATGTGATGCCGGAAACCGGAGCAAGAGGTACTACCTGGATTTATTTTCTCGGAAGTATCATCATGCTTTTTGCAGCAGAATTCTATTTAATGAAACACGGGGAGGTGAGTCGAAAGTGAGATTCGATCATAGTACCCTTTGGGAGCGCGGTTCACCACCTTGTGGATTAGCGCTTTAGCACTACAAAATATTGTATTTATAAAATACAAGAAAAAACTTATAAATAGTCTTAAAAATAAAAATTGATTCTTGAAGTTGATTTTATTTTTAGTATTATGAGTAAGGATTAAAAATGTAGACAGCATGGAAAGACATGCAGGGGATTTGTTTAGTATTATTTCTATTTTTATAAAAGGAGAGTAGGTAATGAAGAAGAACTTCAACAAAATTGCAAGCCTTGTACTTGCTGCAGCAATGGTTGGCGCTATGCCAGTAGCCGCTTTCGCGGACACAAATACCACTGCGACAACAGAGCTCCGTGCAAAGGCTACGATTTCAACAACGAGCGATAGAACTTTCGAGGTTTATCAGATCTTCACTGGTGACCTTTCTAATGGAAAACTTTCCAACCTCAAGTGGGGCGCAAATGGTACAGGCGAGGAAGGCGATGTAGTAGATGAGGCTACAATCAATGCTTTAACAGCACTTGATGGAAAAACAGATGCTGAAAAGCTTGCCGTCATTGAGTCATTTGCGAAGATGGAAAATCCTGTAGGCACTGTGACAAAGGATGCTTCATGGACAGGACGCACTGGTTATTATATTTTTAAGGATGTAACCACAAATCTTAAGGATGGTGAGGCTTATTCTCTAAATGTTACAGAAGTAAACGGTAATACGACTATTACGCCGAAGACAGGTACGACAACTTCTGAAAAGAAGGTAAGGGATATCAATGATTCAACTGATACTACAGTTGGCGGTCTTATGGATAGCTCTGACTGGGATATCGGTGATGAAGTTCCTTTCCAGTTAAAGGCTACGATCGCTTCAGATTATGCAAACTACACAAAGGGCTATAAGCTGACCTTCCACGATCACGAGAGTGCTGGACTCACATTTAATGCGAAAAGCGTGGTAGTAAAGGTTGATGGTAATGATGTAGACACAACTGCATATTCTGTTGCAACAGGTTCAGAGAAAGATAATCCTTGCACTTTTGAAGTGCACTTTGAAAATCTTAAAGATATTAAAGATGTACATGCTGGTTCTGTGATCACGGTTGACTATACAGCTACTTTGAATGAGAACGCAAAGATTGGCGCTGAAGGAAACCCGAACGAATCACATATTACATTCACAAACAACCCGAACGATAATCAGGCTGGCGAAAATGGTAAGACACCGGATGATAAAGTTATTGTTTTTACTTATAAGGTAGAAGCTAATAAGTATATGAATGAAGTGAAGAAAGGTAATGAACTTATGGGAGCTAAGTTCACACTTTACAAGCTTGTTACTGATACTTCTAAGAAAGGCGCGAAGAAAGGTGCCGATATTAAGGCTGAGCTTAAATCAAAGGATGAGACAAAGAGCGTAAATACGGATGCATTTGTAGATGCTTCTTATTATGTAAGCCTTGGCGAGGTTGATGGTACAACATCAAGCCAGTTCACATGGAAGGGCATCGATGATGGTACATATATACTCGTCGAGACGAAGACACCGGATGGCTACAACTCAAAGGAAGCCATGAGCTTTGAAGTGACTGCTACACATACTGATGGTGAAGAGCCGGCTCTTGAAACATTAAATGGTTATAAAATTACTGGAGACATTGTACTGACAGCTACTAAAGATGATGGAAAGCTTTCTACAGATGTCATTAACAAGCAGGGTTCTACACTTCCTACAACTGGTGGTATGGGTACAACAATCCTCTATGTTGCTGGTGCAATCCTTGTGATCGCTGGCGCTGCTGTTCTTGTCATCAAGAAGAGACATGAGGCTTAATGAGATTTATTATCGGTCTATTGAGATTGATAAATGAATCTGAAAGATATGGGATAGTCGAAAGGCTATCCCATATTTTGAAAATCAATGCTTTAGCGAATTAACGCACGAATGCAATGAGATTTTATGATGTGTGCTTGATGTAGGCATTGGAACAATGGGGTGATTCGATTTTGGAATCAAAAGCCAGGCATGTTGATTCCAAAATCGAATCAGTGATTTATTGGAAATAGCATGAAATTGCGTGGGTGAAAGCATTGGAAATAGAAAATGCGATTTTTGAGGGGAGATATTTGGGCCGATAACTTGTCCAATTTTTGACTATAGTCCTTTTTTAGACAATATGAGAAATGTTGATTCTCTGCTAATATGGTTGCGGAACTTAATTTATACGAAAGGAACCATGATGGCAGAGAAGGATACTGCAGAGAAGATTTTGGAAGCGCACAATGATGTCTTTTCGGATATCATGAATGTTTACTTGTATGAAGGGAAGCGCCTGATTAAGGAAGATGAACTGGAAGCCGCTGGCGTGACATCCGGATATGTTTTTGAAGATGCTTTACGTGCACAGGAACGTGACGTGTGTAAGCATTGGAAGAAGGAGAATGTGCAGCTGGCGTTGCTTGGGATTGAAAATCAGTCGGATATTGATCGGGACATGCCGCTTCGGATCATCGGGTATGATGGGGCGGCGTATCGAGGGCAGCTGAAGGTTGATAAGAATCAGGATGGAAGTTTTCATCGGAATCATCGGTCTCGATATCCGGTTGTGAGCGTGGTGATTTATTATGGACAGAATCGGTGGAATAGGCCTCTCAAGTTAAAGGATGTGCTGCAGGTTCCGGAGGGGCTTGAAAATTTCGTTAGTGATTATAAAATGAATGTGATGGATCTACGCAGATTGAGCCGGGAGACTGTTGATCGGTTTCAAAGTGATTTCTGGTTTGTGGCTGATTATTTCTGGCAGGTTGAACATACGAGGGATTATAAACCTTCTTTGAATGTCATTTCGCATATAGAGGAGGTTTTGAACTTATTCAGATATGCGCTGAGAGATGATCGTTTCAGAATAGAGAATATTGTAGATGAAGGTGAGGAGGTACCTAGGAATATGTGTGAAGTTTTAGATAAGGTGGAAAATCGGGGAATAGAGAAGGGTAAAATTGAAGGCAACGCTCAGACACTGGTCCGTCTGGTGGAAAATTGTGCTAGATTTTCATCCTGTACTGTTGAAGCGGCATGTAAAATGCTAGGTTGTTCGGTTCAGGAATATAATGATGCTAAAAATATGATTGAAAATATATCTGGCTGAGCGTTTTGGTTAACATTATATTGAAATAGATAGCTTGTTGAATCTATCTGAAGCATATGGGGATAGTCGAGATGCTATCCTTTGCTTTTAAGGCAGTGGCTTTAACGAATTAACGCATGAATAAAATGAAATTCAATTGCATGTGCTTGATGTAAGCATTGGAACAATGTGGTGATTCGATTTTGGAATCATAAACTGGCAAAATTGATTCTGTTTTCGAATCGATATTTTATAGAATATATCGTAAAAATGCGGGAGTGGAAGCATTGGTAATAGAAAATGCGATTTTTGAGGGGAGATATTTGGGCCGATAACTTGTCCGATTTTTGACTATAGTCCTTTTTTCGACAATATGAAATTTCGTTGAATACTGCTAGAATCATTTCCAATATATAACAAGCGAGGAAATGATATGGCATTTGATAATGAAGACACTGTAGTT
>Ga0256404_1013594_pt1 | contig 10262 bp, 8 predicted proteins | sample RumenRJG_01DNA_FD_185990 | JGI IMG/M metagenome (GOLD analysis project Ga0256404, IMG submission 185990) | Bovine rumen microbial communities from Lethbridge, Alberta, Canada - RJG_01 | ecosystem: Host-associated > Mammals > Digestive system > Stomach > Rumen | place: Canada: Alberta | collected...
GTATGGGAAAAACGGGGGTTTCACGTGCGTGTGCTGTACCAGGGTTCTATCATGCCGGACATATAAAGAGGCAGCCAGCTTTTGAGGGCACCTGTCATCTCCGAGAGATTACGGTCCACGTTGTGGATGATCCGGATCCTTGTCCCGTTTTTAACACAGGCGCTCATGAGGGATGCCCAGCGCATGAGAAAGTCCCTGTCACCGGTCAGCCATTCCTGATCCTCATCGGAATACAGCAGCAAAAGTTCGGCCTTATCTCTCCAGGCTTCATAGAGAAAGCGGAGGACCGCATTCCGTATTCCCTCCCGCCCATAATACTCAGTCTGCTTTGAATCTATGATCTCCGGGATCACCGTTTTCTCCGGAGACGGAAGACGGAGATTCGTCTCAGCTGAAAAAGAATCGAAGATCCCTAAAAGATCTTCCGCGATTCCTGCCTCCCGATCCTGGATGAGTCCGTCATCAAACAGCCACTGATAGAGAACTTCTTCGTCGATCATGCCGACAGGAATATCCACGAGCTTCGCGAGACTGCCCAGTTTTTCGTTGATCTCCGCTCTATCATACAGGAAAGAGGATATCTTCTGTGTCACATCGCTGCCGGGCACGGGAGTACGGACCCCTGTACGGAAACGGCTGATCATCGAGGTGTCCATGTGGATCGCGTGACTCAGGCGGGCATTGGAAAGATCTGTCAGCTTCATTACTTCGTCGAGGCGCTGCCCGAAGAAACGATAAACAGATTTCGTCTTTCGCACTTTCTGAGGATGTGACTGAGAAGAAATCGTTTTTCTCCCCTTCTCCACCTCTCCTTCATAGAGCCATTCCCTGAGCTTATCTGTGATCTCATCTGCAGAGCCTTCCGGATTCGCACCGATATACCCGCAAAGTTTTCCCAGTTCATTCCGGTTGTCAGCATAAAGATACAGCCCGGTGACCAGTTTCCGGATCGTCGGACTGGTCTTCACAGGCGTTCGTTCGGAACTCCTCAGACGGCTGATATTGGTCCGGTCAAACCCGGCAAGCTTTGCCACCTGACCGTTTCTGGCACCTAAATGTTGGAACAGGTCATTGATCCTGGAAGTAAACATGAGCAGCACCTCCTCCAGTCAAGAATACCATATATGTGTGACAAATTTAATGTGCATTGCGAATTAGTTTGTCACGCTTTCGGGGAGGGTAAAGCACACTATAATTATTGTAACTAGTCAGCACCCAGGCAAAATGCAGAAAACATGGCCGGGGAACTTGTTCACTGGACGTGTTTTTTGTATTTTGCCTGGGCGGCCAAGGCGCGTAGCGCCTCTGACCGCCCACAGTCTCAGAATGCGAAGCATTCTGAGACCTGGGTGCTGAATAGTTACTAATTATCATAGAAAACTGAATTTGCTATGGAGAAATGATGTCCATGAAACGGAGAATAATCTGATGAAAAAATGGCTTCTTACCACGGCCTTGGCAATAATAGATATTGCACTGCTGGTGTTGATCGTCGTATCGGCGAAATCAACGGGAAATGGTTCGATGGAAATGCCTGCAGCAACAGCGGAAGCCAGTATAGCTGAAGTGACGAGTCCGACTGATACAAAGACAGTCACTTCGCCTGCTGAGACTACGGTAACACAGACGCAGGATGAGAATACTGAAAGCATACCGGAGGTGACCACTTTCCCCGGGACTTCAGTGCCGGAAACATCGTCCACGGTGCCCTGGTGGGCTGTGGTGCCGGAAACATCACCCGCGGCAACGGAAGAAAGCGAGACCTTCAGGGACATTTCCGCTTACAATACGAAAGAGCTGCCGCACATAAATGACTTCAAATGGGTCACGCCGGAGATACTTAACGGTGTCTGTCCGGACGAAGCAGAGATCCTTTACTTCGAAGAGACTCTGGGCGGATGGAAATGTTACATCATAGAGAATGAGACAGAGGTGGAGCGCCTTGCCAACATGGAACTGACCGGCGGAACCATGGAAGAAATGCAGCTTCGTTTTGACTGGTATTACATCAGGAGCGGCGGCAAGGACGGCGAGGTATATGAAGACAATTCGCCGGATTCGGTTTTTGAAGGATATGTCAATGATGACGGAGAGATCGAAGCGGAAGGTCCCGGCAGGATTCGTGTGACGGACATTTACGTGATCGGCGATCATATGTATGCTTTTGGGACTATCAGCTGGCCGGATGGAATCAGTGGTTCTTTACTGCTGGTCAGGCCGTAATGGGGTGTGGATATGGCAAATTTCTGTAAACACTGCGGTGCGAAACTGGATCCCGACGCAAAATTCTGCCCGAACTGTGGGCAGCCGGCTGCAGCAACTGCCACGGACAGACAGAGGAATAGCAGAAAAAGAAGCATCTCTCTCCTCAACCTGTTCCTGGCAGGTGTCCTGCTGGTCGAATCCTTGTTGGTATGCTTCTGGCATCCGGGTTTTTTAAAGCAGAAGGAAACGCCTGTGCTTATCGACCAGGAGGATAGTGTTGTGCCTGAACTGAAAGAGGATGATCTGGCTGCCGTTAAAATGAGCGCAGAACCAACAGGCATGTCGTCAATTCGGTTCGATCCGGCTGCGGTGCAGCCGGAGACAGTGACAGTCAGCGGGGAAAACAGCTCGGCTCACTTTGACAGCGGCGTGTCTCTCAACTTCGGGGACTTTTGTTTATATGACGAGACCCATCAGGTGGAAGTGCGCTCCCTGGGCACACAGTCGGATGAGGAATTTGACGCTGTGGGCTTTGACCTGCTTCTGGACGGGCAGCCGGCCAAATTCGACGGTCTGGTGCAGGTCACGCTGCCCTGTGATCCCGCGTGGGGCGACGATGTGTTCGTCCAGTATTGGGATGAGCAGACGGGCGATTGGGAGATCCTCTATGCCGAGTCCGATGGTAAGGGTTCGGTGACCTTTCGGACAGATCACTTCTGCACCTTTGCCGAATTCAAACAGAAGGTTGAGAATGGAAAGGGCGATCCCTCCCGCCCCATCTTTAGGGAGAGACAGGGAGTCAACCCGACGGAACTGTGGGTGGATTTATATGTGGCCGGTCTGGCAGCTCGGGTGCGGGAGGGCAAACTCAGCTCACAGGCCCGCATTGCCGGTCTTGCCGGCGGCACCGATTATGTGGCACTGGGGATTGATGCTCTGGGAGGTGCTAATTCGGGCCTGGAGTTCGCCAAGGACCTCAAGCTGCTGCCGGAGTGCTCCGAAAAGATACTGGGTCCGCTGGGACAGGCCGTCACCCTCAGCAAGTTCCTGTATCAGGGCCACAACAAAGGATGGAGCAAAGCCTGGAAGGACAACCGTGCCGATCTGGCCATGCTGGCGGTGGGCTCAGCCAGTACATTGCCGCCGCCGGTGGGGCCCACGTGCATGGTAATCAGTGCCGGTTATACGATCTACAGCTCTGCCGAGTCTGCGGTCTCCTTCATCAGCGATGACGGCAATGGGGCTACCGACACGGAAAAGGCCTATCGCACTTTTACCAAGAAATATCTTCTCTACGAGCGTGCCAAAGGAGGAATCGCGGTACAGTACACGGACAACATGGCAGCTATTGTACCTAAACCGTATTATCCATTACCTTGTGGCTACAACGACGCCCAGAATGCTCAGTGGCTGGTGGTATTTCAGGATGCCATCGCCAGGGAGAGCGCCGGCAAGGGGAGGGCTGACCTGTATGTAGAGCGGGTGATCGATGGCTACGTCAATGCCTTCTGGAGATGGGGCGCGGCAAAGCGGGCAAAATATGCCAAAGATAAAGGATATTCCGACTACAAAGAGCCGGATCCGAAAGAACGGGATCAGTACGTGAAGGATTTTAAGGAAGAACTGTGCGGCTTGCTCATGCCCTATTTTGAGAATCTGCTGGAAAAACAGTATGAGGCGAACCTGAAGGCGATCTATTCTTACTATTTCAACCTGCATAAGTCGCTGAACACCCGATACACCCTGCAGGCGCAGTATGAGGACAAGAAGTATCTGACAGACACCCCGTTCAGCGGACATCCTATGGGGCTTTCGGAGTCCGAGCGGGCATACCCGGCCATTGAACTGGACCCCATTTTCGGGAACGTCAGCTTCACCGGAGCATACTGGGTGAAAATGGGAGCTCCCACGCTGTTCCGGGTGGTGGGCAGTAGAAAGAGTGTATACGATGAAGAGAGCAGCATGATGCTCCGGGAGCTTCGGCTCAAGCCGGGACTCAACACCATAACGCTGGAGACTTCGGAGCCGGCCGCCGAACCGATAACCGCCGAGGATATCACGCCCTTCCTGGGGGAATGGAAGGTTATGTTTCTCAAAGATGTTAGTGACTATCACTATATTTTGACCAAAAGCTCCTTCAGGCGATTCATTTTGGACTATGATGAGAATGAGATCTTTAATGACAGGACATTTGAAATCTTCTCGTATGATGTGAAAGACAACACCTTAAACCTCATATACCTCGACACCGTAGGCAATGGCAAGCGTGGCGAGCTTCATCTGAGAATAATTGATGAGGACCACCTGGAGTCTCTGGACAGTAAAAACGTGTGGACCCGCGTGACAAACGATTAAAAGAAGAAGCGTTCCCAAGGAGTCAGAAATACCTTTATTTTCGACCTATCGCCTTAAGAGAGCCTGAAAAAAATGGATTATACGAGGAGAAAAATGGATGAACTTAAAGCCTGCAGATGATAAAAGTGAAAAAACTGTCTCCGGTGATAAAATCACGGAGAATGTTTATCTGTGTCCGGATGGAAAATACCGATGGTGCTATGAATTCAGGATGCTGAAGAATCCCACGATCCTGATCACGGTTCTGAAGGTTCTGATGCTTTCCTTTGGCACTGTGGTGGGTTTTATGGTCCTGGTCGATCTGATCAGCGGTAATTATCGGTATTCAGACAAAGCCGATATTCTGGCCTATTACGGCGCATTTCTGATGCTCCTGCTCGTCATGCTGGTCCTGGGTGCAGTATCCTATCTGATCCTTGCAGCTATGTACGGTTGGTCCTATCAGGTCCTTTTTACCATGGATGAGAATGGTGTCGAGCACAGACAGATGAAGAAGCAATTCGAAAAAGCGGAGGCGATCGGCTGGCTGACAGCGGCGGCAGGCCTGGCCACTGGCAAAATAGGCAGGATTGGTACCGGCATCCTGGCAGCGACAAAAACCAGCACCACTTCTGAGTTTCAACACGTCAGGAAGGTCAGGGCAGTCCGGCGGCGGGACGTGATCTATGTAAATCAGCTGCTGGAGCATAACCAGGTCTATGCCGAGGATGCAGACTTTGATTTTGTGCGAAATTACATTGAGGAGCATTGTCCGAATGCGAAGATTACAGGTTAAACAGGTCATGCATGCAGGTTTTTATACAATATTGCTTTCTGCCGTCATTTTCTTTCTGACAGGATGTTCAAACACGGGTTCGAGTCTGGACAATTATCCCTATGAACCGGACACCCCGGCTCCTGCCGCCCATGAGGGAATCTTTGTCTCCGGTTACGGAACCATGGAATTTAACGGGGACGGGGAAAGTGTCTCTATCGACTTTGACAAAGAACTGGCGGAACTGACCGGCCTCCCGGAAGGCCATCAGGAAGGCGTCTATGAATTCCTGAGCGGTAATCTTCCGCCCCACGGCAGCTTCCCGGTGCGCTATGACATTGCTCATGAAATGCGGATCACTATCGGAGATCAATCGGCGTTGATCGACCTGGGGATCGCGTCAGAGGATGGAAAAACAGGCCAGGTCGGTGTAAATGTGGTAACGCCGGAGCGGATCCCGATGCTGTTTTCGGAAGACGGCTTCTTTACCGTGGAGTTCCGGAAGGAAGAACACGACCCTGTGATACCACATGATGACCGCACCGTCACGCAGTTCTTCTTTCAGGAATCCTATGGAAGCGATTATGACAGGGCGGTGGTATGTCGTCTGGAGTACAATGCCGGGGACGGATCCTATACTGTCTTCTTCAAACCGGATGGGGTGAAGGAGAAAGATGGCCTGACAGCGCATACGGAAGGAGACTTCAGCAGTCAGTTGAAGGCAGTTCTATGGGAACACGACATCGAAAGCTGGAACGGTTTTGACGGAAAAGACACAGATATCATGGATGGGATCGGATTCAACCTGTACGTTTCTTTTTCAGATGGATCCGGTATCAAGGCAAATGGTTATATGGAGTGGCCGGATCATTATGTTGCAGCAGCTGAAGCTATTCATGAGCTATTCCGGGATGCCTGCGAAGGTTCGGCTCCCTGAGCAGCCGATGCCTTAATCCAGAGTGCGCTCGGCTTCGGGGCGACCATGATCACCATGGGCTTCCTGCCGCTGATCGGAGCCGGTGCTGTCGGCCTGACGGCGGGATCTTTCCTGGGACTGCTGATTCACGACAGGATTCCTGCGGACCGGTTCGGCAGAGTGATCTATGCGTTTGTCGGAATCGGCGGACTTTGGATTATCGTCAGCCATCTGCTTTAAACTTCAGCTATTGTTAAGGTTCAGGTAATATGATATGGAACCGGAGCAGGCAAAAAGGTATCGTGCAGTGAAAACGTAAGTCCGGATACTTATAACAGCAGAAAGGAAGAAAACCAGATGAAGAGAACAATGGTAAGTATCCTGGCAGCCGCGGGTATGCTCGCTGCCGTCGTGTGCGGGACCGCACCCGCCTGGGCCGCGGAGACCGCAGAAGCTGCAGGGCAGCTGGAGGAAAAGAAGCCCGGCGGGCCCGGAAATCGCGAAGGACAGGGCGGCCCCGGCGGGCAGCGGGGCGGCGGAATGCAGGACAAGTCCTCAGACACAGAGCTGCAGGCCATGATCGGGGAAGTCGCGCCGAAGTTTGAGCTTCTGACCTTTGAGGACGCCGAGACCGGCACTTCCCTTCAGTACCAGCTGTTTGTCCCGGAGGATTATGACCCGTCCCAGAGCTATCCGCTGCTCCAGTTCATCCCGGACGCCAGTGTAGTCGGAAAGGGCGCGGAGGCAGTTCTCACACAGGGGTGGGGCGGACTTGTATTCGCGACGGAAGAGGAGCAGGCCAAGCATCCGTCCTTTGTGGTGGTTCCGGTCTTTACGGAGACCGTGGTAAATGACAGCTTTGAGCACAGCGGGCAGATCGAGACGGCGGTGCGCCTCATCCAGTCCCTTACGGAACAGTATTCCATCGACACAGACAGGATCTATACCACGGGACAGTCCATGGGCGGGATGACCTCCTTCTACCTCAACACCGCCTATCCGGACCTGTTTGCCGCGTCCCTGTTTGTCGGAAGCCAGTGGGACAACAGCATCCTCAATGTCCTGGAGGGCAAGGAGTTCTTTTATATCGTGGCAGCGGGAGATCCGAAGGCTTCAGAAGGACAGGCGGGGCTGAAGGCGGTCTTTGACGGGGACCAGGCAGCGTACAGCAGCGCCGAGTGGAGCGCGAAGGACCCGCAGGAGACCCAGAACGCCGCAGTCGGGGCCATGCTCGAAGAGGGAAACAGCGCGAACTTTGTGACCTTTACCCTGGGCAGCACAACTGCCGACGGGAGCACGGGAAACACCATGGCCGGCGAGCATATGACCTCCTTCGACTGTGCCTACAGGATCGAAGCGGTCCGGGACTGGCTGTACAGTCAGTCGAAGTGAATATGGAATAACATCAGGGTGCTGACCAGTTACAAAAAAGGGAGACATTCCGGCTGAGGATATTTGCCGGAATGTCTCCCTTTTGTGTGCTTCACCTGTTTTGAGCCTTCAAAAAGTGAAGTATAATAATACAATGAGTAACTGCTGAGACACGACTTGGCCGCCCGGAAAATAGCCAGAAAAACAGCATTCTGCCCATAGTTCCTGGCTTATTTCCGGGGTGCTGAACAGATACAAAAAGCAAAGAGGAATCATGAGTAATGGCGCTTAAAAAACCAAAAAATCCCAGCCTGCTGTCTGGCCTCATTTTTACGGTCGCTTCGATGCTGGTCTGCCTTGCGCTCACCTGGGTGTTCTTTGAGGAAGACGTGTACCCGAGGATGCGGGTTTTTTTATTTGACTGCGGCATCGACGCCCTGGGGGCGTTTACCAGCGCGGCCCTGTATTACGGCACCATGAAGCAGGAGGGAGAGGGCGCGAGGACGTTCCGGACGCTGAACATCCTGGTCAGCGCGGGCTTTCTGGTGAATGCCCTGATGTATTACACAACGGGCGTACCGGGGCAGAGCAGCCTGAACTTTGCGTTCGTCCTGCTCAGCAAGCTGCTCTTCCTCGCAATGACCTATCTCCTCTACCTGTATGTTAAGGCCGCGCTCGATTTCAGCGGCAGACTGGCGCGATGGGCAGACAAGGGTCTTCCGGTCCTGCTTCTTCTGGAGTGCCTGGTCGTATTATCCAATCTGTTTTACCCGACCACGTTCCGGGTCGATGCGAACGGAATCTATCAGGAGACGGCAGCATCCGCCGCGGAGGATCTCTTCCTGATCGTGCTGTCCGTTATCACGACGGTCCTGATTCTAAGGAGCAATAGCCCCCGCAGCCAGAAGGCGGCCGCTCTGACATTCCTGTTCCTGCCGCTCATGAATTACGTCTCGACCCTCGGAGAGTTCGGCAACGCGTCAAATTACGGAATGATCCTGATATCGCTGATCGTGATGTACTGTATCATCTTTAATTACAACAGCTCCAGGCTGGCTGCCACACAGACAGAGCTCAGCATGGCCAGGGAGATCCAGGCGAGCATGCTGCCGTCCATATTTCCGGCCTTTCCGGACAGGGAGGAGTTTGATCTGTATGCGAGCATGGACCCCGCGAAGGAGGTCGGCGGGGACTTCTACGATTTTTACATGATCGATGATGACCACCTCGGTGTCGTAATCGCGGACGTCAGCGGCAAGGGGGTGCCTGCGGCACTCTTTATGATGATCTCCAAGACGATCATCCAGAACTTCGCGACCCTCGGGATCGGCGCGTCAGAGGCTCTGAAAAAGGCAAATGAATCTCTCTGCGCCCAGAATAAAATGGATATGTTCGTAACGGCGTGGATCGGCATCCTGGAGCTCTCCACAGGGAGGATGACCTGCGCGAATGCCGGACACGAGTATCCGGCGGTCTGCCATGACGGGAACTTCGCGCTCCTGAAGGACCGGCACGGAGTCGTGCTCGGAGGCATGGAAGGCATGAAATACCGGGATTACGAGATCCAGCTGAGGGCCGGCGATAAGATCTTTGTTTACACCGACGGCGTGCCGGAGGCCACAAACGAAAGCGGCGAGCTGTTTGGTACCGACAGAATGATCGAAGCCCTCAACACTGGCGCGAAGGCGGATCCGAAGGAGACGCTGAGCATCGTCCGCGGTTCGTTGGACGCATTCGTGGGCAATGCCGAACAGTTCGACGACCTGACGATGCTTTGCCTGGAGTACCGGGGCGCTGATAAACGGCCTGCGGTCTGACCGGATCTGTGGGATGACCCGGGTGCTATAATCTATTCTGTAATGCTGCTGAACGTAACCGGTTGTAGATCATGTACAGGAGGAAGACGATATGAAAAAAACTCAGGAAGATTTATGCGACGAATCGTTTCGATCCTGCTGACGGTGTGCCTGACGGTCTGCTGCGCGCCGATCAGGGCTTTCGCGTGGAAGAACCTCACACACGTCACAAGCTCTGGATTTCACGCTTGCAGGCATGTCTGGAGCTACGACGGAAAGGGCTGGCGATACAGGACTGCAAAGGGGTTCCTCTACAAGACATGGAGCCTGCTTCCCTGGAACGGTGAGGATTACTGGTATTTCTTTGGGGAGGAGGGATACATGCAGACCGGCTGGCAGCTGATCAATGAGAAATGGTATTATCTGGAACAGGGGGTCGGACAGAACCAGGGCCACCTGCTCGTGAATACCACGACAGCGGACGGATACAAGGTTGACGCCGAGGGTGCGTGGATCGAATAACGAAATATAATCAGATAACGAAAGGGGCTGTCGCACTAAGGAAAAATGCAGACAATGTTCCCCAGGTGTCCGGCGTCACGCGCGCACCGCGGGCGCAAGCGCCTCGCGCACCGCACGCGAAATGGCTCTGCAGCACAGACGTCCGGATCCAGGCGGATATAATCCGACTGGGACGGACGGATGTAAGCTGCAGCGTCCGAACACGGGGAAAATGTCTTCAAAAAATGATATGCTCCCTTCCAGGTAGACAAGTGTAATAAATAAACGCTTGCTGCCAGGAAGGGAGCACTTTTTGTCTTTCAAACACAAGTATTCCTACGAAGAAAAAGAAAAGATCCTTTTA
>Ga0256404_1013595_pt1 | contig 10261 bp, 7 predicted proteins | sample RumenRJG_01DNA_FD_185990 | JGI IMG/M metagenome (GOLD analysis project Ga0256404, IMG submission 185990) | Bovine rumen microbial communities from Lethbridge, Alberta, Canada - RJG_01 | ecosystem: Host-associated > Mammals > Digestive system > Stomach > Rumen | place: Canada: Alberta | collected...
TTCACGACGCACATCCAGCAGACGCTCGACCTCCTGCCGTACGCCGACCGCAGCCGCACGCTCATCAGCGAGAGCGGTGTCTTCACGGCGGAGGACGCGCAGACGCTCCATGATGCGGGCTGCGACGGCATCCTCGTCGGCGAAGGCCTCGTGCGCGCGGCGGATGTCGCGGCGCAGACGCGGCTGTTCGCCGGCATCGGCAAGCAGGCGCAGGCCACGGCATAACAAGCGTTTTCATTTCATCAAAGATAAAGGAGCTATCATCTATGAATACCAAAGGTCGTTTCGGAAAATTCGGTGGGCAGTACGTGCCGGAAATCGTCATGCCGGCGCTCAACGAGCTCGAAGAAAATTATGCGAAGTACAAGGACGATCCCGACTTCCAGAACGAGTTCCGCACGTACCTGCGCGAGTACGCTGGCCGCCCGACGAACCTCTACTATGCGAAAAAGCTCACGGAGCACTACGGCAAAGCACGCATCTTCCTGAAGCGCGAAGACCTGTTGCACACGGGCGCGCACAAGATCAACAACGCGCTCGGCCAGGCGCTCCTCGCGAAGCGCATGGGAAAGAAACGCATCGTCGCGGAGACGGGCGCCGGCCAGCACGGCGTCGCGTCAGCGACGGTCGCAGCGCTGTTCGGCATGGAGTGCCACGTCTTCATGGGCGCCGTCGACGTCGAGCGCCAGAAGCTGAACGTGTTCCGCATGAAGCTGCTCGGCGCGAAGGTCATCCCGGTCAGCTCGGGCACGGGCACGTTGAAAGACGCGACGAGCGAAGCTATCCGCTACTGGGCGACGAACATCACGGACACGCATTACATCATCGGTTCGGCCGTCGGCCCGCATCCGTATCCGACGATTGTGCGCGATTTCCAGAAAGTCATCAGCGAAGAGATCCGCGCACAGTCGAAAGAAAAAATCGGCAAGTTGCCGGACTACGTCGTCGCCTGCGTCGGCGGCGGCAGCAACGCCATCGGCACGTTCTATGATTTCCGCAATGACAAGGATATCGTGAAGATCGGCGTCGAGGCCGGCGGCCGCGGCGAGGCGCCGGGCGACAACGCGAAGACGCTCTCGGGTACGGGCGAGCCGGGCATCTTGCACGGCGCGTACAGCTACCTCCTGCAAGACCCGGACGGGCAGGTCGTCGAGGCCTACAGCATTTCGGCCGGCCTCGATTACCCGGGCGTTGGCCCCGAGCATTCGTTCTTCCGCGATACGGGCATCGCGAAGTACGTCTCCGTGACGGATCAGCAGGCGCTCGACGCGTTCCAGCGCCTCTCGGAGATCGAGGGCATCATCCCCGCCATGGAAAGCTCGCACGCACTCGCGTACCTCGAAACGCTCATGCCGGAGACCACAAAAGACCAGAGCGTCGTCGTCTGTCTCTCGGGCCGCGGCGACAAAGACGTCGCGATGGTCGCGAAAGCGCTCGGCCAGAACATCGAATAAATCGGAGGAATCAGATCTATGACACGCTTGGAACAAAAAATGGCCGCGCTGAAATCCGCGGGCCGCAAAGGCATCTTCATCTATATCACGGCGGGCGCGCCGGACGTCGAGACGTCGAAGCGCGCGATTCTCGCGGCAGAAAAAGCCGGCGCCGACGTCATCGAGCTCGGCCTGCCGTTCTCCGATCCGATGGCCGACGGCCCCGTCATCCAGACGGCCTCCGTCTGCGCGCTGAAGAACGGCATGACGACAAAAAAAGAGCTCGCGATCATGCGTGAGCTCCGCAAGGAAACGGACATTCCCATCATCGGCATGGGCTACATCAATGCGATGTATCATTATGGTTTCGAGCAATTCGTCACCGACTTCAAAGACGCGGGCATGGACGGCATCATCGTGCCGGACGTGCCGCATGAGGAATCGGGCGAGATGCGGAAAATCTGCGCCGCGCACGACTTTCATCTCGCCGAGTTCATCACGCCGGGCACGACGCCGGCGCGTATGAAAGAAACGTGCACGGGCGCGACGGGCTTCATCTATTGCGTCTCGAACAACGGCGTCACGGGCGTCAAGAAAATCGACTACACGACCATCGGCGACGTCTGCAAGAACGCACGCCGGTTCACCGACACGCCGCTCGCCGTCGGCTTCGGTATCGGTTCGCCGGAAGCCGCCGTCGAAGCTGCCGAACACGCCGACGCCGTCATCGTCGGCAGCGCCGTCGTCGGCCGCCTGCTCAAAGGGCAGTTCGACGAGGCCATGACCTTCATCCACAGCCTCCGTGAGGCGCTTGACGAGAAATATAAAAACTGAAGAAATCGGAATTTTGTGGTTCCGTTGCGACCGTCACAAATCCAGCAGCCTCTCCCTACGGGAGAGGGGGACCGCGAAGCGGTGGAGAGGGTGGCGGAGGGAGGTCTTATCTTATTCGCACAAACAAATCGGCGAAGGCAAGACCTTTCGCCATGCCTCAATCAAATCCCCCAATCTCCACCGCGCATTCGCCGGACTCGTCGACGGCATCTGTCGCACCGTCAGCCCCTCCCGCGCCAGCAGCGCCTTATTGTATCTCTTGAAGCACTGAAACGACTTCCCGCCATTGCAGAGAATGGTATCAATCTTTGGCCATCGTTCCAAAAACGCCGCAAAATCATTCCCGCGCTCGTCATGAATCGCGGAATCCAGACTCCCTTCGCGCCGGCACGACGCAATGGCATCCCACAGCGCGATATGGTGATCGAGCAGCATTCGTAGCCGCTTGGCGTACTCCGTCGGCGGCGCGTCGCCGCCCGTGAGGATCTTCGTCATCATGGCCCAGAATCGGTTTTGCGGATGCGCATAATATTGCTGCTCCTCTAGCGACTTCACGCTCGGCATCGAGCCGAGCACGAGCACGCGGCAGCTTTCATCGACGCTCGGCGGAAAGCCGACGCACAGATCGTTCATTTTCACCATCTCCCTATTTGTTTCATCGTAACATAAAAAGGAGTTGAGCTCCACATGGATTTGAAACCCTCGCTCGCGGACTTCCAGAAACTCGCCGCCGAGCGCAACCTCATCGCTGTCTCGACGGAGATCAACATGGACCTTGACACGCCGGTGTCGCTCTATTACAAGCTCGTCGGCGAGGAAAAAGGCTTCATGCTCGAATCCGTCGACACGACGCACCAGCAGTTCGGCCGCTTTTCCTTCATCGGCACGGAGCCGCTGTCGCGCATCCAGGTCTTCCGCGACAAGCTCATGATCAAGGAAAACGACCTCATGAAGAGCATTGACGGCAATCCCGTCGAGACGATCAAGGTCTACATGAAAAACTTCCGTCCCGCGCTTGAGGACGCGAATTTGCCGCTCGCGAACGGCGGCATCATCGGCTACCTGAATTATGAAATCGTCGCGACGTTCGACCGCGTGCGCGGCATGGACGTCGGGGCGGAAGAGCTTCTTGGCGAGTTCATGCTCTGCCGCATCCTTGTTGTCATCGATTCCCTCAAAAATTCGGCGCGCCTCATCTACCTCGCCGACCTGCGCGACCGCGAGGCAAGCGCCGAGGAAATCTACGCGGAGATCGAGAAAAAAATCGCGCAGCTGAAAAAGCGGCTCGCTGCGCCGTTCGTGCCTGAGAGCGACGAAACGCCGAAGCGCCGCGAAAAACTCGACTTCCTCGCAAAATTCGGCAAGGCGCCAGAGGATTTCATCGCGGCCATCAAGAAAGCGAAAGAGCACATTTTCGCGGGCGATATTTTCCAAGTCGTGCCGTCGCGCCAGTTTCGCGCGCACATCACGAAGCCGTGCTTCCATTTCTATCGCCGCTTGCGCCAGGTGAATCCGTCGCCGTATATGTTTTATATCAATTTCGGCAGCGTAAAGCTCGTCGGCGCGTCGCCCGAGATGCTCGTGAAAGTCGCGGGGCGGACGCTCTACACGTACCCGATTGCCGGCACGCGACGCCGCGGCGCGACGGCGGAAGAGGACGTGGCGCTCGAAGCCGACCTCAAGCAGGACGTGAAGGAATGCGCCGAGCACTCGATGCTCGTCGATCTCGCGCGCAACGACATCGGCCGCATCAGCGATGCCGGTACGGTACGCGTGACGAAGCTGCGCCAAGTGGAATTTTTCAGCCACGTCATGCACATGGTCTCCGAGGTCACGGGCCGCCTGAAAGCCGGCTACACGCCGATGGACGTGCTGAAGGCCACGTTCCCGGCCGGCACGGTCAGCGGCGCGCCGAAGCTGCGCGCTATGGAGATTATCCACGATCTCGAACCGGTGAAGCGCGGCACGTATTCCGGCACGGTCGGCTACATGGATTTCGCCGGCAACATGGACATGTGCATCACGCTGCGCACGATGCGCATCGAGCACGACGACACAGCCGTCATCCAGTCGGGCGCCGGCATCGTCGCCGACTCCGTGCCCGAGCGCGAATATCAGGAAATCTTGCAGAAGTCGAAAGCGCTGTTCGAAGTCGTTGAGGAGGTGGAAAACGATGCTGTTGATCTTAGATAACTACGATTCGTTCACCTACAACGTTTTCCAGCTGCTCAGCGAGCTCGGCGCGGACGTTGAGGTCATCCGAAACGACAAGACGAGCGTCGACGAGATCCGAAAGCGAAACTATCAAGCCATCGTCATCTCTCCCGGCCCCAGCATCCCGAGCGACGCCGGCATCACGGAGGACGTCATCAAGGGGCTCGGCGGCACGGTGCCGATCCTCGGCATCTGCCTCGGCCATCAGGCCATCGGCGAATGCTTCGGCGGCAAGGTCGTCCGCGCGGGCGAAATCGTCCACGGCAAGACCTCGCCGCTCCGCCACAACGGCAAAGGCCTCTACGAAGGCATTGCGCAAGATGTCCCGATCGGCCGCTACCATTCGCTCATCATCGACCGCAAGACGCTGCCCGATTGCCTCGAAGTGACAAGCGACCTCGCGGACGGCACGATCATGGGCGTGCGCCATAAAACAAAAGACATCGAAGGCATCCAGTTCCATCCCGAATCCATCCTCACGCCGGACGGGAAGCGGATGATGGAGAATTTCCTCAAGCATTTATAAAGCGGGATTACGCGAAGCGCGCAGAACCATCTGGGCGCTTTTTGTGTGCCTTGGTAGGAAAATTTTTACGCACGTCGAATTTGTTTCATAGAAATTTTGAGGAAACGAGAACGTCATATGACAGCGGAGGTGATTGCGATGGAGAGATTTGGATTTTTTGATACGCCGATCGTCTCGTCCATCATCAGCCAAACGAGCGGCTTCAACATCTGGGATGTGGTATTCGTTGGGGGAACGATTTTTATCATTTTGATGATTCTGGCGTGGGTTATGGGCAAGTTGGATACAAGAAAACGGCACAGCCGCAGGCGTTGACGTAGAAGGATTGTTTTGAATGGAGCCAAAAGATTTTACGATTTACCCGTATGAATACGGCTATCTCTACATCGCGTGTGAAAACGGCAAGGTCATCCGCATCGACACGATGAAGGAGCGCTACGCGCGCGGGAAGCGGCGGACGGAGCTCACGGATCGGGTGTTCAGGCAGATCGAGGAATTTGTTGACGGGGAACGCGAGACGTTTGATTTCCCGTATGAGCTGCGCGGGACGCCGTTCGAGGTCGGCGTCTGGCAGGCCATCATGCAGATTCCGTATGGAGAGGTGCGGACGTATGGCGACGTCGCCCGTGCGGTCGGGCGGCCGCGGGCGTGGCGCGCTGTTGCGGCGGCGTGCCATCGCAATCCGTTGTCGTTCCTCATACCGTGCCAGCGCGTCCTCCGTGCCGACGGCGGGCTTGGCGAGGGCTCAGACAGTGAATTGCGTGGGAAGTTGCTCGATCTCGAACGTTAAAGAGGTGGCATCGGATTTTCTGGCGGAAGAAACGCTGCGTCAGAAAATCGGATATCGCCTCTATTGATTTCTTTATGACCGGATGTTACAATAGGAATTAACGAATTGGACGGACGGACAACTGCATATCGTATGACTCTCTTTTCTCAACGAGATCGGACGGCGTTGTATCTGTTGTATGAAAAGAGGGCTCTTATCGTGTACGTGCGTTACTTTGTCTTTTCATGCCTCGCGTCTGGCATAAAACATAAGAATATAGTTTAAAGAGAAGATTTTTTAGGAAGCTATTTGCCTTGCGGCAAATGGCTAAGATATCCGTAAGCGCTAAAGCGCTAACGGCTCTCTTAATGGAGGTGTCAGTTTTTGTCGAAAGGAAACCAAAAATTACAGATTATCCCGCTCGGCGGTCTTGGCGAAATCGGAAAGAACATGACGGTCGTGCGTTACGAGGACGAGATCCTGCTCATCGATGCGGGCTTGATGTTCCCGGAGGAGGACATGCTCGGCATCGACCTCGTCATCCCGGACATCACGTATCTCCTCGAGAACCGTGACAAGATCAAGGCCATCGTGCTGACGCATGGCCATGAAGACCATATCGGCGGCCTGCCGTACGTGCTGAAGCAGATCAACGTTCCGGTCTACGGCACGCGCCTGACGCTCGGCATCCTCGAGGGCCGGCTGAAGGAAAACGGCGTCGACTCGAGTATGCTGCATCCCGTCATGCAGGGCGACATCATCAACGTCGGCTGCTTCAGCGTCGGCTTCATCCGCGTGAACCACTCGATCCCGGACGCTGTCGGCTTGTCCATCAAGACGCCACTCGGCATGATCGTGCACACGGGCGATTTCAAGCTCGACTACACGCCGATTGACGGCAAGATGACGGATTTCCGCCGCTTCTCGGAGCTCGGCAACAAGGGCGTGCTCGTCATGATGGCCGACTCGACGAACTCGGAGCGCGAAGGCCACACGCCGAGCGAGAGCACGGTCGGCGCGGCGTTCGACAAGGCGTTTCACAACTGCCGCAGCCGCATCATCGTCGCGACGTTCTCGTCGAACGTCCACCGTATCCAGCAGGTCATCGACACGGCCGTGCGCTACAAGCGCAAAGTCGCCGTGCTCGGCCGCAGCATGGTCAATGTCGTCAACATTTCCCTGGAGCTCGGCTACATCAACGCGCCGGAAGGCACGATCGTCGACATCGACGAGATCGGCAACTATCCGATGAGCAAGATCGTCATCATCACGACGGGCAGCCAAGGCGAGCCGATGTCGGCGCTCACGCGCATGTCGATGTCCGACCACCGCAAAGTCGGCATCGTGCCGGGCGACACGGTCATCATCTCGGCGACGCCAATCCCCGGCAATGAAAAGCTCGTGGCGAAGACCATCGACAATTTGCTCAAGCTCGGCGCAAATGTCATCTACGGCCGCAACAAGGGCATCCACGTCTCCGGCCATGCGAGCCAGGAAGAGCTCAAGCTCATGCACAACCTCGTGCGCCCGAAGTTCTTCATCCCCGTGCATGGCGAGTACCATCATCTCGTGCAGCACGCGAAGATCGCGCGCGAGCTCGGCATGCCGAAAGACCACATCTTCATCGCGGAGAACGGCAGCGTGCTTGAGTTCACGAAGGACAAGGGCGCGATCGTCGGCAAGGTGCAGGCCGGCATGGTCATGGTCGACGGCCTCGGCGTCGGCGACGTCGGCAACATCGTGCTGCGCGACCGCCGCCAGCTGTCGCAGGACGGCATCCTCATCGTCGTGCTGACGATGGACCGCCGTACGAGCCGTGTCGTCGCCGGCCCTGACATCGTGTCGCGCGGCTTCGTCTACGTGCGCGAGTCCGAAGCGCTCATGGACGAGGCGAAAGCGCGTGTCGAGCAGGCGCTCGAGAAGTGCGAGGACGAGAAGATCACGGAGTGGTCGACAATCAAGTCGAACGTCCGCGACGCGCTCGGCCGCTACCTCTTCGACAAGACGCGCCGCCGTCCGATGATCTTGCCGATCATCATGGAGCTTTGATGGTTTTTTGAAGAAGCAAGCACACCGCAAAGATTTTTTGAAGCGGTGTGCTTTTTTCGTGCGCGTGCCAGAAAAATCGTTTATAATGGGTGCACGTGATTTTGACCGAAAGAGAGGCTGTTCGCTGTGGGAAAAACGTATTGCATCGTGCCGAAGAAGCGCCGGATGCTGCAGGAACTCCTGTGCGGCATGGAGCTCGCGACGGACGAGGAAACGCATCTCGCTGCGTGCACGATCTTGCACGTCGAGATCGACCCGGCGGCGAACGGATGGGAAATCGTGCTGCAGACGCAGTCGTTCCTGCAGCCGGGCATCCTCACGCGCATGGCGACGCACATTCGGGAGAGGTGCGGCCTGACGTCGGTCGTGTTCTACCAGCAGGTCATCGACATCGTGCAGGGCATCGATGATGCGTGGGACACGCTTGCGGAGCGCGTGGCGGCGGGCAACCAGGCCGTCTGGACGGTGCTCGAGCGCGCGACGCATACCGTGGCGGACGGCAAGCTCGTCTTGGAGCTTCACGGTGAGGCTTCGGAAAGCATCATGCGCGCGCACGACGTCGCCCCGCGCCTCGCAGAGAGCATCCACGGGCTCTTGGGCTACCGCTGCGGCGTCACATGGGAGACGCTCGATGCGATGCCGGAGCCGCTCGCGGCGCGGCGGACGCCGGGGGCGCGTGCCGCGCAGCGCGCCGTCATCGAAAAAGAGAACGCCGTCGCGCGCGAGAAGGCGCTCGGCAAGGCGAAAGCCGTGCGCCAGGCAAAAGCGGAGGAGCGGCAGGGAAATGCCGCCATCGCCGTGCCGAGCACGAGCGGCCTGATTTTCGGCCGCGGCGTCACGGGCGAGCGCAAGCTCATTGACGACCTCGACGGCGAGGAAAAGAATGTCATCCTCGAAGGCTGGATCGGCGAGGGCACATTCTCCGGCGTGCGCACGAACACGTTCAAGACGGGCACGCAGATGCTCTCGTTCTCGCTGTCCGACGAGTCGAACGGCATCGCCTGCAAGAAGTTTTTCAAGCCAGGGCGCGGCAAGAACGCGCCGCAGGACGATTTTGACAGCATCGTCGCGCAGGTGAAGGACGGTATGCGCGTGCGCGTGCGCGGTTCGATCCGCTTCGATACGTATCTCAACGAATACGTGCTGTTCCTCGACAGCATGGCGAAGTGCTCCGTCCGGCAGCGCGAGGACACGGCGGAGGTGAAGCGCGTCGAGCTTCACGCGCATACGACGATGAGCGCGATGGACGCCGTCGATTCCGTCTCTGACCTCGTGCTCACGGCCGACCGCTGGGGCTGGCCGGCCGTCGCCATCACGGATCACGGTGTTGTGCAGGCGTTCCCGGACGCGATGAAAGCGCTCGGCAAATGCAAGAACAACATCAAAGTCATTTACGGCATGGAAGGCTATCTCGTCGGCGACAACTACGAGCAGAAGCGCGCGAACCACATCATCTTCCTCGCGAAGACGCCGAACGGCCTCAGGAACCTCTACCAGCTCGTCTCGCTCGCGCATCTGCGCTTCTTCCACCGCCAGCCGCGCCTGCCGCGCGCTGTCATCGAGGAGTTCCGCGAAGGGCTCATCATCGGCTCGGCCTGCGAGGCCGGCGAGCTCATCCGCGCCATCGAGGAGCATCAGACGGACGAGCAGCTCGAAAAAATTGCCGCATTCTACGATTATCTTGAGATCCAGCCCATCCACAACAACGACTTCTTGAAGCGCAGCGACAATTTCCCCGATATCCAGACGGACGATGACCTGCGCGCCATCAATCTCAAGGTCGCCGCGCTCGCGAAAAGGCTCGGCAAGCCGCTCGTTGCGACGTGTGACGTGCATTTCCTCAATCCAGAGGACAGCATTTATCGCGCCATCATCATGAAAGGCAAGGGCTTTGATGATGCGGAGCTCCAGCCGCCGATTTTCCTGCGCACGACGGAGGAGATGCTCGCGGAGTTCGACTATCTTGGCGAGGATCTCGCCTATGAAGCCGTCGTGACGAATCCGCGCAAGATCGCGGAGAGCATCGAGCGCTTCAAGCCCATCCCGGACGATCTCTACTCGCCGAAGATTCCCGGCGCGGACGAAGAAATCCGCACGATGTCCTATAACCGCGCGAAATATCTCTACGGCGAGAATCTGCCGAAAATCGTCGAGGACCGCCTCGAGCAAGAGCTCAAGCCGATCATCGGCCACGGCTTTTCCGTGTTGTATCTCATTGCGCAGCGCCTCGTGAAAAAATCGAATGACGACGGCTACCTCGTCGGCTCGCGTGGTTCCGTCGGCTCGTCGTTCATCGCGACGATGACGGGCATCACGGAGGTCAACCCGCTGCCGCCGCATTGGCGCTGCCCGCATTGCCAGTACAGCAAGTTCATCACGGACGGCTCGTACGGCTGCGGCTACGATTTGCCGGACAAGGTCTGTCCTGTCTGCGGC
>Ga0256404_1013597_pt1 | contig 10258 bp, 8 predicted proteins | sample RumenRJG_01DNA_FD_185990 | JGI IMG/M metagenome (GOLD analysis project Ga0256404, IMG submission 185990) | Bovine rumen microbial communities from Lethbridge, Alberta, Canada - RJG_01 | ecosystem: Host-associated > Mammals > Digestive system > Stomach > Rumen | place: Canada: Alberta | collected...
CTTGTACTACAATTTCTGTCTATGAAAATCTGTCAAAGAACAACGCACTTTCTCAAATGCGGGTGCAAAGGTATGCCTTTTTTCCCAACCCACCAAATATTTCAACAAGTTTTTTTCAAAAAAAGTGAAAAAGACCCGAAAAAGATGTATCTTTGTCGTCATGAAAGGACGATTTGCACCCTCTCCGACCGGAATCATGCATTTGGGCAACGTGATGTGCGCGCTGCTTTCGTGGCTCTCCGTCAAGAGCAAAGGCGGCACGTGGGTGCTACGCATCGAGGACCTGGATCCCGACCGCTCGCGCCGCCAGTTTGCCGACCGTCTGATGCGCGACCTCGAATGGCTGGGGCTCACGTGGGACGAGGGCCCCTACTTCCAGAGCGAGCGCCACGAGCGCTACGCCGCCGCCCTGGAGCGTCTCTGTGCAATGGATCTCGTCTATCCCTGCTTCTGCACGCGCGCCGACATCATGGCCACACAGGCACCTCATGAGAGTGACGGCCGCATCGTCTATGCCGGCACTTGTCGCGCGCGCACATATAATAAAGAGGATATGGAGCGGGCGGCCCTGCGCCTGAAGGTGCCCGACAGGGAGATTGCCTTCACCGACGGACACTACGGACCGCAACGCGTCAACCTCTCGCGCCACTGCGGCGACTTCATCATACGGCGCAAGGACGGCGCCTGGGCTTATCAGCTGGCGGTGGTGGTGGACGATGCCGAGATGGGCATCACCGAAGTGGTGCGCGGCAGCGACCTGCTGCTCTCTTCGCCCCAGCAAATCTATCTGGCTGAGCTTTTGGGCTATCCCACTCCCTCGTTCGCCCATTTGCCCCTGCTCTGCAACGCTGCGGGCCAGCGCCTCTCCAAGCGCGACAAGAGTTTGGATATGGAGGCGTTGCGCGCCGACTTTACGGCGGAGGAGATTATCGGACGTCTGGCTTTTCTCACGGGACTGAAGCCGGATGACGCTCCCTGCAGGCCGGAGGAACTGTTGCCGCTCTTCTCGTGGGACAAATTACCTCCAGAGCGTCAGATTAGCCTTTGACTCCAGCATTTCCTGCACTTCCGGATTCAGCTGATAAAAGAAATCCAAGCCGGTCAGACGCTCCACGCTGTCCACCGTGACGACGGCTTCTTCCATCGGCTGACGACTGTCGCGGTTGCTGTAAATGAAGCCGATGGCTTTCTCTTCGCCCTCCTTCAGCGAGAGCACCACCTTGAAGAAGCTGTTGGGCACCCGCACCTTCACCGCATCGCCGACATATTTCTTCTTACGCTCCCGCTTGAAGATCGGGCCGCAGCAGATATAGACGCTCCCTTCCTTTCGGGCCCATCGGCGACAGGCGCTCTCCAGATGCTCCCACCACTGGCGGTTGAGCGCCGGGCTCTGCGGACACATATTGCTCATATAGAAGCACTCCGACATCGCCTTTGAGCTCCACTTCATGTCGCCGGCGGGGCACATGTGGCCGCGGTCGTAGCCGCAATCCCTGTAGTCGGCGGCCTCCACCCGGCACGCTTCCGGCACAAGCGGGTCGCCGCGAAAGTCGTTCACGCGACGCGCCGCCTTTCCGTCCGCCTCCTCTCCCGTGAGCTCCCAAGCCACCCAGACGGGACAGTTGGTCTCCGCGTTGTAAACAAGCGCATAACCCGTATGCTCAATCAAGAGGTCGCCCTCACGACCGAGCGGACGCTCCATAAACTCAGAAGCGACAACAGACACCGCACCCGAATCACCAGAACCCCTTGAACTGCTTGAACTCTTTGAACTTCTTGAACCACCAGAACCTCCCGAATAACTCATGCTCCATGCGGCGATGCACACAAGCGCCAGCAGGATGATGAGCGAGGGACTGAACGAATGTTTCATGGGGACAAATTTACGTCTTTTTTTTCACACGGCAAAATGTTTTTCGGAGAAAAACCGGCGGAGAAAACAAAATAAAGCGGTCCGAAGAGGCCCGTATTGTCATTTTTGCCGTATCTTTGCGGCCGTAAAACTATAAGGTACAGGTAATGAGACCGTTTCTCCTCTCTTTGTTTTTTGTAATGACCTGCTGCCCTGCGCTCCGTCTCGGCGCTGCAGAGTTGCCTGTTTTGAAGATATATTTCGAGGGCAAGGTGTCCAAGGATATGGACTACGTCGACGGCACGATGAAACTCTCTTTCGCCGACGAACCCGTCGTGGAACTGCCGGCCAAATTCCGCACGCGCGGCGCCACCGCCAAAAGTTATATGATGAAGCCTTCGCTCAACATGAAGCTGCGCACGGACGACTATTCGGAGGAGCGCGACTCCGCTCTGCTGGGCATGCGTTCCTGCTCCTCGTGGATACTCAACGCGATGGCCATCGACCGCATCTGCATGCGCGACCGCGTGGCTTTCGATATCTGGAACGACTTCTCGCGCCTGCCCTACGACACTGATTTTGAGGGCCGCAACGGCACCGACGGCCGCTTCATCGAGCTCTATATTAACGATGAATACAACGGCATCTACTGCCTCTCGGAGCGCATCAACCGCAAGTTGCTCAACCTGAAGAAATATCAGGAGGGCCTTGACGGCAGCGTCAAGATTCGCGGCGTGCTCTACAAGAGCGGCACGCAGGACATCGGCAATCAGAACGAGCCGGGCTTCAACGACGACTCCACCGCCTGTGTGGTCGAGTGGCACAACGCCTGGGAGCTCACCTACCCCGAAGACTACGGCGGCCTTCAGGCCTGGAATCCTCTCATCGAGGCCTTCCGCGACGGCAAGTCCAGAGATTACGTCAAGCGCTACTTCTTCCTGCAGAATGTCGCCGACTACCAGATTCATGTGATGGCGCTCTGCATTGCCGACAACTGGGGCAACAAGAACCACTACTTCAGCGTGCGCAACATCCGCAAGGACATCGATGACCCGGATCCTACGGAGGCCGACCGCCGTCGTTTCGTCTTGACACCCTGGGACTTGGACACCAGCTTCGGCGGCGGCTTTGACGGCCGCTACTACGACGGCAACTACAACGACTGGCCCGTCAACAGCATCATGAACAATGCGCCCTATCCCGTCTGCTATCTGGCCGGCGACAGCGAGTACCTGGCCATCCTCAAGCAGCGCTGGATCGAGGCCCGCAGCGGCGCCTTCTCCGTGGACTCCATCTGCAAGAAGCTGGAGCGCTATCGCGACCTCTTCATTGAGAGCGGCGCCTGGCAGCGCATGACGGAGCACTTCGACCAGAAGCAGTATAAGCCCATGTACGTCAACGATTTGGCCCGCGAGATTGCCTTCATCGAGGAGTGGTATCGCGGACGCTTCAGCGAGATGGACGCCTACTTCGGCATTGATCCTCTGGGAATAGAAGAGGTCAGAGGTCAGAAGGAAGATGTAAGAAGTGAGGAAACTCTCAACTCCCAACTTTCAACTCTCAACTGCTATGACCTCACGGGGCGCCGCTACTCCGGCAAGCCCACGAAACCGGGTCTCTACATCAACGGCGGAAAGAAGGCGGTGGTCATTAAACATTGAACATCCGCACGAGGTGAGCGCAGAGAGAAGCCCGCACTTATCTATGCCGAGCCGAGAAGGATGTCTGTGGAACGAAGTTACACGAACTTTGACCGTCTTAGCTCTTAGTTCTTACTTCTTACATCATACATCTTACCTCTTACATCTCCCCTCTTACCAACTTCCACTCACGCGGCGTGAAGTCGGAGGTGTCGGGCTGCCATGAGGGATCGGGCATATACCACCAGAACTGGCTGAAGTATTTCCGCAACTTCTTGTCTTTGAACACATAGCCTCTGCTGGCATACGGCAGATTGGTGAGGATGCGCTGCTGCTCCTTCACCTTGTCGGGCTCTATCATGTAGCTGCCGGGCATATAGCCTTCGCTGCGGTCGTAGAAGGTGCCGAGCTTGAAGTCGTCGTAGTGCAGACGCTCCGCCGACTGCACGGTCATGTTGGCTTTGGGGCGGAAGTTCCGGGCGTGCCACTCCACCGAGCCGTCTCTCAGCGCCATTTCCACATAGAGGTCGCCATAGGTCTTCGTCTTTCTTATCTTGCCCGCGCCTTCGGTCACAGCAAAGGACGCATCGGCAAACACGGAGTCCTCCACGAAGAAATGTTTCGCCGTATGGGGCGCTCTGATGCGCAGCGTGAAGTCGTCAATCTGCCTGTTGGCCCATCGCATGGCGGGCATGAGCCAATAAGGCACCTCAAACGTGCGCCCCACGCCCCAACTCATACGGTAGCGGTAGGTGTGGTGTATGACGTTGCGGCCCTCGCGGAAGCGCGCCACGAAGTAATAGGCATAGGAAAACGATATAAGACTGTCCCGCGAGATGTCATAAAGCAAGGCGTTGTGGGGCAGATTCTCGCCGTCGCGCATCTTGGTTTCTCCGTAGGCTTTCCAGCGCTTGAGGTTGAGGGGGCGGAAGTCGCACACGCTGTCGTATTGCGTCTTGACGACGGCGTTCATGTAGCTCAGCTCCTCGCCGTTCATCTCCACGGTGAAGTCGCTGATGTAGGGATGAATGCCCTGCGGGCTGAAAGGCACGTCGTCGTTGTAGGGCGCCTCGGCCTCGAAGCCCATCGTCACGATTTTCTCCCGGCCGCTGTTGTTCAGCTCATACTGCACATCCACGCTGGCATATCCGTCGTCGCCCAGGCTGATGGTGAGCACCTCGCGTGTGAGGGCGATGTCGGTCTCCTCAACGGGCACCAGATGGTTGCCGTTGACGCAGAACACGCCGTCGTTGCTCCACGCCGTCACCGCCGCCAGCGCCGCAAAGAGAAACATGCTTAGTCTCCTCATTGTCTTTAACCTTTAATCCTGAATCCTGAATCCTGAATCCTGAATCTTGAATCCTGAATCTTGAATCCTTAACCCTTAACCATTCTGTTCAGCTCCGCATAGAGTTCGGGCAGATGCTGCTCGATGGACACGGGTCTTCCGCCGGCGATGAAGCAATGCGTGCTGGTGCCGATGCAGCAGAGCTTGTCCTTGCACTTCATGGTGTACTCCACCGTGAACTTCACCGGTGTGACTTCCTTCACCCCGATGGTGATGTCGAGGGTGTCGGCGAAGGTGGACGAGCGTTTGTACTGGCAGTTGATGGCAAGCACGGGCGACTGGAAGCCCTCGGCCTCCATGCGTTCAAATCCCATGCCGATGCTGTCGAGCCAGGCCACACGGGCTTCCTCCATGTAGCGCACGTAGTTGGAATGGTGTGTGATGCCCATACGATCACACTCGTAGTAGTTCACTGTGCGGTGAAAGGTGTACATTTCTGTGTGCTGTTTTTCGTATTTTGTTTGCAAAGATACGAAATTTAGTTGATAGTTGACAGGTGACGGGTGACAGTTTTTATACTTCAGTTAAGAGAAATGCCATATACATGGGCAATGTGAGCAATTGGTCACTGTATCCGACATTATGGTCGCCCAACTTGAGTCCACCTGTGACATGGTATTTCTCCGGGTGCTTCAAAACTGTCCGCATAGACTTGGCATTACCCGTGGTAGCCTTACATTCTACAGGAGTACACTTGCCTTTATAGCGCATCAAAAAATCAAGTTCCACGCCGCCGTCTTTATGATAGTAATACAGTTTGCGGCCCATTTTACCAAAGATGTCTGCTATCAGGTTCTCCTTGATGGCACCATGGTAACTGAGCATATCACCGGCAAGTATGCTCGATTGCGTGCCATCTTCCAACATGGAAATAAGCAAACCGATATCTGACATATATACTTTGAACTCGCTCTTGATTTTGTGGCCGTCCAACGGGAGTTCTGTTATCTCCGTGTTGTAGCATCTGCGGATAATGCCTGCATCCTCTATCCACTGCAGACTTCCGGCATAGTCGCGCCCTCTGCCTCCGGGACGTACCACTGTATAGCTGAACTTCTTGTACTCACGTGCCAGTTGTGCCGGTATTGACTCAAAGCATTCCCTGATTCTCGACTTGTCGGCAGACGGAGCATGCTTCACCATGTCTGCCTTATACTCATCAACGATTCGCCGTTGTACAGAAAGAACCTTGCCTATCTGCTTCGTTTCCATAAAAGTAGTCACCACCTCAGGCATACCGCCTACCACCACATATTGGTGGAGCAACTCACGGAATCTGTCGTACAAGGCATCCTCAACGGGTGATTTTTCTTTCAGACATTTCCGAAGGTATTCTATGTGCATGTCCTTGATCCCATTGGCCCATAGCCATTCCTCAAAGTCCATGGGATACATGTCAACAATATCCTCAAAACCCACAGGAATGGAAGCCTCTTCCTCTTCTTTCTTTTCTTCCGCGGTCTTGTAGCCGTTCACGCCTAACAGGGAGCCTGTACACATCACCTCGTAACGCCCATCCTGATGAAAGTACTTCAGCGAACCTCTGGCCTTGGGACAATCCTGAATCTCATCGAAAACAAAACAGGTCTCACCCGGCTGAATCTCTGCATCTGGTATAGCTGCAGTTATGCGCATGATGATGGAATCCACCTCCAGATTGGGAGTGAAAAACTTCTTGTAGTCCGGATGCTCACGGAAATCCAAATACACGACATGCTTAAAATTCCTCGTGGCAAATTCCATTACGCTGCTCGTCTTACCACACTGACGAACACCTTTCACGACGAGCGGCTTGTGAGCGGTATCGACCAACCACGATTGGAATACCTTTTCTATCTTTCTTTTATACATAAACACATTTTCATGCCGACTTTTTAATGCGATGCACACATTTTCCTACCGACTTTCGGCGCAAATATACACATTTTCTTTCATTCAATAGATATTTAACTGTTATTTTTGTGAAAAAGAACGCTCAAAGAGTGTCAGTTTCCAAGTATCGGCTCAAAATTATGCGATTTACGCTCTAGTTAGAGAAAATTTGCGCGCCAGTTTGAGGAGCCTCAACGGCGACATAACGGACAAGCGTTAATTGTGTCCGTTCTCTTACAAAAAAGCGATTAGACAAACGAGGCTATTCATCCGCAGTTTCGCAGGCGCTGTGCAGGCGCTGCGCAGGGAAACAGGTCTGTGAGAGCAAAGTTTTATTGCACTTTTATGACTAAAAGGCCTCAATTCGATGTTGCAAGCCGAATTTTCTGGAAGACTGTGACGAGCGCTTTTGAGGGTGAACGATGCTCAAAATGCTGTTTCGCGTATGCTTTTTAGGTCCAAAACGGCCCTAAATTGAGACTAATTGTCCTGCTTTTGAGGGTAAAAGCGAGGAACTGTGCTCTTGCCAGGACAACGTATCTTGCTGTGTTTTTGAATTTTAGATGTGAATTCATGTCTTAATCTATTCCAATTCCAGTTATTCCAATTATTTTTTGAGGGTGCCGTCTTCTCTATTTTATTATATATATATTTATATATTAATTAGTTATATAATATATAAGAGAGATTGCGGGTGCCATATTTTTAATTGGAATAACTGGAATTGGAATAACCTGCCCATATCTACTTCTCTCTCCAAAGCCTTCTCTCCCCCTCGCCCGTCAGACATCAGACATCTTACATCAGCTTTCAGTCCCCAAAACCCTCTTCTTCGTTTCTGACGGCTTCTCTGGCCCAACCTCCTGTGGCCCCTCCCCCTGATTCACAAATCAATTTCTCTGTGTTCATTCTCGCCACTGTCATTGTGGGCTTTATGTATTTTTTCATAGTTTCTGTTTGTTATTTTACTCCTGCATTCCTTTATGTTCTTTCTTGAACTCCTTCACTTCTTTTTCGGACATTTTTTCCATCTCGAAAGTGCCCTTTTTCACGAAGTAATATTCTTCTGATGGTCTGCCATAATCGTCAACAATTTCATCCCCTGTTTTCTTCACTATCCAGCAATTAACGTCTTCCCATACAATAGTCTCTTTTGTAGCATAATTGCCGCCAATGATATCAACGTATTTGACTGAGGCTTGGTCCGGATGACAGATTCGAAGCCGTTCTATGCCGGGATTCTCCAGCGAGAACTGCATGGAGGTGTGTGGAAGTATGTACCAGGTCAATCCGCGTGCGAGGTCCCCCACCACCAGTTCCTCTTCTGTGAAGTTGTCGATGAAGAAGTCTATCTTCAGGCGTTCCCCCTCTTTCGCCATATCGTTCATGAAACCAGCAAGGACGGCGATATTCTCAGCGCTACGCATCCCAATATACGTTGTTAGGGCGTTGTTGGTGTATCCGGCATTGAATCCGGCTGCAGCGCCCGCCATTACCGCTGCGAACGTCATCCAGCCGGCAGCGGCCTTTGCGCGCTTTATCTCCTTTACTTTATCCTTATCCACGCTCTCGTGGACCAGAGTGACGGAGAAACTGCCGTCCTGCGCCATCAGCTCAAGTTCGTCTTGTATGCCCTCGGCCATTACCGAATCACCCTTAAGTTCCCAAATCTTGATGAACGACCTGTATGTGGGAATATAGGTTGTCTTGGCCTGCACCGTCATTGACAACATCACGGCCGTTAGTATCAGCAGCTTTTTCATGGCATTATGTTTTACATTGTTTTGCATTGATCCTTATTTACAACCCTATCCCTGAACATTCGCATGTTGGTGAAGTTACGTGAGATATTTTGCACGAGTTCCAAATAATTGTCTGAGCCATCATTCCACTTGTGATAGAACGGCTTTATTGAAACGCAGTTTTCATGTTCAAAGACGGTGTTGAGCAATGTTCTGTCGGAATTGCCGCAGGAGTGTCCCATGATCAACACTTGGAATGGGGCTGACATAAGGAACTCCAGCATATCGTGGTAATGTCTTGTTTCAAGATACTTCACCGACTTGACATTCTTCAACAATTCATTGTCGTTCCTGTCGAGAATGTCTTGATAATGCCTGTCAAGTTCATCACCATAGCCAAAGATGATATTCTCTGGGTGTTCCAACTCGCCATGAATATAGTTGAAGTCAAGGTTAAAGTTGCCATACATCTTGGCGGTTGCGGTATAATTAAAGCTCAGCAACATGATACGTTCCGGTCTCAGTTTCTTTTGCTCTTCAAAGTTATTTTGTATTTCTTCGAGGTATATATCTTCAAGCCTCATATTTTCCAATGCTTTCTTTTTCCCTTCAGTTGAAAAATCAGCTGGGTCGAAGAACTCTATCATTGAATTATGTAACTCTTTTTTATACTGATTCGTCCCGATGGTACGAAGGTATTCCACAAGCCGATCCTGTAAATATGCCAACTGCCCATTCAACTCCTTTACGGTATAACTGCAATCAGGGGCTTCAGAGCAACTTTTCAACTGTTGATAGTAGTCGTTCTCAATATCAACCCATCCTTTTGTATCTATTGATTGGAGAATTGTCTCAAAGAATTTAGAATACGTTACAGAAAAATCATCTGTATTTTCCTTTATTGCGCTTATAATTTCGGCAGGTGGAATCTTCCACTCCCCTGTCAGCAAATTCCGAAAAGGATGAGAGTGGAAGAAATAAGACCAATCGGCACAATCTTTTGTTTTCTTTATCTCCAACTTACACAAGCAATCTTCTAAGATAGCAGAGTGCTCTGTCACCAAGGCATCTATTTTCCGCTCCCAATACCAGTTTATGAAGTCCATATAACTGGTTTTAAGACCATGAGCCAAGTCGAAGCCGTTGCCTATGATGACGAGTCTGTTCATTTCAATTTCACTAAATTTAAAATGTGACAGAATAATTTGGGGATTACATTACACTTCGGCCATCGACTTTGTGTCAAAGGGCAGCATACCATAAGCCAGACCTTCTTCTTCGCATGCCATTACCATCTCGTTCTCGGATGACTCCGCAACGAGCAAGTCTGAGAGGTGCTTTCTAAGAGATTTGTATATCGCAGGGTCATCCAACTCCTTTCGGCGGGCTACGCTTATGTCAAAGAAATCTTTTTCCTGTTCAAGCCCACAAAACTTGCGCCCGCAAAGGTTGGCCGCAATGCCCGTCGTTGAGCTACCGCTGAATGGATCCAGAATCCAATCACCTTTCTCTGTACAGGATAGAATAATACGAGTGAGGAGCGAAAGCGGTTTCTGTGTGGGGTGTTTGCCGCACGTTTTCTCCCAACGACCAATAGCAGGCAAACGCCACACATCGGTCATCTGCTTGTTATCGTTGATACGCTTCATTAACTCGTAGTTGAACTTGTGGGCCGTCTTCTTGGATTTACGAGCCCAAATGATAAACTCAGTAGAATAAGTGAAGAAGCGGCAGGAAATATTTTGTGGTGGATTGGTCTTTTGCCATGTAACAACATTCAATATCTTGTATCCAAGTTCCGTCA
>Ga0256404_1013599_pt1 | contig 10258 bp, 6 predicted proteins | sample RumenRJG_01DNA_FD_185990 | JGI IMG/M metagenome (GOLD analysis project Ga0256404, IMG submission 185990) | Bovine rumen microbial communities from Lethbridge, Alberta, Canada - RJG_01 | ecosystem: Host-associated > Mammals > Digestive system > Stomach > Rumen | place: Canada: Alberta | collected...
GTCGCCGAGTTCGAGGACATGTAGAAGACGCCTTTCGGGTTCACGAGCGTGCCCTGGCGCATGTCGGCAATCGTGTAGCAGAGGTTCTGGCTCTCATAGACGGATTTCTTCGCGCTGTCCTTGAGCGCCGCATTGATGAGGTTGTGATGCTGACCGGATTGGCCTGCGACCTTGTACTCGGCGAAGTCCGCATGCTGCTTGCCGTCGCTCGAGAGCTGGTATGTGCGCGCGTAGGTGTGGTCGTGGCCCTGCAGGACGACGTCAATCTTGTTCGCGTCGTAGATCGGCGTGAGCTGCGTGCGCAGCAGGATGCCGTCGGAGTCGGAGTGGTCGAGGCCGCTGCCGTAGATATCCTGATGCATGACGACGATGCGCCATTTCGCGTTCGGGTTCGCTTTGATGGCTTTCTTGATGAGTGTCTCGTGATCCGCCGCGTTGTAGTTGTTCGCGTTGATGACGATGAAAAGCGCATTGCCATAGGAGTAGAAATAGCCGTGGCCGGCAGCCGTCGGCGTCGCTTCTTCCGTGAACGGATTCGGCACGTTGAAGTGGTTCTGGTAGCCGATGGTCATGCTGTCATGGTTGCCAATGCTCGTGGCCTCCGGCAGGCTGCGCAGAGCCTTGGCGGAGAGGTAGCCCGCGTACTGCATCTCCTGCAGTTGGATCTTTTTCTCGGACTGGTCCTCCGCGGGCTCATTGATCTGGTCGCCCGGGGAGACGAGGAAGTTGATCTCTGGGTGCTGGGCGAGCGCGCTGTTGAGCGTCTTGTTCCAGTTGTAGGCATCGTTGCGGGCTGCAAGCTCGCCGTCCTGCTTGTTGCCCTCCGACGACGTCTGGCCCTTCGAGGCGCCGATCTGCGGGTCGCCGACATACATGAACGTGAAGTCGTCAGGATTGCCCGTCTTGAACGATGCGACCGGCTTCCAGTCGCCGTTGACCTTCACCTGATAGTAATACGTCGTCTCCGGCTTGAGGCCGCGCACCGTCACTTTGTTCGTATAGTACTGCGTGCCGGCGACGAGCGTTCCTTCCTTGGAAGTGCCGCGGTAGTCCGCTGCGTTCGACATATCTTCATGCGTCGAGACGCGGACGACGGCATTCTTCGCCTGCTCCTTGGAATACCAGGCGAAATTCATCTGAGAAGCGTCCTTGCCGGGGGCGAGAGAGACCTGCTCATAGTCTGTCTTGATCGTTTCCCAGCTGGCTTTCCACTGCTCCCAGTTCTGGTCGCCGGCCTGCGTCGCGACGACGGCCTTGGGCGTCAGGGAAGCATCGTTCCAATGCTCGGTAGCGGCATACGCCGTCGTGGCCGCGCAGAGCGCGAGCAGCACATAGGCCGTGATGCGTTTTTTGCTTTTGCAGAACTTCATGGTTTGGAAGACCTCCTACTGTTCAAATCTGTGAGCGATTCTTTTTTTACCCTAGCATGAAATGGATGGGCGGCTGTTACAGCTATGTAAAATCGATGTAAATCCTGCCCGCCAGCATGGACAGGACAGATTGGCGCAGGCGATACGCTGCGCGATATTTTGCGAAGCCTTTGCCGATGTGTTATACTTTGCATGCAATTCATGAGGAGGGATTTCGATGAATCTGGATCTGGTGCTCAAAAAGATGATCGCGTACGACGCGGGCGACGCGCGGCGCATCCAGCATTTTCTCAAGGTGCACGCTTACGCGGCGCTGATCGGCAGGGAGGAGCAGCTGCCGCCCGACGTGCAGGAGCGGCTCGAGGTGGCGGCCATCCTGCACGACATCGGTATCCATGCGGCGGAAGAGAAATACGGCAGCGCCGCGGGGAAGTATCAGGAGATCGAGGGACCGGCGCCGGCGCGGGCGCTGCTGGAGAGCCTCGACTGCGAGGAGGCGCTCATCGAACGCGTCTGCTATCTCATCGCGCATCATCATACGTATGACGGCGTGGACGGGCTGGATTACCAGATTCTTCTCGAGGCGGATTTCCTCGTCAACGCCTATGAGGATGGACTCTCCGTGCAGGGCATCAGAGCGTTCCGTGCGAAGGTGTTCCGCACGCGCAGCGGTATCCGGCTGCTCGATGCGGTATATGGTCTGGCTTGAAAATTCTTTTCATGGTCTGGACAAAGAGAAAGCAGCGGTATAAAATGAAGTTCGGATAAAATCTAATCTAAGAAATAAGGACGGTGAGGAACATGGACGACCACCCTAGCTCAGCGGAGCCCAAGCGATGCAAAAAAGAATACAGGGGAGGCCGTCCTGTTCTTTGTGCTGCCTGATGGCAGTCTGAGGGGATGGTGCTTCCTTGACCGAAAGGAGACAGCCATCCATGCTGAAAATCTACAAATCAATGGAGAGCGGTCCGCTCGTGGAGCTCACGCTGAAGACGCTAGAGAAGGGGGCGTGGATCAACATCATCGATCCGACACCCTACGAGCTGAAGGTCGTGAGCAATCTCACGGAGGTTGATCCCGATTTCCTGCGGTCAGCGCTCGATGATGAGGAGCGTTCCCATACGGATGTCGAGGACGACTCCGTCATGGTTCTGACGAACGTACCGGTCTGCCGCGACCGCGACAGCTATGACGCCCTGCCGCTCGCGATCATCGTGACGGAGGAATACATCATCACGGTCTGCCTCGAAGAGACGCCTGTGATGATGGAGTTCAATGAGCGCACGGCGAAGCTCTTCCGCACGTACAAGAAGACGCGGTTCCTCTTCCAGATCCTCTATAAGTCTGCGACGTATTTCCTGCGCTATCTGCGGCAGATTTCCAAGACGTCTGACGAGATTGAGGATCAGCTGCGCCACGATATGAAGAACAGTGAGATCCTGCGCCTCCTGACGCTGCAGAAGGGCCTGACGTATTTCAACGCCGCGATCCGCTCGAACGGCGCCGTGCTCGACAAGCTCACGCGCATGCGCAACAACCAGAGCCTGCAGCCCATCCTCAAGACGTATGAGGAGGATGAGGATCTGCTCGAGGATGTCATCATCGAGAACAAGCAGGCGCGCGAGATGGTCGAGATGTACAGCAAGATCCTCGCGCGTCTGGCCGATACGTTTTCTTCCATTATCTCTAATAACCAGAACCTCGTGATGAAGTTCTTGGCCGCGATGACGATCATCATCGCGATTCCGACGGTCGTGTCGAGTTTCTTCGGCATGAACGTCCCCGTGCCGTTCGCGGAGAATCCGTTCGGCTTTGCGTATATCATGGTCATCGCGTTCGCGATTTCCGTCACCTCCGCCTATGTGCTCTGGCGGCGGGACATGTTCTGAGGGGAGGATGCGGATGGAGGCCGTACCATCGGGGAGCTTTCTGGAGGAGTTCACGCTCATTGCCGACCGCGCCGCCGAAGAGGGAGAGACGTTCCTCATCGAGCGGAAAAATGGAAAGGATGTCGTGCTGCTCTCTCTCGACGCTTATAATGCGCTGCGGCGCAGCCTCTACGAGGCGCGCAGCGCTCAGGACTGCCACGACTGATGTGGCGGTCCTTTCTTTGTCACGGGAGATTTGCGGCAGTTGCGTGGCAAGAGAGCGGATCGCTGCATGTGGCATAAGGGCCTTGCCACAGAACGATTGTGTCCGTGTTGTGTCGGTTGGAGTGTGATTTTTTATTTTTGTGTTCCTTTTCGTTCAACTGCTTCCTATTTATGCCGAGATATGATAGAATGTATACTCGTAAGGCAACCTGTGAGGAGGGTGTATTTTTGAAGTTTTTGCGTACCAAAAGCATAGAAGCATATCAGATGGATGCCGCCGCCTCTCATCTGCGGCGCACGATGGGGGCGCTCGATGTGACGCTGCTCGGGATCGGCGTCATCGTCGGCACGGGCATCTTTGTCCTGACGGGCGTAGCGGCCGCGAAATACGCGGGGCCAGCGCTCATGCTTTCCTTTCTGATTGCCTCGGTGACATGCGGTTTCGTGAGCATGACGTACTCGGAACTCGCGTCGATGGTGCCGGTGGCGGGGAGCGCCTATGCCTACGCCTATACGTCGGTAGGTGAGTTCTTTGCCTGGCTTGTCGGCTGGAATCTCGTGCTGGAGTATTCCGTGGGCGCGTCGGCGGTGGCGGGCGGCTGGTCTGCCTATGTCGTCGGCCTGCTCAAGACGGCGGGCATTGACCTGTCGGCCGCGTACACCGCGGTCCCCGCGGACGGCGGCATCGTGAACCTGCCGGCGGTGCTCATCACGCTGTTCCTCTCTACGCTGCTCATCCGCGGCGTGCATGAGAGTGTGACGGTGAACAAGGCGCTCGTCGGTGTCAAGTTGCTTGCCATCTTCATTTTCCTGTTCCTCGCGGCGCCCTCCGTCGACGTCACGAACTGGGAGCCCTTCCTGCCGTTTGGCTGGGCGGGCGTATCGGCGGGCGCCGCCGTGATATTCTTCGCCTACCTCGGCGTGGATTCCGTGGCGACGGCGGCGGAGGAGACGCGCAACCCCGCGCGCGATATGCCGATCGGCATCATCGCCTCGCTCGTCGTATGCACGCTGCTCTATGTGGGCGTCACGGCGGTCATGACGGGCAATGTGCCCTACGCGCAGCTCGATAACGCCGAGCCTGTCGCCTATGTGCTGCGCGAGCTCGGCTATCGGTTCGGCTCGGCGCTCGTGGGAACGGGCGCTATCGCCGGACTCACGACAGTGCTGCTTGTCATGATGTACGCGCAGACGCGCGCGTTTTTCGCGATGAGCCGCGACGGCCTGATCCCGCAGGCGGTCTGCAAGATTCATCCGCGCTACGCGACGCCGCACCGCATCACGGTGATCGTGGGGCTGGGCGTCGCGCTCATCTCTGGCTTCACGCCCATCCATGTCGTCGCGGAGATGTGCAGCGTCGGGACGCTCTTCGCGTTCATCGTCTCGGCTGTCGGCGTCGTCGTCATGCGCTACCGTTATCCGGATGCGCACCGGCCGTTCCGCTGTCCTGCCATCCATGTCATGAGCCTGCTCGCGGTTGTGAGCTGCGGCTACATCATGTACAACCTTTCGTCGATGACCTGGGAGCGCTTCTGGATCTGGAGCGCGCTGGGCATCCTGATTTATTTCGCGTACGGCTTCCGGCACAGCCGGGAAGGACGGCGGCAGGCAGCGGAGAACCCGTCAATCTGTTCTTTACATTCGCGAGAGCGGCATGTAAAATAAATGAGGTAGAGAGTATATTGTATACTCGCTGGTACAATGAACCAAAAGAGGGGAGCTTTAACATGAGCAAAAAGATGAAAACCATGGACGGCAACACGGCTGCCGCCTACATCTCTTATGCGTTTACGGATGTCGCAGCGATCTATCCGATCACGCCGTCCTCACCGATGGCGGAGCATGTGGATGAGATGGCCGCGCATGGTAAAAAGAACCTGTTCGGAGAGACGGTTCGCGTCATCGAGATGGAGTCGGAGGCCGGTGCCGCTGGCGCTGTGCACGGCTCGCTGCAGGCAGGCGCTCTGACGACGACCTACACGGCGTCTCAGGGCTTCCTGCTGATGATTCCGAACCTCTACAAGATTTCCGGCGAGCTGCTCCCCGGTGTCTTCCATGTGTCGGCGCGTGCGCTCGCGACGTCCACGCTGAATATCTTCGGCGATCACCAGGATGTCATGGCTGCGCGCCAGGCTGGCTGCGCGATGCTCGCCGAGGCAAGCGTGCAGGAGGTCATGGATCTCTCTGCTGTCGCTCATCTCGTCGCCATCAAAGGCCGCGTGCCGTTCATCAATTTCTTCGACGGCTTCCGCACGTCTCATGAGATCCAGAAGATCGAGATGGTCGACTACGACGATCTCGGCAAGATCCTCGACTGGGATGCGGTCAAGAAGTTCCGCCGCAATGCGCTCAACCCGGATCATCCGGTCATCCGCGGCACGGCGCAGAACCCGGATATCTATTTCCAGGAGCGCGAGGCGGTCAACCGCTATTACGATGCCCTGCCGGAGCTCGTCGAGGAAGCGATGGCGCAGATGGCGAAGATCACGGGCCGCGAGCATCATCTCTTTGACTACTATGGCGCGAAGGACGCCGACCGCGTCATCATCGCGATGGGCTCTGTCTGCCAGACGGCGGAGGAGGTCGTCGACTATCTGAACAAGAACGGCGAGAAGGTCGGCCTCCTGAATGTGCATCTCTACCGTCCGTTCTCCGTGGAGCATTTCCTCAAGCAGCTCCCGACAACGGTCAAGAAGGTCGCCGTCCTCGACCGCACGAAGGAACCGGGCGCCATCGGCGAGCCGCTCTACCTCGATGTCAAGGCCGCGTATTACAGTTCTGACCGCAGCCCGGTCATCGTCGGCGGCCGCTATGGTCTCGGCGGCAAGGATACGACGCCGGATCAGATCTTCGCTGTCTATGACGAGCTCTCCAAGGATGCGCCGAAGAACGGTTTCACGCTCGGCATCGACGACGATGTGACGCATACGAGCCTCGCGCCGAGTCATACGGATGTCGACCTCACGCCGGAGGGCACGACGGCCTGCAAGTTCTGGGGCCTCGGCTCGGACGGCACGGTCGGCGCGAACAAGAGCGCCATCAAGATCATCGGTGATAAGACCGACATGTACGCGCAGGCGTATTTCGCCTATGACTCGAAGAAGTCCGGCGGCATCACGATGAGCCATCTGCGCTTCGGCAAGCAGCCAATCACGAGCCCGTACCTCATCAATAAGGCGGACTTCATCAGCTGCTCGCAGCAGTCGTACGTCTATCAGTATGATCTGCTCGCAGGCCTCAAGCCGCACGGCGTCTTCCTGCTCAACACGGTCTGGAGCGACGAGGAGCTCACGAAGCACCTGCCGGCCGCGATGAAGCGCTTCATCGCGAAGAATGAGATCGCGTTCTACACGGTCAACGCCGTGGAGATCGCCAAGGGCCTCGGGCTCGGTGGCCGCTTCAATATGGTCATGCAGTCCGCGTTCTTCAAGCTCGCGAACATCATCCCCATCGACACGGCGGTCAAGTACCTCAAGGATGCCGTCGTCACGTCCTACGGCAAGAAGGGCGAGAAGGTCGTCAACATGAACCACGGCGCCATCGACCAGGGCATCAACGCGCTGCACAAGGTCGAGGTGCCTGCGTCCTGGCAGACGGCGGAGGACGCACCGGCGGAGAAACGCGACGTACCGGCGTTCATCACGGAGATCCAGGAAGTCATGAACCGTCAGGAGGGCGACAAGCTCGCCGTCTCCAAGTTCGCTGACGGCATGGAGGACGGCACGTTCCCGGTCGGCGGCTCCGCCTATGAGAAGCGCGGCACGGCCATCAATGTGCCGGTCTGGGATGCGGAGAAGTGCATCGGCTGCAACCAGTGCTCGTTCGTCTGCCCGCATGCGGCGATCCGCCCCGTGCTCACGACGGATGAGGAGCTCGCAAAGGCGCCGGAGGGCATGCCTGCGACGAACTCCCGCGTGGCGAAGGGCATGCACCTCACGATTGCTGTCTCGACGCTCGACTGCCTCGGCTGCGGCAACTGCGCGCAGGTCTGCCCGGTCAAGGCGCTCGAGATGAAGCCGCTCGACGACGCCGGTAAGGCGCGTCAGGCGTACTTTGACTACGGTATCGATACGGAGAAAGTCGCGCCGAAAAAGAACCCCGTCAAGAAGACGACGGTCATCGGCTCGCAGTTCGAGCAGCCGCTCTTCGAGTTCTCCGGCGCTTGCGCCGGCTGCGGCGAGACGCCGTACGCGAAGCTCATCACGCAGCTCTTCGGCGACCGCATGATGGTCGCGAACGCGACGGGCTGCTCCTCCATCTGGGGCGGCAGCGCGCCGGCGATGCCGTACACGAAGAACGCTAAGGGCCAGGGCCCGGCATGGGCGAACTCCCTGTTCGAGGACAATGCGGAGTTCGGTCTCGGCATGTTCCTCGGCACGAAGGCCTGCCGCACGCGCCTCGCGGCGGATGTCGCGGCGGCCATCGAGGCGGGCAAGGGCTCGGCGGAGCTCCAGGCTGCCATGAAGGATTGGAAGGACAACGTGGACAGCGGCGAGGGCACGCGTGACCGCGCGGATCGGCTCGAGACGCTTCTCGCAGCAGAAAAGGGCGCGGACGAGCTCCTCAACAAGATTTACGACGAAAAGGACTATTTCGTCAAGCGTTCGCAGTGGATCTTCGGCGGCGACGGCTGGGCGTACGATATCGGCTACGGCGGCGTCGACCATGTGCTCGCCTCCGGCGAGGATGTCAATGTCTTCGTCTTCGATACGGAGGTCTACTCCAACACGGGCGGTCAGGCATCCAAGGCGACGCCGGCAGCTGCCATCGCGCAGTTCGCTGCCTCCGGCAAGCGCACGAAGAAAAAGGATCTCGGCCGCATGGCGATGACGTACGGCTACGTCTATGTCGCGCAGGTCGACATGGGCGCCGACCACAACCAGGTTCTCAAGGCGATTGCCGAGGCGGAGGCGTATCAGGGCCCGTCCCTCATCATTGCCTATTCGCCGTGCATCAACCATGGCATTCGCAAGGGCATGGGCTGCTCGCAGCTCGAGGGCAAGCTTGCTGTCGAGTGCGGCTACTGGGCGAACTTCCGCTACAACCCGCAGCTCGTGGGCACGGACAAGAACCCGTTCAGCCTCGACTCCAAGGAGCCGGACTTCTCGAAGTTCCAGGAGTTCCTCATGGGCGAGAACCGCTACATCAACCTCAAGCGCAGCTTCCCGGAGGCCGCAGAGGCGCTCTTCGAGAAGACGCAGCATGACGCTGAGACGCGCTACAATACGTATAAGAAGCTCGCTGGCAAATAAGCCGGCCGGCTGACGAACCAGGAGAACCGCGCTTGCCTCGAAAGGGCAGGCGCGGTTTTTCTCATGTCTGCTGCTGGACGGAGCGAAAAGAAAACGGCGCACCGCTTACATGACTGTAAACGGCGCGTCGTTTTCCTATGCGTAGATCGGACGGTATTTGTGTTCACTGCGAGAATTTAAGGAGCTACTGATTCATTCGGCACTCCGTCTTCACGCGTCTGCACTGTCCTCCCGCCCTCGACAATCCTCAGCACAAAACGCGATGAAGCGTTTTGCCGCTACGCCTGCGGTTTGTCTCCTAGGGAGATACAGCGCATCCACGTAAATCCGGAGCACCTTATTTAATCAGCGCTTCCCTTAACGAATTCCTCGACTTTCCTGAGGCCCGCGCCATTCGCGATGAGAGAGCGGGCGACGTCGATGCCGTCTGCGATGCTTGCGGCCTTGCCGCCGAGGTAGATGGCGGCGCCGGCGTTCAGGAGGACGATGTCGCGCTTCGGCCCTTGTTCTTTGCCTGAAAGGATGGCGCGCGTGATGGCGGCGTTTTCCTCAGGCGTGCCGCCCTTGATGTCATCCTTTTTGCAACGAGTGAAGCCGAAGTCCTCCGGCTGGATGGTGTAGCGTTTGAACCAGCCGTCCTTGAATTCGCAGACGCTCGTAGGCGCGCTCAGCGAGATCTCATCGAGGCAGTCCTGCCCGTAGATGACCATGCCGCGTTTCACGCCGAGGCTCATGAGCACTTGGGCGAGCGGATCGAGCAGGTACTCGTCGTAGACGCCGAGCAGCATGGTCGTCGGGTGCGCCGGGTTCGTGAGCGGGCCGAGGATGTTGAAGACCGTGCGGATGCCGAGCTCCTTGCGCACGGCGCCGACGTATTTCATCGAGGCGTGATATTTCTGCGCGAAGAGGAAGCAGATGTTGATCTCCTTGAGGAGCTCCACGCATTTCTCCGGCGAAAGGCTGATGTTAATGCCGAGCGCCTCGAGGCAGTCGGCGGCGCCGGACTTCGACGAGGCGGCGCGGTTGCCGTGCTTCGCGACCTTGATGCCGGCGGCGGCGATGAGGAAGGCGGCCGTCGTAGAGATGTTGATGCTGCCCGCGTGGTCGCCGCCCGTGCCGACGATCTCGAGGACGTCCATATCGTGCGCGACCTTGAGTGCGTGGTCGCGCATGGCGGCGGCGGAGCCGGAGATCTCGTCGATCGTCTCGGCCTTTGCGCTCTTCGTCGAGAGCGCCGCGAGGTAGGCGGCGTTCTGCACCTGGCTCGTCTCGCCGTTCATGATCTCGTTCATGACGGTGTAGGCCTCGTCGTAGGTGAGATCCTGCTTGCTGACGACTTTCTCAATGGCTTCTTTGATCATGGGAAACGCTCCTTCCAGCCGGAGGCGATTGCAAAATAAAAGTCCCCGGCAGTCATAAGATACAACTACCAGGGACGAATGCTCGCGGTGCCACCCTGCTTCATGGAAAACCATGCGCTCACGGAGTGCTATCACACTCCCGGCAACTGACGTATGCCAACACGTCGCTCAGTACTCGGCGA
>Ga0256404_1013600_pt1 | contig 10257 bp, 14 predicted proteins | sample RumenRJG_01DNA_FD_185990 | JGI IMG/M metagenome (GOLD analysis project Ga0256404, IMG submission 185990) | Bovine rumen microbial communities from Lethbridge, Alberta, Canada - RJG_01 | ecosystem: Host-associated > Mammals > Digestive system > Stomach > Rumen | place: Canada: Alberta | collected...
GATAATAATACAAGGAGGTGCCGGTATGGCAAATAAGATGAACAGCAGTGCCATTCTGGCATCTCTGTCGCCGCAAGAAATCTTGGACTTCCAGGTCCGCAATGGTATGATTGACCTAGACGATGTCAGAGCGTCAATAGTGGACACAGAAAGGAAGAAAATACTTAAAGCACACCCATACGCGATCAGTCACGGTAAGGATGGTAGATGGCGCACATGGGTGCCGGACAAAAATGCGAAAGACGGTCGCAAGAAGATCGCAAAATCTACAAAAGAAAAGATCGAGGAAGCAGTCGTCTGTTACTATCTGGAGAACGATGAAGAGCTCAGGCGTAAGAGGATGACTCTGAGAGATCTGTACCCGGAATGGCTGGAGTATAAGAAGCTCCATTCCTCAGAGACGACTATCCCGAGAGTCGAGTCAGACTGGAAGAAGTATTATGAGAACGATCCGGATACTGTTCCTATCATTAATAAAAGGATCAGAGAGATCACTAAGATCGAACTCGATGAGTGGATACACAAGATGATACGCAAGTACGATATGACGAAGGTCATGTACTACAATGTGTCGCTCATAATCAGACAGATGCTCGATTATGCCGAAGAGCTTGAGATAGTGGAGGAGAACCTGTTCCGCAAGGTGAAGATCGACAGCAAGAGGATGTTCCGCAAGGTGCAAAAGAAGAAGGACTGCACGCAGGTATATACTAAAGAAGAAGAGATCCTCATCTTTCGGGAAGTCTGGAACGACTTCAAGAACAGCAAACGGCTTGTGTACAGACTGGCTCCTTTGGCAGTGATGTTCCAGTTACAGACGGGAGTTCGTATCGGGGAACTGTGCGCACTCAAATTCGATGATGTTGAGAACGGAGTCCTTCATGTTGTCAGAATGCTGCAGAGAGATTCAGACAAGGTCGTGGAGCATACCAAAAGTCATGAGGACAGGGAAGTGTTGCTGACAGATGCAGCTCTTGAACTCATAGAAGTCTCAAGAGCGTATCAGGAAGAACACGGTGGCAAAGGGGTGTATATATTCTCCATGACAGAGGAAGCTCTGAGCTACGCTGAGACCAACATTCTCTTGAAGAAGTATTGCAAGAGAATGGATATTCTTTACAGATCGTCACACAAATCGCGTAAAACTTATATCTCATCGCTGATAGACGCCGGGATAAACATCAATACGATCCGTTCATATGCCGGCCATGCGGATGAGAGAACTACTTATTTCAACTATTGCTTTGACAGGGCGCCTGATGCAGAAAAGAAGATGCTTCTTGAAAAAGCTTTGGAGACACCACTCCCGAGCTAGGCGACAGAGAGCATCAAGCCATAAGACATGGTATACAGGGTATTTTGAACAGTACTCAGGGTATGCGGGATCTTATGGCAGTTACATGAGGGTATAAATATATATGCATCCGGCATACGTACCCAAAATCGCCGTTTCGTACCCAGAAAAATCGCGTCCTATCTATGCAGTTTTTCGTCTTAAAAGTGAATCGAACCAGCCTCAACCAGTTGAAATTTCAACGTCCTGACAAAAGAAAAACCTCCGATTGCTCGGAGGTCTGTGGTGGAGCACCAAGGGCTGAATCAGAACCTTTGTTATCAAAATAGCGTTCTATTTCTGCTGCTTCGCGCTTTGTGGTCTTACTTTTCTTATTTGAATTATTCAGTAATAATCGGAAATGATCATCGTATAAGTAGATCCTGTCTATCAGAGAGTTAACAAGCAATTTATCGAAGGTTTCATCTAAGATCGAGGCGTCTCTGACACCTGTAAGGAAGAGTCTGGCAGCAAATGGATCGACAGGTTCTTGCTTTGTCCTTTCTGCGTGGAGCTGCTTTTTCAGACTATCCAGTTCATTTTCGCGCTGCTGCAGTCTTTCGTTTACCCTGGCTGAAGCTGTTCCGTCCTCGATCTGATCGATAAGGCGGTCGATTTTCTTTTCGGTATCCCTGATGTCGGCCTGAAGGCTGACGATCAGAGGACTTTCCATATCCAGCCTGTTCTGCTCTTCAATGCCCTGAATGATGATGTCTATATTCTCATCTGTCAGCATCTCGCGGCAGGTTTGAAGAACCAGAGATTCGATGAACTCCTTCTTTACATTCTTCTTGCCGCATTTTTTCGGCGCGTTGGAACATGTGTAATATCTGTAGACCCTGCCAGTGTGAGATTTGCCGGAGGTTCCGTTCATCTGATCCTTACAGTGACCGCAGTAAAGCTTGCCTGTGAGCAGATAGTCTTCTGTCGCCGGGCGATGACCGCGGATCTTTTTCTCGCCGAGGATCGCCTGCACTTCGTCAAAGAGCTCATCGCTTACTATCCGGGGAATAGCATTCGGGAACTTCATGTCTCCGTAGATATAGGTGCCTTTATACCGCTCGTTACGAAGTATGCTCTGAAATGAGTTCTTCCCAAAAGAATTGCCTCTTACAGTCTTGATACCGCGTCTGTTGAGATCCTTCATGATCTCCGTGCCGACTTCACTTGCGGCTGTCCTTTCAAAGATCTCTTTGACTATAGGTGCGGTTTTCTTATCAAGGATATAGTGACCGTCCTTATCGATCGCATATCCGTATGTCAGATTACCGCCGTTGTATTTGAACTGAGCGGCTCTCTGACGCATGCCTCGGGTTACCTTTTCTGACAGTTGTGCGCTGTACCATTGACCCATGGTGAAGAGCATACCTTCCTGAATAACACCGGAACTGTCAGAGGCGATATTCTCCTTGGCAGAAACGACCCTTACACCATTTTGCGCGAGAATTTTCTTATAATATCCGGCATCGGTCATATTGCGGGCAAAACGATCCAGCTGATAGACGAGGATGACTTCAAAGTTGCCCCATTCGCTGTCGGCGACCATGTGCAGGAATTCAGGACGTCTGTCAGATGTAGCAGACTGCGCACGGTCTATATACTCATGCACTATAAACAGGCCATTCTTTTCAGCATAGCTTTTGCATTCTGCGACCTGTCCCTCGATGGACATTTCTGTCTGATTATACGAACTGTATCTTGCGTAAATAACTGCGTTCTTCATTCTTCGAGTTCTTTCACATCAGGTTTAGCTAAACCCTTCGCGTTGAGCTTTGATATAACTCTTTTGCCTGTCTGCTGCTCCAATTCCTTCCGGGCATTGTTGGCAACACTGCCGCCGCGCCTGGCGACTGCTTTGCTTTCTTCTAACGTCACCGGATCTTCAGCTCTTGATATCTCGGTAGTTGATGCCTCGGCCAGCATATTAAGAATGAGCTCCATGTTTGTCATGTTGTCGCGCAGTCCTTCTTTGGTGAGACCTTTGTAGTTTTTATACTGTCTTGTTGTCATACCGGACCAGGCACGGGTTATCTCGTCTGTCAAAATGGCATATTCGTTGCCCTGAACTCCGACGCGATCCCATTCTTCCGTGAGTTCATTTCTTACATCGATGGATTTCATGCGCTGGTTGATCCACTTATCGCTATAGCCTTTCCTGCGATAGGTTTCTTTCATGCGCTCAACTGCCAACTCAGGGTCGGCAATCTCATCAAGCCTCTGCTTGCCGACTTCAGCAAGCCAGAGCTTGAAAGGCTCTGCCTTCGGGGAAGGTATTGTTTGTATTATTCTCAGTATTTGCTTTGTATCTGCGACATCAGTCAAACGTTTTTTTCCATCGTCCGCAATCATTTTCAACTGACTACAATTTGTAGTCACTTCGCTTCCTTCTGCCTTGAGCCGCGTTTTTAATACACTCCAGTATTTCCCGGCTCTTCTGCGGTCGGGCTGATCTGTAAGCGCACCAACTACGTCAACAACCGAAAAGAACCATTCTTCCTTTTCTTCAACCCAGACACTTCTTATTTGCTTTGACTCAAATAGTTTTATTTCATTTTTCATACGAATTCACCTCTTTGTATTTTGTTCTCGGGATATGAGCATTTCTTCCGGATGCTTTACTGCTTACTGGTATCTATATGACTCGCTGTATGCGCAAGATTAATTACAGTTCTACGGTTGTAGAACTTATCTGCATAATACAAAAGGCGCTCATACATGAGACTGTTTTGCCGTATATGTTCAGCAAGTATGCCATATGGATTTTCTGCATCTACAGGCGCATTATCCATAATATCCAGAGCATCCAATACTTGCAGATACGCTTTGTTCTCAGCATTAATAGGAGCCTTTGGAGGGCATACTGATACATCAAGTCTGCAGTCATACCGCACACAGTCCTTTGCTGCATTGGTTGCGATCAAGCGTCCATCCGGCATTTGAGATGTTAATCCAAGGCTGTGCAGCAAACCCGGGCCCGTTTCATAGCCGCTGTCGTCACGAAGGTACTTGTCTGCTATCAACTGCTCCTTGTTGATACCGGTCTCTCCAAAGGGAGTATCAGCTGCACGGTAGTATATCCCTTTCTGATAGAAGCGTAGGTCAGGAACTATCTTGCCAGCCATTATTCTTTTTACTGCAACCGCTGCTGCGGCTGCTGCTTTTTTCTTTTCTAACCCATAATTGTCCGCAAGAGCATCGGCTATCATGTCTGTGTAGATAGGAGCGCCCTGAGGCTGACTATTTACAAAGTCCTGTACGAATTCGATGTAAGTCACGCTATATACTCCTGATATAACAAAAATAAATATCGCTTTAGAAATACGAGTAAATTATATCAATGTATAAGTGTAACTGTCAATCTGATTATGTGTTGCTTTTGCGTTGACATGAGTATAGCACTTTCGTATAATAAATACAAACGTTTGTTCGATTTTGAGCGCTTTATTATCACCTTTCTTTTTCATTTTTTATGATAGAAGCTGCTCAACTCCGCATATATGCAGCAGGACTTGACAAGGCTTGCAACATATATGCTGTTGTGTTATCCTGCAATACTTCTTTCGGACTACATGTAAGGGGTACCACGTAGTGGTGGATTCCTTACATGGGAAGTGTATGTGATAACAGATCAACAGATGAAAACTGAATACCACCATTATCAGGTACTTTTTGTGGGATATGCGGCCAAAGCCGTGAGCATGCAGGGCCGGTGCGCCATGACCTCAGCAGGTGAGCGAGCGATAACACCATGGGTCCAAAAGGAAGATGACAACTTCAATGTGCGATGACAATCCCACGAGATAATGATACTTCCGTCTTGACATATTTACATGGGGCGGCCCGAGGAGATCCCTCGGGAGGCCGTAACGGGCTATGAGGTCGCCTCGTTAGCGACCGCCTGATAGTGTTCATGGGAGGGAGCCCATGCACCCGGATAAGGGGAAGCAGCAATTCTTATCACGATTTTTCCGTTTACAAAAAAATTGTAGCCGGCTTACATGATTTATTCTGGTTCACGAATAAAAGATACGAAGTTTTGTCGTGCAATCAGAACCGGTCATGTAGGCCGTCTTTTTTCGTTTTCAAAACAGCCTGCCTTAATCGATATCACATTCATAAGTGTATTTGAGGAAGGAGGCTCAGAGTATGTATCAACTGAGTAAAGAACAAGTGAAGATGTTTGTAAGAGTGATGATGCCAATTTTGTACAGCATGAATGATGTTGACGGCATGTACGATGTGCTGGACAGCGGGAAGCCGCCGGAACAGCAGCATCAAAGAGGTCATCGCTCGGACTCGCCAAGGATAGCGAGGCTCAAAGCAAGGGCGGCAATGGCAGAGGCGACGAGTATGAACCCGGTAGAAGCAGAAGGCAGCGAATTCGGAAGAGAGGTGGAAGCATGGCAGAACTGACACCGATAAAAGCGATACGAGCCAAGTGTATCGACTGCAGCTGCGGCGAGAAGAAAGAAGTGAGGCTGTGCCCTATCGAATGGTGCCCGCTTTGGCCGTACAGGATGGGAAAACGTCCGGCAAAGGATGCAAACATCGATGAGAAGAACTAAGAACAGAAAAGTCGAGATAGCTCGGATTTTTTTCGGAAATACGCCCCTGAGAAGGCAGCTTTTGAAGGGGCATAGGAACAGCACAAATGATTATGGAGGTTAGAGAATGACAGACAATAATCACAGATTAATAAACATGGAAGACATCGTAGCAGAGGAAGTCGAATGGCTCTGGGAAGGGTATATCCCTATAGGCAAACTGACGATCCTCCAGGGAGACCCGGGCAAGGGAAAGACAATGGCGATGCTCAATCTGATCGCAGCATTCACCACGGGAAGGGGCATGCTTGAACCGCCGGGAAGTCCGCAGGTCAGAGAGCCCATCAATGTCATCTATCAGACAGCGGAGGATGGACTCGCCGATACTAAGCAGCGGCGAGGAACAGGAGCATCTTTACGCGGTCTATCAGACTCAGCCGGAAGAATATTGGAGAGAACTTGCGAAAGAAAATCGTGACAGTTTCTTCAGATCCGGCACAAGCGGAACGTGTATCGAGGCCAGAGAATTCATCGTCGCATTGCCGGAAGCCTATTATAAAAATGGATGGGATCCGTATAAAGTACTGCATCATTTTGTCGAATCTTTCAAGAAAGAATATGGTGCTGAGTGTATTGCTGCTCTCCATCACAACCACGATATGAACAATTATCACATTCATCTGATCTATTCGGAGCGTGAAAAATTGGATGAGCCGGTGATAAAAATAGCGACTAGAAATATGTATTTCGACCCGGATGGGCGTCACCTGAGGACGAAGAAAGAGGCGACTGTAGACGGAGAACTGATGCCGGGATATACGATGGTACACAAGGGTGAAGTGTACGAGCAGCACCTTTTTGACAAAAAGAGTCCGGTGTTCAAGCAGAAAAACTTCACAGCACAGGTCAAATGCTTCTTTACTGATCTGATGAACCAGCCGCTGAGGGATGATCAGAAGCTGCAGGTGTTCCCGAAGAACGGCCCTTATCTGGCTACGAAAAAGATCGGAATAAACAATCCGAAAGCAGATGAGATACGCAGAACCAATGATCTCAGGCGGCGATGGAATGCTCAGGTTGATCATGCACTTAAGCGCGGTGCACCGCCCGAGAGCCTGCTGACAGTCAAAAGCGAGCTTATAACCAGGCCTGTAGCAGAGTCCATCAAACAATCAGGCGGGAAGAAAGAACCCTACAAGTATGACAGCGTTCTTATAAGAGCGGTGCTTATTATCACAGAAATGTGCCGATCGTTAAACAAATATGGCCGTGAGACCTGGGCTGAAGCATGGGGTCAAGCATTGACGAAACTGTTGCAGTTTGCTATAGAAAGGGTTGGAACAAGGGGCACGGAGCCTAATAAACAAATAAGAAATGACCGAGATGTAAGATAGACACATGAACTGTGTAAACAGCAGCGAGGATCATATCGGCTCCCCGCTGCTGCTTGGTGATGAAGAGTATGATTCCTTTCTACATACTTTTATCAATGGTCAGGCTGTCTATGATCGAGTGGATTTGATCCATGGATAACTCGCCAGTTATAGCAATGTATGTGCCATTCTTCTCCATATAAACTATCATGCGAGGGCTGTTCTGATCACGATATACGACAAGTTCATATTCGGAATATGTTTCCTTAAATGTGTCATAACCTTCGTTATCGAGATATACGATTCCGTTTTTGGTTTTGTTCTCCCGGATAGTGTATTCTTTACCGGCATCATCCGTGTATGTATAAATCAGGGTTTCGCCTAATAGCAGTGTGTCTTGATAGGTGTAATTATCTGCTATGTATTCAGGTTTGTAATAATATGAGCCATTCTCTTCGTCGAGATTTGTGATAACGATATAACCATCTCTGAAGTCAAATTTGTAGTTAAAGATCTGTAAACCTAATGCAGAACATACAACGACAGTCAGTGACATTATAAGGATCATTGTTGCGCACAGAATCAGAGCTCTCTTTAAGATGCGCTTTGAAGAACGAGGGCTAACATGTGTATATGTAACGACACACTCAGAATTATCGATCTCATTTGAATCAAAATAGCGGGCGTGTGATTCAAACATACGCCGTCCATATTCTGCCAATATTTTCTCTGCTTCTGCTATATGCTTTGACATTTACATGACCTCCCGGCTGAGAATGTCTGCGAGTTTTATCTTAACGCGCCCCATGCGTTTTCTGAGGGCCTCCGGACTTATCCCCATAAGTCCAGAGATCTCTTTATAACTGTAACCAGCGCCATAGTAATAGCAGATGAGGTCTCGATCTTCGTTAGATAGATGCCTTAATGCATTGGCCACTTCTTCCGAAAATCCATATTCATCTCTGAAAGTATTGATGTCAGGCTGTCCCTCTATATTAATAAATCCTTCAACATCCGAAAATGTGACATCTGAATCGTATTTTGACTGCTTCCTGCGGATTTTAAGCGCGGCATTCTTCGTGACTGTGTATATGTAGTTTCTTGCATCTGCGGAGTTGATGTCGGCTATCTTACCCTGATTATTATATGCAGAAAGCAGTGCGTCCTGAACGGCCTCCTCGGCGTCCTCTCTGTTGCCTGTGATCTGGAGCGAAAGCTTCATCATCATCGCCTTATATTTATCTGAAATGAGTTCTGCAAAATCCTTTATTACAGAAACCAGAAATGAGATCATCGTATCCTCCTGTAAGATAGTGACTTCATTATAGCGGTAAAAACTTTTTCGACAAATGCTGTCACATTTCCTGGCCGGAAGAGATTTATATAAATGAAGGCTAAACGAGGACAGCCAAATACTGTACTGACATAGTATATCTCAATTCTATGTTCGCGTATAAAAACAAAAAAATATATAGATCATGTCACATTCGGGGGGTGATGCAGATTTATATATATGACAGACAAATTCTGCGAACTTGGAAAGGAGAGTAAATATTATGAGAATCGGAAAATTTAGAATTGAAACGAATTGTATAGCTTTAGATGATAAAGAAGAGTAGAGGAGATGCGCGTTGTCAGAAGGAAAAGACATTATGAGCATAAATAAAGAAAAGCTCAGGCCAATAGTTAGAGATATAAGTACTACGCCGCGCTCATACATACTCGAAGACGAAGATGTCACTATATCCTTTAGTTTAGAACGCAAACAGGAAAGTATAAAAAATATACTCAACAACGAAGGAAATGAATAAAGCTACAATGGTTCAGGAGGAAACGATTATGAAAAGAATACTGATAGTTAGTCTGTGCGTGCTTATGACTCTCTTAGGAATAGCATGTGCAGATAATAGTAATGCCAAATCCGATGTTGCGTCAGAGACAATATCAGTGCCTAATGTAGTTGGCATGAATCTGGATGATGCTAAAGAAGTCATCAAAGAAAGCGGGCTTGTTATTGGGAATATTGAATATATTGATAACAAAGAAAACGCGTCTGACACTGTTTTGCAGCAGTCTCCAAAGGCTGGGGATGAGGTTGATTCTGGAGAGGCAGTAGAATTAGTGGTAGTTGCCGAATAGAATCAAAAAAGGAGCAATATTATGAAGAGGAGGGAAGCTCCAATATTAATATGTATGCTAGATATCCATGGTCATTTAATCTTGAAGGCGCTGGTTCACAAGGAACATGGAAGCTGTCGACTTCTGTAAAATATCTAAAAAAGGATAGTAAAAATAATCGAATCCAGGTTAAGCATTCGTGGACAAAATCACATAGCTAGTAGAAAGGTATAAATTATTCGACTGGAGGTATCGAGAAATGTGGTTTTCATTATTCTTGCTGATATTTTATACAACGTTAGTCGGCGGAACCGTCTTTTTTACCGTTAAGCTGATTAAGAGATGGTCAGCCAAATATATAATAATTTCTAAAGATGAGCTGGATCCTGTAAGTGCTGACAAGGCAGGATCTACGAAAACCAAATAGATTCTAAATAGGAGCCATATGATGGGAGTGACATCAGAAGACGATTATAACGATGTTGCGCTCGGATATGACCAGCTTACTACTATTCTAAGCAGCCAGAGAAAATTCTCTGGCTGCTTTTGCGTCAAGGTAAAAATAGCCACAACGAAAAACAACGGCCTACCAGCCGCTGATTCCGTGTTCCCTGTTGAACCATATCTCTACTGCGAATCCTCGCCTGTAATGATAAAGGTTCGTTTTGGACTTTGGTGGTGGATGATCAGGGGTTCGAACCCTGGACACCCTGGTTCAATATACTGTACGAAATGCACAGAATATTGAACACATACTTTAAAGGTTTAGTTGGAATTCCAGCATCATAAATGCCATATCTTTTCAAATCATTTCACTTCTTACGATAACTTTTCTTCTTTTCTCAAAACTTGACTGGTATGAAACTGGTATAAAATCGCTTACAGCGTA
>Ga0256404_1013601_pt1 | contig 10256 bp, 6 predicted proteins | sample RumenRJG_01DNA_FD_185990 | JGI IMG/M metagenome (GOLD analysis project Ga0256404, IMG submission 185990) | Bovine rumen microbial communities from Lethbridge, Alberta, Canada - RJG_01 | ecosystem: Host-associated > Mammals > Digestive system > Stomach > Rumen | place: Canada: Alberta | collected...
TGCGATATTTGTGATGCTTTATGCCGTCGTCACAGTGCTGGCGGCGCTGGGCTGTGTTTACCTGCTGTTCCGGCGGGGCAACGCCTTTGCTGCCGACGTCACGCCGCCATTGCGGCTCAGGCGCTGGGCGGCTGCGTTCCTGGCGGTCATCGCCTTGAACCACCTGTGGTATATGCCCATCCTCTTCCTCTCCGCGGAGGCCGACATCGTGCTGTGCGACCTGGTGGGCGGACTGCTCGACAGCATCACCTTCTTCCCGCTGTCCGTCGTCATCATGTTCACCATGCTCCAGGACCGGCAGCGACCGTTGTGGCCCGTAGCCGTGGCCTTCGTGCCGATCGTCATGTTAAGTGCATGGAGCGTGGTCATCCGCAGCTACTACCTTTCGCCGGTGGGATACGGCTATTTCCTGCTGCTGTGCATCATACTCATTATATATATGGTGCGCGAGGTGCGGCGCTACGGGCGCTGGCTGCGCGACAACTATGCCGACCTGGAGCACAAGGAGGTGTGGCAGAGCATGGTGCTGCTGGGTGTCATACTGCTGTCGTACGTGTCCTATACGCTGACCACCAAAGGCACGGTTTACATCTACGTCCTCCATACCATCAGTCTGGTGCTCGTCATCTATCTGCCGTGGCGCGTGGAGACGCTGAGCGAGCTCTCCCCTGACCACGCCGCTCCCACTGGCGAGGGGAAAGGAGGCGGCGAGAAGGCCGACGACATCGGTCTGTTGCTCCAGCAGCAGTGTGAGGCCACGCAGCTCTACCTACAGCACGACCTGACGCTCTCGTATCTGGCGCAGGCCCTGGGCACCAACCGCACCTACCTCGGCATGTATTTCTCGCGTCAGGGCACCACCTACAACAGCTATATTAACGACCTGCGCATCCGTCATTTCGAGTGTCTCTACCGCGAGGCCGTGACCGCCGGTCGCGACGTCACCGCCCAGGAGCTGGCCACCCAGAGCGGCTACCGCAGCTACCGCACCTTCAGCCTCGCCTTCAGGCAGCGCAAGGGCCAGAGCGTCACGGCGTGGATGAACGAAGAGGGCGCGTAGATTATGGCAACAACGACAACAAAAAACCCCCGCCGCCGAGACATCCAAAAGGATGGGCTCGGCTTTTTCGTTTTCTTTTTCTCGATGAAATGGGGGATTTTTGATGCGGGGACGAAAAGTACAGGGGAGCGGGGGAGTGGCAGAATTTACAAAAATGTGGCAGAATTTACAAAAAATGCATCTGAGGGTGTTTTGCTCTTGCAGGAATGGAAGATTTTTTGTATATTTGCCTTGTCTTTTTCAACCCAAGACAATAAGAAAGTGTACAAAATGAAAAGCGAAGCTGAAGAAAAACAAAAGCGCAAGACTGTCTGCTGCCCCAAATGCGGACAGAGGACGTCGTTTGCCTTTCCCAGCGATGCCATCGACGACGAGGGCGAGTTCTACCGGTGCCTGCATTGCGGCTGGCCCTTCCATTACAAATAAGGCAATTACAAATATATTTTCAAAACTAATTAATAACATTTTTAAAACTTAAAATTATGAAGAAAATTTCGATTAAGAGAGAGCAAAGCCAAGTAGGCTTGAGCTTTGCCGAGCGTGAGAAATTTCGACCGCAGGTCAAAATCAAATTATTACTTCTGCTCGTGCTGCTCATGACGGCGGCGACGGGCGCGTGGGCGCAGACGGAAACGCTGCTGACCACGATTACAGCAACAGCCAAAGAGCAAGCCAGCTACAGTACGGCGAATGTGGCAACCGTTTCATTCAGTTATACTGCATATGGATCCTCAGCATACCTCGCTAACTGGGGATGGTGGGGATACGGCTGGACGGCAACCGTCACCGCTGTCGAAGGATATACCATCACGAAATGTGTATTCTATGACGATGCCAATCGTACAGCTACAGACAGCGAAGTTCCCTTTGTAGTAGAAACCATAGGAGAAGAGGATAAGACGCCGATAATAAATGGAACACCCATTGATGGTGGCAATATGCAGAGTAAGGGTATAAAAAAGATTGAGGTGTATGGCTATGCCACGCCTGCCGCCACGGGCTACAGCATCACGCTGGATGAGGGCACGGGCAACAAGGACAGCCAGAACTGGGAGATTACGCCCCAGAGCTCCGAACTCGGCGGCGGCGAGGCCGTCACCGTGAAGTACAACGGCTCGCGCGAAGTGAAGAGCGTGACGGTGGTGAAGAAGGCGGCGGCTAACCCCAACACCTATCTGACGTGGGATAACAAGAAGAAGGAGCTGGTGGCAACACCGATGCCGGAGAGTTTCACCACGGTGACGAGTTCTACCACGGCTTGGTCAGCAGGCTACTATGTGGTGGAGGGAGAAGTCAACATCACTTCAAGGATTGTATTATCAGGTGATGTCAACCTGATTATCAAGGATGGCGCCAAGTTGACAGTCAATAACTCTATTAATGGCGACTTCAATAATCTCAGCATTTATGGCCAAGCCCAGAAGACTGGCCAATTGGTTGTTAATTGCTCTGATTATCATGCTATTAGCGATCTGTCCACGTTGGAAGTTCACAGCGCCGAGGTAACAGCGACTGCTTCTGGCAACGACAAACGTGGCGGTATCAGCATAGATAAATTTAACGTCTATGGCGGTTCGGTTGATGCCAAAAGCATAGCTGCGAATGGTGGTTATGGAATATTACTGAGTGGAGGTGGCACTATGGACATCTACGGAGGCGAGGTAAAGGCCGAAGGTAAGGGAACTGGTGATTGGGACTGTGGAATTGTGTGTGGTGCTTTCAGTGGAGCAACCGTCACTGTCCATGGTGGCAAGCTATGGGCAGGGAATGCTGATAAACAAGCTTTAAACTATATCGACCTCAAGAAGGGCGATGGCTTCACCGGTAAGATTGAGACCAGCAGCGATAATGAATTTTGGGAAGAACTAGCTCCTGGTCTCGAGCCTACTGACAAGTACGTAAGAGTAGGCTACTAAGCACCCTGGGGTATTGCCCCGTGTGAGGCAACTCGATCTTTGACATACTGAGACACTGACGGATATTTTTCCTCCAAACCTTGGAGGATTGGGGAAATAATCGTATCTTTGCACCCATAAAACTGATTAAACACCGAGAATTATGGAAGCAAAGAGAACTACGCAACAAGTGATTGACTGGCTGAAGGCCGCCGAGAGACGTCAGCAGGACTGGCAACAGGAAGTGAAGAAACGCTGGGCAGAAAAGAAGCTGACCAAGACCATTGCCGCCGTATGAAAAAGCTCAATATCGAGTAGCCGACCGCACCACACTTATACCCCCCCGCGCTCCCCCGAAACAGAAAATATCCGCCGAGACATCCGCCGAAAGGATGCCTCGGCGTTTTCGTTTTATCATTTCCGTCACGCGTCTCACGTATCGTCACTGCATCGCAGGGCGAGAACCCCTGTCGGCAAGCTTTCTTACGCTTAAGAAAATGTCCCGGGGGGTGTCGGCAAGGTTTCTTAAGCCTAAGAAAATGTCCCGAGGGGTGTCGGCAAACTTTCTTAAAGAAAACAATATTGGAATAACGATAAAAAAAACAAAAGGACTATGGACAACAAATTTCAAAGACCCAACAAGGCTGCGCTGACCAATGCGCAGTATTTCTCGTTCGTCACCGCCTTCGTCGAGCTGCTCGACACGGCCGCCTTCACGGCAAACGCCGTGGTCGCCCGCAAGACCGCACTGGAACAGCAGCTGGCACAGGTAGACAAATACCTGAAGATACAGCAGGGCTCCTACCTGAGCCAGCAAATCTACGACGCCGACCACCGGGGCGACCTGGCCTACGGCACGGCCCACAGCGTGGTGATGGCATGGCTCGGCAAGGAGTTCCAGCCACAGGCCGAAGCCGCCGAGATGCTGAACCGCGTGTTCAAACTGTATAAGATAAACACCGCCGCACAGTATGACGAGCAGTGGGGACTGGTGGGCAACTTCCTGACCGACATCCAGAAGCCCGAGATGGCCGCCCACATCGCCACACTCGGCATCGGCCAGCCACTGCAGGTGCTCGCCGAGAGCTACACACAGATGAAGGCGCTCATCCGCCAGCGCGACGACGAGACGAACGGCAAGGCCAAGGGCGCACTGGCACAGGCCCGCAAGGACTGCGACCAGGCCTACAACCAGATGCTCGACATCATCGAGGCTGCTGCCCTGATGGCCGACGACGCCACACCATACTACGAGTTCATCACCAGATGGAACACCGCCCTCACCCGCTACACCCAGCAGATCATCGACCGCAAGGGCAACGGAACGGGAACGGGAACTTCAACGGGAACGGGAACTTCAACGGGAACGGGAACGGGAACGGGAACCGGCTCCGGCGATAATTCCGGAAATCCCAGTGATTCCGGCTCCGGAACGGGAACGGGAACGGGAACGGGAACTTCAACGGGCGACAACCCATCAGCCCCATCCGACCCATCGGCCCCATCCGACCCATCGACGGGCGGCGGCGGCGACAACGGCGGCGGCACCATCATCGATGGCGCAGACGAGGGTTAACCCGCTCTTGTGAGAACCGAAAGAATAGAATGAATAGGAACGAAAACAAAAACAACAGAAGATTATGAAACAAAAGATATCAAGATTACTCATGACGCTCGCACTGCTCGTCACGGCGGCCACGGGCGCATGGGCGCAGGAGGAAACGCTGCTGACCACCATTACACCAACAGCCAAAGAGCAAGCCAGCTACAGCACGGCGAATGTGGCAACCGTTTCATTCAGTTATACTACAGATGGGAGCTCAGCATACCTCGCTAACTGGGGATGGTGGGGATACGGATGGATAGCAACCGTCACCGCTGCCGAAGGATATACCATCACCAAATGTATATTCTATGACGATGCCAATCGTACAGCTACAGACAGCGAAGCTCCCTTTGTAGTAGAAACCACAGAAGAGGATAAAACGCCGAGAATAAATGGCACACCCATTGATGGTGGCAATCAGTGGAGTAAGGGTATAAAAAAGATTGAGGTCTATGGCTACAAGTCCGAACCCGTTGTCAAGGACTTCAAATGGGATGCCACGACGAAGACCGGCACGTTCACGATGCCTGAGAGCGACGTGATCGTGAAAGTGGAATACAAGTCGGAGGCTACCGTATCGATGAACGTGACCGGCGAGGGCGGCACCGCCAAGCTGATGGACGCCACGTTCCAGCCGCTAACGGACGCGAAGGTGAAGGAGGGCGAGCGGTTCGTGCTCTACCTGAACCGCCAGGACGGCTACGACTTCACGACGACGTTCAGCAAGGGCGGCGACACGAAGGAATACATGCAGGAGTTCAGCGAAGAGGAATATAAGAACTACATCAACTACGCCAAGGAGAAGGGCATCCAGGTGCCCCTGAACGGCGCGCTGATGTGGGTGACCATGCCCGACACCGACGACGAGGCGCTGACGATGACCACCACCTTCGCCCCGCTGCAGACCTACACCGTGCTGTATAAGACCACGGACTCGCCCACCGAGGTATGGGTCCGACTGGGCATCACGGAGAACAACGCGAAGGTGTTCCGCGCCGTGAAGATGCAGCCGGACATGGCCATGGGCGACGGCACGCAGGTGTGGTCGCTGAAGATGCAGTCGGCATTCAACCCGGAGCAGGTGGGCTTCTTCACGACGAAGGAGGCCGCAGAGGCTGAGGGCGCTCAAACGGCCACCGCCACGGTGAGCCAGAGCGCAACGAACTGGAACAACGCGGGCAGCGCCCAATATCTGATCATCGGCGGCGAAGCCCGCACGGTGTATGCCGCCTTCGTCACCGACGGCAGCAAGGTGCGCATCTACAACGAGGCCTCTGCCACCTTCGACGGCACGAAAGCCGCCGACAAGCAGGGCGTGAGCTACAGGATTGCCGTATGCCAAGGCAACAATGCGGGCACCGTCCGCACCTTCATCCCCACTGCCCCCGAGGGCAAGGAGTTCGGTGCATGGATTGCGGTGAAGAACAAGCAAGAGGAAATCATCACCGACGTCCGCGACTATGAAATCAGCGAGAACACCACGTTCACGGCCATCTGGCTGCCCAAGCAGCTGCGCGTATCGGTGAACACCAACAACGGACTGGACAAGAGCCAGAGCAACATACAGTACGGCCAGACGCTGACCCTGAGCGAGCCCACACGCCGTGGCTTCGCCTTCAACGGATGGGCAGTCGACAAGACCGTGACCGAGAACGGCAAACTCTTCGGCAGGGGCGCTGCCTTCGACATGACAACTCCCCTCACCGCCGACCTGGGACTGACGGCACAGTGGAAGCACGTGCACGAATACGTCAAATACCAGATAAGCCAGTTCGGCGACGCACTGAAGGACTACCAGAAGTACAACGGCATCGTCCACATAGCCATCTGCAACTGCGACGACGTGGAGCTGGTGGCCCACGAGTTCAACCCCGCCGGCAAGTGCGCCTGCGGCTACGAGAAGCCGGGCTCGGAGAATGTGCAGCTCGACATCGCCTACGGACGCATGAACGGCACGACGTTCCAGACCTATATGTTAGGATTCCCTGAGTTTGCCAAGCGCGGCGATGAAGTGAAGATCGACGCTCCCCACATGTGGGGCAGCAACATGCAGTTCAAGAAATGGCAGTACTCCACCAACGGCCAGAATTGGTACGACCTGGCAGCCTTCGAAATCGTAGGATTCCTCATCCCACGCAGCATGCAGGTGCGCGCCATCTACGAGAGCAACGTCACCCAGCCACAGCTGGAACTGCAGTCCAGCAACTACCTGGAGACGACCACACACGACGGAGAGACCTACAAGATGGACAACATCCTGTTCCAGATGGACTACAAGCTGCCTGACGGCTACAAGCTGATCGACGCCGGCATCCGCATGGGCGACAACGCCGGCATATCCTACTACGAGCAGAAGGAGCGCAAGTACTCGTTCGACGGCGAGGCCAAGGCCATAGCCATCGGCATGCTGGCCGCAGTGAGCATACTGAACGGCGAGCCCACGACCGCCGACATGTCGGCGTCGGAGCAGTACTGGGCCGAGCGCGAGAACAGCGTGTTCGACGAACTGACACCCGCCGCACTGGCCAAGAAGATGTACGAGAGCAAACCCGTGAACGTGCCTAAGTACGACCCCATCTACTGGGAGGCCAAGGCCAAGACCAAGGGCCTGACCGGCACCATCGCCACACTGCCGCCGCTGCGCTTCGCTCAGAAGAACAACCAGCAGCACTACATCTACGGCATGGCATACATGCGCTACAAGGACAAGCAGGGCAAGGAGCAGGTCATCTACACACCCGCCATTGCCGCCACCGCCAAGGATCCCAAACGTAGCGTCAGAAGGGCAGAGCAAGCAGAGGACGAGAAGCTGGACATGAGCACCATGCTCGCTCCTGAGACACAGCTCACCGTCAACGTCGACGGAAAGTATGACGCACAGCTCTCCGACGCCTACGGATACGGCGAAAAGGCCGTCGTCACTGCACCCGACGTACAGGGCAAGCAGTTCTCGTACTGGACCACCGCCAACGGCGCCGTCTTCAGCACCAGCAAGGAGGTGACCATCACCATGAACGCCAACACCAAGCTGAACGCCGTCTATGGCGCTGAGCAGAAGGGTGCTGCGCCCGCCATCACATCGGCTACACGCGACGACAACGGACAGCGCATCGTGCTGCACGCCATCGCCACGGGTGACGTCCAGGAGGCTGGATTCGTCTACAGCACCACCAATGCCAATCCTACCGTCTACGAAGAGGGCGTGACCACGGTGACTGCCGTAAGCTACAGCAGCCTGGCCACCAACGGCAACGACAAAATACCCGCCAGCATCCTCGATGCCAACAACTGCTGGTCGCTACAGATCACGCCCGCTGAACAGGAACAGGACGCTGTTCACCACGTACGCGCATACGTCAAGAACGGCAACACCATCACCTACGGCGACGTGATGGACGTCAGACTCGCCAGCCTGAAGAACGGACTGATGATGATTGCCAACGTCGACGCCTTCGAAAACGGCATTGAGACGGCCGGCATCGAAGCCCTGCTGACACAGCTCCGCGAGGAGGGCAAGCTCGTGGCAGGATATGCCGTTGAGGTGCCCGCCGGCGAATACGCTACCTATTATAATGATAAGGTGCTGAAGGTGGAAGACACCGACGCACAGCTCTTCACCGTCACTGCCATAGAGGATGGTAAGGCCGTCACCGAACAGGTGAAGGTGGCTGCTGCCAACACACCGCTGCTGGTCATGAACAACAGCACCGAGACCAAGACCTTCCTGCTCCTGCCGACGGAGGACGCTGCCGACCAAGTGGCCGTGGCCAACGAATTCTTAGGCACACTGACCGACATCACCTTCACCGAAGAGGAGACGAAGGCTGCCAACTACTATGTATGCAACGGCAAGGAGTTCATCCAGGTGCGCGGCGCCGGCACGCTGGCTGCCAACAGGGCTTACCTGAAGGTCGACGGCACCAAGACCGCTCCCGCCAGCATCCCATTCCGTCGCAGCATCGACGGTGGCGAAGGCACTACCGGCATTGATAACGTTAACGTTAACGATAACGATAACGAGGCTACATGGTACGACCTCGGCGGACGCAAGCTCAACGGCAAGCCCGCACAGAAGGGTGTCTATATCAAGAACGGAAAGAAGGTCATCGTGAAGTAATATTAGAGGTAAAGACTACGAATTTCACGAATTTGACGAATTTTATTGGGCTAAGATATGAAGCGCTTTAATTCGTATAATTCGTATAATTCGTAGTCGAAGAAGAAAATAAAAAAATAAATGGATATGAAAAAGATATTTTCGATATTAGCACTGGCTCTCGCGGCAATGACCGCGAGCGCCAAAGAGGCAGAGAGCTACAAGCTGACTGTAGGCGAGAGTGAGAAAGGAACCGTCGTGTTCCGGGTGAACAACTCGGGAGTGCAGACCGCTGCCGAGGGTGCCGCCGTCACCATGCAGATTACGCCCGAGGGCGGATACGTGGTTAAGGAAGTGACCAACTCGCTATATACCGACTGGGGCGGCGCACGCGCACAGGCCATCGACATCACCACCAGCGTGGAGATGAAGAAGGTGACCGACAACGTCTATACCTTCACCATGCCACGCGCCAACGTGGAGGTGAACGTAACATACGACATCGAGATTCCAACGCCCGCCGAGGATAAGAAGGACGAGGAGAAAGAGGTGACCGACGTGAAGCTGGACATGCAGCCCACTGAGGGCGAGCAGCCCAAGCACGACCAGGCAACGGGCATCACCACCATCCCCGTGAGCATCACCGGCGTAGAGGTTCCCCAGGGGGCTCCGCAGGAAATCGTCATCAAGGTGGATGCCCAGACACAGGTGGGCAACAACGTATTCGCAGTACGCGAAATCAAGGCTGACGCCTTCAAGACTAACGACGCCAACGTGAAGGTGACCAAGGTCATCCTGCCCGAGACCAAAGAGGCGCTGAAGATTGCCGAGGGCGCCATGAAGCCCGACGGCAAGGCCATCGAGGTGCAGACACCGCTGGCACTGCTGGACGACTACGCCCTGATGCAGACGCTGAAGGACAACTTCGAAGGCAAGCTGATTTCGGCCACTGCCAAGGCTCCGCAGCGCTTCTGGACCTTCTCAAGCGGTGTCGACGTCTTAGTGCCAGCGGGCGTCACCGTCTACCGCGCATTCATGCATGACGGTGCCATCCGCACCCTGCCCATCCAGATGGCTAACGCCAGCGGCATCATCAAGGCCAACAACGGCGTCATCCTGTCTTGCAACTCCATGACGGGCGGTGACGTCTACACCTTCGTGGCCAACCCCAGCGGTCCCAAGAGCGGCACGACGCCCGCAACCACCGACGCCTGCAGCTACGAGGGCAACAGCATGGTTCCCACCATCGTGGGCAAGAACTATCCTACAGGACGCTACCTCATGATGAAGGGCAACGAGTTCCACAGCATGTCTGCCAACGGCAAGGTTCCTGCCTGCAAGGCTGTGTTTGATACGAATAAGAATTAGAGGTAAAGACTACGAATTTCACAAATTTGACGAATTTTATTGGGCTAAGATATGAAGCGCTTTAATTCGTATAATTCGTATAATTCGTAGTCGAAGAAGAAAATAAAAAATAAATGGATATGAAAAAGATATTTTCGATATTAGCACTGGCTCTCGCGGCAATGACCGCGAGCGCCAAAGAGGCAGAGAGCTACAAGCTGACTGTAGGCGAGAGTGAGAAAGGAACCGTCG
>Ga0256404_1013602_pt1 | contig 10255 bp, 8 predicted proteins | sample RumenRJG_01DNA_FD_185990 | JGI IMG/M metagenome (GOLD analysis project Ga0256404, IMG submission 185990) | Bovine rumen microbial communities from Lethbridge, Alberta, Canada - RJG_01 | ecosystem: Host-associated > Mammals > Digestive system > Stomach > Rumen | place: Canada: Alberta | collected...
AGTACCGGCCGGGGTATGCGCGCTTCGCGCAGGCGGTAATCGACGCGATGAAGTCGGTCTTGGCTTCCGTGTAGGCATTCCTGTTGTGCTCGTAGCGCTTCCACAGCGCGAGCTTGAGCGCCTCGTATTCCCTGGCGACCTCGGGATGCTCGTTGAGGAAGTCGCGGAAATAGAGCTCGTCGTTGTCGCCCGCGTAGCGCAGATGGACGTGGAAGACCTCGTCTGCGAAGCCGTCCGGGGTGTAGCCGCGGTTGAGCGAGATCCGCTCGCCCTCGGCGGACATAACGATAAATCCGGCGCGCCCGAGCACCCCCGCCGCGGCCTCCATGCTCGCGTTCCGCGGGAGCTCCACCAGGATGTCAACGATGTCCTTCGCCATGATGCCGTCGACGGCGGTGCTGCCGATGTGGCTGATCCGCGCGACTTTGAAGCCCGCAAGCAGCCCGGCCAGCTCGCCCGCCATCGCCTCGTAGCGCCGCCGCCACGCGGGATTGTGCTCGACGAGGAATATGGGGAAGAGCTGCCAGAGCTCCTCGAGGGTGAGTTGCGAGAGGTCGTCGGCCATGGCGCGTGCTCCAAAGGGAAGAGGGATAACGGCTACGCTACGGGCAAAGGCATCACGTCAGGGAGATGCTTACCGAGGGAGCGACCAGCGCCTGCGCGTCCTTTTCGAGAAATCCGAGCGCGTAGGAGGGAAGCGTAACGAACCCCTCCCCTCCTCCAACGTTGGTCGCGGCAAGTTTGATGGCAGGATGCGCTCCGTACTTCTTGGGATTCTTCAGGACATAGCGCATGCTCGTCGCACGCCCGTTGGTGGACTTGCACTCCAAAATGGTTGGCTCCCCATGCAGGTTCACCACAAAGTCAAGCTCGGGAGAGCCGCTCGGCGCATGGTAGTAATACAGCTCCTTCTCGGCAGCAGAAAGAGCCGAGGCAACCATGTTCTCGGCAACCGCGCCTTTGTACGAGCTCAAATCGCCCACGAGAATGCGCGCGGCAGTTCCCTGCTCCAGCTGGGAGACGAGCAGGCCCGTGTCGGCGAAGAACACCTTGAACTCGTTGCCGATCTTCTGCCCTTCGAGCGGCGCCGATATCTCGCGCAGGTTATAGGACTTCACGACAAGCCCCACATCGACAAGGTACTGCAGGCCGTCGGCCTTCTGCGGGCTATTTCCCGCCACATCGACCTTGCTGTATTGAAACTTCTTATATTCCTTCGACAGCTGTGCGGGCAGCGAGTCAAGGCAGGCCTCGGCCCGCAGCTTGAGAGTCTCGTTCACAGCATCCTCGCCCTTGGCGTTTTTGTATCGTCCGAAGTCATCGCGTATGGAGGCGATGATTCCGCGCTGCACGCCCCTCACGGCGTTGAGATCATGCGCCTCGAGAAACGTGTTGACCGCCTCGGGCATCCCTCCCACGATAAGGAACTGGTGGTAGAGCTCCTGAAGGCCCGCATGGACGGCAGGCAGCAGCGGTTCGAGCGCCGTGAGGGACTGCTGGGCGTGATGCAGCACCTCCTCGGAGATGCCCATGTTTACCGCGAATTCGCAAAAATCGAGCGGATGCATGGTGAGATGCTCCTCATACCCCACCGGAATGCCACGCGGGTAGGGCTCGCGGAAGCCTTTCACACCCAGGAAGCTCCCGGTTGCGATAACGTCGTAGCGGCCATCGAGGTCCCAGTATTTCAGCGAGCTGCGCGCATCGGCACTGTCTTGGACCTCGTCGAGAATGAGCAGCGTATCGTTTGGTACGAAGCGTGCGCCGGGCATGTTTGCCGTGATGGAGAGCACCATCTTGTCAACGTCGAAGTCGCCGGAGAAGGCGGCCCTTAAGGCTTTGTTCGCCCGAAGATCGAGGTAGACGACATTGCCATAGCTTGCCCTGCCAAATGCTCGGACGCTGAACGTTTTGCCGGTTTGGCGCAGACCGCTGAGCACGAGCGGATGGTGCGGGCGTGCCTTCCATGCAGCCAGCTTCTTATCAATTGACCGTTTGAGCATGGATTATCCAATCGTGATGTACTGTTTTAAGAGGATTTTAGCACGTATCTTTTGCTGTTTTAAGAGGTTTTGATTGATTAACTTTTACTGATTTAGGAGGATTTACCCTTTTGGGGATACCCTTCGGATTTGGGTCCGTTGAGTCTGGAGTGCCCAAAGGGGGATATTCCCCAAAGGGGAGTATCCCCCTTTGGGCAACGCGCTACGTCAGCGGCTCGATGGCGGTGACGGCGAGCTGGATAAAGTCAATCGAGCTCTCGAGGGTGCCGGACACGCGCACGCGCGCGCCCTCGGCGAGCACGCCCCTGCAATCGGCGAGGACCTTCGGGAACACCACGCAGACGATGGAGCGCAAGCCGTTCACCAGCGTGAACAGCGCCATCGTCTTCTGGGGATCGAGCATGCTGTGCACGTTGAGCCCGGCGACAGTGCCCTCGAGGATGCACGAGAGCGGATCCGCGGAGGTGCGGTCGGCGGCGGTGTCGCCGGGATCGTCGTCGCGCTCGAGCAAGGGAATGCGCGGGCGCCGTCCGAGCATGTAATCGCGATAGCCGATGCGGTAGCCCGAGCGTATGGCGAGCGTGCAGAGCACAACCAGGATGACGGTGCGGATAAGGACGTGGACGAGCAGATAAGCGGGCATATGATCTCCTTTCCCAATTCGGGGGTACTCCCCGAATGGGACGTAAGAGATACGGGGTTGAGACGCTATCACGTGCCCAAAGGGGGATATCCCCCGAAATGGTTGGATGAGATACGAAGTCGAAGACGCTATCACGTGCCCAAAGGGGGAGTATCCCCCTTTGGGTTGCTACCTCTCCGGCTTGAACTTGGCGCTGTAGCTTCGCGCATCGTCGTCGGCCATGAGCCAGCCGAACTTCTGCAGGAAGGCGAGCTTCTCGTCGTCGGTGGTCCACTCCGCCAGCACGTGGAGACGCCCGGGCTTCTCGTCGTTCTCGCGCCCGTCGAAGAAGCGCGTGCCGGGGCCTTGCTTCAGGCGCGCGGGCGTGCCGTCTTTGATGCGGGTCCACACGGTGGATCCGCCGGTGGTGGTGAGGTCGGTGCCGACGGATCCGTCGAGCAGGCCGGATGCGAGCTTTGCGAGCAGTGTCTTCTCTTCGGGCGTGCGGTTCGACATGATGTCTCCTTCTTGGTCGGGGTTGCGTTTTTGTGCGTGCGGGACGCGCCGCGCAGGGCTGCGGATGACGGGCATGGTTGTCTCCTCTGTTTGGGGATGGGTCGTGAGAGGCCGCGCGGGCCCCTCGTTACAGGGGTTGTTAATTCTGCGAATGGGGGTGCGGCAGGCTTTTGCTCTCCTAGCCGAGGGGAGCAAAACCTGCTCGGAAGCCCCGTTTTAGCCTGCGGGTGTGTTTTGCTCTACTGGCAGGGAGGAGCAAGCTGGCTCAGGAAGCACTGTTCGAGCCTTCGGTTACGTTTTGCTCTCTTGACGGGCAAGAGCAAAACCGACCGCGAGTAATAACCTTTCTCCAAATGTACCCGCCCCTCCACATACATAAAGGCCTTCATGGCTGAAGGGTCGACATGAGCTGCTGTAAAATGAATCCCTAACATAACGGGAGGCATTATGCAGCATCCGATCAACCGGAATGACGTGAACGTCTTCTCCAATATCAAGGAGAACCAGTTCTTCGACCGCAAGAGCGCGCGCATCAAGCCCAACGATGCTGCAAGGCATGTCGTGGCGTTCGCCAACGCCTCGGGAGGGAAGCTGGTCATCGGCATCGAGGACGACGGCGAGGTAACCGGCTTCGACTACGAGGGCGCCCAAAACGTCGAGGACTACGAGCAAATCCACCTCACCAGCTGCACACCCGGACCAAGCGTTCACGTTGAGCGGATTCCGGTCGTCACTTCATCTGGCAGTGACGACTTCATCCTGGTCATCGAGGTGGAGCCGTCCCCCGACAGGGTCATCTGCCGCCGAAACGACAAGAAGGTGTTCCTGCGACAGGGCGACAAGAGCGTGGAGCTCGACCGCGAGCAGGTAATCAGGCTTGAATATGACAAGAACCAGAGACACTTCGAGGACGAGATTGCCGATCGCTCCTCAATTGAGGACGTTGACCCGGAGGTCTTGGCCCGCTACAAGGCGGACATCGGAACCGACCTTCCCGATGAGCAGGTTCTACGCAGCAGAGGCTTCCTTGTGAACGGCCATCTGACCAATGCTGGCGTGCTCATCTTCGCCAAGAATCCGACTCGCTTCATACCCTGTGCCCGCGTAAGGGTCATCCGCTTCGACGGGAACAAGATGCAGACGGGCAGGCGCCTCAACATCGTGAAGGAGCGGACCTTCGACGGGCCTCTCCCCAAGGCCATCGAAGGCGCGAAGGCCATGATCTCCGAACAGCTGCGCGAGTTCCAGTACCTAGGCGACGACGGCAGGTTCAAGGTCATCCCCGAGTACCCGGAGTTCGCCTGGTTCGAGGGCCTGGTCAACGCCGTCACACACCGCGACTACGCTTTCAGCGGCGACCACATCCGCGTGATGATGTACGGCGACCGCATGGAGATCCTCTCTCCCGGCAAGCTTCCGAGCATCGTCACGCTCGAGAACATGCGCCATACGCGCTACTCGCGCAACCCTGTCATCGCTCGCGCACTGGTGGAGATGGGCTGGGTTCGTGAGCTTAACGAGGGCGTGCAGCGTATCTACGACGAGATGGCGAGTTTCTTTCTGAACGACCCGATATTCGAGGAACCCAATGACGCCTCGGTACAGCTGACGCTTGAGAACAGCGCAACCTCGCGCGTGCTGCGGCAGTTCGACACGCTGGAGGAGTCTGTCGGCCAGGGCGTGATGGAGGGACTCAACGGCTACGAGATCGCCGCCGTACAGCTGGCCATGGGCAGGGGTCGTGTGACCACCAAGGAGCTCGGGGAGCGCATCGAGAAGGGCAGCAGCCTGTGCGCGAGGACGCTCAAGAGGCTCGCCGCAATGGGGATCCTCGAATGGCACGGCAGCAGCACGCATGATCCGTCGCAGTACTACACGCTTGCCAGATGACGGAGTAAAACGGACTAGAACGGAGTAGCGGGCATCGTCAGCGACCAGCCTCAACCCCAAAGCTCCGTATGCTTCGCCATGCATGACGGAGTAAGACGGACCTGCAGCAGAGTAACCCTGGAGTTAAGGCGAGATACGACCTCAGCGATACCGTTCGGAGCGTTGCGACTGAGGCTTCTACCTGCGAATAACGGAGTAAAACGGACTAGAACGGAGTAGCGGGGAACTGCAACGGAGTAATTGTCACGCAAAAGAGGTTTTGCAGGTGCAGACAAATGCCGAGCTTGTACCTTAAGGTTCGAGTAGGTCCTAGTAGGTTCGAGTTCTAAGCAGGTGGTTACTACAGCATTTGTCTTTGCTACCCGCTCTGGCCGTTGGACTGGGCGAGCAAGGGCAAGCGTATGATGGCAGCAGAGCGGACAACCTCGCATGGGGTTGCGTTTTTGTGCGTGTGGGACGCACCGCGCAGGGCTGCGGATGACGGGCATGGTTGTCTCCTTCTGTGTGGGGATGGGTCATGAGAGGCCGCGCGGGCCCCTCATGACAGGGGTTGTAAATTTCGCGAATCGAGGTGCGCGGGTTTTGCCCTCCTAGCCGAGGAGAGCAAGTCGGGACATGACAGAAGTGCTGCGGGCAAAAGTACCACGAGCAGCGTTTCATGGCCGAACCCACAGGCAGACGAGACCAGGGCTAGTTGCACAATGGACATGACCACTCGCAGCGAAAGAGGGAGGCCGCTATGCCCATGAGCGAACTCGAGGTGCTCGCACACATCGATCGCGAGATGCTCTACTCCTTTGTCTGGAGCATTCTGCTTGAAGTGCTTGCAGAGCGCATGAACGTGTCGGTCGATGCTATCCAGAGGAGCTGTGCCAACAGGGGCATCCCCTTTCCAGATGCCAGCTATTGGATGAAGGTGGCGGCAGGCATGAGACCGGCAAAGCCGCCGCTTACCGAACACAGACCTGGACCGCAGGGAACCACGGGCGCGCCTGAAGAAATCGTCGAAGACAGGAGTGCCGAGGATGAGGACCCGCTTGGTGCTATCGACAGAATCCTCGGCGAGGGTACCGTCAGCCTCATCATCCGTGTTGCCAAAGGTATTGTCATCGATCCAGACGCGGATCTCAGACCTCACCTGAAATGGCAGCGGGATGTTTGCAGGAGCGAGCGCTCACTCGATCAGTGGTTTTCGAAAAACACCCTCTCTCATAAATGTCTCTGGACAAATACCTCCCCCAGCTCTGTTGCGAGAATGTGTGCCATCCTCGAAGCGATGGGACGGGCTGCCGAGCAGCTTGGTGGAACCTACGACGAAAACGGCTTCGATATCTTCGGCGAGAAGGTCTACGTCAGCTTCTCCGAGCACCTGGGCAAGTACCGCAAAGGTCAGGTACCTTGCCGTACCTACAGCGGGCTCCTCTCAATGTACATTGGAACCTCCATCTACAAGGACTTCCGGAAGAAGACCCTTGAGCAGAACGTCTCCAGAGCATTCGCGGAACTCTGCGTAGACGCCGCATACAAAGCAAAGGCAAGGGTCGATGCGCGCGAGGCACTCGCCGAGACAAGGGCGCGCTATGCGGAGAAACAGGCATCGGTAGCGGCGGAAAACGAGCGCCGCAAGGAGTTCAACAAGGAAATCGAACGATATGAGGAAGCGCTTAGGCTCTCGAAAGCACATGAACGCGCGGAACGCCTAAGGCGCTATGCTGACGCCCTCGAAGCTGCCGGTGATGCCGAGCAGGCCACCTGGGTGCGCGAAAAGGCGGATTGGGCAGATCCATTCACGCACGCAGCAGACGGCGTCTTTGGCAACGAGCATACCGTGGATGGGTCCGCGCCAAATAAGAAGCCGCAGATTCCATATGACACTAAGGGCATCGAGGCGGATGCCTTCTTCTTGGAGCCAGTCGGAGAACCCTCTCCCACGCTCGAAGCGTACAGGGAGGTGCTCAGGGAGAGCTACGGATTAGGCGGTGCATTGTAAGGGGGCCAACACGAACGAGAACAACAACGTGATGGTAAAAGCATCGGTCCAAAAGCACTCTTCCAAAATCAAGAAACCACATGCGGATAAAGTCATCGTAATCATTAATTGATTGGTATTCTGAAGAAGATGGTGACATTTGATGAGTCGGTCGCCTCATGCAAAGGAGCAACGATGTCCAAGTATGAACTAGCTAAGGATGAGGTCGTAATCCTTGAGACAGGTGCAGCCAGAGAAAGCATCTCTAATAGTGGGACTCTGACACTAACAAACTATTGCCTTGTATTCTCTTGGACTACTGGGTTCTTCAAAACTGTTGACCACCACATCGCTTTTCCGCTCAGCGACATCAAGGTGTTCAACGGACAAGCTCAAGTGAAGGCATCAAAGCCCACTCCAATTTCCAGTTTTTACTATCCGCTAACGTTTTTCTTCACTGACACAACAGAGGTCTTCCTCCTCCCTCCGGAAGCAAAAAAGTCAATCGGAGACTGGGTAGAGTCAACAAACGAATTGGTAACTGGAACCAGACAAGGCTTCAATGCTGAAGACATTGGCGCGGTTGATGTCAGCAAGAAGCTATCTGATGCCTTCAGCGCTCTAAAACCAGTAACAACCAATTTTGCAGAGGCTGCCCAACCTCTTGTTGAGGTGGCATCAGCTGCGGTATCGGCTTCTCCCAAATGGGGAAGAAGGGCTTCAATTGCCAGCGCTGTATTGAACGCTGTTGAGACTTATGCCTCTAGCAACGACAATCCCAATTCAACCGCACCTTCATCTTTTGCAATACCACAGGCAATCCCAGAGGCAACGGGCGGCTCTTTAGCTCAGGATTCTGCCCAGCCACAGACCGCACCTTCCCAAAGCCCAGATACTAACTCACTTGATGAGCAAGTCGAGGTGCTGAGAAAGCTTAAGTCCCTCGTAGATGACGGCATTCTTACTCAGGAAGAGTTTGAAAACAAGAAACGCCAGATACTTGGTCTTTGATCATAGGTCTAGGCCAAGAAACGGCGTCTTTCTCCATTAGGGGATACTCCCCTAATGGAGATATCGACCGAGACACTCGCGCTTCACGATTGCGGTGACCGCCCCGCAAAAAACGACCTTCGTAGAAATGCAGACATACTGGTTGTGCTCAAAGAGGAAAATGAAGAGAGCTGCAAGAGCGCCTCAAGCGTAAGTTGCGAGAGGTCATTGACCCATTGCGGGGTTTTCAGAGATAAGTGGCTTGCATGGAGGTTGGTAGGGTAAGAGCCTGTACTGCACCGGTTCCTCACCTACAAGACAATCGGAAACGTCAACATGCCGCATCACTATTTCTTCATAGTTTTCTACATATGTTTTCAACAATATGATAGCGTTTTCAACATGGCTTGATGTAGCCTTATAGCTGGGACAATCATGCAGTTCGACAATGATTCAACATTCCTATGTAGACAAGATATTGTGCCGAAACATATGTTCTGCACTATATGTTGTGTTTAAGTGTCTGTTTCTGCTATTGTAATCCTTGGAACGAGTTGCCGGGCATACTTGCCAGGCAACTGAGTAACGAGAGGAGGTGAACAGATGAGCAAGACGTTCAAACCGGGCACCCCTACGCCGGAGTCCGGGCAGTACGTTGAGGTCGGTCCTCGCGGAGTGCGCCACGGAGGCAGCGAAATTACCGCTGTTTTTGGGAAGCCTCTTCCGCCAACTAGCTCGCCAGACTGCACCTGGCAACTAGTAGATCGAACCAGGCATAAGCGCTAGCCTTACCAACACAACTGCTCCGTCGTGGCCCCGGACGTTAAACGGGGCACCCGATCGTTATCGATACTATCCAATCAAGTTGTCTGCCCTGATAGCCATCCTAAAATCCATTGAATTAGCGAAGCAGGTATTCTTCCTGAACGTATATTTACTCTTTGAGCTAATGCAGGTAAACGGGGCTGATTCTACCCTCCAAAGCTACTCCCTCCTGAAGATTGCGCAGCTTCGTTAGCGTAATCTGCCTCTGGCCAGTCTTCTGCATCTTGCCGCAGACGTCCCAAACGGAAGCGCCGGGGCCGTTGTAGACCTCTTCAAAACTACCATCACGACTCAGATGCAAGACAATCATGAAATCGGGGCACTCATTGAGAGCGATTTTGGTGCCCTGCGTCGCCTTGATTTGAACTAGCTGTTGAGTGCCAATAGGTTGTTGACACTCTGAGATGACAAATCGGGAGGGTTCCCCGAAGCTGTTGATTGCCTAGATCGACAGGACGGAAGGAGCCCTCCCTTGTTCCAACATCCTAACGCACGCCTGACGCCAATCGGGCGGCGCAGGCTCGTCGAGCGCGTCGAGGGCGGCGAGCGCGTGTCGGCGGTTGCTCGCGACATGGGCGTGAGCCGCCAGACCGCGCACAAGTGGCTGGCCAGGGCCAGGGCCGGCGAGCCGCTCTCCGACCGCGGGAGCAGGCCCGCCCGCTCCCCGCGCAGGGTCGCGCCGGAGCTCGAGGCGCTGGTCGTCCGGGAGCGCCTCTCGCGCCGCTGCAACTGCCTCGTGCTGGCCGCCGTCACCGGCGTGAGCGCCCGCACCTGCGCCCGCGTCGTGGCGCGCAACGGCTGCCCGCGGCTGTCCGACTACGACCCGACGACGGGCCGCCTGCTGCCACGCGGCCCTGTGACCCGCCTGCGCTACGAGCGGGAGAGGCCAGGCGAGCTCGTCCACGTCGACGTCAAGAAGGTCGCGCGGGTCCCCGACGGGGGCGGCTGGAGGGCGCGCGGGGCCGGCGAGCTGCGCCACGACGGCGGGGGCGGGGGCCTGCGGTGCCTCCACGTCGCAGTCGACGACATGAGCCGGGTCTGCTACGCCGAGCTGCTCGACGACGAGCGCATGGAGACCTGCCTGGGGTTCGTCTCGCGGGCGCGGGGCTTCTTCCTCTCGATGGGCGTCGGGGTCGAGCGCGTGATGACCGACAACGGCAGCGGATACCGGTCGCGGCTCCTCAACGACTGGCTCGAGGCCGCCGGCATCCGCCACCTCTACACGAGGCCGTACAGCCCCTGGCAGAACGGGAAGGTGGAGAGGATGAACAGGACGCTCGCGCAGGAGTGGCAGTACGCCCGCCCCTACGCGAGCGAGGAGGAGAGGGCCGAGGCCCTCTCCTCCTTCATCGAGTACTACAATCACGACAGGCCGCACAGCGCCTGCGGGGGCCTCGCCCCGATGTCACGCCTGTGTCAACAACCTATTGGCAGCTAACA
>Ga0256404_1013604_pt1 | contig 10253 bp, 9 predicted proteins | sample RumenRJG_01DNA_FD_185990 | JGI IMG/M metagenome (GOLD analysis project Ga0256404, IMG submission 185990) | Bovine rumen microbial communities from Lethbridge, Alberta, Canada - RJG_01 | ecosystem: Host-associated > Mammals > Digestive system > Stomach > Rumen | place: Canada: Alberta | collected...
TAATGTACGGGTAAGACCTGTTGTGTTACATGAAACTACTCTGGTATAGTCTGCACCATATGAATCATCATAATTTGAAATAGCATTGAATGAAAGACCAGTCAAGTCATGGTCTTCTCCACCTTGGTAAATTGCCTTTACTCCAGCTTTTTTATACATTTCAAGGTTTTGAGGGCCGATACTTCCAGGAGTACAGTCAACAACAACATCAGCTTCTTGAATCATGTCTTCAACAGTACCTGCAATTTCAATTCCGGCATCTTTAAACATTTGTTCTCTTTCAGGAATTCCAATGTATAAAGGATATTCTTTTTCTTCAACAGCAGTTCTTGCTTCGTAGTTTGGTCTGGTTTTACTTACACCAATTACTTTCATATCATCCTGAGCTGCAACAGCATCAGCAACTCTTTTTCCTATTGTTCCATATCCATTAATTGCAACAGATTTCATTTCAATCCCTTTTTAAAAATTTAGAATTTAATTTTATGTTTAAAATTTTATCTTTTTAATTATATATAATTTGATATTTAATTAGCAATGTTGATTTAATGGATTTTTAAAATTTTAATGATTAATAGAATAAAACATTTTTTCTTATTTTTAAATATTACTTTTAAATACTAGTAAAAATATATTACTTAATGACTCTCTAACGAGTTTTTTTTTAAATTAATTTTAGGAGGAAAAAACATGGATTTTCGTGATATATTCAGTGATGCATTATCTTTCCCAATCAATAACATCGTTTCATTAATAATTTTCATTGTTTTAGGAATTATTGCAGGAATTGCTATTGGTGGAGCACTTGCAGGTGTAGTTTTAGGAATGAATTCCAATAATGTATTTACTGTTCTTGGTTCTGGATTTGTAGGATTTGTTGTAGCTCTTGTCGTATCCTTTTTCATTTCTGGTTATCAATTGGATATTATTAAATCAGGTATTCAAAGAAGTCCTGATGGTCCAGCTATTGATCCTGTAAGGCAACTACTCAATGGTTTAAAAATGTTTGTGGTATCTATAGTATATTACATTATTCCGTTCATTATTGTTTCAGTTTTATCAATATTCCTCAGAGATTGGATTATGCTTGTAATTACATTCATTTTGTATGTAATTTTCGCATTAGCACAATTCATGGCTCAATGTAGATTAGCTAAAACTGAAGACATAGGCTATGCTTTAGCTATTGGTGAAGCTATTGGTGATGTATCTAGAGTAGGTATTCTCAACCTTTTAATATTTGTTGTCATTGCTTTTGTAATTGCTTTCATATTAATTTTCATTGCTGCATTAATTGCTAGATGGAATTCATATGTTGGTGGAGTAATATTAGGTATTGTTGGTGTTTACCTCGTATTCTTCGTTGCTAGAGCAACCGGTTTATTATACTCAAATGTATAAATAAACCATTTATTTTTTCTTTTTTTGATTTTTCTATTTTAGGTAAAATAAGTTTGTTATATGCTATTTTTGGTGTTGGTTAAAATATTTTAAAAAATAAAAATGAAGGATTTATTCTACGTTAAATCCTGCTTCTTCGACAGCTTCTTTGATATCATCATCAGAAACTTTGTCGGTATCTAATTTAATTTTAGTAATTCCGGTATCTAAATCTGCTTTAGCATCTTCAATACCATCAACATCAGTCAATGATAATTGTACAGCGTTTACACATGAATTACAGTGCATTCCTACAACTTTTACTTCTTTTTCTTCAATTGCCATATTTTATTCTCCTTATTTATTTATATTTAATATTATGTTGTTGATTTATTTAAATGTTTAGTCATACCTAATTTTTCTGATTTTTCCAGTTCATTTCGTGAAAGTTTAAAGTTCATTAATGTTGATGAATATATTATTACAATTACTGATCCAATGTTGTGAACCAATGCTCCTGCAATGGGGTCTAATAATCCTAACATGGCTAATATCATTGCTATAATGTTTAATGTTAAAGAAAATGCGATATTTATATTGATTACTTTCAATGTTTTTCTTGATATTGCAATCAAATGGGGAACTTCTTTAATATCATCATTAATCAGTGCAATATTTGCCGCTTCAATTGTTAAATCGCTTCCTATGCTTCCCATAGCTATTCCGACATTGGCTTTTTTAAGGGATGGTGCATCATTTATCCCATCTCCAATCATGGCAACCTTATTTTCTTTTAGTTGTCTTTGGCGAATGTATTCTGTTTTGTCTTCAGGAAGGCAATTGAATTTGTAATTGTCTACATTTACTTTTTTGGCAATGATTTCTCCTGTTTTTTCGTTGTCTCCACTAAGCAGTGTTGTTTTCATATTTAGTTTTTTTAACTTTTTAATTGTTTTTTTGGCATTACTGCGTAATGTATCTGATAAAGATACTTTTCCAATAATCTTTTCATCTTTTGCAACATAAATTTCAATTGATCTATCATTATTTTCTTTTTCATTTTCAATATGAATATTTTCTATACTCATAAGCTTCTTGTTACCAGCTATTATTTTAGAACCATTTATTTTTCCAATTACTCCTTTTCCAATTAACATTTTAAAATCATCAACTTCATATAAGTCATTATTGTTATAATAATTTACAATTGATTTTGATAGGGGATGTTCTGATTGAGATTCTAGAGATGCAAGTAATTTTAGCATATTTTTATCATTTGACTCAACTTCAATTACTTTGGGTGTTCCGTGTGTTAATGTTCCTGTCTTGTCAAATATTAATTCATTTACATGAGCTAGTTCTTCTATTGATGCTCCGTCTTTAACTAAAATACCATGGCTTGTTAGATTTCCAATTGCTGCAGATATTGCTGTGGGTGTAGCCAAAACCAATGCACATGGGCAGAAAACTACTAATATGGTTACACTTCTTGTTATTTCAAATGTAAATAAGTATGTTAATATTGCTGCTGTAAAAGCAATCACTACAATCATTGTTGCCCATTTGTCTGCAACTTTAACGATTTTTGCATTTTCTGGTGAAGATGTCTTAACTAATCTGATTAACTTTTGAAGGGAACTGTCTTCACTTTCTTTTGTTGTTTTCATTGAAAAAGATCCATAAAGATTTGTAGTTCCACTATATACTTCATCATTTTCTTTTTTATCTACAGGTAATGATTCTCCGGTCAATGTGGATTGGTTAATTGATGTTTCACCTTTAACTATTATTCCATCGGTAGGGATATTTTCTCCTGGAAGAACCTTTAGGATATCTCCGATTTTAACATCTTCAACATTTATTTCCTCTTCGATTCCATTTTTAATTCTTCTTGCAACTTGTGGTGTTATCTTAATAAGTTCTTCGATTTTTGATTGAGTTTTACCCATTGTGTATTCTTCTAAAAATCCTCCAATTGCCATAATTGTTGCAATTTCACCTGCAGCAAATATTTCTCCAATCATAATTGAAGCGATAATTGCTATTGTTACCAGTAAATCTGCTTTAATATCGAATTCGGTTATTAATCCTTCGATACAATCTTTAAATATTGGAATTCCACATAATATTATTGCAATCCAGGATAAGTAATTAATATTCAGTACAAAACTTAATATTACACTCATGGCTGAAACTGCAATGAATATTATGTCTTTGATTTCACTTTTGCCAAACTTTAAATTCATTTTAAACAGCCCCATGGTATAGGTATACCCCTTATGGTATATGTCTAATTTTAAAAAAAATTAAATTCTTGAATAGTATTCTAAAATTGATGAAATATCACCTAATGCATCATCTGCATCTCCTTCATCAATGGCGTCTTTAACACAATGTTCTAAATGTCCTTCTACAATAATATGCCCAACTTTATGTAGTGCAGACTTAGAAGCATTAACTTGCATCAATATTTGCTCGCAGGGAATATCTTCATCAATCATACGGTCAATTGCATTGATTTGACCAATGATTTTTTTAAGTCTTCTATGCAGATTTTCACTATCCATACATTTTTTCAAAATATCACAACCTATACCTACTAGGGTATATATGAAAAATAGTATATAAAGTTTGTCTTAAAAAAAATTTATAAAAAATAAAAAAAGAAGGAAAATTTTAGATTTAATTTTCCAATTGTTCTAATTTTTCTGGGAAGTAAGTATCTACAACGTACTCAAGCCCATATTTTGAGAAAGATTGCTGTTCTGCTTTTTTACCTATTTTAAGCATTTTCTTAATTTCAGTTTGCCAGAAATCATTTTTATACCTTGGGTCTTTAGAAAGCTCTTTTAACCTCATCACGTCAACATCTTTAAGTTTATCTGTAGGTAAATCGTAATTGATAATATCAGATGCTGTTACTCCCATGAATTTAGCATCAGGAGTTGCTAAATCATGATTAACGTGAGCTAATTTTGCACTTCCAGAAATAATAACTTGTGCAATGTGGAATCCCCAAGGGTCTCCGTCGTTACAGATATAAACAGGTAAATTTAATTCTTCATTAACTCTTTTAATGAATCTTCTTGTAGCACGAGCAGCTTGTCCTTTAAGTCCAATAATTAAAGTATTGAATCTGTCGTGAGCATTTTCCTGAACCATCCTGTGAAACATTCCCATGGTTTCCACAGCAATAACTCTTTCAACACCATGATCTAAAAATTCCACTTGGTCAATTGTAGGGGAAATGGTATAACCTGATTTTCCAGCTTTTGCAGCATTAATTTCAACATCATCATCTAAAAGGGTAATGTCTCCGTAAACGGATGCACCGTCTTCTTCAGGCATTAATCCTAAATCTTCACGTGTAGTACCTAATGTAACTTCCAAGTCTTCTCCAACAATGTTTGATTCCTGTTGCGTTTTAAAACTGATTCCCCAACCTTCGGAAACATAATACATTTCCCTGATGGTAGCTGTTTTTTCCCTTGCAACCAAATCTTTACAGAAGTTTGCAACATATACCATTTGACCTAATTTTCTAATTTGCTTAACATTACCAAGAGATCTTCTACCGTATCTGTCTCCTAAAACATAGTATCTTTTAGCATCATCATATACGATGTTTCCAGTACCTCTTGATGGAACTCTAAGGGATGGAACTTTTTGTTTTTCAATTTCTTCAATAATTTCTTGTCCTAAACCTTTTAATTTGTTAAATGTATATTCTTTTCTGAGCTCTTTATGTGATTTGCCTTCTTGTTTTACTTCATCAGCCATCTAATCACCTATTCAATATCCTCTTCATCTTCATCTTCATCGAAGTTGAGATTACTGTGCTCTTCATCTACTGCATATCCGTGTTCATCAAGCTCTTCCATGATGATTGCATCAAGTTCTTCTTCTTCCTCTTCTTCCTCAACTTTTTCACCAAGTAATTCTGCAAGAGCCCTTTTGGTTACTTTAGCAAGGACTTCCTGGTATTCAGGGACTCCGGTTTCACCAAGTTTAGCAGCTTCTTCGATAATAACTGGAACATATTCTTCAAATACTTTTGAACGTTTTTCTTTTTCTTTAGCTGCTCTTTTTGCTCTAAGATGTTTTTGCAATTGACGAGCTAATTTCATTGTAGCCTGTCTGATTTCTTGAACAATTTCAGGTTCTGGAGAAACACTTTGTTTACCTGTGGAAAGGTAAGGAACTTGTGTAGAAATAATATTAACGAATAAAGTTAACGGAGTATTATCTAAATCTTTAAGACCGTAACGTTTCCAGTCTATACTTTTTAAAGCTTCGGTAATAGCACAGCTTCCTGCATCGAAAGTCAATGGAACTCGGTTTGCAAATCTCATGATTTCTGATTTTCTTTGTTCATTAACGATTCTTCCTGAATCTCCGCCGTATGCAAGTCCTGCTTCGATAATGAATGATACTCCGCCAGCATAAGTAACTGGTTTTCTGGTAATTGTTGTTACAAATTCGGGTTTTAGGATTTGTTTCATACCTTTTTCAATTTGCTCTGACCCGATTGGTATAAGACCGTCGGTAGGAGGAGCCATGAATTTCATTTTCTTAAAGCATTGAACTATAGCCTCTGCTTCTGGAAATGTCATGTCTTTAGGACGTTTGTTCATGTCAATTCCTGTCATCTCAGCTATTTCATCTACTCTTTTATTAGACATCCTTGACATTGAAGCGGTTAACATACTTTTATATCTTCTTTTATCAGTATTTTGTGCCATTGTCATTAAATCGTCTGCACTTACACCTTTAGGGTGTGGCAATACTTCTTTTGGGAGTGTAGGAACAACATCTGCTGCTCTTTTGAAGATATATTTGTGTCCGGTTGGGTCTCTGAATGTGATTTTTGCATGAGGGTTTCCAATCATGGTTCTTCTGATGTATTCGAATGCACCTTGTTCCGCCATTGAGTAGGAAACTTCTTTAAATTGCAATTCAATACAAACACCGGTTGACTCACCAGCATAATCCTCTCTTTCCATTAAAATTCCGGTATTGTTTTTAACATCCATTTGGAACTTCATTTTAACTCCCTTAATTTCATCTCCATCTTTATAGCATGAAATTACGCGGGCAGGTTTACCTGTAGTCATTTGTGATAATAATACACAACCACTACAACCTAAACCCTGTTGTCCTCTGGATTGGATGTTTCTGAATTTGGATCCTGCAAACATACTACAATATACCTGCATTACATAGTCTTCAGGAATACCTGGTCCGTTATCTTTGTGTCTTAATATGTAGTGTTCTTTGTCAACACGTTTTAATTCAATATCGATATCAGGTAATATTCCAGATTCTTCGGCTGCATCAAAACTGTTTGTAATCAATTCGTGGAAAACAATAGTTAATGAACGAATTTTACCGGTAAAACCTAACATCTGCTTATTTTTACGAAAGAACTCTGATGGTGTTAAGTGTTGGAAATCCTTTTGCCAATCAAGTCCTGCATCAGTTTGTACCAAAATGTGTCCTCCTTTAATTTTTAAATATTTTTTTATAATTAAATTATTAATTTTAAAAGTATATAAATAACATCCGAGAGCATTTGATAAGTAATATTTTTACAGTACCTTGGCTAATTTGTTGAAAAATATACAATAAAATAATAATAAAAATTGTTGAAAATATAGTATTTATACTATGTTACCTATATATGTTGGTTGAAGTATATAATAGTTTGCTATTAACTTTTATAATTTTTCACTCTTATGTAATTATTTTAATGGTGTTGTAATAATTATATAAAAAAAGTAAAATAGTAACATATAATAATGTTACTCTAATGTTTCTTCGTCGAATTCAATTCCGTCTTTGAACTCAATTTTATCGTCATGGATTCCGACGAGGTCTTTAAATTCTTTAAGTTTTAGTGTTTCTTTTTTATTTTCTAAAAATGCATAAACTGTTTTGTGTCTGGAACCGTTTAAAAGCATTTCTACTGCTTCTTTAGCTACCATAACATTATCCATTTCACCAATTAATGAAACGGTTTTACCATAAACTGCCATATCCACTTCAGCTAATTCAGTAATGAGTTCACGGGTTTTACCATTTTTGCCTATTATTCTGCCTTTATATCTTGCCAATGCCTTTTTGGATTTTCCGATATATAGTGGCAATTTCATGATTTCAAGATAGATGTCGTCGTGAATTAACTTTTTTGCAACTTCCGGATTAAAACCCCGTGCAATGGCTTTTACAATATGATTAGCATTCCAAACACCTAAAGGATCTTCCATATCCTCACGGGGAGTGATATAAACAGTCCCATCATCACTATCAATGTCGAGTATTGTGCCGGTTAATTTCTCAATGGATTTTTTCACTTCTCCATTAGGACCAATCAAAGCACCGACTCTATTTTGAGGTATTTTTAAATAATCTGTTTCAGGCATTTTTATCACCTTCGTTAATTATTATATTCTTTGTTTGAAATTCTATTTATACTTGTTTTTAGTATTATTTTTTCATGGGATTGGTAGCTAAAATCAGTAAGGATATTATTCAGTAATTAAAATTAATGTTTTTTTTTTGGTTGATATGTATTAAGCACCGGATGTTTCCGGTGCTAATTTGGTATTTTTGGATTATATTTTTTAAGATTTGTCTAATATCTATTAAAGATATTAAGAACAAATTGATGTTGAGGTTTGAAAATAGATTAAACTTTTGATAAGTTATAACAAATTGTTCATAGGGTGGAAATCTACAGGTTCAGTACCTAATGGTTTTGCTGCTTCTGATATGAACATATCAGTTTGTGCAACAGCAGGGAATGCAATTTTTGCATTTTCAATAGGTCCAAATAGAACAAAGTCTCCTGCACACATTACCTGTACAATATTTGCACCGATATCACATACAGTAAATGCGGTTTTATTTCCTTGTTTTTTATATTCTCTTAACCAATCCCATGCGGATGGTACGTTGTGTATTCCTGATCCAACAGGATATCCCCATTTAGCTTTTTCTGCAAAGGAAGTTCTTGCAGCAATGCCCGCACCCTGTCCTAATGGAGTTACAGCGGTATCCATCATAAATTTGTCAATACCACATTCGGCAGCCACTTCTAATAAACCTTTTTCATATGCACCATCGTCCCCGTTTTCCCACATGTTCATTTTACCTTCTACAGTAGCATTCATTGGGTTGAATCCAAGAATGATTGATGCGGAAATATCGGTATCTGCAAGTGCTTCTAATTCAGATTTGTCCGCTGCCATATTGATTGAGTTATAGATTGCTCTATCAGTTAATCCGACCTCATCGGAATATTGTGCACCAGCAACCCTGGCGTCTCCAGATGTTGAATCTATAAGGAAAGGAGCATCACATATTTCACCTATATATTCAATATATTTTGGAAGTGCTTCTTCGGTTTGTCCGAAAACTTGCACAATATATGGGTTTCCAGTTACGTCTGAAATTGATGCCATATCATTAACCAATTCTTCGGCTTTGCTTTTGTCGAAGTCACCAGTTAATTCATCATTAAGAATATTGTGTCCACCATAGAAAATAGTACCTGCTAAAACAGTAGGGTATTCTCCAGGTTGTCCACCCATTTTGACTCCAGCGAAGTCAAAAACTTCTTGTTCTTTATCAAATTTAAACATTTTTTAATAACCTCTATATTTTTGATCCAACTTATTCAAATCTATTTAAGTTTAAATAAAGTTGAATCTATTAAATTGTTTATTTTAAATATATTTATACTTTTCTATATTATTTTCAGTATTTTTTTAAATTTATTTATGAATGTTTAATTTTAAAATAAAAAAATATACTGTTCTTAAATAAAGAATTATTTAATATTTATTAATTAAAATTGAAAATAGCTTATTATTTTTTATTTTTCTTGAAATAGTTTTAAATTATGAGAAATAATTTATTATTAATGATTAATCATGATTTTATGATTTCATTTTAAATTCGGGGATTAATTTTAAAAATAATAATTTTAATTTATTATTATGCTTTATAAAAGATAAATAATTAAAAAATTGTTATTTAAATATGTTGGTAGTATATTATTTTATAAAATAATGCATATCATATGTTTAAAAGATTACAATAAATTATCATTTATACATCATATTTTTAGAGTAATATGATTATTTCGGAGGTTAAAAATTATCATTAAAAAATAAGTTTTTTGCCATATTGTTTAAAATTAGTGATAATTAATCTATTTTCTTGTTTTTCATAAGCTAATCTTGGATAATTATCTTTTTCTACATAAATAGTACCGCAATGAATAAATCCAAGTTTTTTTTTAAAAGGTTCTGCATAATTAAGTTATCTACATGAGTATCGATGCGGAGATGATTGCACTGTTCATAAGCCCAGTTGATACAAAAAGATCCGACACCTCTTTTAGTTCCGTCGCTAGCAATTCTGTGTATAACTCCATAGAGTGCATCATCAATCCATGAACCGTTAGTGATTTCAGCATATGTTGGTTCAATATCTTTACCTTGTACAAAAAAGAATGTGGCTATGATTTTGTTGTTTAAACAAACATAACTATTGCCATTTTCAATATCATTGGCTATCCGTTCTGTTGGTGGCCAGTTAGTTGCCCCCCCCATTGATTTGGATTTCCATGTTTTTCCATGAAATCTCTTGCAATGCCATATATTTCCATTATTCTGCCAATATCCTGAGGTTTGGATTTTCTGATTTTCATGTTTTCTAATTCTATTTAGTGTCCGATACACAACCCTGTTAATTTAAGAAATTTTTGTGAAATTAATTTTTTTATTCACCTCTTCTTTGAGTTGGAGGGAATTTGTTATTTGGATCTTTGGCTGTTCTGTCAGGATTCCTATCATTTACTCTATTTT
>Ga0256404_1013605_pt1 | contig 10252 bp, 6 predicted proteins | sample RumenRJG_01DNA_FD_185990 | JGI IMG/M metagenome (GOLD analysis project Ga0256404, IMG submission 185990) | Bovine rumen microbial communities from Lethbridge, Alberta, Canada - RJG_01 | ecosystem: Host-associated > Mammals > Digestive system > Stomach > Rumen | place: Canada: Alberta | collected...
AACCTCATGGAGTTGGGCACAGGATAGAGTGTGAACAAGTGTGAAAAATAGACTCTGGCCGAGAATTTAAGGCCTTTTTTTCAGCAGCCTCTTGGGAAAGGGGAGGGGAAGAGTATGGCTGAGTCCCTCTCCCCTGATAGGGGAGAGGTTAGGTGAGGGGTCATACGCGCAGCAATCCATCCGCATCAAAGTATCAGGATCTATAATCCGAAATGTTGTCTCGGATTGAAAATCCTTATACTCAATGCGCGGCGGGATTTGCAATCCCGCCGAACGGGGGGCCGCGTCATCAGCATGGCAGGGACGCGGAGTGTCTGCCGCCCTTTCAGGGCTTGAATGGTTTCACGATCTTCTGTACCGGGGTTCCGCTATCGCTACACCCCGGCCTGTGGTCTGCCAGCCCTTCGGGCTTGATGTCGTGCTGACTCCTATCCCTCTCCCCTGATAGGGGAGAGGTTAGGTGAGGGGTCATACGCGCAGCAATCCGGCTGCATCAGAGTATCAGGATCTATAATCCGAAATGTTGTCTCGGATTGAAAATCCTTATACTCAATGCGCGGCGGGATTGCTGCGCTTCGCAATGTTGGGTCGAGTGATGATGCCTATGGCACCGCGAGCTGCACTTCGTGCAACACTCGCTTCATCATCTCCCCGAGCCCTTCGGGGTTGCCCTTCGGGCTCCCATTCGGTCGCGAGCACTTCGTGGTTGTAATCCGGACGCATCCGAGTATCAGGATTTTTAATCCGCTAAAAATGTCCGTTATCTGCTTGCTTGCCGAGCGCAGGCGTGTAATTTCGGATTGCAAATCCTTATACTCGTTCGCGGCGGGATTGCAAATCCCGCCGAACGGGGTAAAGATGTCCGTTATCTGCTTGGTTGCCGAGCGCAGGCGTGTAATTTCGGATTGCAAATCCTCGTTCGGCCGAATTTGTAATCCGGCCGTATCCGAGTATCAGGATTTTTAATCCGCTAAAAATGTCCGTTATCTGCTTGGTTGCCGAGCGCAGGCGTGTAATTTCGGATTGCAAATCCTTATACTCGTTCGCGGCGGGATTGCAAATCCCGCCGAACTAGGAACTAGGAGGGGAGCTCGTAGTTGCTCCTCTGGGTGGTTGAATCCCAATCCCAACCAACCCTCGGAGGGGAGCTCACGACTGGCGGATGTGGATGTCGGCCTGCGGGAAAGGTATCTCGATGCCGCCCTGGTTGAGGGCCTCATAGATGTTCTCCTTGATGCGCGCAAGGTCGGTCAGCCGCGTCTTGACAGGTGTCCACAGCACCACCTTGAGGTCGACACTGCTCTCGCCGAAGTTGTCAAACAGCACCTGGATACCCTTCTTGCGGTCGTAGCAGTCCATCCGGCTCAAGCGGTCGACGATGAGCTCGCGCACATGGTCGACGTGCGAGCCGTAGGCCACACCCACACTGAGCTGCGCCAGCTCATAGCCGTGGTTCTGCGTCAGGTTCTTGAAGTTCTTGCTGAACAGCTGGCTGTTGAGAAACGCTATGACCGACCCGTCCAGCGTCTCGATCATCGTGCTCTGATAGTTGATGTTGGCCACACGGCCACGCACACCGTCACACTCAATCATGTCGCCAATCTTGACACGGCCACTCATCAGCGACAAGCCATAGAACAGATTCTCGAGCGTGTCCTTCATAGCGAAACCGATACCGGTCGAGAGACCGGTCAAGATCAGGGTGATGCCCGCGCGGTTGACGTGCAGGGTGACCATGCAGATATAGGCAAACACGCCCCACCCCAGATATTTCATCAAGTTCTTGCTCAGCGACACCGCCTTGTTCTGCGTGCCGCTCTTCCGTTCCTTCCACAGGACGTAGGCATTGATGACGAGATAGATGATATAGTGGAACACAAAGCCCATAGCCACCAGCGCGATGATGCGGTCAAGCGACAGGACAATCAAGTCGGGCTGGTCGACAAAGCGATAGGTGAAGATGCGTTTGCACCACTCGGTGAGGTCAAACACCCGCGCAGCCCAATAGATGGCAACGGCAAGGCTCAGCGTGGCTGCGATGGGGATCACCATCTTGTAGATCGCGTCATAGAGCCATGTGCTGCGCACATCGGCATCGGCAGCGATGTGGCTCCGCTCATAGCGGTGCAGCAGGTCATAGACCACCGTGATGGTCTGGATGAGCGTGAGCTGGATGATCCACCAGATGAGCACCTGCACACTCATCAGCGTGTAGCCGCTCCACGCCATCACCAGCGACACCACCATCGCCAGCAGCGAGATCCAGGTGTAGAACATGTCGCTGCGAGGCATACGGTGGTTGTGCCGTCTGATCACCCACCACTGCCACAGCGTGCACACCAGCAAAATGACGGGGAACGTCAGATTGACCATCGTGTTGGGCATGAACGTGATGCGGTAGATAAACACCACCAAGCCCACCACTGTGACAGGGATGTAGAGGCGCAGACCGCTCATCACCGTGTCGCCGTCCAGACGGATCAGCAGCGACACCATGATCACCACCAGCAGCCACGCATACTCGCTGAGCAGACGCGACGCCATGATCATGAAGTTGTGTTGCTGCAGCGTGAGCGAGATCACCAGCGTGATGATAGCAAACAGCGTGGCGCTGGCCGCGATGATGATGCCCGTCCGCTTCTGCCTGAAAGCCTCATTGGTCCACTTCTTGGGGATGAGGTAGCGGATGACGACGGTGCTCACCGTGCCGGTGATGACCACATACGACAGGATGAACATGAACAAGAAGAAAATCAGGTTGCCGCGCCAGTCGCTGTGAGTGCTGCCCGTCGGACGATACTTGTCGGCCACGTCATAGCGCGCCTGACGCCAGTAGCGCGGCAGGCTCTGCAGCGTCGACAGGTAGCTCTGGTCGCCGTTGACAAACACGTCGCGACGGATGTCCTCGTAGGCCTTGAGCGCAAAGTCGTTGAGCAGCTTAGACTTGGCCAGCACCATCTGGCTGCGCTCCTGCGTCTTCTCGATCTGCACCTGCTGCAGCGCCATGTCGTGCGCAATCATGTCGGCCAGCTTGACACAGCTGTCGCGGTCGGCACGCATCTGGGGCGACGTCAGGATAAAGTCGGGGATACCCTCCAGCGCGGTCACCAGCTGCACATATTGCTTCACCTGGTCGTTATACTGCTGGGCGAACACCTCAAAGGGCAGCATCCGGCTCGACATCTGGGCATAGAGCGTGGTGGCCTCGTTGCACGCGTATGCCAAGTCGAACACATAGTTGGACTTCTGCGAGTAGAGCATCAGCTCAATCTGCTGGCTGCGGTCCATCATCTGAACCATCATCCGGTCAAAACGGCGGTTCATTTCCTCAAAGCGCTGGATGCGCTGCAGCTGCTCGACATGGGTGTTAGACAGCTCGGTGCGCAGCACGCTCAGTGTCTGGTGCATATTGCGCTCTTTGAGCACAGCCCACGAGGGCAACACTGCCAGCACCAACAGCAGTGTCAGCAACAGTCGTTTGGCATTCATCATTGTGATGAGTGATTTGTGATTTTGTAATGAGGGATTAGGGATGAGCGATGAGGGAACACCGCTGTCAACTGTTCGCTGTCAGCTGTCAGCTGTCCGACAGACGGAACACGATGCGCTGCCGGCCGTCCTGCCACCGCGTGGACGTGATGCGGAACGTGCCTATCTGGGCAGTGTGCTCGACGTGGGTGCCAGCGCACAAGCACTCGTCGTAGTCGCCCACACGCACGATGCGCACCGTCTCGCTCGCACCATCAGGCAGACGCTCGAGGTTGAAGCGGTCGGCGACATCGGCCTGACGGGCATACTCCACCGTCACCGGCAGGTCGGCCGCAATCACCTCGTTGACAGCGGCCTCGATGGCGCGCACCTCATCGTCGGTGAGCGCGCGATCCAGCGCATAGTCCAGTTTCGACTTAGTGCGCTCGACATGCGCCGACACGTGCCGTCCGCATCCCAGCATGCGCACCATGGTTGCGTTCAGGATATGCTCCGCCGTGTGCATCGGTGGATATTCCTGCTTGTTGTGTGGGTTAATTTGAGTCTCCATTTCCTTTCAATTTTTCAGAATCAGGGTGCAAAGATAATGATTTCTGCCCGACTGTGGACACCCTACTCAGCGAGCAGGCCGCTCTACAGACCGAAATATCGTTCAAAGAATGCTTGTATCCGTTCGATGACAGCCAGTTTCTTCTGGTGCCTGCCGCCACCTCCACCAAATCTTGACATCGGTGGGAGTATCTTGTCAATGTCAGTGCCAGTGGTTCTGACCTGACCGTCTCTGAAAGCATTCTCGACAAACCGCCTCGTTTCAGCCTCCTTCAGCTTCTCCTCCTCGATGATGCTGGTGAGGTCTTCTTCCTTGCGTTGTTTGACATATTTCTCCCAAGCCCCATCGACATCTTCACCTACATTGACCGTATCAACAAAACTCTCAATGAGTTCTTTCTTGCTCCTGAGATTCATGCTTGCCCCAATCGCCTTGTTGATGCTCACCAGCAACTCCTTATTCTTGCAGTTGCTGTCGTGATACTGCTTCACCAGCATGAGGATATAGTCGATGTTGATTTCGACCTGCCTGATGAGTTCGGTCTCAAAGATAAGGTCATCATTAACGATTTCCTTGTCGCCTTTATTCCGCTTCCGCCACTTGTCGCGCAAATCGAGATAGTGGCTCTGATAGTCCTGCATCTGACCATCGCTGAGCAGTTCCATGCCATCAAACTGGTCGAACGACTGAAGCACATTGATTGACTTCAGCAGGCTGCCAAACAGTCCGATAAACCTCCTTTCCTCTTGCTCGCCCATAGCTGGCTTACCATCAGGGAACTCGTCCAAAAGTTGCTGAACCAACTCGGCATAGCCATAGCAGTGCTTGCCATTCGTGGTGTCATAGCCATTGTAGTAAGAATTGAAGTCCTTCAGCAGAACAATGCTGCTGGCATCCTTGTCGCCGAACAGGGCGATGGCATCGTCAGTCTCTTGCTGCAGATTGCGGAAGCACACAATGTTGCCAAATGTCTTGATGGAGTTCAAGATTCTGTTCGTGCGGCTGTAGCTCTGGATAAGTCCGTGCTGTTTGAGGTTCTTGTCGACAAACAAGGTGTTGAGCGTGGTGGCATCAAAGCCCGTGAGGAACATGTTCACCACAATCAGGAGGTCAACCTGTCTGTTCTTCATCCTCAACGACAAGTCCTTGTAGTAGTTCTGGAACTTTTCGTTGCTGGTGTCATAGTTGGTGTTGAACATCTGGTTGTAGTCTTTGATAGCACCATCGAGGAAGTCTCTGCTCTGCTGGTCAAGGCTGGTGGTGCTTTCAGGATTCTCTTCGGTCAGGATTCCGTCTACCTCCTCCTCATTCGCCCCGTATGAGTAGATGGTGGCAATCTTCAATCGTTGGGCTTCTGGCAATGTGGCTTGTTGCTTCTTGAACTCATTGTAGTACGCCTTAGCCATCGGGATGGAGGCTACAGCAAACATAGCGTTGAAGCCGAGTAGTTTCTGAACGGTCTTCTGCTCCTTCACCTCCTGGCCTCTGCCAGCACTGGCCACCTCGCCAATGTTCTGGGTGGCTCTGAACGAGTAATAGGATGTCCTCTTGGTCTTCTGGTCAAAGTGTTCAAGGATATATCTCACGACCGCCTCAACGCGCTCTGGAGCCGACAAGACCTTCTCTCTGTCAATGGACGAAATCTGCTTGTCCTGAATCGCATCCTTCGCCTTCAGGGTGTTGACATAATCGATTCTGAACGGCAACACATTCTCGTCATTGATGGCATCCACGATGGTGTAGGTGTGCAGCTTGTCGCCAAAGGCTTGCTCGGTGGTTTTCAACTGCGGATTGCCGCCAGCACCAGCATTGGCAGCAAAAATCGGCGTGCCCGTGAAGCCAAACAGATGATACTTTTTGAAGTACTTGGTGATGGCCGTGTGCATTTCGCCGAAGTTGCTGCGGTGGCACTCATCAAAGATGATGACCACCCGCTTCTGGAACACGTCATGCCCCTTATTCTTCTGGACAAAGATGGAGAGTTTTTGGATGGTGGTGATGATGATCTTGTAGTTGTGATATCCTCCGTTCTTGTCCTTGTCTTCCAGTTGCCTTTGTAGCACCGCTGTTGACGTGTTGCTGTCGGCTGCCCCTTCCTCAAACCGATTGTACTCCTTCATCGTCTGGTAGTCGAGGTCTTTACGGTCGACCACAAACAGCACCTTGTCGATGAAGTCAAGCCTTGAGGCCAGTTGCGCGGTCTTGAACGAGGTGAGCGTCTTGCCGCTACCCGTTGTGTGCCAGATATAGCCACCGCCATCGATGGTGCCATACAGTTTGTAGTTGTTGGCGATGTTAATCCGCTGGATGATTCTTTCGGTAGCCGCAATCTGGTAGGGGCGCATCACCATCAGCATTCTCTCGGTGGTGAACACGCAATACTTGGTGAGCACATTCAGCAAGGTATGCTTGGCGAGGAAGGTTTTGGCAAAGTCGATCAGGTCAAGGATGGGCCGGTTGTTGCTGTCGGTCCAGAACGATGAGAACTCAAAGGAGTTGCTGGTCTTCTTCGACTTGCCCTTGCCGCCTTGTTGCTGCTCTCGCAGGTGATTGGCGCGGGTCGTGTTGGAGTAGTACTTGGTGTTGGTGCCATTGCTGATGATGAAAATCTGCACATACTCATACAAGCCACATCCAGCCCAGAAGCTGTCTCGCTGATATCGGTTTATCTGGTTGAACGCCTCTTTGAGCTGGACGCCCCTTCGTTTGAGTTCGACATGAACCAGGGGCAGACCATTGACCAGAATGGAAACATCATATCTGGTGTCGTGGCTCCCCTCTTTCTCCTCATACTGGTTGATGACTTGAAGAAAGTTGTTGTGGATGTTCCGCTTGTCTATCAGATAGATGTTCTTGCTCTCGCCAGTGTCGCACCTAAGCACCTGAATGTGGTCTTCCTGTATCTTGGCGGTTTTGGCTTCGATGCCATCATTTTTGTTCGCGAGGTTCTCTCTGAAAAACCTTTCCCATTCACTGTCAGTGAAGGTATAGCCGTTGAGTTTCTGCAACTGCACTCTGAGGTTGTCAACAAGGTCTTTCTCCTCATGGATGGGCAGATATTCATAGCCTTGTTCGGTGAGGGTCTTGATGAGGTCTTTCTCGAGCATCGCCTCGCTCTGATATTTGTCGAGCTTACGATACGCCGTCTCGAACTCACTGACTACGGTATATTCTTCGTTCTCCGCTATGATGTTGTAAGCCATAGTTGTGATTATGCTTTCTTTTTGAAGGATAACAACTTGTCTCTGTAATACTCATATTGCTGCCTCCTTGCCTCTATCTCCGCTGGTAAACCTTGAGAGAGGTCATTGACAAGGGTGTCGAATCGGTCAAGAGTGGTTGCTATTCGTTCCTGCTCTTCCAAGGATGGAATTGGGATTAGAGCTTCAGCAAGACCCGATGAAGACAAGGATGAAATCTTACCATTCTTGACATATCTCCTCATTTGAAGATGGTAGTTATGAGTTCTCAAAAAATGAGATATATACCTTGGATTTTGACTATGGTGAAGTATGCAACAAGCATCGTGAACTACAGCAGGTTCATCTCCTAGCCATGCAACTCCAACGCCCAAATCCCAATCATTCTCACCTGCACAAACAACCACGACATCATTGGGTTGTGCAAATCTCAACTTGCTAGCAAGTTCTGCATCAAGGTAGCCTTTCGTTTTTGTGGCTGTCAGACCATAGTAAGTGTATATGTCTCCATAATGGAAACAAGGAACACCACTTTCCCTAATGTCCGTTCTGACAAATCTTCTTCCAGTCTTAATGCTGGAAATTTCTCCCAACTTCTTCCATTCGACATCGCTCCTGCCTTCGAATGAGAGCAGTTTGTCTCTATAGTACTGGTATTGTTGTTGCCGCGCTTGCAGCTCCGCTTGCAGCTCCGCTTGCAGCTCTGAGAATGTATCTAATATCTTTACTATCTCCTCCTGCACTGGAAGAGGGGGAAGAGGAATGGTTATGTTATTCAGATTCTCTTGGATTAATTTTGGTTGTGCACCAGAACTTATCCAAGGCGACAAATCAATACTATTAAGATAGTGTTCAACATATTTTCTTGTTGCCCTTTCTTTGAACTCAATGACATGAGCATGATTATTAACCCATGTCTTACCATGAACACTGAATGCGATTGGATACGTTCTTGTTATGAGATTAGCCCCATCCTCAGAAACAAGCAAAAAATCGCCCTCAAAAATGTATCCTTTCACATAATCAACTATGCCCGAAGCACCGTAATAAGGTGTATCTCCTGCTTCTCTCTTTCCAGCTGTTATGGGTTTCCTTTTCTTGTCAAGATTATTCCCAACCTCCCCCAACTTTTTCCATTCCACACCATCTGGGCAGTATTGCTGTATCAGTTGCTCTATCTTGCTCATGGCTTATAACTCCTTAATGATGGCATCAATCTGGCTGCGCAGCTCATTCTCGTGAGCCACAATCTGTGCCAGGCGCGCATTCAGTTCGACAATATCCACCTGCTCGCGGGTGTCCTCTTGCTCAACGTATGACGAGACGCTCAGGTTGTAACCACCTTCAGCAATGGTGCCGTTGCTCACCAGTTTGCTCTGATACTGCACATCTGTTCTGTTGGCAAACAGACTGACGATGTGCTCGATGTTCTCTGGCGTGAGCTTATTGTTGTTGGTGATCTTGACACACTCCCTGCTGGCGTCGACAAACAGAGTCGAGGTGTCTTTCTTCGACTTTTTCAGCACCATGATGCAGGTTGCGATACTGGTGCCATAGAACAGATTGTCGGGCAACTGGATGATGCAGTCCACATAGTTGTTATCAATGAGATACTGCCGAATCTTCTTCTCGGCGCCACCGCGATACATCACACCGGGGAAACACACTATCGCTGCCGTGCCATTGGTTGCCAACCAGGCCAGCGAGTGCATGATGAAGGCCAGGTCGGCCTTGGACTTCGGGGCCAGCACGCCAGCAGGAGCAAATCGTGGGTCGTTGATGAGGGTGATGTCATCATCGCCTTTCCACTTGATGCTGTACGGCGGATTAGAGACGATGACCTCAAAAGGCTCGTCATCCCAGTGCATCGGAGATATAAGCGTGTCCTCGCACGCGATGTCAAACTTGTCGTAGTCAATGTCGTGGAGGAACATATTGATGCGGCAAAGGTTGTAGGTGGTGAGGTTGATTTCCTGACCGAAGAACCCCTGCCTGACATTCTCCTTGCCCAGAATCTTAGCGGCCTTCAGCAACAACGAACCCGAGCCGCAGGCGGGGTCATAGACTTTGTTGACCTCCTTCTTGCCCAGCGTGGCCAGTCGGGTGAGCAGCTCCGACACCTCTTGTGGCGTGTAGAATTCACCACCGCTCTTGCCAGCATTGCTGGCGTACATGGTCATCAGATATTCGTAGGCATCGCCAAAGGCATCGATGGTGTTGTCCTGGTAGTCGCCAAGCGACATCTGCTCAATGCCACGCAGCAGCTTGACCAACTTTTCATTGCGCTTGACAACCGTTGCACCCAGTTTGTTGGAGTTGACATCGAGGTCGGCAAACAACCCCTTGAAATCATCCTCGCTCTCTGTTCCTTTGGCACTGGCTTCAATCGCGGTGAATATGCGCTCGAGGGTCTCGTTCAGGTTGTCATCCTTGTCGCAGACCTTGCAGACATTACTGAACAGTTGGCTGGGAAGGATAAAGAACCCCTTCACATTGACCATCTCGTCTCGCACGTCCTCGGCGACAGCATCGTCAAGGTCGGCATAGTTGAAGTCACAGTTCCCGCTTTCCCACTCCCCCTTGTTGATATAGTTCGTGATGTTCTCGCTGATATATCTGTAGAAGAGCATGCCTAGGATGTAAGCCTTGAAGTCCCATCCATCCACACTGCCTCGCATCTCATCGGCAATCGCCCAGATGGCTCGATGTAGTTCAGCCCTCTCTAATTCCTTCTTGTTATCTGCCATAGTTCCTGAATATATGTTGCAAAGATACTACAAAAAAATCAAAACCACACCATCCCCGACCACAAAAACCCTCCCCACCACATCATCCTGCCGCCTCGGCATACTCGTTCGGCCGGATTTGTACCTCGTTCGGCCGGATTTGCTGCGCTTCGCAATGTTGGGTCGAGTGATGATGCCTATGGCACCGCGAGCTGCACTTCGTGCAACACTCGCTTCATCATCTCCCCGAGCCCTTCGGGGTTGCCCTTCGGGCTCCCATTCGGTCG
>Ga0256404_1013606_pt1 | contig 10251 bp, 7 predicted proteins | sample RumenRJG_01DNA_FD_185990 | JGI IMG/M metagenome (GOLD analysis project Ga0256404, IMG submission 185990) | Bovine rumen microbial communities from Lethbridge, Alberta, Canada - RJG_01 | ecosystem: Host-associated > Mammals > Digestive system > Stomach > Rumen | place: Canada: Alberta | collected...
ATTTTTGCTTGTCTTGATTTGCAGCACTAAGGTAAGTGAAAAATCTGACATGGCAAAATCCTGGGCAACTTTTTGTTGCTCAGGAACTTATAAAAATAGTTAAACTAAAGTGCTGCGGAATTAAGGGTAACTACAAAGTAAACGGTTTAAGTACATCTTCCTCTACTACTTACACCTTTAAGCTTACAGCCAATAATTCAAACATCAACGACAGTAAGCTAACGATCACCAGTAATATAGGTTCTACTGGGGGGGGCACCTCTACAACCTGCGCTCCAGGACTCTATATTGCCGGAGAAAAATACGGTAAGACGGGGGACCAGTACATCTACAAGTTGCAACGCAACAAAGATAAGCAATACTATATTTCGCTCAATGCCATTAACGGGGCAGAATGGAGCAATGTACAAAGTTATTCTACCGGACAAGGCATTGACAATTATAAAATCAGCACCATTGGCCATACGTATCACTTGGTGTATATAGACGACCAAGGCAAAGAAACTGATTACTATCCTTCTACTAATGGCTACACATTGACAGGCAGTGATCCCAACACAGGTAGCGATAAGACAAAAGATTTTTCTACTTCCACAAACACTAATTGGACGATTGGCGTATTAAACAGCAACGATGCCAATGGCGGTATATACAACTTCTATGTAAACACCGATGTCAATGGCGTGCCACAGAACTGGTATTATGAAGCCGACCAGACCAAGGTCGTGGCGTATGAGGTAAACCAATCCACCCATACCACGGATGCCTATCTCTACTGTACAAGGGCGAATACTACCGGGGCATATTATAAGAACTTCTTCGGTATGGTCTCTTTCGTTAAGGATGGCTATCACTCTTTTCTGTTTGCTGACAAGACTTATGGAAGAAGAAAGAACAGTAACAGCAACTATGACCAGGATGCTGCAGCTGACAGTCCAAATGCCTTTCAGTTCAGCAAGGACCACCTCGATACAGGTATCTACACAACCGAGTTCAACCCCACGCGTGACTATATTATCGCGGGCGATCCGAAACCGACACGTATCTTCATCATCGGTTCTGCCCTCAATTCAAATTTGAGCGATACCTTTACTGATTGGGATCCCTCAAATGCAACTGAGATGGTCTATGATGTTGATGAAGGTTGCTATAAGGCCACGGTCACATTAAACAAAGACAAGCAATTCCGTTTCCTCCTCGACCAAAACAAGACAGGGGCAGCCACTTCTTTGTCGAACAACTTTGGTGAAGATGAAAACATACCGGGCAGTAACGGAGACACTGACTATAATAATAAGGTGAAGGTGGAGTCTTCTTCCACAAGCGGAAGCAATATAACTTTCAATCCTGTCACGGATACTTACGTTGTTCGTTTCTATGTAGAACGAAAAGCAGAGAAGCAAGGATTCCAATGGACAAACGACTATGGCATCTACCGCTATACAATAGAGAAGCCTGAGCGTCTGAACGCCACCATCACCCCGACAGCAGCTACTGTCAACTATGCTGCCTCGCTGACGCCGAAGGTCAGCGTGGTGGGTACGAACGCCGATAAGCGCACCTACGCCTTCACCATCGACGGCTCCGACCCGACCATCGATGCCGCCACCGGCAAGGGCACGGGCTCGACGGTCGTGAGAACCTACACCTACGACCCAGTAGTGCCGACCAATGATGTCTACACTTTCTATATGTCGTCGACGGATCAGCTCACCTATATCGACTTCGACGGGAAGGAGCATACCCTCAACGGCAACACCGTCACCGTGAAAGCACAGGCGGTGCAGACCATCACGGATGGAAGTAAATATCGCCTCGAAGGCGATATCGCCACGGGCAATTATGTCTTCAAGACTGCCGGCATAAAACCGGCGGGCAGCTACACGATCAGTGTCACGAACGACAACACCACCGGCAAGCCGTCGATCAACAAGGCGACGGCTACCGTCACCGTCACGAACACGGAGACGGGCAAGGAGGACGACGGTGTCGACGTCTACTACACCACCGACGGCACCGATCCTTTGAAGAGTACTACGGCCCGCCTCGTCCGCAATCGCCAGATCACAGTCTATGCACTGCCGGGAACGGCAGGCACCGAGGGCACCATCGAGGTAGCCATCCCCAATACGGAGACAAAAGCCTCCTGCAAATACGATATCACCTACAGCACCTCCGAGGGTGGCTATCAGAACTATCTCGCTACGGGCGATAAGAAGCTGAAAACACTCGGCGGCGACAGACATGTCGTGGTTTATGTGCAGCCATTCTCTTCCGATGCCAACACATCGCGCCAGACCTATGTCTACGCTTACGAGAAGCTCGATGACGGCAGCTACGCCAGTCTGACGCACGCTCATCGCCTGCTCACCGATGCCGACAAGACCGCTGTCAACGGTGCCCCCTGGTATTATGTCGATCTCGAACCCGCTGATAACTATAAGGAGGTCAACGTCCAGTTGGGTTACCAAGACGGTTCAACCTATAAGACCACTGATGCTACCGTGGCCAACGCCTGCCAGGATATGTTCCTGAGATTCGATGTGGCTACTGGACAGATTACTGACGTTACACATGCCTACACCGGTGATTACTTCTATACCATTGGTACTAACGGCACAAAGTCTGAGGCAGCAAACCCTGCAAGCAACTCTCCTTTCTTCTATGCTCAGGTTCCTTTGACTTGGACAAGTAATGGCAACAAGGTGAAGGTGTTCAATGGTGAGTCGGAGTTGAGTGGTGCTACTGTTACGGTTCAGAACGGTGCTGAGATTTCAGAGCTCTCCAGCGTCTGCAAGATCTCTGTGCCTACTTCTCTCGTTGACAAGACAGTGTTGACGCTCAAGCCTTATAAGGGAGAAACAGCAAGCGACGTCAGCTTCACGATCAACTATCAGAACGGTGGTTACTACTTCTATGAGTCGGCAAACCACTACAGTGGAACGGCACCCTTGGTGTTCTCCGCTGATGCTGAGAACGATCAGGACTTGCGCAGCTACGGCCGCCACGACATCAACCACGTGACCACCGGCGACAAGACTCACTACCTCAGCAGTGATTGGAAGTACAGCACCGAGACAGAATCCAAGACAAAAAACATCGAAGACAACTGGACCGGCTCTACAGCTACCGTCAACGTCGTCCCGGCAGGTACTACCATCAAGCAGGAGGTTATCGGTCTGACCGCCGGCACTCCTTATACTGTTCAGATGATCGTGCGTGGTAGCGAGGGCGCTAAGGGTACGCTTTCTCTCAATGACGCAACGGAAGGGACTGCTACAGACAGCAAGAGTTTCACAGGCTATGATGCTGCTGGTACCATCACCACCGACGGCCGTGTTGAGGCTCTCCTCTCCGGCACTAACAACGGCTGGCAGAAGCTGGAGGCTACCGCCAACACAACAGCTGACGGCACGCTCACCATCAGCCTCGCCGCTGACGGCGCAGAGCTGGAGCTCTCCGACGTGACGCTCTTGGAGAAAGCCAACACCGACGGCCATGTCTGGACAACGGCTCCGACAAGCAATCAGAAAACAGAGTATGATCTTTCTAAACGTGAGACTGCCAACGCCTTCAGCTTCTTCGATCGTGGCGACAACAAAAACGCCATCGTCTATGCCAACGCCAACACGGTACTCGGCATGAGTAAGAACACTTACGATGTGGCAGTCGGCGACGGATCTAATTACACGATGCAGACCTTGGCGCTGACAGACCAGGCGCAGGATGGTACAACAGCTTCGGGAGAAGTGGCCAAATTCTATGCTTCCGGTTGGAACTATGGTGTAACCAAAGATTTTACTGCTTCTGCAGTACAATTCGACCGCACGTTCTCTGCTGGCGTGAAGGCTGCCGTCTGCTTCCCGTTTGCACTCGATAAGGATAAGATGGAAAGCATGTTCGGCACTGGTGCAAAGGCTTACAAGGTAACTGCCGTTGACGCGAAAGAAATGACCGTTACAGCCGAAGAGGCTACATCCGGCATTGATGCCAACACACCATGTCTCCTTGCGCCCGGCTCCGGCTATTCTAATAAGCTTACAGGCTCCATCGAGGTGACAAAGACGTCAGGTGTCTCTCTGTCTGCTTCTGCAGGAACAGGATATACTTTTGAGGGAACGTATGATTACAAGAAGGTTTCTTTCAATGATGCTGAGCATTGTTATTCGTTTGACCCGACGTTAACCGGAAGATTCAAATATGTATCCAAGAGCAAAGGCGGTATCATCAAGCCGTTCAGAGCATACATAAAGGAAGCAGATACTAATGCTTCGGCGAAAGTGTTCCGATTGGTTATCAACAGCACGACAACTGGTCTGGTTGACGCAGAACTCAATGAAGTAAGCACTGCTCCTATATATTCAGTAACGGGTGTCCTTGTAAGTGCCAATGGCAATAGAAATGGTTTGCCTAATGGCGTTTACATACAGGACGGAAAGAAGTTTGTTATCAACAAATAAATTATTGATGAAAAAGAGATATATAAAACCGCAAACCTCTGTAATTGTACAACAAACAGAGAGACCTTTATTGTCTGGTTCGGACGACGGTAACCTGTATGGTGCCAAGCCATGGACACCCGTAGGTGACGACTGGGGTGACGATGAGTATGATAATGCCCCATGGCCCAAGCAGAAGAATGTATGGAATGAATAAGACCTGCGGACTTCCGCGGAAATAAATGAAAAAAGGGGGTGTATCATAATTAAGTTTTATGGTGCATCCTCTTTTCTTTTACAAAGATAGTCGTAATATTAGGATTAGACCGACTTTTTCCTGTTTTCCTATTTTGCGCCACCCAAAGCCGATTTTATGACCATAAGTTCTATCCCGTCCAAGGTGCGTTATTTTTTTAAAGCCATTCTTCAACACTATGTCATATAATTCCTTTTGCTTGCTGTCCATTTGTAAAATTACAGATTTTGTGCGATGGCTGTTGGGCATTTTGTAGTTCAGTTGGTACATAGTTTTGGTCAGCCGTCCTTCCTGGTATAGTGTTATATCAGACTTAGCTGCCTTTAGCTCCCGTTCAAGTTCCAACATTATTGTGTAGGCCGTGAAGCATATACAGATATGTGCCTCTATACGACCGAGCATAATGATATTTGCTCCCGTTTCTTTCTTTTTAACGCTCCACGTTGTGGAATATCGAATATAACCGGATATAAAGAATATCATTCATTATCCTTGGGCGTGCCAGTCAACGTGAATATTCTCAATATTCGTTTATATTCTTTATACGACCGAAGGGTGTGCGTTAAAGACCGAGGAGCATGATTATATTTGCTTCCGTTCCTTTCTTTTTTAACGCTCCACTTCGTGGAATATCGAATATAACCGAATATAAAGAATATCATTCTGGCAGGGAATCCTTCCTTGTCTCTGTTGCCATCTCTTTTTTCTCGCGGAAGGCAGGAATATCTCTCTTGCCAGTTTTGATAATACCTATTTATAAGTTGCTGATAGCCTTTGTGGCAGCGCTCTTGGCAGCGTTCTTGGCAGCCTTCTTGGCCGCACTCTTCACAGTCTTGGATGTGGCAGTGCTCTTGGTAGCAGCGGCGACGGTCTTTGCCGTGCTGTAAGCAGACTTGGCCTTAGTGTAGGTCTTCTTGGCCTTTGTGTAAGCCTTCTCAGCCTTGGCAGCCGTTGTGGCGTACTTGGTTGCATTCTTGGCAACGACCTTTGTAGCAGCGGTCGTAGCCTGGGTCTTGGCACTTGAGAGTGCGGCCTCGCCGGCAGCCTTGGCGGCACTCTTGGCGATGGACTTTGTGCTTTGTGCGTTGGCGCATACAACCATTACGGCAGCCAACAGCGTCATGATGATCTTCTTCATAATAATATGTGTTTGATGAATATGCTGAACTCTCGACTGCAAAGTTACTGCAAATGATGATATCCTGCGTAGCTTTTTTCAGCCAAACAGCATTTTGGGTCAGCTAATGGTCGGCGCGGTAGGAGTATTTTTGCCATTAGACGCAGACGCAAAGAAGCTCAATGTCTTTGTCCTGACTCATATTGCCTTGCCATCTCCGGATGATAAACAAAAAAAGAAAATCATGTACAGGCTTACGCTCCATGAGGAGCTCTGAGTCTCAACCAGCGGGATAGTCTTGCGAGCAAGCTCGCTGCCTACCCCATAGCTTTAGCCCCACACCTTTGGTGTCAAAGCCTGCACATGAAGAAAATTGCCAAGGCATAAAATTGCCCCTTGGGCATAAAATCTAGCGGCCGAAAGATAGTCCATAGCGTCTTGAAAGTCTGCTATGCTGCTTGTATTCTGTTGGGCGGCACAATATTTTATGCGCTCTGCGCAATTTTACGCGATAGCGATTTTCGTCACGGGCAGGCTTTGTCCTCCGCAGGGGGTGGTGCTGAGGTGATGGGGGCAGCCGACGAGCTTGCTCGTAAGGCTGTCCCCATCTCCTCAGCACCATAGCTCCATGGGGAGCTAAAGCCTGTACGTGACTATTTTCCAAAAACATATTCTCGATTCAGGGTGACGCATTGACGAAGTCAGGAGGAATTTCTTCCTTGTTCTGTTGCCATTTCTTTTCTCTATGGTGCATCGGCGTTATCCTTTGGTAATCGTTTGCATATATTTTCTGCTGTGTTCTGTTCCTGTTTACTTCTATTATTGGTTCTTTTCTTTAATTTTGTAATCAGAAATCCATTACTATATTTTTTTGTTGATCAATCACACTATAATTATTAAAAACCCACACATGAAACACTTTACACGAAGGGTCTCTACACTGGCGCTCTCCGCTCTGCTCTTCAGTCAGGGCATGATGGCAGACAGCTTTGTTGGCGGCCGAACAGACTTCCGCGACGAGAGTATCTACTTCGTCCTTACTTCCCGTTTTTATGACGGTGATCCAGGCAACAACGTGCTCTGCTGGGACAACCAGGAGAGTCAGATATCGACCAAAGACCCATGCTGGCGTGGTGACTTCCAAGGACTCATCGACCGGCTCGACTATATCAAAGCTCTTGGCTTCACCGCTATCTGGATCAACCCCGTCGTGCAGAATGCCTCGGGGTATGACTACCACGGCTACCATGCCTCCGACTTCTCTAAGGTCGACTGCCGCTATCAGAGCAGCGATGGCAAGAGCTCCGGCGACGTGATGTTTAAGAAACTCATCGATGCGGCGCACAAGAAAGGTATCAAGATCATCCTCGACATCGTCCTCAACCACACCGGTAACTTCGGAGAGGCTCATTTCTGCCCGGAGTTCAAGCGCAGTGAGAAGCTCACCACCCAAGGCTCCACGGGGTGTCTGACACCTATCGCCTCCGTCCTCGGTGCCGACTACGACGGTCTCAAGCCCGCAGACCAGTATCAGCGCCGTCTGGCGATGATGAAGAACACCGACAATCAGAACCACGACACCAAGAACTACTGGCACCACTATGCTGAGTTCAACTGGGACGAGCCGAACCGCTGGTGGGCACAGATTGCCGGTGACTGCGTGGATCTGAATACCGAGAACCCCGCTGTCTCTGACTATCTCGTGAAATGCTACGGCGACTTCATCAAGCTCGGCGTCGACGGCTTCCGTATCGACACTTCCGGACATATCGCCCGCCTGACGTTCAACAAAGCCTTCATCCCGCAGTTTACGGAGCTTGGCAAGCAATATGCCTCGGCACGCAGCCTCTACGGTGGCCAGGAGGCAGGCTCACCATTCTATATGTTCGGTGAGGTCTGTGCACGCTACAGCGATGTCGTCTACCGCGACCAACCCAACCTCTCACCTTATTTCTATACTTGGAAGTCGGATGAAAGCGTGGCGTCTCAATGGAACAATGATTCTACATGGTGGACTCAGCAGAGCATCATGCCGGGAAGCACTGATGCGCAAGTGGTGGGAAATATGCAATTGTGCCTCAATGATGCCGCCAACAGCACACCCAACAGCAACAACGCAGTGATGGTCAACGGTGCCTACCACACCCCCGACTACAGTCAGGCCAGTGGCTTCAACGTCATCGACTTCCCCGTACACTACAATTTCTCCAATGTCAGTTCGGTCATGAACTTGGTCAAGAAGGACAACCTCTACAACGACGCTACATGGAATGTCGTCTATGTCGACTCCCACGACTACGGACCTCAGCCCAACGATCAGGTTCGTTTCGGCGGTGGTACGAACCAGTGGGCCGACAACCTGACGTGGATGTTCCTCTTCCGTGGCATCCCCTGCCTTTATTATGGCTCGGAGGTGGAATTCCAGGCCGGCAAGAAGATCGACAACGGACCCAACGGCCCGCTCTCTGATACCGGCCGCGCATATTTCGGACAGAACCTTGAAGGTACGGTCACTGCTTCCGACTTCGGTGTGTTCACCGCTACGGGTCAGGTCGCCAAGACCCTCAACCATCCGTTGGCCAAGCACTTGGAGCGTCTGAACCGCATCCGTCAGGCTGTCCCTGCCCTGCGTAAGGGACAGTATACCACCGACGGCTGTACCTCGACGAGCGGCTGGTCGTGGAAGAAGGCTTACAATGCCAACGGCGTGAATTCCTATGCCTGTGTATGCATGGACGGTGGTGCCACCTTCACCGGTATCCCCAACGGCACGTATAAGGACTGTGTCACGGGCGACGTGCAGACGGTGTCCAATGGTACCCTCACGGTGTCATGTCCTTCCAACCAGGGTAACGCCCGTGTCTATGTCCTCAACGGACCGGGTAAGATCGGTGAGGACGGACCGTTCCTCTACACTGCCTCTGCCGCCAGCGCCGACAACAGCGAACTGGCTGCCGACCCGGGTACGACATGGGTAGAGGCCGTGCCTGCCACCCATCCCTCCGCTACGCTCTCGCCCAACGGTGGTTCCTTTACCTCCGACACGCAGACCATCACCATCACACTCAACAACGCCACAAGCGGCTGGTACCAGATCGGCGACGGCGAGAAGGTAGCCATTAACGGTTCCTCCGCTACGTTTACCATCGGCGGCGACATGAACTACGGTGATTCCAAGACCGTGACATGGAGTGCTACCGGTGAGGGAGACGAAGGCACAGAGACGAACAGCGAGACGGTGACGTTCACCAAACGGGATCCCAACAGTGTCATCACCGTATGGGTGGAATCGGCCACAGCTCCTTATATATATGTATGGTACACAGATGCCGACGGTAAGACACAGGAGCCCAACGGTGCCTGGGCCAGCACGAAAGCCATGACGGCCACGACCTCAGGCTGGTACTCCTATGTAGCTCCTGCCGGGGTGGATAAGTTCAACTTCATCCTGCAGAAGAGTGCGGGAGGCGAGAAACTCACCGCTGATGTCACTGACGTGACCTCCGATGTCTACTATAAAGTAGAAGGCGATGGCGCTGCCGCCACCTCTGACCGTCCGGGCAGCACATCCAATCCGGATCCGACCCCGTCTGCCAGCGAGCCTTATCTCGACAGCAAGGACGAGATATCAGTATTCTTCGAGACCAGTGGGTCAGAGACACCGTATGTGTGGGTATGGGACAGTAGTAACAACTACAACGCCAACTCTACTTGGCCGGGCGATGCCATGACGCTGCAGTGCACGCTTCCGTCGGGTGCCAAGGTCTGGAAGTGGACCTATACCGGCACGCTGACCGCCATCCCCACGGGTATCATCTTCACCCACGACGGTGGCAATAAGTATAACGGCACCGACGGCACCTTCACCAACCATGGCTACTATACCGCCTCCAGTCCGCTGAATTCTACCAAGGAGATCACGAAGGTGAAGTCAACGGCTACGGGCATCAGCGGTGTCACCAAGACCGTTGCCCATTCCTGCCGTATCTACAACCTTCGCGGCGAGTGTGTAGCTGTCGTCGGCAGCCTCAACGATGCCGAGTACACGCTCCGCAGCGGCATCTACGTCTGCAACGGCAAGAAGTTTGTCGTAAGATAAGCACAACGAATAGAAACCTATAATAAAAAAACGGAAATGAAGAAGATTTTCAGAAGGCTCGGTATTCTCTTTGCGCTCATGCTCTTTTGGCAGGGCGCTACATTCGCCCAGATGGAAACCATCCAGCAGGGAACCATTCTCCACTGCTTTGACTGGAAGTACACGGACATACAGGCATCGCTGCAAAGTATCAAGGATGCCGGCTTCACGGCTGTGTGTCTTTTTTTAAATAAGGTTGACACCTAAAGTCAGCAATGATGGAAAAAACAGAAAGTATGCTCCAGACTTCATTGGAGCGCATTCGACTTCAGCAGGAGGTTTACGACCTTTATAGGGTACA
>Ga0256404_1013607_pt1 | contig 10250 bp, 7 predicted proteins | sample RumenRJG_01DNA_FD_185990 | JGI IMG/M metagenome (GOLD analysis project Ga0256404, IMG submission 185990) | Bovine rumen microbial communities from Lethbridge, Alberta, Canada - RJG_01 | ecosystem: Host-associated > Mammals > Digestive system > Stomach > Rumen | place: Canada: Alberta | collected...
CCCGATACCGGTTATGATGCTATCCACGACCTTCCGACGGCTGCCGCCGGACACAGGTTCCTCGACGGCCTCGCCAGGGAGGACAAGCTGGCCAAGACCATCCTTTACTGTCTCAATCCCAAGGACAACGAGGTCTTTGCCACAATGGCATATACCTTCAACGACGGCTCGTCGGTGGGCAAGATGCAATTCGGCGCCGCATGGTGGTTCCTGGATCAGGAAGACGGGATGCGCAAGCAGTTGAACGCCTTGAGCAACCTTGGACTTCTCAGCCGTTTCGTGGGCATGCTCACTGACTCGCGTTCATTCATCAGCTATCCCCGCCACGAGTATTTCCGCCGCATCCTCTGCGACCTGATCGGGCAGGACGTAGAGTCCGGAAGGCTTCCAGTCAGCGAGATGGACCGCATATCCGCCATGGTGTCGGACATCTGCTACAACAATGCCAAGAATTATTTCAATTTCTAGTATAATCCATGAGTACCCAAAAGAAACTGATGACCAACTGGCGCTGGTGGCTGTGTATGCTGCTTTTTGTCGCCACCACAGTGAACTACCTTGACCGCCAGGTGCTTTCCCTCACCTATGAAGGATTCATCAAGCCGGAATTCGGTTGGACTGATGCAAATTACGGCACAATAACGTCGCTGTTTTCCATACTCTATGCCGTGTTCTGCCTTTTCGCCGGCAAGTTCGTCGATTGGATGGGCACGAAGAAGGGCTATCTCATCGCCATCGGAGTGTGGTCTTTCGGTGCCGTCCTTCATGCCGCCTGCGGCTGGGGAACCGTCCATCTGGTCAGCGGAGTAGATTCAGTCGCAGCGCTCAAGGCAGGGGCAGTAACCGGTCAGGCAATGAGCATGGTGGCGACGGTGTCTGTATACCTGTTCATCCTGTGCCGGGGTATCCTTGCCCTTGGCGAGGCCGGCAATTTCCCCGCCGCGATCAAGGTTACCGCTGAATATTTCCCTAAGAAGGACCGCGCTTTTGCAACCTCCATCTTCAACGCCGGAGCTTCCGTAGGTGCCCTGGCCGCTCCTCTGTGCATCCCTCCCCTTGCCAAGAACCTCGGCTGGGAGTGGGCATTCATCATCATCGGCGGCCTCGGGTTCATCTGGATGTTTTTCTGGGAATTCATGTATGACAAGCCGGAAGAGAGCAGGTTCGTAAATGAAGCCGAACTGACCTATATACACCAGGACGACGAGGAAGAGGCCCGCGAGAGGGCCGAGGCCGCGAAGGCTGCGGCGGGAGAACCCAGGTTCAGCCTTCTGGAGTGTTTCAAGTTCAGGCAGACCTGGTCTTTCGTCATCGGAAAATTCTTCACCGACGGAGTCTGGTGGTTCTTCCTGTTCTGGGCTCCTTCGTACTTCACCAACCAGTTCGGCATAAAGATGACCGAGCCTCTGGGACAGTTGCTTATCTTCACCCTCTACGCGATCGTGACCGTGGTTTCCATCTTCGGCGGTTATCTTCCCAAGATTTTCGTGGAGAAGAAGGGAATGCATCCTTATCCGGGACGTATGAGGGCCATGCTTATTTTTGCCTTTTTCCCTCTTCTGGCCCTTCTTGCCCAGCCCCTCGGGGTCCATTCTCCCTGGTGGCCAGCCATCCTCATAGGCCTAGCTGCAGCCGGCCATCAGGCCTGGAGCGCCAACATCTTCAGTACCGTCGGTGACATGTTCCCCAAGAGTGCCGTGGCCACCGTCACGGGCATAGGCGCCATGGCGGGAGGAGTAGGTTCGATGATTATCCAGAAGGTCGCCGGAAACCTCTTTACCTATGCAGAGAATGCCGGCGAGGCTTTCACATTCCTGGGTTTCAGCGGAAAGCCCGCGGGCTACTTCATGGTGTTCTGCTTCTGCGGAATCGCCTACCTGCTTGCCTGGTGCCTCATGAAGAGCCTCGTACCCAGGTACAAGCCCGTAGTAGGCTAGCGGTCTGGTTTTAATGATAGAAAAAGCACGGTGGTTTATGTGTCACCGTGCTTTTTTTCTGTATCGGAAGGTGAGAGAATCATTCTGTCAATAGGCCGACGAGTCCTTCCGGACTTACTCCGTCGAGGCAGTCGGAAACGGGGAAGGAGGCGAGAGCCTCAAGGATGGAGTCTCGTTCGTAACGGAGGCCTTTGAGCCTGTCTTCGAGTGCGCTTACGGCCAGGCCGCCCAAAAAGTCTCCGCTGAAATGTATTTCCTGGATTATTCCGCGGTCGAGGCTGATTGCGGCTTCCACGGTTCCGCAGGAGAGTTTCTGTTTTTTTATGATATCTGCCTGCCGGGAATGGCCGTAAATCCATTCCCAAGTGGAGAACTTTTCTTCGGCGGACTTGCGGACGGCAGCCATCATATCTTCCGTCAGGGTAATTTCCCCGTCGCCGTCCGCGAGGAAGCCGTGAATGCGGGAGCGCACCGTTTCGAGGGTCGTATCTGGGGGCAGATAATCCTTCAGGTTGGCCACCCTGCTTCGGACCGAGGCGATACCCTTTGATTCGACTTTCGAGCCGGGGACGTTCAGGGAATTGGCGAGGGCATCGATGTCGACGTCGATCATCAGGGTCCCATGGACGATCTCATTCCCGTGCGACACCCTTCTCGCATATCCGGAGACTTTGCGTCCGTCCACGAAGATGTCGTTCCTGCCTGTAAGGGTGGCATCAACTCCCAGCGATCTCAGGGCCTGTACGAATGGCTCCGGAGTCACTCCTTTCCCTATGAAGGTGTAGTTGAGGTTGTTGAGGTCGTGATAGACGGCCCCTCCACCTGTCACCCTCCTGGCAAGCCGGACCCCGTGTTCCCTGATCCAGCCGATGTTGACTTCGGAGTATGCGTTCTGGTTCAGTCCTATGATGACCGACGGGCGGTTCCTCCAAAGATAGAAGAACGGCCCGTCGGAAGGATTGTTCTCCAGCAGATACTCGTCCAAAGCAAGGTTGAACCAGGGATCAGTGGAGTTGTTGAGGATGAACTTCATCAATTCTCTTTATTGCCCTTGAGAGCCCTGCCGAAGAGGCAGAACATGTAGAGCCAGATGACGGTCAGCACCACGATGGCGGCGACATGGGTGCCGGCGCCCTGGGAAGCTGCACCGAGGAGCGGGGGAACTATGGCTCCGCCGATGAGACCCATCATCAGGAGGGCGGACACCTCGTTTGCATTCTCGGGCCTGTGCTTGAGGGCGAGGGACATCACGATGGCGAAGAGGTTGGCGTAGCCGAGTCCGAAGAGGATGACGCAGATGTATGCAGCAACCTTGGAGGGAACGACGGTGAGGGCGGCGATGCCCACGAGGGCGAGTACTACGCTGCACTTGTAGAAGTTCTTCTCGGATATCTTCATGAGGAGAATGCCTCCCAGGAAGGCTCCGACGGCTTTTGCCGCGAAGTAGAAACTGTTGCCGCGGTCTCCGGCGGCGGCGTCAAGACCGAACTTGTCCTGGAGATAAGCAGGGAAAGTGACGTTCATTCCGACATCGACGCCTACAAGCACGAGGATGGCAAGGAAGTAGAGGAGGATGAAGGGGTCCTTGAGCAGTCCGAGGGCTCCGCCGAAGCTGAGGTCGGTCTTGGCATCCCTGGCCTTCGTCTCATTGATCTTGGTGAGCCAGAGCCACACCAGGGCGATGAGGGAAACTACTGCATAGACGGGGAAGATGAACTTCCAGCCGAAGGCCATTCCGGAAAAGGCTGCCACCAGGATGGGGGTGATGAAGGAGCAGACTGCCTTCACGAACTGTCCCAGGGTGAGGGTGCTGGTGAGGGTGTCTCCGCTCACGACGTCGGTCACGAGGGGGTTGAGGGACACCTGGAGGATGGTGTTGGCGATGCCAAGGAGGACGATGGCGATGATGACGGTGGTCATGCTGTAGTCCACCAGCATCACGAGGAAGGCTACCGTCTGCACCGCAAAGCTCAGAAGTACGGTCGATTTACGGCCTATCTTGTTCATCATCATTGCCACTGGGATGGAGAGGATGAAGAACCAGATGAAGAGGGCCGTCGAGAGGGAATTGGCCATGACGTCGCTGAGGGCGAAATCCGCCTTGATGTGGTTTGTTGCCACTCCGATAATGTCCACGAATCCCATGATGAAGAAACCGAACATTACGGGCAGGAGGGCCTTAAGGTTGCTTTTGCTCATTTTTTATTTGTTTTAGGGTTATTCTCTCGTTTATTACCTCAAATATAATAAAAACCCGCGAATCATCCCATCATTTCACGGATAACAGGGGCTATGTGTCCTTTGACTGTCGGGAATCCCGGGAGATGGCCTCCAGGGAAATCATGGCGCATTCCCGGATAGAAGGTTTCGAATTCATCCCCGCAGTGAACCAGCTCGTCGTCCTTTGCGAAAAGTCCGGCGGTAAGCCCCACCTCATTCTTGTCAATATCGATGAACTGATTGATTTCCAATTTTTTGTATCCTTCGATAATCGTTTCGTCAATCGTGAATGTGAGGGCTCCGTCCTTTCTGGGGGAAAGGTATCTGTTCTCTCCTTTCATGGTGGAGAGAAGGACCGAGGGATGGAAGTCTGGGTTGATCAGGACCTTCCTGCGTCCGCGGAGTTTCTGAGCGAAGAATCCTCCCAGGGAAAGGCCGACTATTATGTCTGGATTCTCGTCGAGGCATACCCTTTCAAGGAGTTCAATTGCCTTAGCCGGGTCGATGGGAACGTCCGGTGCTATTACCGTGCAGGGCTTGAGCAGTATCCTGAGCGTATCCGCCATCTTGTAGGCTCCCGATGATGCCAGTCCGTGTATGAAAAGAATCTTTTTCATTAGTTTTCAGCTTCCGCGAATTTAACTATTTTTTTGCTCCTATGATGCCTATTCGTTAACTTTGGAATATGAAACGGATTATTCTCATCATTCTTGCCGCCGTCCAGGCGCTTTCTTTCCATGCCGTCGCGAAGGTCACGCTTCCGGTCCTGTTTTCCGACAATATGGTCCTCCAGAGGAATTCATCTCCCGAGTTCAGGGGGCTTGCCACTCCTGGCAACTATGTGACAATCAAGGCTTCGTGGAGCGGAACGACCTGGCGGACCAGAGCTTCCGGGACAGGGGAGTGGAGGGTAAAGATCGACACTCCCGAGGCCGGAGGTCCATACACCATAACCATATCCGACGGGCAGCCCGTCACCCTGACGAATGTCCTGATTGGTGAAGTGTGGGTCTGCGGCGGCCAGTCCAACATGGAATTCCGGATCCGTGAGGGCGTCCTGGGCATGGAGGAGGCTTTGAAGGAATCGACTCAATATGAGGGCCTGAGGCTTCTTCATATAGAGTACGGCATGTCGCCGCGGCCTTCGGAGGTGGTCTCTACAGAGAGGAGCAAGGGCTGGGAAATGAGCAATCCGGAGAGCGTACGCGAGTTTGCAGGGACGGGCTATTTTTTCGGACTGGAGCTATATAAGAAGCTGGGCATTCCGATCGGGCTGATAGAGAGCTGCTGGGGCGGTACCGAGATCGAGGGCTGGATCAGCAAGGAGAGCCTTTCCCAGGTGCCTGAATACAGTGAAACCGTTGAAATGCTTTCCCAGTATCCCGAAGATTATAAAGAAAGGGAAACACGTTATTTTCGTGAACTGGATGAATGGATAGCTTCCACGGAAGTCGCAGAGAAGAGGTTCTATGAGGGCAAAGATCTGAGGACCTGGGCTTTAGGTAGTTATGACGATTCTTCCTGGCGGGAAGTCAGGTTCCCCGGATTCCTTCAGGACCAGGAGCCTCTCGAGATAGTGTCGAACGGTATCTATTATTGCCGCAAGACGGTGGAAATACCTCAGGAATGGGCAGGAAAGGACCTCGACCTGTATTTCTCTTCCGTTGACGACCGCGACATCACATTCTTCAACGGGGTGGAGGTAGGACACGGAGATTATTATCTCGACAGGAGAAATTACAAGGTGCCGGGGAACATCGTCAGGCCGGGCAAGGCAGTGATAGGCCTCAGGATCGTTGATAATGCCGGGAAGTGCTCGATCGGAGGAGAAAACGGCCGTCAGCTTTATGTCCAGGGACCTGACGGCAAAAAGATAGACCTCTCGGGGATGTGGAAGTACAAGATTCCCGACTGGCAGGCTTCCTTGCCGCGTGTGCCATACAGGACATTCATCGGCCCGAACATCCCCACCTACCTATATAATGCCATGATTCATCCTCTGACGAAGTATCCGGTCAAGGGAGCCATATGGTATCAGGGCGAGGCGAATCTCGGCAGGACGTCCCAATATGGCGACCTCATGACCCTTCTTGTCCGGGACTGGAGAAGGGCCTGGGGGCTTCCCCTGGATTTCTATATCTGCAACCTGCACAACTACATCGAGGTATATACCAATGACACCAAGTCCAGATACGCTGAAATGCGCGAGGTACAGAGCAATACCGCCAGGAACCTTGAGCATTGCGGCGAGGTCATCCTGCTCGATGTGGGGGATCCCCACGACACCCATCCGAAGAACAAGACCGTCGTAGGCCGGAGACTGGCGTTGCAGGCCATGAACAAGAGTTACGGGATGGATGTCGTATGCGACAGTCCGTATTATGCCGGATATAGGATTGTCGGCAATACTATCCGTTTGAGGTTCACTGACATTAACGGCGGACTGACCACTTCCGACGGAAAAGCCCTGAGGGGATTTACCATGGCGGGACCTGACAGGGTCTTCCATAAGGCCGAAGCCAGGATCGAAGGGGAAGAGGTAGTGGTGGAATGCTCCGAGGTGGAGAATCCTCTTTCCGTGAGATATGCCTGGCATGACAATCCGGACTGCAACCTCGTAAACGGAGCCGGACTCCCTTGCGGTTCATTCAGGACCGATAAGTGGGAATTCGAGAAAGAATAACGGACTGTCAGTAGTTGATGATCCGAAGCTCGTCTTCCGAGTATAGGAATCGGTCGACCAGGTCCGGAGCGACGCGGCCGAGTATCATGAGGGCCAGCAGGAAAATTGCGGCGGCCGCGATTATCCCGATGATAATCCAGAGCCAGGCCTTGCCGTTTTTCTTAACAGGTTCCACTTCTGCTTCCGGAGCGTCCTCAGGCTCCGGCACCACAACTTCCGATTCTGCTTCCAGCTCTGCCTCAGGCTCCGGCACCACAGCTTCCGGTTCTGTTTCCAACTCGGCCTCAGGCTCAGGAACCACTGCTTCCGGTTCTGCTTCCAGCTCGGCCTCAGGCTCTGGAACCACTGCTTCCTGTGCGATTTCAGGCTCCTGAACGACACTTTCAGCGGGAGCTGCCGGCTCTGCCTCTTCCTTGACGATTCCTTCGTCGACAAGTTCTTCCGGTGCAGCCTCGTCAGGCCCGACGGCTTCTTCGGTCAGGGGCGCTTCGTCTATCATGGATGCGAGGCCGGCGACTGCGGCAGAAACCTCTTCCGGAGTCTCTTCGTGGGTCTTCAGGGAAATAGGTTCAAGTCCGAAACCGGCCGGGTAAATGTCAAGGTCTTCGTCTGGGATGAAGAAGAAATTGTTCTCACGTGTGGAACGGAGGCGTCCAAGACCGGGGAAGGTGATAGTCTTCTTTTCCAAAAGCAGTTCCCTCATTTCTTTGAGGAAATCCAGCATGCCCTGCTCGGCGACTTTCCCTTCTGCGGAATCAGCTGAAAGATTGTTGGCCTTGAGATAAAAACCTGTCAGAAGGTTGTCCTCGTTCGCCCTTTGACGGAAGTAGAGTCTTCTGTATGGAGGATTAATGGTATAACCCCTGTCCGAGAAAGAGGAGGGAACCAGCTCGGCAACGAAAGTGCCGACGCCGGGAAGGGCCACCTCGTCATGGTCCATGATCAATTCCTTGACCAGTTTAGACAGGAGATCTATATCCATAGGGTTGCAATCAAACTAGACAAAGATATTAAAAAAACAGATAAAAATGTTTGCGAAAACCATTTTTTATCGTACCTTTGCAATCCCGAAACGATACGGGATAATAAAATTCCTCTTTAGCTCAGTTGGTTAGAGCACCTGACTGTTAATCAGGGGGTCCTAGGTTCAAGTCCTAGAAGGGGAGCATCAAGGGACAAATCTTCAAATTTGAGGGTTTGTCCTTTTTCTTTTTCCTCATAATTGCTTGACTCTAAATTGAATGTGAACAAGAATTCATTCTTGGACAGAGGTTCAATATCTTCATTTTCTTTGTTGTATCTCAGACCATCAGGGAAAATCAAATTCTGAATGATTCTTTTGAGAGAGTGTGTTGACTTTGTAGTTTTCATATCATAGCCCTTTGGGACTTGGGCTATCCACCTGCCTTCATACAGGGCCTTTCTGCCACTATCAATCACTGCCTTTGATTTAATGGCATTATCATGTCTTGCTTGAAGTACATCCGCTACAACACCTGCGCGGCCATCGCCAACAACCTGCTGCTCCGTGCCTGGTGCGCCATGAGCGAGGACGGTGCCGAACCGTTCATCGACGCCTGGCCAATCGAGGGTGGCGGCAGCCGTGTTACCTTCCATAACAACTTCCTGGAGGGACAGATCTGGAGCCAGAACGGGGATAACCAGAATTATAAGGAATTCTCCGCCGGCATGGACCTCAAGTCCGTCAATGGAGGCAAGGTGAGCATCGGTGCTCTCGCTGCTGAATAACCGCTGGTTGGTTCAATAATTGGTTTGGGCAGGGGCGTTCCGTCGGGGACGCCCTTGCTTTTTTATCCCGCCGTCCCGCCACTTTTTGGGAAAAATACATAACTTTGTGATTATGATGAACGTTCGTAACCACATTGCGGCAGCGTTATTCTCGCTGGCAGCCGTCACCCTTTTCAGTTCCTGTCATACCCGCTGGACGTCCCTGGAGCAGGGATTCCAGGCGCCGCCGGACTCCGTCCGGGCGGCCGTGTACTGGTACTGGCTGGACAACAAGATTTCCAAGGAAGGTGTCGTGAAGGACCTGGAGGCCATGAAGCGCGTGGGCATTACGCGGGCGTTCATCGGCAACCAGTCCACCGACGGATGGGACGAAGGGCTCGTTCCGCTTTTCTCCGACGAGTGGTGGGACATTACCCATACGGCCATCAAGAAGGCCGGCGAGCTGGGCATAGAAATCGGCATGTTCAACTGTCCGGGCTGGAGCCAGTCCGGCGGCCCCTGGGTCACTCCGGAGCAGAGCATGAAGTATGTGGCCGGCCATTATCAGGAGGTGGAAGGCAATGGGACCGAACAGCTTCTGGAACTTCCGGATGTCGCGGCCGACCGCATTATTGCAGTGCAGGCCTGGCGGAAAGTCCCCGGGGAATCCCGCAGCTGGACGCTGAAAACCCGCGAGGGAGTACCTGCGGTCCTGAAAATGACCGTTCCTTTTACCGTCCGTTCGCTCATCCTGGAAAGCGACAATGCCCAGTGGACGCCGGTAACCCTTTTCCTGGAAGGCCAGGAACTGGCATCCTTTACCTATGACCGTCACAACATGGGCCTGAACGTGGGATTCAAGCCGCTGGCCCCCTGGGTGGAGGGGCTGAAGGAAACGCCGGCCGGGACCTATGAACTGCGTCTGGAGGATCCTTCCGACGGGACCTTTACCGTGACCCTTACCGAGAAGGCGTACATGCCCCGCTATGCAGAGAAAACCCTTGCCAAGATGTTCCAGGAACCGCTTCCGCTCTGGGATGCCTATCTGTGGAAGACTCCGGAATATGTCAATTACCGCTACGGCGTGGACCCGATGTTCCTGCAGGACCTGACCCCGCTCCTGAGCGGCGGACGGCTGCGCTGGAAAGTGCCGGAAGGGGAGTGGACCGTCCTGGTGAGCTATATGGCATCCACAGGCGTCACCAATGCCCCGGCCGTGCCGGAGGGAACGGGCCTGGAAGTGGACAAGATGAGCCGGAAGCATCTGGCGGCCCATTACGACGCCTATGTGGGAGAGCTGCTGCGCCGGATTCCCCCGGAAGACCGGAAAACCTGGAAGGTGGTCGTGGAAGACAGCTACGAGACCGGCGGCCAGAACTGGACCGATGACATGAAGGAAGCATTCATCGAGGCTTATGGCTACGATCCTGTCCAGTACCTTCCCGTCCTGCAAGGGGAAGTGGTGAGTTCGATGGAGGAAAGCGAACGCTTCCTCTGGGACCTCCGCCGTCTGGTGGCAGACCGGGTGGCCTATGACTATGTGGGCGGTCTCCGGGAGCAGGCCCATGCCGACGGCCTGGAAACCTGGCTGGAGTGCTATGGACACTGGGGCTTCCCGAGCGAGTTCCTCCTATACGGGAGCCAGAGCGACCAGATCGCCGGCGAATTCTGGAGCGAAGGGA
>Ga0256404_1013608_pt1 | contig 10249 bp, 7 predicted proteins | sample RumenRJG_01DNA_FD_185990 | JGI IMG/M metagenome (GOLD analysis project Ga0256404, IMG submission 185990) | Bovine rumen microbial communities from Lethbridge, Alberta, Canada - RJG_01 | ecosystem: Host-associated > Mammals > Digestive system > Stomach > Rumen | place: Canada: Alberta | collected...
CGTCGATCTTCTGCCAGCCCGTCTGCATCGCTCCGCTGCCGCTCAGATAGTACATTCTTCCACCGAACTGCTGCCAGCCCGTCTGCATCACTCCGCCGTCGTCCAGATAGTACCATATGCCGCCAGCCCTCTGCCAGCCCGTCAGCATTACGCCGTCGCTGCCCATCAAATACCAATTGCCTGAAACCTTGTTCCAGCCGGTCGAGGCTCTTCCGTTGCTGTCGAGATAATACAAATTGCCGTTGTATTCGGTCCATCCGGCCGGGTACAGCACTCCCGAATCATCGGTAAAATAAAGGCTGCTCCCCTGCCTTACCACGCCGATCTGCATGATGCCTGTATTCCTGTCAAAGAGATACTTTTTCCCGTCGATCGTATAAACGCCTTGCGCCATCTTATTATAAGCGCCAAAATAGTACCGATTTCCATCGATCTCGGCCCATCCGGTTTTGGTCTGCCGGCCCTCGTCATCAAAGTGATGGACCGCCGTTCCGACCTTCACAAAGCCTGTCTGCATCCTGCCGTATTCATCGAAGAAATATGTATCGCTGCCGACTGTCAGCCAGCCCGTCTCTTTTTTGCCGGTATCCGGGTCCATGTAATATTTTGCATCGCCGTCGACGAGCCAGCCCGTGAACGGTTCATTGTCCCTGTAATAATACTGAGTGTCCCCGTTGCCGATGAACCATCCGTCCCCCACATAGGAATTCTCTCTCTTCGTTGTCGAGAAATCATAATCCCCATACGCGCGCTGATCGATGTACTTTGTCGTAGCCTTGTTGAAGTCCTGCGTCAAAATACCTCTGAGCTTTTCCGGATCATCCGGATCATACAGGTAAATGGTATTCGTCGTATAGTTCCGCTCCAGTTCCTGAGTGATCACATCGTCATAAACGCCGTATGTAATATCTCCGTTATATCGGACACTCGCCACATTGCCGATCTGCTTCGCGCTCTGTGTCGGCCCGTAAGACCAGGTGCCTGCAGGAGAATACCTGGACGGTGAATCCTCACAGTAATTGTAATAATAGTAAACGGCGTTGACCGCGTTCAGAAATGCCCTCGTATTACTGCTGTTTCCTCCGTGGTGGCTGAGCTTGCAGATCTCCGCAGCCACATCCACTCTGGCCCTGAGTATATCATCTTCCGTATCCGCTTCGATGTCGCCCGCGTTCAGATAGCGCGTATTGCCGCAGGTGAACTTCGTCACCAGGGAATTATTGTTGATATAGTCCGTATCATGACTTCCGTCCTCATAATCCGTGCCCCAGAGGACCTGCGCGGTAACATCACCCACGGTAAAGACAGAATTCTTTGCGAGCTGAATGATCTCAACGCCTTTGGCTATTGCAGTGTCGAAAATATCTTCACAGTCACTCCTGTAATCCTGCATATAGCTGTTCGAACCGGTCATATATCCGTAGTCGGGAAGATACAGCTTATTCACCTTATACTTATCGTCATTGAGAATGTTGATCACATTTCCCATATGGTCGTTATGATAATGGCTGATATAAATATCAAAATCCATATACTTCTTATCGCTCAGCCATGAATCAAGCACGCCCCAGGAACCCGGCGAATAAGTATCGATCAGCAGTCTGCTTCCCCCGCTCGAGAGCATCTGGCTGTCTCCGAAACCTTCGTCAAGATAATCGATCACTTCCAGCTTCATCTGCGCGATCTTTTCCTCCACAGAGCCCGCGACCGAGCTCAGTGCGGGCGCGGCCGCATTCTTGGATTCGCCGGAAACGGCAGCTTCCTCCGGAACGGCTGCAGTATCTGCCGCTGCTTCTTCGGCTGCTGCAGCGTCTACTGTTGCTGCTGTGCCGTCCGCTGCTGTCGCTGCGTCTTCTGCTGCTGTGCCGTCTGCTGCTGTCGCTGCGTCTTCTGCTGCTGTGCCGTCCGCTGCTGTTTCTGTTGTGTCTGCTGCTCCGGTGTCCACTGCTGTTTCGGTGTCCACCGCTGCTTCCTCTTCAGCTGTTTCATCTGCAGCGTTCGCGGCAGCACTTTCATCTGTAACTTCATCTGCAGTCTCAGCATCATCCTTTATCACAGACTTATCTTCTGACTCCGGCACAGTTTCCTCTGCGGCTTCCGCCAAATCCTCAGTCTCAGTTTCGGCAGCTTCTTCCGCTGCATCCTCAGTTTCAGCAGCTTCTTCCGCCGCATCCTCAGTCTCAGTTTCGGCAGCGGCTGCGCCATCTTCGGAGCCTCCCGCTGCAATGTCAGCCTGATCAGTATCTCCCGCCGGAGCAGTCACTTCACTTTCCCCCTCTTCCGGGATGTCTGCCGCCGTCACTTCTGCTGAAGTGTATTCCTGTCCGGTTTCTGACGCCGAGACCGGCACAGAACTAAATAAAAGGCTTAGGCACAGAGATAGTATTGCTGTGTTTTTTAAGCGTTTCAATTTTTCGTCCCCTCGTTTTCTTGATTTAATAGTTTTTACAGATTTATTTCTTGCATTTAACAATATATCACAAATTATTAAAAAATACTACATTTCTTGTTCTCAGCGGGCCAAAAAAAGCTGCGGGACGGCAGCGGAGGTGTCTATGTGAATTTCAATCTGTCAAATTCGGTACAGAAGCCTCTTTTTCTGACATTCTCGTCCCCACAGAATTGCTCTGCTCGATTAATTCTTGCCTACAGGATTATTAAATTCACAATTTTCGGTACAGAAGCCTCAATATCAAAAAAACGCGTCCATTAAAATTCCTGACCTCATCTTGTTCCCGGGAATTTTCCTGAAATCTTGCTTTTTGAGGGACGAGAATATGAACAAATCTGGCTTCTGTGCCGAATTCTTCCTTCCCCACTCCGCGAGCCGTTCATCACGCACCACTATGCTCCTCTTCCATGGACGTAAATCTTCTGAAATTGTCGTTCTGTGCCGAATTTCTCTGAACACATCCGGGAGGCAAACCAGGGGGTCAGACCCCCAACCCCCGCTTCACCCGCTCGCCTTCAGCACCAATCCCCACAGGAAGATCGTCGGGATCGAGCACAGCGTCGACAGAATAACCATCTTCGTGGCAAAGTCCGGCGCGCAGTCATATTTGGACGAGAGCATGCTCGTCGTCGCAGGTGCTGGCATCGCCGCGAGAAGAACGGCCAGATTGGGAGCAAGCCCAGTCACCACGCCGAGCCTGGACAGTCCCAGAAGGATCAGCCCGAGCACGCCCGGTATAACGATCAGCCGCTCCACTGTATAGCGGATCACAAGCCCGTCCACCAGCTGAGCAAAGTCAATGTCTGACAATATCATCCCGATCACCATCATTGACAGCCCGGTGTTGCATCTTCCGACCGTCTTGAGCATGTCGAAGAGCCACTCCGGCACGATCGAAACGCCCGCCAGCAGATCCGCCAGCATGATCACAATTCCGACCATACAGGCGATGACGCAGGGGTGCGTCAATACTTTGCGCAGGGTCTGCCTGCGGTCGGACTCGCCGCTGAAGATCGCGATTCCTTTGGACCACATGATCACCCTCACAGGAATCAAGTAAACGCTGGCCAGCATCAGGCCCATCGGCCCGTAGACGCCCTCCGCCACAGGATTCCCCAGAAATCCGGCGTTGGACACCAGGATTCCGTAGGTCAGGCATTTCTGCTTATTCGCCTCCACATTCCGGTAGGCGATCCGCGCATACAGCATGCACATCGCTTCCATCCCCACCGAGATCAGAAAGATCATCGCGCAGTCGCGCAGCGCGCTGTCCGGCAGCTCCTGCACAAAGGACGTGACAATATTGCAGGGAAGCACAACATTGATCACAAGATCCGTGATGCTCCTCTGCCCTTCCCGGCTGACGATTCCCTTTTTGCGGGTCACAAAGCCGATCCCGATCAGCGAGAATATGATAAATTGAAGCCTCAGCATGGCGATCATAAGCGACACCTCACAAATTCAAGCAAGTTTTTTCAATAATTGTACTGTCCCGAGTAATTATAATCAATATTTCACTGAGCCGCGCCGTGCGTGCAATAATGGGCGCACAAAAAAAGACCCCTCACACAACTGTAAGGAATCTTCCACTAACGCAATCTTATTATTCAATTACAGATCTGCTCAACCACTTACCACTCACAAAGTGAATTCTGTAGATGATCGCGCGCGCGCCCCAATCCATGAACATGCCGAGCCACACGGAAAGGATTCCGAGGTGCAGCACGCGGATCATGAAGATCGAGCCCGCCACTCTGCAGAGCCACATGGTCATTGAAGAGACGATCATCGTGTACTTGACATCGCCCGCTGCCCTGAAACCATACGCCGGGATGAAACTCATCGCCCAGAAAATAGGCTTCACGATCGTGATCAGCAGGATCATCTTCAGGCAGAGCGCCGCAGCATCCGGCTCCATGCCGGCCAGCCAGGTGACAGGTCTCGCCATAATATACACGGAAAGGCACGACGCGGTGACCACTGCTTCGGCCCAGACCGTAAGCTTCTTAATATAGTACACAGCCTGGTCCTTATAACCGGCGCCCAGGCACTGCCCGACGACCGTCATCATGCCGATCCCGACGCCACATCCCGCGATGCCGTTCACATTTTCCATGATCGCTGTCATGGCCTGCGCGGCGATCGCAGTCGTTCCGAGAGTCGATACGCTTGACTGGATCGCGAGCTTTCCGAACTGGAACATCCCGTTCTCAATGCCTGCGGGAACGCTCAGCCACAGCACCTTCCGGATCATGCCCGCGTCCGGGCGGACCGACATATAATTGCGCACAACGATCTCCTGCCTGTTCCTGCGCAGATACCCGAGGATCCAGACGCAGCCTGCAACACGCGACAGCAGCGTCGAAAGCGCCGCCCCTGCGACTCCCATCGGGATCACAAAGATCAAAACAGCGTTGCCCACAATGTTCATCACATTCGTGATGATGCTGATCCTCATCGGGAGTTTGCTGTCTCCACACGCCCGGTAGAGCCCCGCGCCTCCCTGAAACAGCGCAAAGAAGGGATACGACAATACAGTGATCTCGAAATAGATCAGCGACGCGTCCATAACCTCCCCGGACACCTGTCCGAAGATCAAAGACAGCAGCGGCCTCCTCAGCGCAAAGCAAAACGCCGCGATACTCCCCGACAGCACCAGAATAACGAGCAGCAGCTGCCTGGCAGCTTTGTTACATTGTTCAAGGTTTTTCTGCCCAAGGTACTGCGAGCAGATGACCGTGCCGCCCGCCGCCAGCGCCGCAAAAACCTGGATCATCAGCATATTGAGCGAATCCGTGAGAGAGACAGCCGAGATCGCGGCGCTCCCCAGATTCGAGATCATCATCGTGTCGGCCATTCCCATAAGAGCGTTCAGGAACTGCTCTATAATAATAGGAATGAGCAGCGCATAGAGCGCCGAGTTGGAAAACAGAAGCGGCTCCGCGGTCTGAACCTCTTCCTGAGCGGAAACAAAAGGGTTACGTGAATTCCTCGGCTGATGGAGCCTGGACAAAACATGTGCAGTCATTTGATCAGTTTCATCTTCTTTCTTCGATATTTTCGTTTTTCTTCGTTAATCAATCTTTTCTTCGATCGATTATTCTACAACCTTCCATACCAAAAACAAGGACAAAAACCGATCACTTTATGGACTTTTTCTACCCTGCTCATTTATACGACAGGCACAGCATCGTCAGATCGTCAAACTGCTCCGCGACTCCCACAAACTGATCCACGGCATGCTGCACATTATTAAGTACGACCCGCGTCGAGCCCTCGGGGTCATGATTCAGGGCCTCCAGCATCCGCTCCGTTCCGAACAGCTGCAGATCCGGAGCTGTCGCCTCCGGCACACCATCCGTATACAGGAACAGCTTGTCGCCCGGATGCAGCAGGATCTGATACTCGCTATATTTTATCCCGTCGAAAGCGCCGATCACCAGCCCATGCTTGTCCTTGATCAGTTCGAACCTTTCTCCCTGCTTGAGCACCGGGTACTCGTGCCCCGCATTCGCCGCTGTCAAAATACCGCTGCTGATCTCAAGTATTCCAAACCATACCGTGACAAACATCTCCTGCGGGTTGTTGGCGCAGACCGCCGAGTTGGTGGCCTCCAATACTTTGGCCGGAGACATTCCCACCATCGCGTTGTTGGCCAGAATGATCTTCGACGCCATCATAAAGAGCGCGGCCGGCACTCCTTTGCCGCTCACATCGGCCACGACCAGCGCCAGATGGTCATCATCCACCAGGAAGAAGTCGTAAAAGTCGCCGCCGACCTCCCTCGCCGCGTTCATGGTCGCGTAGATGTCAAACTCCCTCCGGTCCGGAAAGGGCGGATAAATGTTAGGCAGCACGCCCTCCTGGATCTGCTCCGCCATCTTCAGCTCAGTCTCCAGCCTCGCGCTGCTCTCACTCAGCTGCTTCTGCTCATGGACCATCTCACGGCCGCGCCTTGCGATCTCCGCAGCGACCACCGCCGCTATGGAAAACATCAATAACTTGGGCACATAGCTGAAGAGCAGCGTGTCGCGGGCGTACGCCGCGCGGTCCAGCGTCTCCTCTATACCGCTTCCCAGCCAGATTCCCTTATCTGTAAAAGTCGTGCCCACTGGGAGCCTCACGTCGTTCATATTGACCCAGCCAAAATATGCCCCCAGAAAGCCCGATACAAAAAACACCACCGTTGACACCGCTGACATCGCGATCGTCAGTATCCTTGAAAAATAGCGGCTCGAGCAAAGCACAGGAATCACCATCAGGATCGCCACCTTGTGCGTGAGCAATGAGTCAAGCTGCGCATAGACCGTCATAAGCCCCAGCAGCAGCACATATTTGAGCCACCAGGCGTCCTGCTTGACCTTGTAGGATATAGCCCCCAGAATCAGGATCTCCACCTGCGCTACCCCCAGCCTCGGCAGGATCAGCCCCGAGACAGGAAACAGCCCCACGATCACAGCGACCATGATAAGCACAATAATGATCGAATTTGCCATCAAAACGCGCATGATAAGCCCATTGGCCTGCACCTCCGTGTCGTGGAACAGCCCGTCCTCTTCGTATATCTTACTCATCCGCTCAAAGAATGCCCCTAACCGCGTTTTCATCTAAACTCTCCTTTTCAGGGGTCAGACCCCTGGCAGCGACCCTGACTGCGGCGTCAAGCCGCCCTTACGGCAGCTTATTCCCCGCCGCCTTATACAGCGCGTACCACTCAGCCCGCGTCAGAGTGATCTCCGCAGCCTTCGCCGCGCTCTTCACCCTGGCCGGGTTCGTCGTCCCAAGCACCACCTGCATCCGGGCCGGATACCGCATGCAGCCGATGCCGATGCAGGATACCTTTTCATTCTTTCCCAGATTCAGATACTTCATAATCAATGCTCCTTCTGCCAGGGGGTCTGACCCCTCCTCGCAGTCGATATCTGATTAATATTCTATCATTTTTTGATCATTTTTTGCCGACTGCATAATAAATGTATATATTTTTGAGATATGCAATTCTGAGATGATGCGGCACCCCTTTGTTTCACCCTTTATTCTTGAAAATTGCCATTTTTCATACCCGAATGTATACTATACATTTTTTATGCATTCAGTCTTCGTGCGAGAGGTCAGATCGACAACACCTGAACAATTTTTAATGTTGTTTTAATCTATCTCTCAAGATTTTTTCATATTCCGGCGGTATCCTTTTACCATCAGATGAACAAAAACTACTGAAAACGTTTAATATGGAGGTTTGATCATGAAATTCATCCGTTTTATCAAAGAAACCACTTTCGTCGTCACAAGAAACGACAAGACCATCATCGAAATGCCCACCCTCATGTTCGCGCTGCTGATGCTGTTCTTCTGGCAGGCTCTCGTCCCGGTGCTGATCATCGCCCTCTTCTTCGATGTCGGCTACTTCTTCGTGGGCGATTTCTCCAAAGAGGATCACGGTTCCGCAGGTTCCGAGTGAACCAGCCAAAGCCGCTTAGAAAACCATGGCTCCGAAGGTTCGGAATGAACCAGCCCAACGACGCCTTCATATAAAAAGTGCTTATCGCATTAAGTACTCAACGAATCAACCACCTTCCCACAACGAAAAATCGGCCTGGCAAACAGCCGGACCGATTTTTCATTTCATATGGACGTCCTTAAATCAGCAGGACCTCCTCCGCTTATTCTCTTTTTTGATTCTCAGCAATGCCGGGATTACATCTCTCTCCACTGGCCGTTGTTGGCAGCTGTCTCTGCAAGCTTCTCAGCGTCTGTCTCGGAGAGCTCGCCCTCAGTAACCACGTATTGGCCGTTCTCGTTCATCTCTACCTTTGCGCGCTGCTTGTTGCCAAAATATACAACCATAGCAGTCTCATCACTGTTGGCGTTTACAGTCAGGTTCAATTTCTCGCCCTGCTCTGTTGTGTAATCCATCTGCTGGCTTCTGACATATATGTGATCATGATTCCCGACCTTTGCTGCATTGGCGGTTCCGGCTGCATAAGTTACTGCAGGGTGAACTGCAACAGCGCCGCACGCAACACCGGCCACAAGCATTGTTCTGAGGATCATATTTCTAAGTTTCATTCTTGACTTACCTAAAAAGTATCTCCGGGAAATTAATCTACTACCTTGTATTATAAAGTACACAAAAAGTTAGTCAAGTTTACGATTGCACGGATTCGGTCATTGCGCAGGCTCACTCTCCCGCAAGCTTCAGTGCCTCCTCACTCTCCCGCAAGCTTCAGCGCCTCCTCGAGCTTCTCTCTGTATTTTTCAAAATCCGCGCCCTTTATCGGAGTCGTAAGGACATGGCCGCTGCTGTCCACAAAGTAGGATGTCGGCATAGCGAGACACGTCATCATCTCAAGCATCTCATCCGTCGCCTTAATGTTGGGATAGGTGACACCTGCCTTCGCGAGGATCTCTTTTGCCTCGGCGGCGGCAGTGTCGTCATAGGATGTATCTTCGCAGATTCCGATGATCTGGCAGTCTTTTCCGGCCAGTTCCTTGGCAAACTCCTCCAGCTCCGGGAGCTCATTCTTGCAGGGATCGCACCAGGTGGCCCAGATATTGATCATAGTCACCTTATGACCGGCAAAAAGATCCGCGCTTGACACGGCCTTTCCGTCCAGATCCGTGGTCTCAAATACAAACTGTTCCCCGGTTCCCGCCGCGGTGACCGGCCTTACAGGATCCTTTACGGAGACCTGCGCCTTAAGCGACCCCGCATTTTTCAGCTGCGCATCGAACTCCTCATACAGCTCATCGCCGAGATTCTCACGCAGAAAGTCCTCATACCCCGTATAGTCGGGAACGATGAAGTAGAAATTATATTTGTCAGACTCCCCGACCTGTGTGAACTCCCTGGCCGGAAGGCCATACAGCACAGTGTCTGTGATCTTCTGGGAATCAATCTCTTTCCCGGCACAGACAAAAGAGACCAGGCCCGGATTGCGGTTGTCGTAATACTCGTCAGTCACAGCCTGAAGCTCCGGCGTTAATTCCGTGGCGCCGGCAGCCTTCTCTTCGAAGGCGGCTTTCTCTTCATCCGTTCTCGCCAGATAGATAATGTCCGCGGAGAAAATCTCCGAACCGTAATCCGTCTCCCCGCGATCGGCATAGTACAGCTGCCCCTTGCAGCTTCTGAAGCTTTCCGGAACCGTAAAGGAGAAACCGGCAAGCGGCAGATCCCAGGCTTTTGCATTCTTGCCGTTGGAAGGAGCCGTATCTGCTTCCGAGCCGCTCTCTTTTGCCGCGCCCGCCTTGCGGATCGCAAACACTGCCGTCCGGTTATCGGCCGACAGCGCAATTTCTTCTCCCGTCACCTCATACCCCTCAGGCACTTTGAGGACATGGGCCGTGTAGCTTCCGGGATCGGATTCAAAAGACGCCGCGCCGGTTGCGTCTGTGCGCCCCACCATGCACTGGGTGCTCGAGCAGAACTGCACCACAGCGCCGGAAATCGGCGACGCGTCTTCTGCGTCCTGAACCAGGATAATATACGTGTTTTCCGCATCACTTACCGTCGGCGGCGCGCCATTCTCATTCGAACTTCCGCCGGCCCCCTGAGCCGCTGTCTGGGCAGGTGCCTGCTGGTCCCCCGCAGAACCGCCGGATCCTCCGGACCCATTTGAGCCGCCGCATCCGGACAGGAGACTGACAACCAAACTGACAGCGATCAGGGTTGCGAACAGTTTCTTCATCTGTGAATTCATACGCGATTTCATATTCAATTTCCTCCCTGTGAAATTTCTCTGTATGCTCCAATACTTTGCATGCAGTCTGCAAAATATCCCGGTTCCCTATACTTGT